>Ga0209273_10001199_pt1 | contig 24761 bp, 13 predicted proteins | sample tdAd471_FD_187126 | JGI IMG/M metagenome (GOLD analysis project Ga0209273, IMG submission 187126) | Marine sediment microbial communities from the Atlantic coast under amendment with organic carbon and nitrate - tdAd47.1 (SPAdes)... | ecosystem: Environmental > Aquatic > Marine > Coastal >...
GAGAAGAGCATCCCTCTTATCGGTCCCTACACGGCTCTGTTGCCGCTGGATGGCGCCGACGATAACGATGAAGATAGCGACGAAGCTGGCAATAAGCGTTTCAGTTTTTACGCTGTGTCCGGGCTTGCTGAAGAGGCGCAAGTGCTAGTCGAGGCCGTGGCGGCAGAAATGGTGCCGGGCCAAACCCGTGTCGCTGTGGTCTACCCGCAGGTCCAGTCCTTCGATGCGCTTGCAGAATCCGCACGCGATCGTGCGGCTGAGCTGGGCTTCAGGTCCGCCACCGTCTCCGCATACTGGTATGGCCAATTCGACAGCGCGGCAACTGTCGCGCAGCTACGCGATGAGCAGGTGGATGCGGTCGTGTTCCTGGGATCCGCCGAGGAACTTTTGCAACTGGGTCGCGCCGCCGAGCGTGCTGGCTGGCTCCCGTACCTGCTGTCACCCGGCCTGCTCGCCGAAAGCCAGGTATTCGACCTGCCGAAGAGTTTCAGCGGCCGTGTGCTGCTTAGCTACGCGTCGCTACCCACCGACTACACGCCGGAGGGCAGCGCCGAGTTTGAAAAATTGCACGACGACTTCAGTTTCGAATACCGATACAGCATGGCCCAGATCGCGGCGTACACGTCCGCGAAGATCGCCGTCGAGGGCCTCGAGCGGGCCGGCCGCAGCCTCAGCCGGGAGGAACTGGTGCAGGCGCTCGAAGGGCTGCAGGACTATCACCCGGGTCTGGTCCCGCCGATCAGCTTCGGCCCGGATCGACGCATCGGCGCGCTCGGCGCACATATTGTTCGTGTCGACCTCGCTGCCGGTCGCTTTGATGAGTCGACCCAATGGATAGATTTGGGAACCGCGTCAGACGCGAACTGACTTTAGCCGGGCAGGCAATACTGCAGTCAGAGTACGTCGTGCCAGCCTTCTCCGACCGGCGTATAGGTCTTCTTCTCCAGGTCCACCGCGACGACGTGGGCGCCCCGCGCGCCGATACGCCGATTGGGGCCGTAGGTCAGCGGGGGTGTCACACCGGTCTCGAACCCATAAAGCTTCTCGAGGCCCTCGATGAGGCGCTCCCTGCTCAGGTCACGCCCGGCTCGCCGCAGCCCCTCTACCATCAATTTAGCGGCCGCGAACGCCGCGAGCTGCGCCTGGATATGGTCCTTCGGCAACCCGGCTTGCTCCGCCAGCAGTCCAAACTCCTCGCGTCCGGCAGCCGTCACGTCGCTGCCGGTTGTCGGCAAAGCGACGAAGACTCTCTTGTCGAACTCCACCGGCAGGTCGAACAGTGCGCCCGAGATCAGCGATGAGAGCACATACACCGACGGAACCTCGGGCTGACCTGCCAGCACGGCAAGCAGGCGCTGCAAATCCGCCTGACCGCCGAGGAAGATCAGCGCGTTACTCCCGCTATCGCCCAACGAATTCGCGAGGCCCACAGGATTAAATTCGCCAGCCGCATAACGCTCGACGTTCGGAGACTCACCACCGCCCTGCCGGCGAAGCTGGTCCCTGACAGTGTTGACGAAGCTATCCACGCGATTTCCTGCGGGCCCGGCAACGAGCACCTGGTTTGCTGCGGCGCCGTCAGCCAGCGCGCGATCGGCAAGCACGCGCGCCTGCTCGTTAAAACCGGGGTAGAGATAAAACGCGGCCGCGTCGACAAACGCGTCGCCCGGGTCAAGCGTAAACGGGCCAACGAGCGGAACGTTCTCGTCACGCAACATCGTCAGCAACTCGTCATCCATGCCGATCGTATAAGCACCGACGAGCGCAAACACACCCTCGGCATCGAACGCTTTTTGCAGGGTGCCCAGGCTGGCCTCAGGCGAATCACCGAGCGGTACGGCAAGTAACTCGATCCTGCGGCCGAATACGCCGCCTTGTTCGTTGACCTCGTTGAAATAGCCGAGCAACACCTGCGCCATCGCTTGGCCGAGTGCACTCGCCCGGCCCTGCAGAGGCAACAATGTTGCGACTTGCACGCGGCTTTCGTTGATGCCCGGATCGAGATCGTTTTCGAGCACCTTCATGTAGGCAATGAGGTCCGCCATGTCCTGGCTGGACATTCGGTACAACGGCATCGTGCGATCGAGTTGATTCGCCGCCGAGTCAATGCCGGCGAAGATCGACCGGGCAAGGCTTGCATCATCAAACGCCGGGTGACGCCGGCCGTTCTCGTGAACGTGGCCATAGGACTTGGCGAGTTCGCTCCAACGGACATCGGGCGGCAACACGCCGCCCTCGGGCCTGCCCAGACCATCCGAGCCGTGACAGCTCGCGCAGGTCAGCGCACTGCCGGGCAAGGTCACCGCCTCGTCGCCGACGACGGCATTGATAGTGCCACCGCTCGGACTGGTGCCCTCGAAATAGATTTGCTTACCGCGCGCTTCGGCAGCGTCCAGCGCCAGTGCCACGGAAGCGTACGTCATGCACGCAAGCAACGCGGCTGCCGCAAACACCAGGTGGCATGCACGCGCCAGCGAGTGCCGCAAGCCCGGCCGTCGTGTCGCGGTCACGCCCTAGCCGCCGGTATGGCGGCTATGCTGCAGTTCGTTGACAACCTGCATGATGCGATCGGGGCTCGGAAAACCGAACAGTCGTTGCCACTCGCCGGTCTTGCCGTCTCCGATAAGAACCATTGACGGGTGGTCTTCGAAGTTCGTGGTATAGGCACCCACGCCGGTCAACACGTCTTCGACGACCGTCTTCGGTCCCGTTAGCCAGACCCAGCCTTCGCCGGCATGATGCTTGGCAGAGTAGGCCTTGAGCCGCTGCGGCGTGTCGCGGATCGGATCGACCGACATCGAGACCATGACGACATCCTGGCCGAGCTGGTCGCCGAGCTGGCCTTGTACCTGGGTGAACAATGCCGAAAGCACCGGGCAGATCGTCGTGCACGTCGTGTACACAAAATCCATGACGACGATGTTGTCGCCGATGACGTCGCTGACAAACAGCACCTCGTCTCCATCCTGGTTCAGAAGCGTACGGTCCCTGAGGTCGATGTCACGGTATTCGGTTGCGGGCTCGCTTTCTTGCTGCATCATCGCCCGGTGTTTGGCGTGCGGGTCCTCGTCGGCCAGGGCGACAGACGGTGCCGCCAGCAGCAGCGCCATGGCGGCGGTAATAAGAGGACGTATTGGCATGATCATCGATTTGCTCCTTGTCAGTCTCGCGATGCCAGCGGGATCAGTACGGTGATGTCCGCTGCCGCTCGCAGCTGATCAATCTCTGCCTGCACCGCGGCCTCCATGCGCTCCTGGCGGACATGGTCGCGCAGTTGTTCGCGTACCTCGTCGAACGATAGCAGGTGGGGTTCCTGGCGTTCTTCGAAGCGAATGATATGTACCCCGAAAGAGGTCTCGACCGGGTCGGAAATCTCGCCGGGCTGCATCGCGAATGCTGCCTTCTCGAAGGCCGGGACCATATCGCCGCGCTTAAAAAATCCGGTGTCTCCGCCGGCCGTCTTTGTCGCATAGTCATCGGAAAATTCTTCCGCAAGCGCCGCGAAATCCTCACCGTTGCGCGCACGCTCGAGGATCGGCTGCATCTGCTTCCTGATCGTTGCGCGATCGTCCTGTGTGCCCAGTGGTTTCCAAGTCAGCAAGATATGACGCACGCGCACTTGTTCGGGAAGTGTTAGCCGGCCCTCGTTGGCATGGTAATAGCGCTCGACCTCGGCATCGCTCACCTCGGCCGCTTCGAGGCGGACGCCGTCGAGGTAGACTTTCGCCGCAATCATGCGCTCGATGTGTTTGCGAAACGTCTCTTCGGTGAAACCTTCTTCCTGCAGTTTCATATTAAACGCAGCGTCGCTGTCAAAGACCGCGCGCACGTCGGCGATATTCTTCTCGGCCTCGGCGGGGTCGGCCTCGATGCCTGCACGCTCGGCCGCCTGCCAGACGAGCGCCTGCTCGATCAGGAGGTCCATTGCCTCTTGCCTGAGTTGTGTCAGTAAGCCGAGTTGATCCCCACGTGCGCCGACCGCAACGCCCTTCGAATTACGATACTCGACGTAAAAACCGTTGAAGCGCTGGTAGCTGATCGTCTCATCGTTGACGCGCACGGCGTCGCCGGGATAGATACTTTGTGCATGGGCTCCCGCTGCCATAATCAACAGAAAAAACAGCGATTTGCGCGCGATTGCAATCAATTGGCGACCTCTTTTTTCGCCTCGGCTGGCGCCGCCAGCGCCATCAGGCTCAGGAAGGGTTGATCCGTGTAGTCGAGCCCCCTGGACGGCGCACCCACAAAGACGTAGTACGTGGCCGGCGTATATACCTCAACCGTCGCTTCATACAGACCGCCGCCAAGCGAACGCGCAGGCCGCACGGTGCGGCCACGGCCGTCCGACCGATAGTAGAGAACCGATGCGTCGGCTACATCAGCGACGGGCATACCGCCGGACACATCCGCCAGCCTGAACTGAATTGTCTTGCTCTCCCCGACCGTCATGCGCCGGTCCGTCATCTCGTACTCGACCGCCATCGCTGACGCGACGTCCTTTTTGGTCTCGTCCGGCACTACTTTCGCCGTGAAACAGTGCAGGAACTGCGGCGTGTCCATCATGAACGCGACGTCGTAGATGCCCTCGACCGGGATCTTGACGCGGCCACGGTACACGCCCGGCACTTTCTCCGCGAGACTGCGATCCACTATCTCGATGGCGCGGGCCTCATGACCGTAATTGCGGAAGTTGCCCATTGGCGCGCCCATGCCTTCCATGTAATAGCTCACGGTGCCTTCCGCCTGGTTGACGATGTAGGCGGCGGCCGCCTGTTTGACTGCGGGCACGATGCTGTCGGCGATGCTGATTCCCGCAGCAACTCCGGGCGCCTGTTGCCCGGCAGGGATGTAGGTCACGGGCGGTAACTCAGTCGCGTCCAGTTCCGAGAGTGGTATGAGCCCGACGTCTTGCGTACCGAGCGATCGCACATAGGCAAAGCTCGTTGTGAAACTCACCTGGTAGGGCTGCTTGCCAACAGAGATCGAATGTGCCAGCTGATTGGCGGACGCGTCGATGACATAGACCTTGTCTGTACTCGCATTCACGGCCATGCCCCAACGCCCGTCCTTGTCGAAACGCAAAGGACCGATGCCTGGCGCAGCCTCGATGCGGCTGCGGATCTCATGAGTTTGCGGATCGACTACCGTAATCGTGCCCTCGTCAGCATCTGTTACATACATGGCACTGCCGAGTGCCGAGAAAGCGATCGACATCGGCTTGGGCCCGGTCTCGACGTCGGCGACCTTCGTCAGTGCCTGCACATCGATGACCGACACCGATCCACCATCGCGGTTGGTCACGAATGCATACCGGTCACCGTCGGTGAATGCGATCTCGTGGTGCCCGGGACCTGTCGGAATGAATGCAACCGGCGCGAGATCTTCCGCGTCGATCACGGTTACACCGCTGGTTTCAGCATCGCCGGTATTGTTGCCCACCCACAGGTAGCGTTGATCACTCTGCAGTTCCACACGCATCGGGTTGGTACCGGCTTCAATTTCGTGGCTAACCTCGAAAGATTCGGTATCGACCAGCGCAACCATGCCCGCAACCGGCATGGTCACGAACAGTTTCTTGTCGTCTGCGCTCAACACCCAGTCGGCGCCGGGCCTGCTGAGATTGATCTGCGCGAACAGGTTCGTCACGCCCGTAATGCCGACCACCGGGTCGATCACCGAGATCGAGGGGTCGTGGTTCATCACCAGCAGGAAATGACTGTTCAAATCGATCATCGGGCGTACACCGACAATGCCCTGCAGGTAGGTGGCAACGCGGTCCCGGCAGCTCATCGGGCGTTCGCCCATCGCTTCCCAGGCCTCGCCGAGGTCCATCCAGGCGGCCGGGTAGCGGCCTTTGATAGGCTCGCCGGTGCTTGCGTCGGTCACGTAGAACGTAACGTCGGCCCAGTCGCCGGCAGTAACGTCACCGACACCGCCCCTTATCGGGCTTACCGAAAACTCGACATTGACGCCTTCGCGCGTGATTATGTCGCGCTTTTTTGCGCTTTCGGGTTCGGCATCGCGGCTGCAACCGGCTGCGAGCGTGAGCGCTGCAACCGCAACAAGGGTTGCGGCTGGATTCAGTGAATGGGCGGCCACCATTAACTCTCCTGTCTGTGTTGTGCTTGTTCGCTGCTTCTCCGTCAGCGACGGTGTTACAAGACGGCGGAGCGGCCCTTACGGACCGCTCCACGTTTCTTTTCTCTTACAGGGACTTCCTTGTCCACTCGGTTCTCTTCAGGGCGCTTATTCTGGCTCAACCCTGAGGATACCAAACATGCCATTACGGTTACCGCTCGGTGTGTAGTCACGGTACAGGTAGTCGCCCGGAACCGCGAAGCTGCCACCGGCGTCGAACAGGATCGGCCAATATCCAAAGACGTGACCCATGCCTTCCTCGCCACCCATGTATTTGCCAATCGGGTTCTGGCCGAGGGCCAGTGAACCGACGGAGTCCATCTCGCAAAGTCCGGCGAGAGTTACTCGTGCTTCACCCGGGCAGACGTACGGATCGCGCTGCCACACATGGCCGCTCAGGACGAAGGTACCGTCGCGGTCAGCCGATGCGCCGTTGAGCACGTACAGGCGGGTATCGGTTACCGGATTTGACGAATCAGTATCAGCCGTCGTCCGGAATACCGGAGTCTGCGGATCGCCCGCGGCGCTCACACCCGGTATTGCCGGGATGGCGTTGGGCTCACCGGCCACGAGGCCGTTCGCGAACAGTGCGTGCACGTTCGGGATACTGCCAAAGCTGTCGGGCGTGCCCGCGTTGCCGAACGGCACGTTGGGCGGCAGCTGGAAGCGGAACCAGGACGGTTCCATGCCATAGTTGAAGCCGGCATGGCCGCTGTCCTCGGCACCTTCACGACCCAGCTCACCCTGGTGGATGTTCTTGATCGCAGAGCCGTCCTTCCAGCGCAGGTTGGTGATCTTGTGACCGATCGCCAGACCCTCGCGGTAGTCGCCACCCGAGCCCGCATCGCCTGAAGGCGCGCTGACCGATACCTGGGTACGCGTCGGGCGCGTCGCACTGCCCGTTCCCTGGCCGTCGGCAATCACGGTATCTTCCGTGACGATCGCGCCTTGCGGCTCGATCACGAGTGCGCCGAACAGGCCTTTTTGCGGCTGCTTGATGCGGTCCGCCGACAGCAGGTTGCTGGCACCGAACTCGATCGGCGTATCCACGATCTCGAAGCAACGCTTGTTCTTGCCTTTACAACCCGTCGCTACCGGCACATAAGAGATATCGCCCGCGTAGAACTTCATCGTCGCGGTGCCACCCGGGGCAGCGATCTGCGGCTGGTTCCTGCCGACCGCTATGCCATCGTCACGACTGGCGTCATATTCGACGAGCTGCGGGTGCAGACCGGCATAGCTTCCCGGCCTTATCAGGTTGTTGTTGAAGAAGTGCATTTCGGCATTGACGCCAGCACCCTGGATATGCCGCGTGGCCATCCACATCATGTCCTGCCAGCCCGCGAGATCCGGCGGCAGATCGAACGTGACGTTGTTGCGTTCGACGACAGTCGTCAGGTCAGCTTTGTAGAACGTCCGGTTCTTGCCGAGATCGGCGAACACGGGCGCGCCGCTGCTGTAGAACAACTTCTCGCCAGTGTCCGTGGTAACAGCCTGCTCATTAACCAGGCGGTTACGCAGGGTGACGTCGATGCAGTCGCCGGCGTTCGCACGCAGCACGAGAGGCTCAACGGGAGCATCAGGCCGCAGCACTATCGGACACGTGTTCAGCTTCGCGTTGTAGCCTGAACCCGATGACGACTGGCAACCTTCAAGGTCTGCAGGAGCAACGTCGCAATTCGCGAGCGTCGGATTGAATTTACCCTTGTTCCTGCCCTTCTGATTGAAGCAGTCCTCGGGGTCATTCATCTGCGCCCAGGCCTCGGCCTTACCCATCAGATCCTCCGTCCGCACGTACATCATCGCAGTCGGGTCGTTGAGTGGGCCATCGCCGCCGGCAAATGTCTGGACTACCCCGGCCTCTTCCACGGTTACTGTCGGAACAGTCGTACCGCGCCGGTTGTAGACGAGCGTGCCACCAAGTGGATCCAGCGTTCCGCCGACATTGTCAACAGGATTCTGATTGTCGGGAATCGTCACGCCCAGATGATTCTGCAGCACGTCGTTAACGACCACCGCAGTCACGTCGTAGGACGTGACGGGCGCATCGTTCGGGCAAACGCCCGAGAAGTCCTTCTTGTTGGCGAAGTCCGTTGTCTTGTTGACGTCCGGATTGTCGCCCAGCACCACAAGGTCAGAGCGCTTATTGCCGTAGGTGCGCAAGACGCCCCAGGTACCCATCCAGATTCCGTCACGGCTTGCGTCCTGGGCATACAGGTAGTCGACCGTTTGGCCGGCCTGTTGCAGAGCCGGGGTAAGCGGCGCCTGCAGGCTGAACTGCTCGGAAATACCGTGCGACTGGAAGTTACGCCAGCCCGAGTTCGGCGAGCGGCCGAAGCCTGAGCCGTTCGACAACCACTTGAGGCCGTGGACGGTCGTCTGATGCTGCTCCTCGGTCGCGCCGACCTGGATCTTGACCTTGACCTCGTCGCCTTCGTAGGCACGCATAATCGGCGTGAACGGGTCGCCCACACCACGGTCGCAGTTGATCAGGTCGCCGTCGTTGCCGCTGCAGTACGGTGCGCCTGCTCCGGTCGGATACGGTGTGTCACCGAACCTGGTGTTGAACTGCGAAATAGCACGATCGTTACGGCTCTGGAATGCCATGGCGAGGTCGCCCGCCGGGCCATCCGCTTGCATACCATTCTGCCCGTCCGGTCCCGTCTTGCTCGGATCGAACACGCGCAGAGCGACAGGTTCGTTGCGGTAGTTAACGACCCACATCGAGCTGTGGCTGATATTGATCGCCTCGGCACAGGGCCGCGGAACGTTCGGATCGAAGTTCGTCGGTGCTGCGGCCGTTCCGCCCGGGCACGCGCCATGTGCCGTCACGACATCGGGGAACATTGCCTCGAGTTTGAGCGGCGGGTTGATGGTGTTTTGCCAGGTATCCTGGAGAGTCGGTGCCGTCGCCACGGTAACGTTAAACGGATTGGGCTGATTGATCACGTGTATCTGCCCGGGGGCCTCTTCCGGCAACGGACGGCCGTCCGGTCCGGCACCGACATAAACACCTGCCTCATAAGCATGCTGGAAGTCGCTCATCTCGAAGTAAAATTCGCGATGATCCTTGACCGGAGAGCCGGCCGGCGTGTCGATGACCGCCTGCCAAGTGGTCGGGCCGCCATCGTCGCGCGTGTTTAGTGGCACACCGCTCTCGTTATGACTCCATGTCGAATTCGCGGGCTCCGCAAGGATTGTCGAGTACAGACCAATTTGCTGGAAGCTCGAAGGACCGTAGTGGTCATGCGAGAACGTCAGGCCGAGGCCACGGTCCACGCCAGCCACATTCAGAACCGGATCCACCAGGATGCGCTGAATCACTGTGCGTGCGCCTGCATATTCGTGGTGACCGTTTACGAGGTTGCCCTCGCCGAAGAACGGGTGCGGCAACGCTTCGAGATGGGTCAATCCCAGCGCGTAGTCGTAGCCATTCATCTCATCACCGGCGCCCGAATCGCCAGTCTCGATCGTCGGCACTGCCGCCAGATCGGTGAGGTCAACCTGATGATTCGCAATCGCGGCAACCAGGATAGGGTTAAATCGATCCGCCGGAATATTCAGGAATGGGGACGGTCCTGTCAGGATCGTGACCAGATTATTGCTTGTTCCGGCCAGTGCGTTAAATGCGTTGATTGCTTTGATACGCTCCTGGACCATCAGGGGTGACATCGCGCCATCCTCATAATTCCAGCCATTGGCCGCGCCGTCGCCCGTGGTCAGGTCCCACTTCGGCAGGTGAATATGCTGGCCGATGATGTCGGTCGGCGTACGCACCTGGAAGTCGTCCAGCTCGAACTCGGCCGGCACCAGGTTAGAGTGCAGGATCCTGCCGCAATCGAAGGAATTAAATCGCATGACCAGCGGTTCCGGCGGACGCTGCTTGTTGATCGTGGGAATCACGTCTTCCCAGAGCGCGATGATGCGTTCCTGCGAATAGTGGTGACCGACCTTGTTGAACACGGCGTCGATCTGCACGTTGGCAATTTTGTACGTACGCGGGTTTTCGCCGCCGTAATATGAGGAACCAACGCCACCGTAGGGGGTGCCCCACTTGTCGTCACCCTTGTGCCACGAACCTTCATAGTCTGAGGTAGTGGGACCACCCAGGTCATCGACGCAAGGATCGTTGTACGGACCACCCGGAACCGGGGGCAAGCCGTTCAGCACGAAGTTGGCACCAGTCGTGCCTGTGCCAACCAGGTTATTGGCCACACTAGGACGGTTGCGTACGGCTTGGTAACGCATACTGACGTCTTCCAGTGTCGTGCCCGTCTCCGGGTAGTACACCGGTTGTGCCGCTTTCAGCACCTTGCGGAAATCGAGACGGCTCTGCGTGTCAAGTGACAGCGCGCCGGCTGTATAGCCGAGCAGGCTGTGACGCGGCAATCCGCCGTCCCAACCGCCAGCTTGTGTTTCCAGATAACCAGCATCCTCAGCGCCTGCCTCGGTCAGCATGTCGAGTACGGGCGTCGGCATACGCTGGCCAACGATGCCTTCGGGGCATGCGTTAGTTCCGGTCGGTTCGCCGCAAGTATTGCCGGCGAGCCAGAATGGGAAGCCGGGCGTGACGTCGTCAGCTGTGCCCAATGCGCCATCGGCACCTGCGACGCTCACGTAATCAACGACTGCCTGCGCGGAGTCCGGACCCTGGCCCAGTCCATTGGGCGGTCTGCGTCCGGAGAGTACACCGAAGTCACCGCGGTCGACCGCCATTACGGAGACCGTAGCCGGCATCTGCGGCATGGCCTTACCGGGCAACGGCACGATGGCCGGGATCGGCGAACCATCAGGCAGCTCACCATCCGGAAGAGCACGTGCGCCTGGGGCCGGCTGGCCGCTGCGCAGTGCGAACGGCGTCGTGTGGAAGCCTGTATCCAGGCTTGGGTTCTGCGGATCATCTGCTTCCGAGACTGCAAGAACGGTGCCGCGCTCGAACACATCCTTGTTACGGATGTGATACCACATGCCTTGCGCAAAGTGCGGATAGAAATGGCAATGGAAGATGGCGTCACCCACGGTCTTGTTGCGGTTTCCTGCACCGCCATACACGAGTTCGTAGGTGTGGCCGGAACCCGGCATGATCTCCTGGGCGTCCAGGTAGTTGGCGTTATCGTCGTTCGGGTTGAACAGCCACTGGTGGTTGTGCAGGTGGAAAATGTGTTGCTCAAACGAGCCCGCGTGGATGTTGCGAATCTTGACAGAGTCGCCCGTGTATCCATGGTGGACATTCGACGGGTCTTCCTGGAACAGGGCGAAGTTACCCGGAATCGGCGGGTTGGCGCCAACGGCTCCATGCACGGGGTCGTTAAACTGACGCCAGCAAGCGGCGTCCAGGATGTTCGTCGGGTCGCAAGCCTCGATTCCCGTGTTCGCCGGGAAGTTGACCAGCATGGCCGGGTCGCCAACGGTTTGCGAGGCGAGGAAAAACTCCTCGTAGGCGCAGTCCGCACAGTCGTGCATGGGACCGGTGTGCAGGCGGTTGGCAATGATCTCGGAACCGATACCGCCCGAACCGTAGTTGATCATGAACTGGTCTTTGACGCCGGCCAGTGTGTACTGCAGTACAGGATTGTTGTACCACTTCGGGAACACCTGCGAGTTGGTCTGTTCGTCATGGAATATCGATGAGTATTCACGGAAAGCTTGCAGGCGTTGCGGCAACGATGGGTTGCTCTTGCCTACGCTTTCGAGCGGGTAAGGACAGTCGTCACCGGGGCACTTGCTGTTCCAGGTGCCGTCCGCATCGGGACCGGCAATGATCGCGTTGATGTCGCTGTGTACGAGTTCTTTGGCCGCGGTCAGCATATTGAGGATCGGCAGATTGTTTTTACCTTCGGTAACCCAGGGCTCGACATCGGGGTACAGAGCCTCGTAGTCGATGATCGGCTGGCCGCCGGGGTTGCAGTCAACGCCAGAGACTTCGCCTTCCGCACCCGTGCAGCTTGAGGGGACCAGGCCGACTGTCGCCAGGCGCATCTCTTCCTCGGTCACCTGGCTGCGGTAGATCCGCGAGCCTTTGGGCTCGACGTTCAATGCGCCAAACATGCCGACGGCAAGATTGCCACTGCTGGCTTCACTGCCGAGCGTCGCGCCGTAGCTGTTGATAACGAACGCGCCTTCGTGCGGCGTGTAGAGTTTGTAAGTAATGCTGCCATTTGGTCCCACGAGGCCGCCCTTGGTGTCACCAGAGGCGCAGTTATTCGTGGTATCACCGGCGATATCGCCGACCATGCTGCCATCGTCGAGAATGGACTCCACGAGCTCGGTGCCCGAGGCATGGAAACTGGCGCAACGGCCGGCGACCTGGTCGTCGTTGAACAGTCCCTGCGGCAGGCCAGGCTGTACGCCCTGCTGCGCATTGTTGGGATTCGCGACTGGTGCCAGCAGGTTCGTGAATGTGACCGTCAGGCAGTATCCCGCAATCGAGCGCACCACGAGTGGACGGGGCCGCTTGTCGGGCCGGAGCTCGACATTACCAGCCGTCAGGTTGGTACCGGCCGGGGCGCCTGTGGGAAGTCTCGTGCTCGGGTCTACCGCGATGACGTCGCGCTTGAGCGCATACGTTATCCAATTCGGGTTCTGTGCGCCGAGGCGGTTGAATACGGTTGGGTTGTCGAGAACGACAACATTGGCCGTGATCGTGTTGCTCGCATCGCATGCGGGCGCCGCTTGCGCGGTGCGTCCCGTGCCCAATACGGCGACAAACAGGGCCAACCAGAACAGCCCATAGCCCAACCTGGGCAGAATGTCGCTCTTGCGGCTAAGAATATTCATCATTTGTTGTGTAGTCACGAGACTCTCCTCCCTCGAACCGAGGCTTTCATTACCGAGCGGAGGCGGCTGCGCTCGGCGGATTTCAGCAACGCTGCGGCCAGCCTGGCGGCAGCGGTACTTAAAGAAACTGCGGGTTTCGACGTGTTGTCGAGAAGTGGCGATCGGGAAACGTTCTGCGCGGCGCGGATCAGGGCCATGCGGAAAGCAGATGCGCGCCGTTGCTCTAGAGCCCCGGCGGCTGAATACGGAATACTTTGGTGTACTCCCTGCATCTTCTTATCCTTGTTTCCCCCCGGCCAGGGCCCGTCGGCCGTGGCGCGTCGCTGACGGATGCGCCCGAGATCGTTGTCGGGATCCATGCATCCGTAATGAGGTCAATTCTGAAACGCAGGCCGGTTGGCGGCTTCATGCAAGAGGACAGAAGTTCCCCGACCCGTGGGCTAGACTGGAACTAACCCTTCGGACAGGGTCTTGCTGCAGGTACAGACCGCGTGGTTGAGCGATTTTTACGATTGGCAAATAAAAAACGAAAACAAAAAAAGACGCGCCGGATGGCGCGTCTTTCGTCTAAGGATTGCTCCTTAAAGCGGAGTACACCCTGCCGGTGACAGTTCAGTCAGTCGCGCAGGATGTACTCCGTGCCATGAAGGCTGTTTTCTCGATCAGTGCTACGGGCAGAGACCCAGGTGGCCGATCTTGACATCGCTAAAGACGTCCTTAATTCCGTCACCGTCCAGGTCATGATTGCCGCACATCGCGGTGAAGGTCTTGTGACCACCCTCGATTTCCACGGTGACAATCGCGTTTGCCGCGTTGGCAGCCGAAGACAGGCCCGCAGCGCAGAGATCGATCGGAGTGTCTTGTACGTCACCGATCTGGCTCGGGACATTCAGGACCTTGCCGGCGGGCATCGGGTCGAATTTTTCGCCCTTACGATTGTTTCCGACGCCTTCCACAGGCACGATCGAGTTCTCTTCGACTATAAGCACGGCACTTACCGGGCCGCCGTTGTCGGTTACGAGCGTGTGCACATTCAGGATGGCATTACTCGGGTCGGCGTTATCGACGTCACACCAGGCGGCAACCTTGATGCTGGCTTTGGGGCCTTTGTTGGCGGTACCGGGGCCTGCCACGGCTGTTGCCGTAAGGCCGACGGCCATTGATGCCACTAGGGCAATTCTTGTCAATTTTATTGTGTTGCGTTTATTCATTTCCCAATCTCCTAAACGGATTGAATTTATTGGCGAGACGAGTCGACAGACGGTAGTCGTGGTGATGAAGCCTGCTTCATCATCTCTATGAATAAACACCGAGGTGGGTAACGCAGCGGACTGGTGTTTGTGAGAGAGAGTGTGCACTGCTCCAGTGCGCCGTGCCTCATTCCCCCGATCAGAAAACACCCAGCCCGTGGATTAGCGCGAACCTGACCATTCGGACAGATTTTATGGAAAATCGCGGGGCGCTGGAAAACTGTGGGAGCGCGCTTCTACAGGCAGTATTAATGCGGCCGCGTCGTGTCCGAAGCTGGCCGCGCCGAAACCGACGAGTAGTCGTTGTGGTAAACGACTTGTGATATCAGGTGCGCGGCGTTCGTCGCGCCATTCATATCGAAATAGATCTTTCTTGGTTCGAATTTCGTCAACTGCTGGATCTCATTCGCGAGCGACGCACCATTCAGGTGATGCGGCATAAGCAGACGCCCCGCGCCCCAGTAGACCAGGCGTTGCGCGCGCACGGTCTGTACGTGACGCTGACCGTTGCCGCAGGGGACGAACAACGACGGTGTGCGCGTGCGAATGGCATGGACGGCCGTGTTGTAGCCGCACTGGCTCACCGACCAGCGCGCAATCGATATTTCCGAGTGCAGGTCGGCAACCGACCGCTCGAGAATCAGGTCCGATACGCCGTCGGCTTTTGCCAGGAGTTCCTGCCACTCATCTTCAGGTAGTAGCTTGCCCGCGATGATCTTCATTGGTAGCGGCAGCATCGGGCCAAGAATCTTGTGCGCCTCGATCGCGGCGCGATACAAGGGAGCACCGTACTCTCCGTCGCCCGCGGAGACGAGAATCGTGTCCAATTGCGCATCGCGGCTGGGAGGCAACTCACCGTTCTCCCGGGCAACAAACCCCGTGTGGTAGAGCGGCGTGTGCAAAGTGTTCTTCGGCTGGAAAAACTCCTCGAGGCGTGCAAAAACAGGATCGGACTGGACGACGACCATATCGAAGTATCGGTCCAGCAGTTCCGCCGCCTTGTCAGCCCGCGACTCGCCCCGCTTGTTGCATTCAGCCAGGATGCCTTCCGTCATGCAGACGACCAGGGAGTCGCCGTAAACACCGTTACGCGCGCGCTCGACCAGGGGCAGGACCTCGCCGCGCAGGCCGTGCTGCGTAAACGGGAAGTTCTCGATAACCACAACGCGCGGCTTCAGGCGTTCGAACACACGAATCATGGCATCGCGCCGGGAGATGAGCCGTTCCCTGAGTTCCTGGGAACGCCCGAGGTCGATGACGTTGGTATCGGGGTCTATACCGAGCGCGGGCAGGAATACGAGTTCGACATTATCGGGCACTTCGATGTCGTTCGCAGAAGCGTCGCCGAGCAGCACCGTGACGTCGAACGTGTCACAGAGTTTTCTCGCGACTTCCATCGCCCGCCGCAAGTGGCTCGATTGCCTCTCGCTACGGCAGCAATACACCAGTGCTGATTTTGTCATTATTCTGCTTCGCTCAATTTGCGTGAACGCGGTGAGGTTTCCCGGCATCCCTGCCGGGAAACCTTCCGCTTACACTTGTCGGACTGAATCGCTCATTCCATTTCCAATCCCAACTCTCTTGCCTGCAGTGCCGTCGGCCCTGTCTCGGTGCCGTTGACATCAACGAGCACGCCGCCGGTTCCGACGGCCGCCCAAAAGGCGTCGGCTGTGATCGGCACCTCGTTCCCGCTTTCGTCATCGCTGAAGTAGTTGCCGGGCGAGACGGTGCTCGTATCCACGGTTACTCCCAGGATCACGAACGAGGTCCGGCCGTTGACGCTGCCGTCCTCTACGAAGCCGCGCAGCTCTGTGTCATCCGAGAGCGGATCGAAATCGTCACGCTCGATCAGGAAAGCCGTGATCTGTCCGGGAGGCAACTCCTGGCCGCGAGCCTCGACGTAGTCATCCGTGTTGATGTCGCCTACACGGAACGGATCGACGTCATCGCGCTTGTCTTCGAAGCGCGTCGTGGTCGGGTCTGTATTCACCGAGATGCCGAGAATCGTGATGACGCTGCCCGAAACCGTATCGACCTGGCCTACGACGCGAACATTGGTCGATGTCTTGATCTCGATCTTCGTGGCGTTCAGGACACCATTGGCGTCGAATTCACCCTCGACCTCGACCTTCAGGTTCATACCGAGATCCGCCGATGTGCCGTTCTCGTAAACCGTTCCCGGAATCTCCGTCACCGGGATGCCGCTGACATCGAAGTCCGTCGGCGATACGTAGCGCGTTATGAAGCCATCGATCTCGATGTGATCGCCCTCGTTATCCGCGAAACGAGCACCCTTGAACTCCACGCGAGACGCGGTTAGTACAGGAGGGAAACCGCTATCGTCGAAATTCGCCGGTGACCCCTTCGCTTCTACCGGATCGCCGTCGGTGATGATGCCGCCCGGGAAGTCGTCGATGGATGCTGCCGAACCATAGTTAACCAGGAGATCATTAATCATGAAGGTGCTGGCACCACTGTCGTGGCCGCTAACTATGCCGTTAACTTCGAAATCGTCGACCTCAGTGATCAACTTGCATTCGATCCGGGTCGCGTCGATGACGCCGTTCGCATCCGCCGTGCCCGAGACCTCGACAGCGAATACGGTCAGCAACGGAGCGAGATTATCGAGCGCCGCACCGCAACTGTCGTCGATCGATGTGTTGGCACCGGTCTGTACGGTTTGCCCCATTACAGAGAGCTGGCCGGCAGAATTCAGTGCTGTAACCGGACCTTCGACGATGTCGTTGAGCTCAACCGATTGAGCGACTGCGTTCGAATTATTGTCGTCGATCGTGCCCTGAACGATGACGGCCTCACCAACAGCGAAGTCCGCCTGCGTCGCCGCCTGGTCGTCGCGCGTGAACGTCGCAGAACTCGTGTCGTAGGTCACACCATTGACAATCACGCTGCCGAAGCCCGTGATCGGTCCGACGGCTACACCGACGCCCGTGCGTGTAATCCCACCAGAAGGCGGCGGTGGCGGCGGAGGCGGAGGCGGAGAAACGCCGCCGTCGCTACTGCTGCTCCCACCGCAACCAGCGAGAAGTAAAGTTGACAACGCCAGTACTGCGCTGATTTTTCGGGTGAAAGTATTCATGTCAATCATCCTTGGTTTAATTCATCAAAAATAAGATAGACCCCGACGCCCAGGCGAATAGAGCGCGTATCGGTGTCCGGTGTTTCGTCAATCTCGTGATCTGAAAGCCAGCCATCCATTTCTTCGAGAAAGGCCAGGCCCTGCGACTCGACGAGTTTCTGGAATGTGCGAATTGCACGCGGCGAGAGCTTCGAGTTGTCGGCCATCGCCTCGAAGCGAGGTTCGGTCTTGCGATCTTCGTTAAGGTTGTGCTCGAGCGTTGCAGCGTGGTCGTGAAGCGCGACGCCCATTCGGCGAATGATTTCAGGATCGAGCTCTGAGTAAACATAGTCACGCTTAAGTACACGAATTTCGCCGGTAGAGAGTTCCTCGACAAGCCCTCTTTGCTGCAACTCCTTGCGCAATGCTCCATGAGGCAGGTCTCCAGCATATCTTTTGAATAAACTGGACAAACTCCCCGTTGTGCCAGTAACGGGCAGATCTTTCGGTCGGCCGTCGCCGCCGGTGAATTCCGCGTCCACGTGCCAGCCTGTCAGAACACGGGAAATCTGGTTGCCCTGCAGGTTTTCAGCCCCCTGCTCACCCTCGAGCAACAGGTCCCGAACCCGTGCCACTTCACGACGGCTGAGACCGGTCATCATCGCGACCCGCGAATTGTTCGTGGGTCGACCCTGAATCCCGTAATCATCTCTTGCAGCCTGCACGTACGCCTCCTTGGAGATCTCGCCGAATTCGCTCCAGGTGATGCCGTGCTTCAGCAAGAAACGAATCACTGGCAGCAACAGGTAGCGAGAGCTTCGAATTACGTGTTCCTTTACGTCCACTGGCGGTCTCAAATATCCTTGTATGTGTGCTGTTTTAGCACATATACAAGTATTTGCAAGCATAAATTGTTGATTTAAATTGAGTCCAAGGATAGCGAGGCCGGCCTTCCTCCGTTAAGTCCATGAAATTCTGGTCTTTTCCCACGTTGAGTGCGGTCTTTTAGACCATAAGGTTCAATTTCACATAATGGCGCGAACGCGCCGGGGTGGCGCTAGCGAACGGCGGGTGCCTTCCCCAGGTAGCGGCTGGGATGCCGGTCCAGGACGTTTGTCTCGAAACCGGATACCCCGGGCGCAACGAGGTGTTTGCTGACAAAGAAGTACAGCGGCACGATCGGGTTATCGGCAAGCAGCTCGGCTTCGGCCAAAGCGTAAAGCCGCATTTGTTCCCCGGGATCCGTTGCCGACTCGGCTTCGATCAGCAACCGGTCATACCGATCGCTCGAATAGCCGGGTAGATTCTGCGGGCTCGTCGAGCGCAGGATATCGGTGAAGGTGCCCGGATGGTCATAGTCGCCACTCCATGCGAATTTCATGACCTGCCAGTCGTCGCGATTCTTGCGGGTCGCAAGAAAATACTTCCACTCCCGCTTGTCAAATTCGACCTCGACGCCCAGCACCTCGCGCCACATTCCCGCAACAGCCAGCACAATTGTCTCGTGGATGTCGCCGGCGTCATATAGAAGAGTCAACTTGAGTGGCCGCTCCTCGGAATAGCCGGCCTGTTCGTAGTGGCGAAGTGCCTGCGCCCGTCGTTCTACCGACGACAGCGGCGCCCAGTCGAAGCGCGCCGGTTGGTAATTATTGACGCCGTCCGGCACGAGACCGAACGCAGGTTGCTCTCCCCTGCCGATGACCTCGACCAGCGCATTCCTATCGACTGCCATTGACAGTGCCTTGCGAAGCTTCGCGTTGTCGAACGGCGCCTCGCTGAGATCGAAGGCGAGGTAATAGAGCGCGAGACTCGGTGCTATCTGTAGCTCCGTGGCGCGTGTCTCGCGCAGATTATTCACCTGCGAACCGGGTACCGTGGACGTGACATCTAACTCTTCGCTCAGGAACATGGTCAGCTCGGTTACCGGTGTCGTGATGGCATAGAACTGAACCCCGTCGATAGCGACCTGGTCGGCTTCGCGGAACTTCGGATTTTTACGCAGGCGAATGTGGCTGCCGGGATGCCACTCTTCGAGCAGAAACGGGCCGTTGCCCACGAACGCTTCCGGATCCGTAAAGCGCTCGTGCGGCACGTCAAACTCCCCGAAATGCGGGTAGGCAATCGGCATCGTCAATACCGACGGAAAGTAAGGGGCCCGCTTGCCGAGTTCGATAACTAATGTCTTGTCGTCTACTGCCCTGACGCCAAGCGAATCGACCGGCCTGTCGCCACTGGCGACGTCCTCCGCATTACGGATCGGATGCAACAGAAAGCTGTACGCAGATCCGGTATCGGGCAACAGCGCTCGCTGCATGCCAGTAACGAAATGCCCGGCCGTAAGCGGCGAGCCGTCGGACCAGGAAGCGTCATGCGCCAGGTGGAACGTGTAAACCAGCCCGTCCTCACTGACGTCCCAGGCACTGGCCGCTGCGTTGACTATATTGCCCGCCGCATCGGTAGCGAGTAGCCCTTCGTACAGGTCCGTCAGCACATTAAAGGTATGCGTGTCCTGCGCGAGTGCGGGATCGAGGGTCTGGGCATCCCCGCCGTTGCCACGATGAATTATGACAGCGTCGGAACCGGGACTGCTTGCGGACCCGTCGTCGCTTCCGGACCCGCAGCCTTGCACGACACCTAGAGCCGCGAGCAGCAATACCACGAGCGATTTCGCCCTGATCATCATGACTTCATCTTTTCACAAGGGCATGTCTCGTGCCAAATAAATTGACCACATGACTGAAAACCACATCGGCGAAGATACGTATGTCATGAACGCATAGGCCTGCGCTAGGATGACCATACTTGGGCAACTCCTCGGCGACGATGAGTCAAAGTTTGTGCGATCGTTTCGGCTTCGACGGTGCCGGTATCACCGAGCGCCTGCGTATGGTCGGGCTCACCAGCCCCAACGACTCGACCGTAGCGCAAGAACTTCAAACGCATGTCGTGCAACCCTACATCGACGCGATCATTGACGAATTCTACGACTCACTCGGGCAGCATCCGGAGTTCCTGAGAATCGTACGCGAGCGCGGGCACGTCAGTCGCCTGAAGATGACGCAACGCAAGTACCTTCTCAGTCTCGGCAACCAGTTCGATACGCAGTCGTATTTCGAGGAACGTCTCCGCGTTGGCGCAGTGCACCAGCGAGTCGGCGTATCGCTCAGTCTCTACCAGTGCTTTTATTGCATGCTGCAAAACCTGTTGATCACCAGGATTCCGGACGAGATCAGGGCGAATCCGGAGTCCTTCGCAACCTTGTCCAAATTCATTCTCAAGATTACGTCACTGGACATGTCACTTGCGATCGAAACGTACCACTCGACAAAAGTGAGAACACTGGAACATTCAATCGATACGTTTCGCGATGAAGGGGAGGTGTTGCGCCGCACCTTGCAATTCGACTCTCTGACGCAGGTCTGTAGCCGCCCGTATTTATTGCAGGAATTGCGAGCCAAGCTTGCGGCCGCGCAGGCAGAGTCACGGCCGTTATCGGTTGTCATGGCAGACCTCGATCATTTCAAGAGTGTCAACGACGAATACGGACACCTGGTTGGCGACCGTGTGCTGCGAGACGTAGCAACACGTATGGTCACGGGTGCGCGGGGCAGCGACCTCGTCGGCAGGTATGGTGGCGAGGAATTCCTGATTATCTTTGATGATGCGGAACTCGAAACCGCCAACGACCTGGCGGAGCGCATTCGGGTTCGTGTTATGGCCGACCCGTTCTGCGAGGATTCGGTCTCGTTATGGGTAACGACAAGCTTCGGCGTCGCCCTGGCGCGTGCGGATGACACTGTAGAGTCGCTGACCTCGCGCGCAGACCAGGCAATGTACGCAGCGAAGAAAGCGGGCCGCAACCGGGTGCGGACAGAGCTCGAAGTCCCGCCTGGAGAGGCGATCGCCGGCCAAATGTAAGGCTACGATACTTGCCGGTCCGGAGATGTGCACCTGGCCGTCCACCCCTGGCGCCGACTCGTCAGCTGTACCGGGCCATACTTAAAGGGGCAAAGACGATCACCACCTTTCTATCAGAACAGCCGCCAGTACGTAGCAGCCCAGCGCGGCCACAATCACAGCGGTAAAACCGAATTCGACGGCCAGGAGGGTCGCTGAGACGGCGCTGAGGACCGACGCGAATCCGTTAAGGCCCCAGGCCCAGGCGATAAAGTCAGGCGCAATACCCGAAACATGTTTCAATCCCAACGGAAAAGGCATGCCCATAAAGAACGCGACTGGCGCAATCAGCGCAATCGAGATCATGATTTTCGCGACGTCGGCCAGACCTACAAATGCGCTGAACAACACCGGCAAGAGGAAGATGTAGACGATTGCCAGTAAGGCGATTGCGATGACTACAGGTATTACCGGCGAACGGCCCCTGGCGTGTGCATACAGCGCCACGCGTGCCGAGCACGCACTGCCCAGACCTGCGAATACCAGGAACCCGCTGAGAACCACGGCAACCGAATACAGCGGATGACTCAGGAACAGTATGAATTTCTGAATGAAAGACATCTCGATAAACAGAAACGCCAGCCCCAGCAGGAAGAAGTACGCGCCGAACCGGCCTGCGATACCGCGCGGCCATGTACGGGATCGCCGCGCCAGTGGTAACAGTATCAACACCAGGCCAACAACCACTGCTTGCAGTAGCGTCGCGATGAGAATGAGGTAACCCCACTCGATGAGCCCTGCACCGCCCGCCTCGCGTAATCGCATCACTTCGGGTAGCGAACGCCACTTGAAAAAGTGGAAAAAATAAGGCCTGTCGTCCGTCGCAGGTCCAACATGAAATTTGTAACGATCGATATAGCCCTCAGCGTCTTCACCGAGCAGGGCGGTCGCAGCCTCGAAGACAAATGCCTCGTCGAATACATTGAAACGATTGACCTCACTTTTCTGTATCACCGGGTGCCAGGCGACGTCAAAGGAGCGTGTGCGTGAGAACTCGCGGATGGCGTCGATATCCCCAGATGAGAAATCGCCGTTCCTGACCAGCAACGTGCTCGTGTTCCAGCTTCGAATCAACGCAAGCCTGTTACCAGGATCTTCGACAGCACGACGCTCTAGCGCCTCGATCGCCGTTGCCAACAGTTTCAGGCTGTCCCGCGGCGGCAACTTGATCCAGCGAGTGATCGCGATCAGTCCATCGGGTCGCAGGTCGTCGAGGTAGGCAAGCAGCGCCTCGACCGTATAGACGTAGCTTTCGTTTAGCGCCTGCACACCCGCGCCCGATGCGCCAAACGAATCCAGAAGTCCGATGTGAATAAGATCGTACTTCCCGTCGGTGCGCGCGACAAAGCCGCGGGCTTCGTCAATGTGGAGTGTGACGCGACGATCCTCGTAGACATGTCCTGCGAACTCGGCGTGAGCTTCGGTCACGAGCGCCGCCATCTGCGGGTTGAGTTCTACTGCGTCGACGCGGCGCGCGCCATGGTAGAGCGCCAGCAATACGTCGCCACCCGTCCCGGCCCCGAGGACCAGGACCGTTGGAGCATCGAGCAATTGATACGGCAGTGCCGATGTGACATCGCCCAGGTACGCGAGCGCGTCCAGGTCACCGTCGAAACGCGTTATCGCACACATTGCGTCGGCGTCGGTGAAAACAGCGAGTTGCTCGGGCGGAATGTGTCGCGTGTTGAAGCTCAACCCCGGTGCGTGCCGGATTGGCACGGTCGGACTATCGACCACCGTAACCAGGCCCAACGGGCCCGACGTTTCCGAAATCGTACGGCTGTCGATTACCTGCAGCGACTGCGGGAGACCCTTGAACTCCGAGATACGTAGCCCCGGCCAGCCGGTTGCAGCCGCCATGCCCAGAGTCGCTAGCCACAACAGGTGAATGAGCGTGGCCGAACGATATCGAAGTCCCAGAAGCATAAATGAGCCCGTAAGGGGCAGCACGGCGAGAACGAGCAGCGCCGTCTGCGGCGCCAGTGCGAACAGCAGCGCAATTATCACTATCGCGCCGATGCCGGCGCCGCAAAGGTCGAAGAAGTAGATTCGATGGATCGCGCCAGCGCGGCACGCCAGAGCAAGACCGACACAGCACGCAGCGAAAAAGAACGGTACCAGGAATACCAGGTACAGCAGCATCAAGTTCAGGAACTGGGTGCCGTCCCAGACGAACTCGAGCGCATTGAAGGGAACGTGCTGACCGGCGACAAATGCAACAACCATCGTCGTACTGAATAATAGTGCGCTCATTGCGAACGCGAATTCGAAACGCGGTTCGAGCGCGTGCTTCAGCAGCGCAATGGCGGTGCCGCTGGCGCCATAGCCGAGCAGTGCAAGACTGATGATCATGTACGCGAAGTGATGCCATTGCACGATCGACAAGACCCGCATCAACAGGATCTCGTAGCCGATTGCCGCGGCCGATACCAGCATTGTGGCAAACAGCAGGCGGCGCACGGGCGTCAGTGTTCGCCAGTCAGTGGCACGAAGCGTACCGCCCCGATCTGCCGCGCAATGACCTCGCCGTCCTCGTTCTTCTCGAGCAACAGCAGGAGCTGGGTCACGAAACGCCCCCCGACCGGGATTACCATGCGACCGCCGGGCTTCAACTGCTCGATGAGCGGCGGGGGCACGTGGCTCGACGCCGCAGTGACAATAATCGCATCGAACGGCGCATGTTCCTTCCAGCCAAAGTAGCCGTCGCCGAGCCTGGTCGTGACGTTGCCATAACCGAGGCGACCAAGCCTCGACCGCGCCTGTTTCGCCAGTGCCTCGATGATCTCGATCGTATACACGTGCTCGACCAGCCCCGAGAGAACAGCGGCCTGGTAACCGGAACCGGTCCCGACCTCGAGAATGACGTCGCCTGCCTCCGGGTCGAGCAGATCCGTCATCAGCGCGACGATGTAGGGCTGTGAAATCGTCTGGCCGTAGCCGATGGACAATGGACGGTTCTCATACGCGTAGCGAACTTCCGCCGGGGGCACGAACTTGTGGCGTTCGACCGTGTTCAGCGCGTCCAGGACCATATCACTGAACGGCTCATCCCCTGCGTAACCGGCATACTGCCGCACCTCGTCGACCAGTTGCTCTCGCAAAGCGGTAAAGTCGGGCTCTCCAGCCGTGACCGTACCCGCCAGCAACAACAGACCGGCAAACGACGCTTTCATTCCGACATCATCCACGCGCCATAGCCGACGACGAAATCCTTGTCGCCCGCCGTATCGCCCGAATTGCGCAGATCGAGCGTCGTCACCTGCAGTCCCTTGTGGCGAGCCGCGATCAGTAATCCGAGGACCGGCGTAGCGCCGCAGGCCGCATCCTGATCGAGTTGTGTATCGAGTTTCTCGATCGACCGGCATGTCTCAGCATCCAGCGCAGTGGCACTATCGTAGTCCAGGTAGTGACTCAAATCCGAGCTGACCACGATCAGTGTTTCATCGCCACCCCACAGGGCCTCGAGGACATCGGCAACTACCTCGGCCTTCACATCACCGACTGCGATCGGCACGATCGAAAAATCGTCGAGTACCGTTTGCAGGAACGGCAGGTGCACCTCG
>Ga0209273_10001201_pt1 | contig 24745 bp, 17 predicted proteins | sample tdAd471_FD_187126 | JGI IMG/M metagenome (GOLD analysis project Ga0209273, IMG submission 187126) | Marine sediment microbial communities from the Atlantic coast under amendment with organic carbon and nitrate - tdAd47.1 (SPAdes)... | ecosystem: Environmental > Aquatic > Marine > Coastal >...
GGGGACGTAGACGACCTCGACCCAGGCGTCCGCGGACTGCAGGAGGATCGAGCGGTGGCCCTCGTCCGCGGGACCTTGCTCTTGCTGGGTCCAACCCGGCGGCAGCGCATAGGCGAACGGGCGGTGGTAGTGGCTCACGAGCGGTGCGTTCAGGCACTTGCTCGCGCGGGACAGTGGGCCCACGGTCGACCACACCAACCTCGAGACGACGAACAGGAGCACGAGGAACGCACCTCGGCTTTGCAGGTGGTAGACGACGGGCGCCAGGGCCACTCCCGCGACGATCAAGACCACCTTCCCGCGGCGCCGACGGATCCGAACGCGTGGGATCGGCTCGAGGCGTAGCTCTCCCGGGGGCTGGTAGGGATCGCTGGTAGCGCTCAACGGTCGTGCTCGTGGGTGTCCAAGTCGATCGCCAGTGCTGCGCGCGTTGCACATGCGGCCAGCCGCACGCAGACCACCGCTCGCGCAGGGCCCTGGTCGGTCCCGCCAGGGGAGTCGAGTTCGAACCGGCACCTGGGGTAATGCTCGCTCACGCTGGCCTACGGTAGCTCGCGGGTCGAAGCAGCGCCTGGACGCTCAGTCTCCAGACGAACGGCAATCGCGGACTTCACTGGCTACGTGCGTTGCGCCTACCGCCACGACCGACACCCGCGCTGTCTCGGCCCGAAGGTGGGCCGAACCCGCTGCGTCACACCGGCCGCCCCAGGTGGGTAGCCGGCTACCCAAGCGGCCGCCCAAGCCCCGCGTAGGGGTTGGTCTTGGAGTTGCACCGGGTCGGGGGTGGAACCTCTGACCCCTCCCCGCCCTGGCTTCGGCAAGCGCCTCTCGCCACACCGCGCCGTGTTCCGTGTGCTGGTCCTGGGCACCGTAGCGGGAGTTTTGGGGGGCGTGGCGAGCATGGGGGCCCTGATCTTCAGGCTCTGGGACTGCATGCAGCCGTGGTGCGTACGCGCGCTCCTCCTCACCGGAGTCGGCAGCTTCCTGGGCTGGCTCTTGGTCCTCCTGTTCGTCGAGGAGCTGGTCCGTGCGCTCGAGGTTCGCTGGAGGCTGGCGCTCGTCGTGCTCGCTCTGCTCCCTGCGGCGCTGCTCAAGCTCGTGGGCTTCCACTGGGGCTTCGACCTCGGCCACGAAGGCCTGCCGTCCCTATGGCGAACCGTCTGCGGTTCGGTCGAGTGGATCGCGGACGACGGCGTCGAGGTGCTCCACCTGCAATTCATGGCTCTGCCGCTGGCGCTCTTCTGGGCGCGCGCCCTCGAGACCCCGGGCTGGCTGCAACCCTGGGTCACGCTGACCGCCGTGGGCCTGTTCGTCGTGGTCAACGACTACACGATCTACGCGCTCCTCAGCTTGCCCAGCGTCGCGGTCGCGTCGCTTGGCCTGCTCCTGGGCGAGCGGCTCGAGCTCGGCCTGCTCCTGTGGTGGCGGCGCTGGCGCCGCGCGCGGGACGCGTGAACGCCACCGCAGCCACACGGGTCCAGACCCGCGTGTAGACCCCGGCTAGACTCGGAGCATGCGCTGCGCGTTCTGCCACGAACAGCTCGACCCCGAAGCCGCGCGGGTGTGCCCCGACTGCGGGACCATGGTCCACCCGCCCTGCGCCGACGACCTGGACGCGTGCCCGACCCTCGGCTGCGAGAACGCGAGCTTCGGCACCGGGCGGTATCGTCAGCCCGCGCAGACCGAGCCGGGGCCTGCGCGGAAGTCGAGGTGGGTGCTGTTTGGCCTAATCGGCCCCGCCGTGGCCTTCCTCGTCGACCTGGACATGCGCGTCGATCCGCTGGTGTGGGGCTGGTCCTTCGTGGGGGAGGGCGGCTGGAGCGCGGTCCTGCTGAACCCCCGCCCCCTGGTCGTGTGGCTGGCCGTCCTCGGCTCCCTGGCCGGCATGCTCCTGTTCCTGCGCGGCAAGCTGCGGGCCAGCTTGCCCCTGCTCGCCCTGGGGGTGGTCGTCTCCGCCGTGCACGCGATCGTGTTCGTACCGTTGCTGCCGCTGAGCTTGCTCGGGATCGTGGCCCTGGGAATCGGGCTGCTGGGGTTCACCCCCTACCTGAGCCTCTGGGTCTACGTGGACGCGTTTCGCCAGGCGCGGCGGCGGCTGGCGGGTGGCGACAAGCCCCCGGAGGGGTTCCTCGTCGAGCCCGGGCGCTGGTGGCTGCGGCTGGCGGGGCTCGCCCTCGCCTGCGCCGTGGCGCTGGGCCTGCACGAGGTCACCCCCGCCACGGCGCGTCCACTCGCCCCTGCGACGCGGCACCTCGAGGGCCTGGACCTCGCCCAGCTGCGGCTTGACGCCAAGCAGATCGCCGGTGACGGACACCGCCACGGGTATTGGAACCTCGAGGACGGGGACACCTGGCCGGACGGCGCCGCGTTTCCGGAGACCCTGGGGCGACTGGCGCAGGGAGCGACCCACGTCAGCGTCGACTGGCACTACGTCAAGATCCACTACGGGATCGGCGGCGGCGGGAGGGGGGACGATCGCTCCTACTCGCTCTACGTGCTCACCGGCTTCCTCGACGAACCGCCGAACAACGGGATCTGCTTCCGACACGTCGAGGTCGAGCCCCGGATCTGGTCGACGCGTAGCCTCAGCAACCCGCCCCTCGACGGCCCGGGCCCGGTCTATCACCCGCTGCAGGCCTGGGGACGCTGAGGGGCTCCGCCCGAGCGCCGGCGCGCTAGCCCGCGCGCGACCCCTGCAGGCTAAGCACGACCCACGCCAGCACGCCCAGGATCACCCCCGCGAGGAAGCCGCCCGCGGTGATCGGCATGACCCAGCTGGCAATGTGCTCGACCCAGTCGTTGTAGGCCCAGGCGCAGAGGAACGCGGCCAACGCCAGCAGGCCCGGGACGAACGCGAAGCAGAGCACACCGCGCCGCACCCCGGCTCTCCCCCACAACCGGCCTGCGCTCCGCGCCAGGCTCCCCGCCCCGGGCTCCGAGGTTCTCCCTGCCCCGCGCAGGGCGCGGTCGACGGCGGCCCGCTCGTAGCCGCGCTCGGCGAGGATCGAGTAGGCGACCTCCCACGAGAGCGGCGGTTTGACGGCCTGCATGACGTGGGTCGACGAGCACGAGGCGCACCGCCCGCCTTCACTCCAGCAGGGCTGGTGGTGCCGGGCCAGACACTCCTGGCACACGACGCTCGCCTCGGGGGTCACGTCGTCGTGGCAGAACGGGCAGCGACTGGGCGACTGCTTGAAGCTGGGCTTGATCTGATCCAGGGGACTGCTCTCCCGAACCCCCAGGATATCGCACGCGCCTTCGCCCACGCAGGCATGGGTCCCGCGCAGGCCCAGGCTGGGCTACGGTGAGCGGACCCAGGAGCGCGCCATGCTGATCATGACCGGACGCCTGTCGTGGGCCGACCTCCAGGCCCGGCCCGCCGAGCTCCCCGCCGAGCGGGTGCGGGAGTTGGTCCTCGCCTGCGTGCTCGAGGCCAGCGCCGCGGGGCTGCCCGACCGCGACGCGCTGGAGGCGCGGATCGACACCGCGCTGCTGGTGGAGTTCGGGCCGTGGATCGCGGGATGGAACTGGGCCGCCAGCGAGCCCGGCTGCGGCGGGCCGGTGCGCGAATACTGCTGCCCCCGCGACAGCCTGCTCCAGGGCGACGACCCCGTGGCGAACACGGCGGAGCGGGTGACCCTGGCGGTCGGCGATTGGCACGCGTTCCTCCGCGAGCTCGAGGCGGACTTCGCCGCCCTGCGCCCGGAGGTCGAGGCGCTGGAGATCGACGCCGGGGTCGAGCTCGCGGCTGGGCGCCTGCTGCCCCGGGTCCTCGAGCGCACCCACGCCGAGGACGCCTGGTACGCGACCTTCAGCACGGTGCTGACCTGGTTCCTCGAGTCCCTCGGCCACGACGCCCGCGACGTGGGCCCGGCGGTGGGGGGCGTCGTCAACGGGCGGTTCGAGAGCTGGATCACCCCGGCGGAGTCGCTGGTCGCCTCGACCCTGCACGAGGTGGGCGGCGCGGTGCTCGCGACCCTCGAGCAGGACCCCGACGAGGAGGACGCGCTGCAGCGCTGGCTGGCGCTGCGCGACGAGCCCCTCGGCCCGCGGGCGACGCCCACGGTCCGCCGCCCGGTGGCGGGGGACGCCCACGCGGCCTTCGTCGACCGGGTCGACGCGGCCCGCGACCCGGCTCGCGGCGCGCACCTGGTCACGGCGCTGGCGGCGTGCCGCGCGGCTGCGCGGGGAGACGCTCCCCTCGACTTCGACTTGCTCCAGCGGTGGCAGTGCCTGGTCCTCGGCGCGGCGCAGGCGCCGTTCCGCGACGGCCCGGCCTTCGCCAAGGGCGGCCGCGAGCGCTACGGCTGGACGCCCGGGACCCAGGCGCGCTTCGCGCGCTGCCTGGCCGAGGCCAACGACGTGGCCGTCGACCCGGTCGAGCGCGCGGCGCGGGCCTACCTCGACGTGTGCTGCTTCCACCCCTTCGCCGACGGCAACGCCCGCGCCGCGCGGCTGGCCCTCGAGTTCGTGCTCACCCGGGCGGGGCTGGCGCTGCACACCTGCGCGCCGGTGTTCGTCATGTCGCGCTCGATCCGCGGTCGCAGCGACGCCTACTGCTTCTGGTTGGCCCTCGACCAGCTCGTCGGCGCGGCGCCCGCCTAGCGCCCGTGCAGTGCAATGCGGGCGGGAGTGAAGCGGGTGCAGATCCGTTTCGCCCTCCCGCTGCCGCTGGCGCGGCCCAGCGTCGGTCTTGCGGGGGGGCCGTTTCAACGGTCTCGGTCCGTCCAGAGCCGGACGCCGTTCGGGGCCATCGTGCACGCGCAACTCCAGCAAGAGCCGTTGGCACACGCCGTGCGCAGGCGACCGGCAGAACTGGAGACACTCCCATGAAGCACTTCACCCCCACCTGCGCGCTCTTGCAGTGCCTGGCCGTCGCGGCGCTGCTCGCGGGCCCCGTGGTTGCCCAGGACGGCGGCCTCCCCGCCCCCAAGCCCCTGCCGGCCAGCTCCCCCAAGCCCAAGCCGGTCAGCCCCCCCTCCGCCAGCGAGAGCAGCAACGCCTTCGCCTACGACCTCTATCGCCAGGTGATCGAGGACGGCGAGAACACGCTGTTCTCGCCCTACAGCATTAGCGTCGCCCTGGGCATGACCTACGGCGGCTCTGCGGGAGAGACCCGGGAGCAAATGCGCCGGGTCATGCACTTCGCCAAGGACGAGAGCGCCGTGCACGAGGGCTTCGGCAAGCTGCAGGCTCAGCTGCAGAGCGCGCCCGCCTGCGAGGCGGACGCCGAGCAAGACGGGATCTCCGGCCAGCTCACGGGCGAGGCCGGCGGAGAGACCAAGGCCGCCGAGTGCAAGGACGAGGACGCCGGCGCCACCCTGCGGATCGCCAACCGCCTGTTCCCCCAAGACGGGTTCCCGATCGAGCCGACGTTCGCGGAGCTGGTGCGAGACGCTTACAAGGCGCCGCTGTCGCCCCTCGACTTCGCAGCCGACCCCGACGGCTCCAAGGACACGATCAACGCCTGGGTCTCCGACCAGACCGAGGGCATGATCCCCGAGCTGCTCGCGAGCCTGACCGACGACACCAAGCTCGTGCTCGTCAACGCGATCTACTTCAAGGGCGCCTGGCTGAGCGCCTTCGACGAGGACGAGACCCAGGACATGCCCTTCACCCTCGCCGACGGCAGCAGCGTCATGACGCCCATGATGAAGCGCGAGAAGGCCAAGCTGAAGCTCGGCTTCGACCCCGACACCAAGACCCGCCTGGTCGAGATCCCCTTCAAGGGCTCGGAGAGCATGATCGTGCTCCTGCCCGGCTGGGACTCCACCCTCGCCGACGTCGAGGCCAAGCTCTCGCCTGAGTTCGTCGACGGCATGCTCGCCAACGCCGTGGAGCGCGAGGACGACCTCTACTTCCCCAAGTTCAAGGTCGAGAGCGAATTCCAGCTCGCCGGCGCCCTGCAAGACATGGGCATGGTCGACGCGTTCAGCCAGTCGGCCGCGGACTTCAGCCGGATCGCCGACGCGCCCGGCCTGCATATCAGCAAGGTCGTGCACAAGGCCGTCGCCAACTTCGACGAGAAGGGCGCCGAGGCCGCCGCCGCGACCGCGGTGGTCGTGGTCCTCGAGAGCATGGCCCTGGGCACCCAGATCAACCGGCCCTTCGTCTACATGATCCGCAACAACGAGACCGGCGCGATCCTGTTCATGGGCCGCATGGTCGACCCCAGCAAGTAGACGCGTCGCGCAGTCGACTCACGCGCCGGGCGGGCCCAACGAGGCCTGCCCGGCGTCTCGCGTTCAGTCCCCCTCGGCGGGGGGGACCGTCTCCTCGTCGTGGGGCACGGCGACGCTGATCACCGAGCCGCGGCGGGCGAAGGAGATCCCTTGCCGCGAGCTGGTGGAGATCATGACGGCTTCAATGATCGGCTCGGTGACCGGGGTCGTGGCGTGCCACTCGACGAGGAAGTTCGCCCCGCTGCCGCCGGAGGTGTCGTCGCGCTCGACCACGACCTCGGTGGTGCCGAGGGCCGGCAGCCGCACGGGCTTGTCGAGGTAGGCCTTGACCTCCTTGCCGTGGGTGTCGAAGTAGCGGATCGAGGTGACCACGATCTCCTGGTCCATGCTCGTGTTGCGCACGCTGAGGGTGATCGTCAGCTGGTAGGGCTCGCCCTTGCCGTGGTAGACGTGCGAGTAAGCGGGCACGTAGACGATCTGGCCCTCCACCGGCTGCGCGGTGAGGTGGTAGAGGTCGTTGCGCTCGACGACCACGGGCTCGAGCCGTTCGGGAGGGTGGTGCGGGTACTTCTCGACCTGGGACGTGCCCGCGATCGTGTAGGCGATCACCACCACGACCAGCACCACGAACCCGAGCCCCATCAGCCTCATTTGCCACACGAACGCCTTCACGTCTTCGCTGGCCAACGCTCGCTGGTTCACGTGCCCTCCTCCTGCGCCCGGTCCTCCCCCTGAGGATACGCGCCCGCGCGCGACGGACCGCCTCCGTTGTCTGGAAAGCGCCGGGCTAGAACCCGCTGAGCGCGAGGATCAGCTTGCCCGCGGGCTCGCGGCGCAGGTCAGCCATGCTCTCCACCCCGGCGACCTCGCGCAGCAGGCGCTGGAACTCGGCGTCGCGCATGCCGCGCTGGAGCTCGGCGATCTGATCGAGCTGGGCGAGGGTCGGCGGGCCCCCGCCGATCCAGGCGGCCTGGCGGGTCTCGCCCTTGCGGCGGCGACGGACGCGCCCCTGGCGCGTCTCGGGGTGCGGCTCGGCGGCGGCGCGGAGGGCGTCCTCGGCCTGGAGCACGAGCCGGCCGGCGACCTCCCCCAGGAACAGGGGCAGCGGCCAGGTCTCGACCCACCCGTCGCCGCGCTTGGTCTCGAGGGCCAGTCGGCGCTCGGTCATGTCGAACTTGACCCGGTGCTGCCCGCCGGGTGCGGTCACGCCCCCGATCCCCCGCTTCCAGCCCAGGGCCAGCAGGTAGTCGCCGATCAGCTCCTTGCCCTCGGCGCTGTCGTAGGGGTAGGCGGCGGGCACCGTGAGCACGGCCCGCGCGGCCTCGGGGGTCATGGAGTCAGGCGCGAAGATCGTCGGCGCCCGGCCGAGCCCCTCCAGCAGCGGGCCGCCGGGGTCGGGCCGCACCAGGACCCAGGGCAGGAGTCGCTGGCGGAGCGCGGCGGCGAGGGGTTCGGCGTCGGCGTCGGAGAGCAGGTCGTGGCCGAGCTGGACCATGTCGCGCCACAGCGCGTCGGTCGTGCGCCGCGCCCCGGCGCGGGCAGTCAGCAGCCGCTCCACCGTGGGCGGGTCCTCGCTGTCGAGGGCGCGCAGCACGCGCTGGCCGAGCTCGTGCTCCGCCGCCCGCTCCCGCTGGGCGACGAGCTCGAGCACCGCCAGGCTGGCGCGCCCCTTGACCTCCCCGTCCCCCGGGAGCAGCTCGAGGTAGGAGCGCAGCGTCGGGGGCGGGCGAAACAGGGGTCCGCGGTGCGCGAGCAGCCGCCGCGCGACCTCGTCGCCCAGCCAGGCCGCGACCTCGACGCTCCTGCGGCGCAGGGTCCCCACCTCGCGCAGCGCCTGCAGGTAGCGCTGCTCGTGGGTGGGGTCGCCGGTCTCGAGCCAGCGCTGAGCCAGGAGTTGGAGGTCAGGGTCCACGGGCTCCCAGGATAGGAGGTGGTGCGCCTTCGTTCATGCGCCAGCGTCAGCGTAGGCCCAACGGCTAGCGCGTCCTGTGTTCTCCCACCACCCTGGGGCGTGCAGATCGGCCCCTACAGCGTGCTCGACGAGGTCGCCCGCGGCGGGCACGGGGTGGTCTACCGCGCGCGGGGCGCGCGCGGCCAGCTCGTCGCGCTCAAGCTGCTCCTCGCCCACCGCGCGCAGAACCCCAAGGCCCGGGCGCGCTTCCAGGCCGAGGTCAGCGCCCTGGCTCGGCTGCGACACCCGCACGTGGTCGCGATCCTCGGCGCTGGCGAGCACGAGGGCAGCCCCTGGCTGGCGCTGGAGTTCGTCGAGGGCGAGTCGTTGGAGGCGCGACTGCGACGCGGCCCGGTCCCGATCCACGAGGCGCTGCGCGTCGCCCAGCAGCTCGCCCAGGCCCTGAGCTACGTCCACGCCTGCGGCGTGCTGCACCGCGACCTCAAGCCCGCCAACGTGCTCCTCCGCGGCGACCGGGCGCTGCTGACCGACTTCGGGCTCGTGCTCGACGCCGACGCCTCGGTCAGCCGGCTGACGGCGACCGGGATCTTCCAGGGGACCCCCGGCTACTGGGCGCCCGAACAGGCGCAGGGTCTGCCCAGCCAGCACAGCGAGCGCACCGACGTCTACGGCCTCGGCGGTGTGCTCTACGCGTGCCTCACAGGGAACCCCCCGGTGCAGGCAGAGTCGCTGCAGGCGTACCTGCAGACGGTGCGATTCCGGGCGACTCCGCCCCCGCTCGCGGTGCGGCCGGAGGTCCCGGCGTGGCTGAGCAGCCTCTGCATGCGCTGTCTGGCCGTCGAGCTGGAGGCGCGCCCCAGCACGGTGGAGGAGGTTGCCCGCGCGCTCGTCCTGGCCGAGGGGACGACGGTGGGGGGCGACTCGCCGGCGAGGCGCTACGGGCCGCTCGCGATCGGCGCGGTGGTGCTCGCGTGTGCCGGTGTGCTGGGCGTCTGGTCTCTGTCCCGCGGCGCGGAGGAGGGCTCGCCCGCGGGCGGCACCGCGGCGGTGACCTCGTCCACACACGACGCGGTGCCCTCGCTCGCGAGCGACCCAGGGGTCGAGGGCGAGCCCTCCAGCGCGAGCGCGACCCAGCGGCAGGCGCAGGCGTGGCTCGAATCGGGGGTCGCCCACCACAGGGCCAATCGACACGCCGAGGCGATCGCGGACTTCGACCGCGCCCTCGAGCTCGACCTGCCAGAGGACGTCGCCGACCAGGTGCGGCGTTGGCGAGCCGCCGCGGAGGATCGCCAAGAGGGCGACCCCCGAAGCCTGCTCGCCTCGGCTCGAGCCCACAGCGCCGCCGGTCGCCACGCCGAGGCGCTCGCGGACTACGACGCGGCCCTCGAGCTCGACCCCCGCAGCGCCGACGGCTACTACGCTCGCGGGCTGTGCAAGGCCAAGCTCGGTCGTCTGGCCGAGTCGCTCGCGGACTACGACGCGGCCCTCGAGCTCGACCCGCGACACCCGCGAGCCTACGCCGACCGCGGAGCCAGCAAGGCCACCCTCGGACGCTACGCGGAGGCGATCCCCGACCTCGACCGGGCCCTCGAGCTCGACCCCCAGAGCGAGGCCGTCTACTACAACCGCGCGGTCGCCCGCGCCGGCCTCGGCCGCTACGCCGAGTCCCTCGCCGACTTCGACGCAGTCCTCGGGCTCGACCCTCGCCACGCCCTCGCCCATTACGGCCGGGGGCTGAGCGACTTCAAGCTCCGCCGCTACGCCGCTGCGATCGACGACCTCTCCCGCTGCCTCGAGCTCGACCCCAGCAGCGCCACCGCCTACTACTACCGCGGACTCAGCAAGCAGAAGCTCCGCCGCTACGAGGAAGCCCTCGAGGACTACCAGCGGTCTCTCGAGCTCGACCCCAGCAGCGCCCTCGCCTACGCCGAGCGCGGCACCGTCCGGGCCGCGCTCGGGCGAGTCGAGTCGGCGCTGGACGACCTCGACCGGGCGCTGGAGCTCGACCCCAGCCTGGTCCACGCCTACGTCAATCGGGGCCGGGCCAGGCAGCAGCTCGGGCGCGACGCGGAGGCGCTCGCGGACCTGGAGCGGGCCCTCGAGCTCGGGGGGTTGTCCGCGACCGTCGTGGACAAGGTGAAGCGGCTGCGCGACGAGATCCGGGCCCGGCTTGGACGGGACTGACCCGCCCGGCGCGGGCCCCTCCTGGCCCTCGCCCGCTGGCCTCGCGCCCCCCCACTCGCGCGTGCAAAGCAAATGCAACGCGTCCGAGGCAGAGGGTGCAAAGCCTTGGCTGGGCCTCTGCCCACCGCTGGCCTATCACGGAGGCAGCCAGATAGGAGGCCACGTGAACAAGGCAATTGGGGTGTTGGGCGCCGTGCTGTTGAGCGCCGGGATCGCGAGCGCGGGGTGCCAGTCCGACGAGGAGGTCCTCGAGACCATGCTCCGCGAGCGGCAGCGGCTGATCGAGGCCGGCCAGCTCGAGGGCGAGGCGCGGGAGAAGTACGACGCCATGATCGAGGCGCACGCGGGCGCCAAGGACGCGGTGTTCTCCGGGCTCTACTGGTATCGCGACCTGGACGAGGCCAAGGCCACGGCCCAGCGCACGGGCAAGCCGATCCTCTCGCTGCGCCTGCTGGGCGGACTGGACTGCGAGTTCAGCTGCGCCAACAGCCGCTTCTTCCGCACCGTGCTCTACGCCAACACCGAGCTCTCGGCCTGGTTGAAGGAGAACGTGGTCTTGCACTGGAAGAGCGTGCGTCCGGTGCCCGTGATCACCGTCGACTTCGGCGACGGCCGCGTGCTGAAGCGCACGGTCACCGGCAACTCGATCCACTACGTGTTGACCCCCGACGGCCGGGTGCTCGACGCGCTGCCCGGGCTCTACGGCCCGCGGCGCTTCAAGCAGCAGCTCGAGCTGGCGCTGGCCGCGCTGGGCGAGTCGGAGGGGGCGACCCCTCGCGCGGGGCTGGTCGCGGAGCACGCCCGCGGACGCCTCGCGGCGATCGAGCGGGAGCGCCTGCGCGCCGAACTGCGCGCCCAACCGCGCGGGCGGACCGGGCACCCGAGCGCCGCGGAGGCCGCGCCGGTGGCCATGGGCAAGTCCATGGTCGAGGCGCCCCTGGTGCGGGCCACGACCGGGGAGGACCCCGCCGCGCTGGGTTCGTTGAGCCTGGGCCCGGTGAAGCTGGACGCGGGGTCGTTGGCGCTGATGCGCACCAAGCTCAGCCCCGAGCGGGCCGAGGGCGCGGCCTTCGTCGCGATCGTGGCTCGCTTCGAGGACGTGATCGCCAAGGACATGGCCCACAACGAGCTGAACCTCCGTCCGCGGATCCTGCGCAAGCTGGTGGCGGGGGGCGCGGTCGACGTCGAGGCGCTCAACGCCTGGGTCTACGCCGAGCTGTTCAAGACGCCCCACGACGACCCCTGGCTGGGGCTCGACTCGGGCGCCTACGCCGCCCTCGACGTGCTCTCCGAGTAGCCGCGCGTCGGAGGATCGTGCGCAGCGCGCTCGGTGGGGTTCACGCGAACCGGGACTGAGCCCGATTTCGAGAACTGGCTGAGACCCATGGACTCGGACAACGTCGGAGTGGGAGTTACGCGCTCGGAGCGAGTGGCACTCCCCTCGCTCTAAGCTCGTCAACAAGCGAGGACGCGCCCCACTCCTTCCTTCCTCCTCCTTCCAATCCTTCCTTCCTTGCGATTCGGGCTGCGCGTCCTACTCCGACAATCCTTCCTTCCTAAGCACAGCCCCGAGTCACCTCGGGGCTGTGTCTTTGGTTGGTCGTTCGCGCCCCTGACGCGGCGCTCTCGGCTCGCCCCCCCCTCCGCTCGCCCGCTGCCTGGAGTCTCCGCTCGCCCGCTGCCTGAGCCTCCGCTCGCCCGCTGCAGGGAGCCGCGCGCGTGCAGGCGGCTGGATCGGTTCACGCGAGCCCTGACTGATCCCGTTTGCGAGATCTGGCTGAGACGTTGGCCCCGATCGAATGTCGGTGCGTGACTTACGAGGTCGCGGCGAGTGGCACTCCCCTCGCTCTAGCCTGATCAACACGTAGCGAGGACGCGCCCCACTCCTTCCTTCCTCCTTCCTTCCAATCCTTCCTTCCGATTTGCGTGGCGCGTCCTTCCTCGACAATCCTTCCTTCCTTCCAAGCACAGCCCCGACTCACCTCGGGGCTGTGTCTTTGGTTTCGGGGAGGCCACGGCAAGGCTAGAGGTGCAGGACGCCCAGCCCAACCCGCCCGAGGAGCCCGACCCCCAGGGCTAGGGTTTCGCGTGAGCTGGGACTGGTCCGGTTTGCCAAATGTGGATGAGACCCACGGGGCAATCGAACGCCGCTGTAAGACTTACGCCAGGGGCTGCTCTGGCACTCCCCTCGCTCTGTGCTGATCAACGAAACGAGGACGCGCCCCACTCCTTCCTTCCTCCTCCTTCCAATCCTTCCTTCCGATTCGCGTGGCGCGTCCTTCCTCGACAATCCTTCCTTCCTTCCAAGCACAGCCCCGACTCACCTCGGGGCTGTGTCTTTTGGTTCGCGCGTCGGCTGACGGTGCTCCCCTCCACCGTCACGGGCATGGGCTCACGCGACCCATGGGCTCACGCGAGCCCTGTCTGACCCCGTTTGCGAGATCTGGCTGAGACGTTGAGCTCGATCGAATGTCGGTGCGTGACTTACGCGGCCGCGGCGAGTGGCACTCCCCTCGCTCTAGGCTGATCAACGAAACGAGGACGCGCCCCACTCCTTCCTTCCTCCTCCTTCCAATCCTTCCTCCCGATTCGCGTGGCGCGTCCCACCTCGACAATCCTTCCTTCCTTCCAAGCACAGCCCCGACTCACCTCGGGGCTGTGTCTTTTGGTTCGCGTGTTGGCTGGCGGAGCCCCTCCACCGCCCGGCGAGCGCGGGCTGCGCGGCCCGCGGGCGGGGATAAACCCCGCCCCTACATGGAGTAGCGGCCGAATGGCACCACCGGCGCCCAGCGCCGACGACCCGACCCTGACCCTTCGGTGACCAACGGGGCCCCTCCGGCGGCGTAACAGCGGCACCGAGGGAAGGAACGAACCCCCATGAGCCTCCGCCGCTACGCGCTCGCGCTGCTGTTCGCCGCGCTGACCCTGGCCCCCACCGCCGACGCCCAGGTCCAAGCGCGGAACCCCGCCGGCCTCGACCGCGAGACCCAGGCCCAGCGGGTGCTCGACGTGCTCGGGCCCGAGCACGTGCTGCGCGAGGCCTGGCGCACGACGACGCGCTACTTCTACGACAAGAGCAAGCTCCCCGAGGCCTGGGACGGGGCGGTGGACAAGTACCTCGCCAAGATCCGCGGGGCGAAGACCCCCGTTCAGGTCCACGCGGTCACCAACGAAATGCTGGGCGAGGCCAAGGCCTCGCACCTGGTGCTGCTCGAGCGGCGGGTGTTCCTCCGCGAGCTCATGTGCGAGTTCCGCAACGGCACCGCCGTGCGCGCGGACTGCGAGCTGGTCGAGCTCGACGGCGCGCTCTACGTGGGCGGCATGACCGCCGGCGGCGCGGCCGCGGAGGCCGGGCTGCTGACCGGGGACGAGGTGCTGACGATCGACGGCAAGCCTCCGGGGACCGACGTGCTCGACCCAGCCGGCCACGACCCGGCGCTGGGCGGACCCCATGGGTTCTTCCTCAACCTGACCCCCGAGGCGCACACGATCACCGTCCGCCGCGAGCGCGGCGCGGCGCCGCTCGAGCTCAGCCTGACCCCCAAGGCCTGGAGCCAGATCAAGGGCTGCGAGGCCAGCGTGGAGGTCGTCGAGCACGAGGGCGCCAAGCTGGGCGTGATCCGGCTCTATCACTTCATCAACCCGCGGGTGGTCAAGATCCTCGACGACGCGCTGACCGGCGCCTTCGCCGACTGCGACGCGCTGGTCCTCGACGTGCGCGGCCGCGGCGGCTCGCCCATGGTCGTGAGCGCGATCCTGAACCGCTTCTCGGGTCGACGCGCGACCTGGGAGCGGCCGGTGGTGTGCCTGATCGACAGCGGCTCGCGCTCGGCCAAGGAGGCCTTCGCCTACGCCTGGCGCAAGAAGAAGATCGGGCCCCTGATCGGCGAGACCACCGCCGGCGCGGTGATCGCCTGCACCTTCCGCCAGCTCTCCGACGGCTCGGTGATCTGCCTCCCGGTCAAGGAGGCCAGCTCGCTCTCCGACGGCGTCGTGCTCGAGGGCGTCGGCGTCGACCCCACCGAGCCCGTGGATCAGCACGCGCTGCCCTACCGCCAGGGCCGCGACGCGATCAAGGCGGCCGGGATCGCGCGGGCCGCCGAGCTCGCGGCCAAGGCCCCGGGGGCCCGCGCCTTCTAGTAGCGCACCCAGCGCTCGGCGCAGGCCATGGCGCGCTGGACCTTCGCCCCCGGCGTGGAGATCTGCGCCCAGAGGTCGAGGGCCCGGCGGTAGTCGCCGTCGTAGAAGGCGAGGTAGCCGCGCCAACGGGCCTCGGCCTCGCTGACGGGAGGGGGTGCGCCGAGCTCGGCGAGTCGGCGGCGGACCTCAGCGTGGAGGTTCGCCTGGAAGTGCGGGCGCAGGGGGTGCATGGTGAGCTCGGGCGGCTGCTCCTCGGCCTCGAGCAGGATCGTGAGCACGACCCAGTCCCAGTAGAACTCGTGGGCGGAGTTGGCGAACTTCGTCTTGTCGTAGCCGTCCTCTTGCTCCCTGACCGTCTCCACGGCCTCGGGCAAGGTCGGCCGCTCGTCCAGCACCTGCACCAGGAGCGGACGGAGGGCCGGCGGGTAGTGGCAGAGGTCGGCCTGGATCCGGTTGCGCACCCAATGGAGATCGGACCTCCAGGTGTTGGCCCGCGCGAAGCCGCGGGTCACGGTACGCAGCGCGGTCAGCCGGTTGAGCGCGCTGCCCAGCTCGCCGGCGCGAGCCTCGAGGAACATCAACAGGTAGGGCAAGAGCCGCGTGGTGCTGGTGTCGGTGCCCGTGCCCATCAGCGCTTCGATTCGGCCCCGGACCTCAGCCGCCGGCCGGGTGGCGAAGTCCCAGCCCAGACGCCCCTGGAGGAACGGCGGACCCTGACACCGCCCGGGGTCGAGGGCCAGCGCCCGGCCGTAGATCGCCAGACGCTCGACCCTCGCCTCGCAGCGCCCGAGGTTCCACTCGCCCCCCATGTCGCCCGTACTCGCGGCCACCGCCCGCTGGAACCCACCCAGGCGCAGCACCACGGCGCCGCGCGGGGCTGCGCCGGTGTGGTTCAGCACGCGCCGACTGACTCGTCCCTCCGGCGAATAGACGTCGATCCGCAGCCGAGGCTCCTCCCAGCGCACGTGCACGCTCAGCGGACCGCAGGGGCTGACGTCGAGCTCGTCCCACAACCCGTCGCGCCTCACGCCAGTCGCCAGGGGCGCGATCCGCAACCCGTAGCTCGCCGAGCGGCATAGCATCCAGCCCAACGACGCCCCCGAGCTGCCCGGGGGGTCCGCGACCAACGCCAGCGCCAAGTATCCCGAGGCCACGGCCTGGAACCGCGCGAGGTCCAGGCGCACCTCCCAAGCCCCCGCACCGAGGCTGAGCGGGATCGCGAGCTCGGGTCGCCCGGGGGCGACGCAGCGGTAGCGGAGCGCGCGCTCCTCGACCGCGAAGGCCCAGGGCTCGAACAGGGTCACGCACTCGCCCAGCTCACCCTGGGGCCGGCCGCCGTCGAGCACGCACACCTCGGGCAGATCCGGCTCGGGCGCCTGGGGTCGCGCCCGCGGGAGCGAGTCGGCGGTGGTGACCGCCGCCGGGCTCTCGTGGCCTGCCGCCCCCGGGGACCCCCCCGAGGTGCGAGTCCAGGCCACGGCGGCCCCGCCCACCCCGACCAGCGCCAACAGCAGCGCCAGCGCGGCCACCACCAGCGGACTGCGCTCGCTGCGCCGGCTCGCCGTGTCGCCCCGGAGCAGCGCGCGCCGCACGAGGTAGGCCGAGGCCGGGCGCCGGGCAGGCTCGACCGCCAGGCACCGCATGCAGAGCTCGCTCAGCCAGGCGGGCACCTCCGCGCGCAGCTCGTGCGGCGGGGGGATCTGCTCGAAGGCCTTGCGCGCGAGGCAGGCGAGGACCGTGGGGCCCTCCACCGGGGGCCGCCCGGTGAGGCAGGCGTAGAGCAAGGCACCCAGCCCGTAGAGGTCCGAGCGCAGCCCGATCTTGGCCTTGTCTCCCCGACCCTGCTCCGGCGGCCAGTAGCCCGGGGTCCCGAGGAACACGCCGGTCTGGGTCAGGCGATCTTGGCTGGACTCGGCGTCGTAGACGAGGCCGAAGTCGGTCAGCAGCGCCTTGCCGTCCTGGAGCAGCACGTTGTCTGGCTTGAGGTCCCGGTGCACGAGCCCTTCGCCGTGAATGTAGTTCAGCGCTTCGGCGACGTGACGGGCGACGCGCAGCGACTCCGCGATCCCCAACGGCCCGCGGCGCAGGCGCTCGGCGAGGGACTCGCCCTCGACCAGCTCCATGGCGATCCAGGGCGCGCCCTCGTGCTCGCCCCGGCCGACCAGGCGCACGACGTGCGGGTGCGGCGCGAGCCGACTGAGCGCCTCGGCCTCGATCGCGAAGCGCTTCAGCGCGCGCTGGCTGGAGACCCGCTCGGGCAGCAGGAGCTTGAGCGCGACCTCCTGGCCGCTCGCGTCCTGGGCGCGGTAGACGACGCCCATGCCGCCCCGGGCCAGCTCGGCGACGACGCGGTAGGGGCCGATCTGCTCCATGCCCGGGCTATTCGCCGAGCCACGCCTTGCGCAGGCCCTCGATCCCGGCGACCACGCGCTCCGGGGTCGTGGCCGTGTAGCACAGGCGCGCGAAGCGAGCGTAGTCGTCGCCGAAGGCGGCCCCCGGCGCGAGGGAGACGCCTTGCTGCTCGAGGGCGCGGAGCATGAGCGCCGTCGCGGCCTCGCCGTCGGAGGCCAGCTCGCGCAGGTCGAGGAACACGAACGCCCCGCCCCCGGGCCGGGTGTGGGCGATCCCCGCCTCGACGAGCGCGGCGCACGCGGCGTCGCGCCCGGCGCGGGCGAGCTGGTGCCAGGCCGCGCGCGCGGCGTGCGGGTCGCCGCCGAACACCCCCAGCGCCATGCGCTGGCCGGCGTGGCTGGCGTGGTAGGTGGTGTAGGTCACGAGCCGAGCCGCGAGCTCGGCGAGGGCCGGCGGCGAACACAGCGCGCCGACCCGGTGCCCGGCGAGGCCAAAGCGCTTGGAGTAGGAGACCGCGAGGAAGGTCCGCTCGCGGCGCGCGCCGCTGTAGTCGGCCAGCGGAGGCGTGACGTGCTCGAACACGAGGTCGGCGTAGACGGCGTCGACCACCACGTAGAGCCCGTGCTCCTCGGCGAGGGCGTAGAGCGCGTCGCGGTGCGCCGAGGTCAGCGTCCAGCCGACGGGGTTGTTGGGGTCGCTCCAGTAGACGGCCACGGTCTTCGGCGTGATCGCGGCCGCGACCCTCTCCGCGAGGGCGTCGGGGCTGGGGAGCGCGCCGGAGTCGCTGACCGGGATCTGGCGCAGCACGCCCCGCCGCGAGGCGATCCCGAAGATCAGCGGCCAGGAGGGGGTCAAGACCAGGACCTCCTCGCCGGGGTCGACCACCGCGTCGAGGGCCACGTCGAGGGCGCCGGTCGCGCCGGGAGTGATCACGACCTCGCCCAGCTCGCACACCGCGCCGGACTGGGTCAGGTCGCGGGCGACCTCCGAGCGCAGCTCCGGCAAGCCCGCGACGGGGCCGTAGCGGTGCAGCGCGGGGTCCTCGAGGTCGAGGGCCCGCGCCTCCGCCGGCGGAGGCAGGAGGGTGTCGCCCAGGTGCAGCGGGATCAGCGTGCCCGCGGCCGCGCGCGCGAGGATCAGCTCGCGGAAGGCGACGAAGGTCGAGGGCGGAAGACTCTGCGCCCCGCGGGACGCCTGGGGAACCTGGGGCACTAGCCGTCCTCCTTGGGAGCTTCGGCGGCGGAGGCGTCGTCCGCGGCCGGCGCGGGAGGCTCGGGTTGCTCGGGGACCCCGGGCGGCGCGGGCTCGGTGGGCGGGCCCGCCTCGGCGGGAGCCTCCTCGGCGGGCGCCTCCTCGGCGGGCGCCTCGTCGGTGGGCGCCTCGTCGGCGACCGCCTGGCCACCGACCTCGGGGAGCGCGGCGAGGGCCGCGCCCAGCTCCGCGGCGCTGGCGTAGCGCTCGGTGGGGTTGGGGTCGAGGCAGCGCCGGAGCAGCGCGTCGAGGGGCTCGGAGAGCTCGGGGATCAAGGCCCGGGGCGCGAGCGCGCTCCCCTTCAGCAGCGCCTCACGGTCCGGTGTCTTGGAGAAGGGCGCCTTGCCGCACAGCGCATAGGCCAGCGTCGCGCCGAGCCCGTAGACGTCGGCGCGAGGGTCGAGGTTGCTCCGGTCGAGGGCCGCCTCCGGGGCGACGTAGGCCGAGGGGATCAGCACGTCGCCCTCGTCGGTGACCTCGAGCTGCTTCTTGCTGCTGGGGGTCGTGGGGTTGCGCTTGGCGAGCCCGAGGCCGAGGAGCTTGGGGGCCCCGTGCGCGCTGACCAGGACGTCCAACGGAGACACGTGGCTGTGGACCACGTCCTGGGCGTGGAGGTGCGCCAGCCCGTCGCAGAGCTGGATCGCGAGCTCCACCGCGCGCCGGGGCTCCAGCCGCCCGCCCGCGCTCTGGCAGGCCTCCTCCAGGCTCACGCCTTCGATCCACTCGCGGAGGACGTAGACGTGGCCGTCGGCGTGACCGGCGCCGAGCACCCGCGCGATCGTCGGGTGCTTCAGCCGTCCGCCGAGCTTGGCCCCGCGCAGGAAGCGTGCGACCCGATTGCGGTCCCGGGCCGCGTCGGGGTCGAGCACCTTCAGCGCCACGGTCCGCCCGCGCTTGGTGTCCCGCGCGCGCAGCAACCGACCGTGTTCGCTCCGGGCGACCACGACCTCGATCCGGTAGTCGCCGAGGGTGTCGCCCGCCTCGAGGGGCTTGGGCGGCGGGAGGTCGGCGGGCGGCGGCGGCGGTGTGGGGTCCGCCTTGGGCGCGCGCTTGGGCTCGGACTCGGGTGTCGCGAGGAAGCCCAGCCAGGTGTCACCCAGGCGCAGGGTGTCGCCGTCTTCGAGCTGCCGCGCGCCCTCGAGCCGCTGGTCGCCGACCCAGGTCCCGACCTCGCTCCCCAGGTCCTGCACGAACCAGGTCCCGTCGACGGGGAACACCAGGCAGTGCACGGCGTCGAGCTTGGGGTCGGGCAAGGCGTAGCCCGCGCGGGTCCCGATCACCAGCGGCGCCGGGCCGTCGAGGCACACCACCTCGCGCGCGAGGGGCCCGCTGAGGATCGCCAGCCGGGGGAAGTCAGCCATGCAGGGATCCTAGCGCGATTCGGAGGCTCGCGCGGCCGCGCTCTGCTTGCGCGCCGCTTGCGTGGTGTGTCGGTCCCCGACACCCCCCCGACGGGGTCGCGGCGGAGTGCCCCAGCCTGGGACAGGCCGACCTAAGTCCTGGCGGAGGAGGCCTCCAACTGTGTCACGAGGATTGGGCACCCCGCGTGCGCAAGGGCCCTGCGGAATGAGAAAGGAACACGAGATCATGATTCGACCCACCCTCCTCTGCGCCGGCCTGGCGCTCGGCTTGACCCTCCCCGCCGCGGCGCAGTCCTTCGACCCCGTCGGCGACAGCACCAACAGCACCTTCGGCGGCGGCGGCTCCTTCGACCCGGTCGGCGACTCCACCAACAGCACCTTCGGCAACGGCGGCTCCTTCAACCCGGTAGGCAACTCCACCAACAGCACCTTCGGCGGCTCCCAGTCAGGCACCAACTCCGGTCCCTTCGGCAACACGACCACCGTGAGCCCAGGGGGCACCTCGACCCTCGACCTCGGCGGCTCCCCCAGCGCGTTCAACGGCTTCTCCAGCGGCTTCGGCAACTTCGGCAACGGGTTCAACGCCGGCGGCTCCTTCGGCGGGTTCTCCGGAAGCGTCCAGACCGGCGGCAACGGCGGCTCGATCAACGCCGGGGTCGGCGGCGGACCGTCGATCTTCGTCAACTCCGACGCGGTGCCCTTCGACCCCACGAGCTTCGGGGTGTTCACCGCGACCTCGCGCTTCGGGCTGAACCAGATCCGGCGCCGGTTCCAGAACCAGGGGGCCGGCGTCGACTTCGCCGTGCTCGGGCTCACGCGCCAGCTCGCGAGGGGCTTCGTCCAGCAGCAGCGCTCCGGGCTGAGCGCCGAGGAGTTCGCGCAGCAGTTCGGGATCTTCACCAGCACCGAGTTGCAGTTCAAGACCTACCGCTCGGCCGCCGAGCTGGCCCAGGCCGTGGCCCTCTCTCGAGCCACGCGTGAGGTCTACGCCGCGCTCCTGGTCCACACCCCCAACCCTGGCGGGGGACTCCCCATGCTCGCCGCGCTGCGCGAGATCGAGGGCCGCCTGGGGGTCAGCGCCGACTCCAGCAGAATCCAGGGCCTGATCGACCTCATGCTCGGCCAGCTGGACCAGGTCGATCAAACCGGGATCAGCCGCAGCGCGGCCATGGCCCAGATCTGGCCCTCGGTCAGCGCCATGCTCCTCACCCGCTCCCTGCGGCTGCTGCAGCAGACGGGCACGATCCCCAGCAGCGTGGCGACCCAACTCAGCGTCAGCGTCAACGGCTCGAGCAGCTCGATCCGCGTCGGCGGCAGCGGCAAGTAGCCCCGCGCTTCATTCACTCCTTCCCAGGCTGCGTACTTGTCTCTGATCCGGGGGGCGTCGCTCCGGCGGCGTCCCCCGGGTTTCCCTGCGAAGCACAGCAAGACTCTCTTCTCTGGCAGGGGGCGCCACCAACGGTTGGTGGCGTCCCCTGTCGCCCTTGGGCGGAGGCTGGCGCTAACGCAGGTGGGCGCGGAGGAAGCGGAGCAGCTCCTCGGCGCGGGGCGCGGTGTCGTCGGGGGCCAGCACGTCACCGGCGAGCACGTGGTGGCTGGGGTCCGCCGACGAGGTGACCTCGATCAGCTGCTTCGGCTCGGGCAACTCAGCGAAGCGAGCGCGGGCGACCGCGGGGTCGACCACGCGGTCTGCGGGCGAGACCAGGCAGAGGGTCGGCGCGCGGGTGCGGGAGAGGTCGGTCGAGGCCAGCAGGTCGAGCAGCCCCGCGAGCTCGAGCAAGACCCGGGTCGGGTAGCGGGTCGTCCAGAACTGCTCCTGCGCCGGGTTGTGCGCCTGCCAGCTGCGCTCGGGACCAACGACCAGCTGCGCCAGGTCGCCCCCCCAGGGCGCGTGCAGCAGCCGCGCGGCCTGAGAGCGCACGGCGAAGTTGGGCGAGATCCACACCTGCGCCGCGAGCTCGACGTCGGGCTGGGCTGCCAGCCAGGCGGCGAGGGTCGCCCCGGTGGAGGTCCCGATCAGGATCACGCGCTCGCCCAGGCGCTGACCCACGCGATACGCGGCGTAGGCGTCGTTGAGCCAGGCGTTGACCGTGGCCTCGCCGAGGGCTGCGCCGTCGCGACCGTGGCCGGTGAGCCGCGTGTAGTAGAGGTTCGCCCCCAGCGCCCGCGCCACGCGGTCGCTGAGCGGGGCCGTCTCCTGGCGGGTCGCCGAGAAGCCGTGGAGGTAGACCACGGCTAGCCGTGTCCGAGCCGGCGCCGCGGGGTCCGCCCACACGATCCGCTTCTCCGCTCCCGAGATCACGTCGGCGACCGTCGCTTCGTCCGCCGTGAGCTGGGCCTCGAGGGCGTCCAGCCGCTGGGGCAGCGCGACCTCGCGCACGGTGGTGTCGACCTCGGGGACCGGGCCCATAAGGAACGCGTCCCAGACCAGCAGCAGGAGCAGCGCGGCGCCCCACAGCCGAGGACGCCGCCGAGGCTCGCGCCCCGGGGCCAGAGCGCGCGCACAGAGCACGAGGTACGGCAGGGGGAAGGCCAACACATAGACGCCCAGGGGCACGTCACCGCAGAGCGCGAGCAACGCGAAGAACACCCCCGCACCCGGAAGCCGAGCCAGCAGGGTCCGCAGCCGCGGCGGTGCCGATCCCCGCGCGCGGCCCGCGAGGAGCACGCTCAGCGTCCACACCGCAGCGACCCCGTAGCGCGCGGGAATGCTCGCGCTGACCCAGCGCAGGGCGCCCCACCAGCAGAGGAGCAGCGCCAGGTGCACGGCGACCGGTGCGATCACGAGCAGGCCCAGCTCGGCGCGGCGACGGGTGTAGGCGGAGGCTCCGCTGCGGTCCAACCACACGAACCACGCCGCGCCCACGCTGGCGAACACCGCCCAGCCGAGCACCCCGATCGGGGGGACCCCGAACAGCCCCGGCGCCGTCCAGCTCCAGAGCCCTGCGCGCACGGCGACCGGCTCGATCAGGGCCGCGTCGGCGAACACGATCAGCCCGCAGAGCGCGGCCACCCCGCCGACTCCCACGCGAGGCGCGAGCTCACGGGCCAACGCGAGCGCCGAGAGGATCACGACGGGCCACACCAGCACCACCGCCAGCGGAACCACGTCGAGCCACAGCCACCAGCCGGGGGCGTAGCCGTAGAACCCGTAGAGCCGAATGCAGCTCGCCTCGCCCACGAAGCCGGACACGGCGAGGAGCGCGAAGCGCGAGGCGCACGCGAGCCGCGTGTCCCGGTCGCGGAGGATCGCGAGCAGGTAGACCGCCACGACGGCGAAGCTCACGGGCTCGACCCAGCCTGGCATTAGCCGTCGACCCCAGGCAGCCCGAGCAGGATCCACCCGTGATACAGCGCCAACAGCAGCGCGCCGAGCCAGGTCAGCTGCAGGCAGTGCTTGGCCTGGACCCCGTCGGCGAGCCAGCGGCGGTAGATCACCAGCTGGGCGGCCGGCGCGGCGCCCATCACGGCCAGCCGCCAGGGCACGTGACCCAGGGCGTAGCCCGCGACCAGCACCACCAGCGAGCCGAGCATCAAGGCGTCGGCGATCCACACCGCGCCGCGCACCCCGTGGACCACGGCGAAGCTCCGCACACCGGCCTCGCGGTCGCCCGCCACGTCACGCAGGTCGTAGATCACCTCGAAGCTGAGCTCGAACAAGAAGAAGAACGCGCCGAAGAGCACCAGACCCGGGACGCCCAGGTCGGGGCGCAAGGCGTCGAGACCCCCGACCGCAGCCAGGGGGTAGCCGAAGCACGTGATCAGGAACCCCAGGTCCGAGGCCGTGTTCTTCAGCGCGTAGAGCTCCTTCAGCCGCTGACGAGCCGGGAGCAGGCGGTAGTTGTAGACGGCGCCCAGGGCGTGGTAGCCCAGCCGCAGCGGGGTCAGCGCGGGCGCCAGCAGGTGTGTGCCCACCAGGCTCGCCGGCCCCAGCACCCCCGCGACGACGGTCAGCGGCCGCCGGTGCCGGGCCACGAAGCCCGTGCCCACGATCCCGTTGGCCGTGTCCTCGCGCAGGTCGACGATCCGATTGAGCAGGTTCACGAGGAACCAGTCCAGCGCGCAGGCGCCGACGGCGAGCCAGAGGTAGCGCCCAGTGAACGCCCAACCGAAGGTCAAGCAGGCGAGGGCCGCGATCGCGACGATATGGAACCGCCCCACGCTGTAGAGGGCGCGGACCCACCCAGGCTCGACTCGCTGCTCGACGGCGACGGTGCTCACGCTGCGCATGATAGGCCGCCGACGCGTCCCTGGAGTTCGCTGTTCCAGGTGGAGACCACGGCGCACCAGGTGCGCCCCTCTCCCGGCTCAACCCCTCACGAGCTGAGGCCGATCCCAGGCGGTGAGCGGTTTCGTGAGGCGTTTCGCACGCCCTTGAAACCCTCCCGATTGGCTCTTGGCTTGCTCTTACGGCCCGCAGGAAGGCCAACGAGCCCTCACCCTTCGTGAACCAGATTGGAAGACCCACCATGATCCGCCTCAGCAACACGCTCCTCCGCCGCCGCACCCGCCGCAGCCAGGGCATGACCGAATACATCATCATCGTCGGCTTGATCGCGATCGTGCTCATCGCCGCGATCAAGAAGTTCTCGAACGCCCTCGAGACGACCTACGGCCAGGCGGAGGCCGGCGTCACCAGCGTCGGCGAGGCCATCGAAAAGGCCAACGGCGAGAACGCCAGCGCTGGCTAGCGCACCTCTTTCCTTCTCTTTCCTTCTCTTTCCTTCTCTTTCCTTCTAACGCACCTCTCCAACGATTCGCCCCCGTCGACGCTCCCTGTGTCGGCGGGGGTGTCGTCTTGGTTCGGAGGGCCCCTGCCCGCATGCCAAACCGCCCCTGGGGCGGATAGCCTGGAGGCATGGAGGACGTCGGACCCGAGTCCCTGCGCAGTCAACGCCGCCGCCGCTGGCGGCGCGGCTGCTTGCTGACCGTGCTGCTCGCCCTGCCCCTCGCGGAGGTGGGGTTGAGGCTGGTGTGGCCCCAGCCCCCACGGGGCTTCACGGAGGGGCTGTTCCAGCGCGGCGAAGACGGCCTGACCCGGCTCGTGCCCGGCGCCGCCGGCACCCACTACAGCCGCGAGTTCCACGTGGAGGTCGCGGCCGACCCCCGGGGCTACCGAGCCGGGGTCGGCGTCACGCCCGACGCGCGAGACGGCGCGTCGTGGTGCCTGGGCGACTCCTACCTCTTCGGCTGGGGGGTCGCGGCGAGCGAGGTCGCGACCGCGCGCTTGACCGCGGCGGGCACGCCCTGCGTCAACCTGGGCATGCCCGGGGACGACCTCGCCGACTACCCCAGGCGGCTGAACCTGGCCCTCGAGGACGAGGCCCGCCCGCGGGCGGTGGTGTTCGTGCTCTACGACAACG
>Ga0209273_10001203_pt1 | contig 24729 bp, 24 predicted proteins | sample tdAd471_FD_187126 | JGI IMG/M metagenome (GOLD analysis project Ga0209273, IMG submission 187126) | Marine sediment microbial communities from the Atlantic coast under amendment with organic carbon and nitrate - tdAd47.1 (SPAdes)... | ecosystem: Environmental > Aquatic > Marine > Coastal >...
AGGTCAAAGTTCAGTAGCCAAGTGTATAGAAACTCTGGAATGAGACTATCAGGATTGGGCACGATGCCCATTACGTTGTTGTCAAACGTAGATTCCTTGGTGAGTACTCGTTTCTTGTTTGTCGCAATGGCCGCGCCAATTTTTGGGAAAATAACCGTGCCAGCCGGAAAAGTTCGCGCCTTCAACGCCGCGAGATCATCAGAGTCAACCGTATTGTTCTCAACGGTTATGCGGGTCTCGTTACCCGGCAGGTTCATGTCGCTAACTTTTAGAAACGGATACGGCTTATCCTTCGCGCCCTGATGGACCAGGGGAAAGCCGAAACCACTCTCGACTTGCGCTACCTCTTTGATCGCTACCATCGGCCAGTCGGGGTGGATGGGGATGCGAGGCTGGTAGTTTTCGACCACCTGGCGAGCGCCGTCGATGATCTTCTGATACCCTTCGATCTCCGCCACGATCTCCTTCTGCACTTCAAGAGGCGGGAGGGGGATTTGGATAGTTTTCAGATCTGTTACCTTGATGCTGGCCTGATTGACTGCGCGTTGCGCGAAACTTCTGACTTTATCTACAAATAATAATTGTTTAAACAAATACGCCGCGAACTTCGGGATCAACAGTTCTTGGTCCGGCCGAAGCCTGATGAGATTTATTCCGTGAATAACGTCTTCGTCCTCAAGATCATACAGCGCAGTTTTGGCAAGATGGTCGTAGCTGTTTATGTGGCTGAGCAGAATGTCACCACGCCTCATGAAGCGACTTGCATCGACCTCATCATCGGTCCACTTCGTCTTTGCAAGATCAACTGTGCCGTCTGAAATGGTTTGAATTCTTGTTACCCGATACTTTCCTATCTCATCTGACTGATGAACGTTGATGCCATTCCGAATTTCCAGAAACACATCTGCCAACCCAACCAGTTTGTACTGAGAAACAGCGGCGTCATTTGCCACATAGCGGTCAACGCTCAAATTCCACTCGCCATTCTCCCCAATCCGCTGTCGGTTCACTGCCAGCACGTTCTTCTGCTCGGCCACCTCGCCCTGTTGCAAAAACGCCTTCACGGTCCGCACTGCCCCGGGCAGGTCGTTCTTGTCAATAGGCCGACGCTGCGCTCCGAGATTGAAGCCATCGTTTTCGACCTTGACGAATAGCACCTCGTCGCGCTGCTTGGCCAGGCGCTTGTCCAGCACTAGGATAGAAGTCTTGACGCCGCTGTAAGGGTTGAAGACACCGGCGGGCAACGAGATAACCGCCACCAGGTAGTTCTTCACCAGTATCTCGCGCAGTTGTCTGTAGGCGGTCTGGCTCTGGAAGATGATCCCCTCGGGCACAACCACTGCGGCGCGACCATTGGGGGTGAGGTGCTCAGCGATGTAATCGACGAACAGCACCTCGGAGCGCTTGGACTGAACGGCAAAACGGTTGTGGGGCCGGATGCCGCCCTTCGGAGACATGAAGGGGGGATTGGCGAGGATCACATCGGCCAGCTCTGGCCACTTTTCATCCGAGGTGAGGGTGTCGTACTCCTCGATGTGCGGGTCGATGAAGCCGTGCAGGTACATGTTTACCAGGGAGAGCCGCACCATGTCGGGGGAGATGTCGTAGCCGCCGATATTGGTAGCAATGCGCTTGCGGTCGTCAGGGGCGAGCTGGTCACCGCTGTAGCGCAGGGGATTGTCGAGGGCAAGTTCCTCCACGGGCACCCCTTTCTCGTCGTAGGCCTCGTGGTCCTGCTGTTCCTGATAGCCGGTGCTGTTGTGCTTGAGGATGTGCTTGTAGGCGGAGATCAGAAAGCCCGCCGTGCCACAGGCGGGATCGAGGATGGTCTCGTCCTTCTTCGGGTCGGTGATCTCCACCATGAAGTCGATGATGTGGCGCGGGGTGCGGAACTGCCCCGCCTCGCCCTGGCTGCCCAGTACCGAGAGCAGGTACTCGAAGGCGTCGCCCAGTCGCTCGGAGTGGTCGTAGGTGAAGGTGTTGATCTCTTTCAGGAAGCTGCGCAGGGTCTCCGGGTCGCGGTAGGGCAGGAAGGCGTTCTTGAAGATGTCGCGGAACAGCGCCGGGATGCCGGGGTTCTCGTTCATGCGCTGGATCGCCTCGGCGTAGAGGCTCAGCATCTCGTGGCCACCCAGGCCGGGGGCCATCAACTTGGACCAGCCGTAGCGGGCGAATTCGCCGGTGAAGAAGTTACGCTCGCCGCCCAGCTCCTCGGCCTCGGCGTCCATGTCGTCCATGAACTTGTAGATCAGGGCGATGGTGATCTGCTCGACCTGGGACTTGGGGTCGGGCACCTTGCCGACGAGGATGTCGCGGCAGGTGTCGATGCGGCGTTTTGTTTCGGTATCCAGCATACGGTTTTGGTCTCTACATGAATTGGTTCAGGGACAGGTAGTCCTTGATGTAATCGGGGATGCGTCCGCGCCACGCCTGAGGCACGGCCTTAAAGTCGGCCATGCTAAAGCTGGGATTGACGTTCAGCTCCGTAAAGCGTTTGTGCTCAATGATGTCGCGCAGGCGGCTGTCGGTGGCGTAGGCCTTGAAGTAGTTCTTGAGGGCGACGATGGCGTCGGCGTGCTGTTCCAGCTCTTGCGGGGAGAGGTCGAGCAGGAGCTTGTCGAACTCGTCCTCCAGCAGCTGGTCCTTGGACTTGAAGCCGGAAATGAGGCCAAAGACCTTCTCCAGGATTTCGCGCAGGCTGAGGCGGCGATCCACCCCCGCGGCGCGGCGCAACTTGTCGAGGTTGAAGTACTCCTCGGGCTTATCGAACAGGTGGGTGTGGACGTATTCGTTGGCCTGCTCCCAGCGTTCGGCGTCGATCAGATTCTTGAGGGTGTCGTCCTCTTTCGCCGTGTCTTCAAACTTGTTGAAGAACATGCGGTCGATCTTCATGCCCTCTTCGCCGATATGGGTTTCGCCGAATGAGGCAATCAGGTCTATACCGCCGTAATCGTAGGTTCCACCCGGTGGTGGGGGCGGTGGCGGCTCCGGCCCCTCGCCGCCTTCACCAGCGCCTTGTGCGGGGCGCGGTAGTTTGAGTACCTCGTCGTAATTGAACGTCTTCTCGAAGTATTCGCAGTTGGCGAAGAAGTCGAAGAGCTTGTAGCGGGTCTTTTCCTGACTGCCGATCTGTTCTTTCAGCGCCGGGTCGAAGAGCTGTTCGATGAAGTTGTGCTTGCGGGTGCCCCGCCCCTTGATCTGCACGAAGTCCTGGGGGGAGAAGACCGGGCGCATCAGGGCCAGGTTGAGCAGGTCCGGACAGTCGTAGCCGGTGGTCATCATGCCGACGGTGACGCAGACCCGCGCCTTGCTGGTGCGGTAGCTCTCCATGAAATTGGCGGAGCCCAGCAGGTTGTTGTTGGTGAAGTTGATGGTGTACTGCTGGGCCTCGGGAATCAGCGAGGTGACCTGCACGGCGAGATCGGATTGATACTTGCCGGGAAACAGCGCGTCGGCCAGCTCGTTGATGATCTGGGTCAGCCTTGCGGCGTGGTTCTGGCTGACGGCGAAGACGATCATCTTGCCGATCTCGCCACTGATGGGGTCACGCAGGGCGTTCTTGAGCAGGGTCTCGCAGAAGAGGCGGTTGGTGGCCTCGGAGAAGAACTTCTTCTCGAAGTCCTTGTGATAGAAGGTCTGCTCGGCGTCTTCCTCATCCTCGCTGGGCGCGAGCACAGCATAGCCTTCATCCGACAGCAGTTGCGTGGTGATGTCCGTGCGGGCATCCACCACAACGGGATTGATCAGGAAGCCGTCCTTGACACCATCCAGTAGCGAATAGCGGTAAGTGGGCTCACCCATTTCACAGCCGAAAGTGCGGTAGGTATCCAGCAGCATGCGCCGTTCGAGTTCACGAGGGTCTCTGGTGGTACGGCTGGCGGTGTCGAATTTCTTCAGGTAATCCTTCGGGGTTGCCGTCAGGCCCAGCTTGTAGCCGACGAAATACTCGAACACGGCGCGGGCGTTTCCGCCGATGGAACGGTGGGCTTCGTCCGAGATCACCAGATCGAAGTCAGTGGGCGAGAACAGGCGTTTGTACTTGTCGTTGAACAGCAGCGATTGCACTGTGGTGACAACGATCTCCGCCTTGCGCCAGTCGTCGCGGCGCTCCTTGTAGATAACCGAGGTGAAGTCGTTTTTCAACAGGAAGGTGAAGGCCTTGTTGGCCTGGTCTTCCAGCTCCAGCCTGTCCACCAGAAACAGCACCCGGCGGGCGTTGCCTGTGCGCAGAAAGAGCTTGATAACGGCGGCGGAGGTGAGCGTCTTGCCGGTGCCGGTGGCCATTTCAAACAGAAAACGGCTCTTGCCCTCGGCAACGGCGTCCTGCACCGAATGGACGGCACGCTTCTGGTAGTCGCGCAGGAAGCGCAGACGATTCTTTTCAATGAAGGCCGGGCGCTCTTCGCTGTTCTTCCAGCCAGCCTCGTCCGCATAACCGGGGAGCTGGGTCAGGACGATGTAGTCTTTGGAAACCATCTCCTTGATGAGGCGGTCGGGATTGGGCTGGAAACCGTGGTAACCCTTGATGGAATCAGGGGTGGGAAACCGAGTGGTGATGTGCGGACTGCCCTGCTCCAGATCCCAGAAATAGTGCAGGTTGCCGTTCGATAGGATGATGAAACGGCAGTTCTGGGACTTGGCGTACTTGCGGGCCTGTTCCTTGCCGATCAGCGGATTCTTATCTTCAGCCTTGGCCTCCAACACCACTAGCGGGTAGCCCTGCTCATCGAGCAGCAGAAAGTCGATGAAACCGTTGGTGGTGGTTTCGAAATTCTCACCCAGCTCGTCAACCTGCTCCTTTGACAGCTTGACGTTGGGTTCCAGCACTACGTTGGCCTTGCCGCCCTTCTCGTCGAAGAAGCGCCAGTCGGACTCTTCCAAGAGCTTGTTGATCTTGATGCGGGCCTTGGCCTCTTTGGCTGCCATGATGTTTTTATTCCTTCCCTCTTGCCTTGTCTACTTCCTTGCTTTTCGGCCCCGTCGAGATGGGCTGGCCGTATCTGCCTCCTCGATCTCGATGCCATTCCGTCCGCAGTAATCCATGATCAACACCGCCACCATGTTGGAGATGGAGCGGTGCTCCCGCTCCGCCGTGGTGCGTAGCGCCTCTTTCAGCTCTGGTTCGGTGCGAAAAGTCAGCGGGGTGGTCTTGGCGGCGGCCATGGCTCTCCTCCCTTTTGGCAGTCTACTGTAAATGTACTGTAAAAACTGCAACGTCCCGTAAAATCCAAGGGATCAAGCACAAGACGGCGCAGGTGGGACGCATGGCCCGGCACTACTCCACCAGGAACTTCTTCCGGCAGATACCCAATGCCCTGCTGGCCTGCTATTTCCATGAGCGGGAGCGGCTCACCGATCTGGACTTCGCAGCCACGAAGGAGACCAAGCCGGATGCGCTGTTCGCCGCCTGGCTCGAACTGCCCGAGGAACAACGCAAGCCCATGGATGCCGAGTTTCAGGACATCTTCGAGTTGAGCTGCGAGAAACGTTTATCGCAACCCTGTCGGCGCTGCCCGACCACTATCACCGGGCGATGGTTACCTACCTGGATCATAGCGAGTGCTGGAAAGGGGCCACCCGCTTCTATCACGCCGATACGCTGCGCTACTGGCGCAAGCGCAAGAACATGGGCCACAAACCCGCTGCGGTGGACGATGAGAGCAACCGGTTAGAGCTTGCGACAAAACTCGATACTTACACCCTCTCGACAGCCCCGCGTGGCAATCCGTCGGCGTGGTCAGCGTTGCCTGACCGGTTCACTGTTCCGCCGGGTCGATCCCACCACCCTGTCCGACGATTCCCAGTTGAACGACATTCTCCCAACTGCACGTCGGCGCGCCCCAAGCGCGCTTCCAGCCTTGCTTGACGTACGTACCTTCTTCCTTCATATCGAAACGAATTCGCGCCCGGAAGTTCATGCGGACCCAACCCCAGCATAAATGCCGTTCCGGGAAAAGTGCCTTCTCCATTTCCCAAAACGCTGGAGGGTGGGATGTGTGTTTGCCATCGATGGTTTCCCCTGGCACCACCAAATGAATAAGTTCGTGTCCGATGATGAAGCGCAGCACCTCCGGCGGCGTTGATGGATGGTTAAGCAATGAGTGAATAAAGATTTCAGCGGTGAAATCATCGGTACTTACGCAGGCCAACATAGGCTGTTGAAGGAAGTAAAGCCGCACGGTCCTAGTCAAATTCGGGAAATGCGCCGCTATTAGCCCTGCCATGACGACGTTGGTATCGATGGATACGAACGGGATTTCAGGGTCCTTACGGAGCCTACGTATGACGAAGCGCCTCGCAGCCAATTTTCGGAATCCTTTTAGAATGAAACTTAGCTAGACTTTAGCAGACACCCTTGGACGATTATTAGGGGCTAAGCATGAGCTTGTCATAAGGCGCCCAAGGCCCTGATACGCCTACCAGCACGGAGATTTTAGGAATGTCAGTACCAGATTGGGCACCTTACGACGATGCCATAAAAATGATCCTACGCGGCCCTGTTTTTAAGCACCTGGCACCGACCCAAAATGGGCTTCTTCACGCGATGTTAACTGTTGGTGTGCGGGACGAGGCCGGCAACCGCACGGAGAAAAGAAATCTACCCGGCATTCGGTCAAAGGAGTATTTCAAGGACGAGGAGGAGACAGAGTCGGCAACCATGTATTACATACCCGACTTATTCAAACTCATGGTTGAAATTTGCCCCCCATGGCTCGACGGGCATACGTTGCCGGTTGATCTCGAATATTTGAGGAACCTCACGGGTGAACTAACGTCAGGTAAGGAAGAGTGGGCTCTGCTTTGCAGAAAAATTGAGATTGAGCATGAGCTGGCGGAGCTGGAACGCACCAACCATGGCGGGGACCCCCTTAAGCTTGAATCGCAAACACGGATGCGAACGGGTCTGAAAGAAGAGCTGTTAGAGATATCAACGAAATTACAGGCCCCGCACCTTCGCAAAAACACGCAATCCACATCACAGCTCGAGGTGGGCTCTCCAGGGTGGCATCATGAAAACGCCAAGAGGGCCGCCAATGCCCTGCATGACCAACCCGGCGGCAGTCGCGACAAGCAACAACAGATTCAGGAGATTTGGGCATCAGGTAAATATTCTACGCGCGACCGTTGCGCCGAGGAAGAATGCGCCGCGCTTGGGATGCCTTTTTCCACCGCTCGCAGAGCACTGATAAACACCCCAGACCCATAACTACCTAGCCGATGCTAAGCACAGGCTAGCCGCTGCTAAGCACACTGTATTTTCAGCAGCTTGTTAAGACATAACAATCGGTAACCGTTGTCCACAGCGCCTATAGGAGGCACTAACTATGGTTACTACAATCCTCAGACTTCCCGCCGTCAAGGCCCGCACGGGGCTTTCCCGCAGCACGATCTATCTGCGTATTTCCGAAGGTCGCTTTCCGAAACCTGTATCCCTGGGCGGTCGCGCCGTGGGATGGGTCGAGGTAGAAATAAATGACTGGCTGAACCAGCAGATCGAGGCTAGCCGCAAGGCTGCGCACTGAGGGGAGGCCACGACAATGACCAGAAACAGAAAGGGCCGCACTGGCTGGCACCAGGCGACCCTCAAAACCTCTAAACACACCCACTATTCTACCGGCCTTGTTGCCCGCATTAAAGGATTAATAGTCGCTCTCGCCTTATGGGGTTGGTTCCCCATGTGTCTGGCGAAATGGATTAACAACCATGGAGGGCAGCGCAATGATTGATGCGATCCCCCAATTCCGTGATGCAATCCGGGCCGCTGGCTTGGAACCGCCGGACGTGATCGAACCTGGCAAAATCCATCGGTTCCCAGGCGTAGGTAAACAGCCAGGCAATACAGCAGGCTGGTGCAAGTTTTTTGATGATGGCCTAGGCGGCTGTTTCGGTGATTGGTCCTCGGGCCTTACCGAAAACTGGCAGGCTAAACATAATAAGCCATTTTCTCAGTCTGAGCGGGCCTCGTTACTGCGCCATATCGCCGTAAAAAAGCGCCGTGCTGCGCATGAACGCCACCAAAAACATAATGCTGCAAAAGTTAGAGCATTGTTGCATTGGAATGGGGCAATTCCGGCCCAAAACTCGCATCCTTACTTGATCCGGAAGGGCATCAAACCTCATGGGGCAAGAGTTCATAAAGACTCGTTGATGCTCCCCGTCTGGTCAGAAGAGGGAATTTGCTCTCTGCAATTTATTGGTAGCGATGGCAGTAAGCGCTTGCTCGCCGGGGGCCGCAAAAAAGAGTGTTTCATTCCCGTTGCAGGGATTACGGAAAACCCCTCTCGTATTGTCATTTGTGAGGGCTGGGCTACCGGCTGCACCCTGGCCGAAGATGAACCCCATGCCACGGTATTGGCGGCCATCGATGCGGGTAATCTCAAACCCGTTGCTTTAGTTGCCCGCCGCTGCTGGCCCTCCGCTGAGCTGGTCATTGCCGGTGACGACGATCGGTTAACCGCTAGCAATCCTGGGGCAACTAAGGCCAGGGCGGCGGCCATTGCATCAGGGGCACTACTGGCCTTACCAGAGTGGCCAGAGGCTGCACCCAATCACTTAACTGATTTTAACGACCTGGCCACCTGGCTAGCAGGGAGTGTCGCATGACCGCCAGCCTATTGAAAAACGCCTGTTCATCGCAAGAGGAATGGCCCGCGCTGGTACCACTGGATACGCCCGCCCTGCCCCGCATTGACCTTGCACACCTACCGAGCTGGGCCGGGGACTTTGCCCAAGCAGTGGCTACTGATACCGAAACACCACCAGAACTAGCTGCCGGAATGATTCTAGTCACCTGCGCCACGGCAGCAGCCCGGCGCCTGAGGGTGATGGTAAAACCTAGTTATTTTGAGCCCTGCAACTTGTGGATGGTCGTGGCTTTGCCACCCGGTAATCGCAAGAGTGCCGTGCAGTCTGCCGCCACCGCACCACTACTCTCGTGGGAGCGTGATAAAGCAGAAATCATGAAACCCACCATTGCCCGACTTACCAGTGAACGAATAACTCAGGAGGCCCGAGTCAAAGAATTACGCAATAAAGCAGCAAAAGACGGGGATATAAATAAGGCTAATGAACTAACTAGAGAGACCACAGACATTGAAGTTCATTTGCCAGAGGTGCCACTTCCACCGCAAATATGGACGTCGGACGCCACTCCGGAGAAGCTGGGAATTATGCTGGCAGACCATGGCGAGTGTATGGCGTGGCTATCCTCCGAAGGCGGCATCTTCGACCTCCTGCAGGGACGCTACTCAAACGGCATCGCTAACCTGGATCTGGTATTAAAAGCCCACAGTGGCGATTCGGAGCGGGTGGACCGGGGTGGTCGTCCGTCTGTGTTCCTGGAATACCCACGCCTTAGTATCGGCCTTAGCCCCCAGCCAGATGTATTACGGGGGCTGGCGGCAAAGCCGGGCTTTCGTGGTCGAGGACTACTAGGCAGGTTTCTGTATTTCCTGCCGTCGTCGCCACTGGGGTATCGCCCACTTGAATCCAATCCGGTGCCACAGAGCATCAGCGACGCTTACAGTGCCGGAATCCATGCAATGCTTGATTGGGAACCTGTCGTTGATAGCAACGGTAAGGAAGGCGCCCACCTGCTAAGGCTCAGTGACCAGGCGCGCGCAGAGCACCATACCTTTGCTCTTAAAATTGAGGAGCAGATGCGCCCAGGCAACAACCTGGAACATTTCACAGACTGGGCGGGCAAAGCCCCTGGGACGGCCGCACGACTCGCTGGAGTCCTTCATGGGGTCAAGCATGCCCACCAGACGCCATGGGGAACTGAGATAACCGTAGAAACCATGAACGCCGCGCTGGAGATCATGGCAGTAACGCTACACCATAGCCTTGCAACGCTGGATATGATGGGGAGTGATCCCACCATTGCCGCTGCCCGCCATCTATGGGACTGGATCGAGAGACATAGATTACCGAACTTCACGGTGCGCGATGCCTTCGAAGCACTACGCAGCAGATTCCCTCGCGTGAAAGACCTGAAAGAGGCGCTGGACGCATTAGAGGAACGCGGTTATGTGGCGGTCTTGGCTACACAGCAAGACGGACCAGGCCGCCCATCATCACCCACTGTGAGAGTGCGACAAGACATCCGGGAGCAGTGGCGATGAGCTGGCGCGAAGTAATGGCGGGATCCACAAGCATTAAGCCCACCTATACGCAGAACCCGCACAATACGCACAATTCCCCAAATCCAGGTAATTCTGAGGATATTGCGTATTGTGCGGATATTGCGCGAGGGAATTCAAAGTTATTAGCAGCGCTTGCCGTTGCAACTCACCGCCTACCCATCACAGCAAGAGAAGTACTCGACGCATTAGCACCGGAAGACATCGAAGAGTGGCGCAATAACAACGTCAGCACTGCAACGCTGGAAGCCTTTGCAGCCTCATTACTGCAGCGCCGGGAGATGGAAGCAGGCAGCGTACCCGCTCATTACACCAAACGAGCTACCTGTAGGGGCTGCGGCCCCGTATGGCTATGGTTCGCCGGTGAGGTATTGGGCTGCCCCTGGTGCTGGAATCGAGCTAAAGGACTACCAGTGCCTTGCCCACCACCATGAGCAACGAAGCGCATCATGCGCGGGTACATCAACCACCCTCAACAGGTTGCGCATAAAGCCGATGAGGGCAATTGAGGGGCGAGCGTCTGTGCGGTCATCTCATTGGAAGTAGTGGTTAGCTCTACACCGATCATTACACCCTCAGCAATGATAGGAATACATTTTTGTTTAGGACGAACGACAAAAAACTTAAAATAAGCAGCACCAGCATACATACCCATTAAACATGCCTCCCCTACTGAACAAAGTCTTAAAACAGTATTTAAGGCTAACGTTCTTAAGAGAAATTTTGATGAGTCAGCAGCCGCTGCAATGCGCTAACAAACGCTTAGTGTGGGCCTGAAGTACGCTGGTGATTACCACCAATTGACTGTTTATAACGATCCGAAATTCTGCAAGTTCACTGGTCTAGATCCATGCTACCCAAACTATAAAGTGCGAGTCCCCGCCCTAAAATATCAATCCCGCTGGGACTGGTGTCGCGCAAATGAAATCGATGCCCAATTGGCTGAAGAAACTGATGGCGAAGGGCGCATTTTCTACATCTTCGAGTTTGTTACTCGCTGGCATGCTGAGAGTTTTGCAGCACACTTTGAGGTGCTGGATCAGCGACAGCTATGGGTAGAAAAAAGTATGGGCCAAATTGAGTATCTCCCGCCCCCATGGCAATACCAGAATACGCTACCGATCGCCCAGCGAAGGCACAAGGGAAGTGAGTCGCCCTGAGCTTTCCCCTGCGATTATTTACGCAATGTAGATGAAATTTCATTAGTTTCAGTTTGGTTTTTTCAATGCACGTTACATATGCGTTACAATCAAGGCCTTCTCACTTACTCCTTGATAGAAAATGGCCCCTAAAAAAACAGCCACACTGAACCTACGTATTGATCCAATATTGAAAGACGCCGCACGAATAGCGGCCCAGCGGGAACAGCGCAGTATCGCCAATTTTATTGAGGTGCTGATCCGTCAGCACTGTGAATCGGTAGGCATTTCCATCCCAGAGCAGCAGCCGCTGTTTGAGGAAGGCAACAATGAATGAAAAGGTGCTGCGGGCGTTGGTCGAAGCAGGTGCGGTAAAGCGAATTCGCATCACCGCAGACGGTGCCTTGTTCTATGTAGAAGCAGCCACAGCATCGGGGACCATGACCGCGCAAACCCTTAAGGGCGCAATAAAAACCTGGCGATCTCTTGATGCCGCTGCAAAATGGGTGCGTGGGCTGGGAATCGGGATAGCTGAAATTGATATTGCTCGGTGGCGGCCAGGCCAGCGGGCGTTAAAGTTGCAGTAAAGTTTCAGGTCGAAAGAATCTACTGTAACCCCCCCAAAAACCCTCCCACTCACCCAGTTAATCAAAGCCTGCATACACAAACAGCCCATCAGCCAGTTCGATTATCCGATCCCCCATCACCACACGTTTGCGCCACTCGGTCGGAATTTCATCTAGCCCGTAATAGGCTCCGGCCAATTGGCCATAGATTGCTCCTGTCGTGTCTGCATCGTCACCCAGGTTGACAGCCGCCAGGACCCCTTCCTCAAAGTTAGCGGTAGTCCAGAACGCCCAGAGTGCAGCTTCAAGCGCGTCTACCACGTAGCCCGTGCCACGGATATTCGGCGGGTTTTTAGTCTTGAACGACCCGGCTGCAATCGCCTCTATTTTGGCTGATAAGCCGGAAGACGCCCATGACTCTCTAACTGGTGAAAACCGGTCACTCAACAACGCCTCCTTTGACTGACCTTCAAGCGCACCTACTATTAATCCTGAATAGTATCGACACGCATCAACTGGCTCAGCCGCTCCATGGGTAGTACGAGACATTTCCTGTGCATAATCGATAGCCTGTTCTGGCTCACGGGCATAAGCCAAAGGGATGGGCGCTAAGCGCATCAGAGAGCCGTTGCCACCAAACGCTGCATCCACTTCGCCGGCCATCGGGTTTTGATTTTGCTCGAAGCGCTTTAGCGCGCCCCTAACAGTCATTCCAATGTCGAAACAGTCGCCGGTACTGCTTAAATAACCTTCTCGGTACCAGCGTAGGTATCGGCTCATCTGATCCCCGGCATCAAAACCTGAGCACTCAACGAGACTCTCGGCAAGGCACAGCGCCATAGCGGTATCGTCGGTCCACTCTCCCGGATTAAGATAAAAGGGTCCGCCGCCCGTCATGGTGGTAATTGGCTCAAAGCTGCCAGGCGATTTAAATTCCAGAGTAGTCCCCAGCGCATCGCCAACGGCCAGCCCCATCAGCGCGCCCCGATAACGGTTAATCAAATTCATTGCAACGCCGGTTAAAGGTAATGGTTAACTTCTTCACGTTGGGATTATGGAGAACTAAGGTTGCACAAATTTAAGCCTCTTCCTTCCCAAAAAAACTACCACTAGCTAAGCCCTGATCAACTTATTTAAGTTGATCAGCAGCGCGATCTAGCGGACCGGAAAGCGGGGGTAAAAGCGGGGGTAATTTTTCAAACTTCACTTCAGATAAAGAAAAAGGCCTAGCCATTTCTAGCTAAGCCTTTGTTCTATATGGCGCGCCCGGAGAGATTCGAACTCCCGACCGCCTGGTTCGTAGCCAGGTACTCTATCCAGCTGAGCTACGGGCGCGCACTAAAAACGATGATTGGCTTAGCTCTGCGTTAGTTAAACGCGCCAACAGTAATACGGTGCTGCGAGGGGCGGTAATTATCTCGATTGACGCGTTGGGTGTCAATTAGATCATCCCGCAAAAACGATGGCGGAGAGGGAGGGATTCGAACCCTCGATGAGTGATTAACCCATACTCCCTTAGCAGGGGAGCGCCTTCAGCCACTCGGCCACCTCTCCGGGGGCGCATAGGATACATTTGCAGGGAGCCAGGGTAAAGTCGAAAAGGTCGTTCTCGAGCCAATTATTGCCGGCTTCTTTCTGTCTACTCGAGGTTGGAGGCGACCACCTTCATTTCGGGCACTGACGATTCGAGTGGCTGATGCTCGGGGCACTGTTCACTTTGAATTCGCTGGAATATCTCTTCGCGATGAACGGCCACCTCGCGGGGTGCGCTGATACCTAATCGAATCTGATTGCCTTTGATCCCAAGGACGGAGATTTTTACGTCATCGCCGATCATCACGGATTCTCCGATCCGTCTAGTCAATATCAGCATCCCTCTCTCCCGGTGATTTTTAACAATCGTCGACACTTCATGAGCACCGAACGGGAAAGATAGTGAGTGATTCTTAACGATAAATCAATGATTTATATCAATTATTTCTGACCAGTCGGTCAGTCAGTCGTTACCTGATCCAGCCCAAAATGGCGATGCAGTGCCCTGACTGCCAGCTCAAGGTACTTCTCATTCACCACCACCGAAATTTTGATTTCTGAGGTGGAAATCATCTCCACGTTGATACCTTCGTCCGATAACGCTTTAAACATGGTGCTTGCAATACCGGCGTGTGAGCGCATACCCACACCCACCACGGACACTTTTACGATGCAGTCGTCACCATTAATCTCGCGGGCTTCCAATTCACCAACGACGGGTTTTAGCAGGGAGAGAGCCTGTTGAAAATCATTACGGTGGACGGTAAAGGTAAAATCCGTCAGGCCATCCGCTCCGGTGTTCTGAATAATCATATCGACTTCGATATTGGCGTCGGCAACTACGCCCAGAATAGCGAACGCAACCCCCGGACGGTCCGGCACCCCCATAATAGTGATCTTCGCTTCATCACGATTAAAAGCAATGCCCGAAATAACCGCTTGTTCCATCTGCTGGTCCTCAAGTGTGATCAGGGTTCCTCGCCCCTGCTCGAATGTCGATAGTACGCGCAGCGGCACCTTATATTTACCCGCAAACTCAACGGCGCGAATTTGCAATACTTTGGCTCCCAGGCTGGCCATTTCAAGCATCTCTTCAAAAGTGATTTTTGCCAGCCGCCGGGCCTGGGGTTCAACCCGCGGGTCGGTGGTGTAAACACCATCCACGTCGGTATAGATCTGACACTCTTCTGCTTTTAGCGCTGCCGCCAGCGCCACTGCGGATGTGTCGGAACCACCGCGACCGAGGGTCGTAATATTGCCGAGTTCATCAACACCCTGAAAACCCGCGACAACCGCTACTTTTCCGGTCTCCAGCGCCGCCCGAATAGCCTCCTCTTCGATATCGGTAATCCGTGCTTTGCCGTGTACTCGATCAGTCGAAATTTTCACCTGACCGCCAGTGAACGACTGAGCATCAACGCCACGCGCTTTCAGTGCCATTGCCAGCAGCGCAATCGATACCTGTTCGCCGGTGGCCAACAGGACGTCCATTTCTCGCGCGTCTGGCACCGGCTGCAGTGACCGCGCCAGCTCCAGCAGATGGTTAGTCTGGCCGGCCATTGCTGACACCACGACAACTACCTGATGGTCACGACAGGCCTCGGCAACACGGTCCGCGACAATGCGGATGGTGTCGGCATCTGCCATCGAGGTGCCGCCATACTTCTGCACAATAAGAGTCATATTATCTGCTCAGCCACGCTAGAGTGGCTCAATTCATGGTTTGCGAATTTATCTATCTGCGAACATCGTTGGGGATAATCCAGCAGCCGGTGTTGTTAGAGCTTTTCGGCCACCCACTGCGCCGGTAGCTCCAGGGCAGCCTCAATACCGGAGGGGTCTTTACCGCCAGCCATGGCCATATCCGGTCGCCCGCCGCCTTTGCCACCGACTTTCTGGGCCGCCAGATTAACCAGCTCCCCGGCACTCAATCGATCAGTTAAATCTTTACTCACCGCAGCAACCAGATTCACTTTATCGCCATTAACCGTGGCCAGCAGCAAGACGCATTGCCCCAGTTTGTCCTTTAAACGGTCGGCAGTCTCTCGCAGGGTTTTCGGTTCCTGCTCCAGCACCACCGCCAGGACTTTCACGTCGTTGACAGTAATCGCCTGCTCGTGAAGATCGGCACTGGCCTGGACGGCACTCTGGCTTTTGAGTTTTTCAACTTCCCGACCTAAATCACGGTTCTGAGCGAGCAATGTGCTGACTTTGCTCCCCAACTGGTCAGTGCTGGTCTGCAACTGATTGGCCAGCTCGGTTAATAATCTTTCCTGGTCTGCCACCCAGGCGACGGCCTCGGCCCCGGTGACGGCCTCGATTCGCCTTACCCCAGCCGCTACTCCGGTCTCAGCGATTATTTTGAAATAACCGATATCGCCGGCCTGACTGGCGTGAGTACCACCGCAAAGCTCGATGGAAAAATCGTCCATCCCCACCACGCGCACCTGATCTCCGTACTTTTCCCCAAACAGCGCCATCGCCCCTAACTGGCGAGCGTCATCGATCGACATTTCCTGGGTAGAAACCGAGGCATTGCGGCGCACCTGATCATTAACCAGGGTCTCAATCGCACTCAATTGCGCGGGTGTCACCGGCTGGTCGTGGGAGAAATCGAACCTCAATCGTTGGTCATCCACCAGTGAGCCTTTCTGGCTAATGTGATCACCCAGCAGTTGCCGCAGCGCTGCGTGCAGCAAATGAGTCGCCGAGTGGTTCCGCGCAGTGGCTGATCGACGCGGCTGATCAACCTGGGCCTGGAGGGAAATACCGAGGCTAAGTTCCCCGGCAACAACCTTACCGAGGTGGCCAATGGCATTGCCATATTTACGGGTGTCCTCAACCTGAAACCGGACATCATCCTGCAGTAGAACCCCGCGATCACCGACCTGACCACCCGCCTCGGCATAAAAAGGGGATTGATTAAGAATCACCATCGCCTCATCACCGGCCGCCACTGATTCCACCGGTTCACCTTCACGGTAAAGCGCAATCACCTCCGCGCCATCCTCCGTGTTTTCATAACCGGTGAATTCGGAGACCAGCTCGAGGTCGACGGATACACTTGTCTGGGCGTTAAAACTACCACCCGCGCGAGCCCGTTTACGCTGCTCGGCCATATGACTTTCAAAGCCTTCCATATCGACCTGCAGACCGCGTTCTCGGGCGATATCAGCGGTGAGGTCTACCGGAAAACCATAGGTGTCATAGAGTCGAAACAACAACTCACCGGGCAGAACATCGCCGCCCAAGTCAGCCATTTCCCGCTCCAATATCTGTAACCCCTGTTCCAGCGTCAGCGCAAAACGCTCTTCTTCAAGTTTCAGCTGTTCCTCCACCCGGCTGCGCTGCTCAGCCAGCTCCGGATAGGCGTCGCCTAATACGATTATCAGGGGTTCTACCAGGCGGTAAAAGAAGGGTTCGGTCGCGCCGAGACGGGAACCATGACGGGCGGCTCGCCGGATGATTCGTCGAAGGACATAACCGCGACCCTCGTTAGAGGGCACGACACCATCGACCAGCAAAAACGCACAGGAACGAATGTGATCAGCCACCACTCGCAGCGAGCGGGAATCGTCCGCTGCCACGCCAATAATTTTGGCGGCCGATTCAATCAAGGGGACGAATAAATCGGTGTCAAAATTATCATGCACCCCCTGCATGATGGCTGCAAGCCGCTCCAGTCCCATACCGGTATCCACCGATGGTTTGGGCAGTGGTACCAGCGAGCCGTCGGTCTGGCGGTCGTACTGCATGAAAACCAGATTCCAGATCTCTACGTAGCGATCCCCATCTTCCTCCGGGGTTCCGGGAGGGCCACCTGCAATTTTTTCGCCGTGGTCATAAAAAATTTCTGTACAGGGACCACAGGGCCCGGTATCGCCCATGCTCCAGAAATTGTCTTTAGCGCCGATTCGGGAAAACCGTGCCGGATCAACGCCAATTTCATCCAGCCAGATTCGGGCTGCTTCGTCATCTTCTTCAAAAATGGTAATCCAGAGTTTTTCTGCCGGCAGACCAACGACCTCGGTGAGAAACTCCCAGGCAAACCGGATGGCATCGGTCTTGAAGTAATCACCAAAACTGAAATTACCCAACATTTCAAAAAATGTGTGGTGCCGGGCGGTGTAACCGACGTTTTCCAGATCATTATGTTTTCCGCCAGCCCGCACGCAACGCTGTGAAGAAGTTGCTCGCTGGTAGCCCCGATCCTCCTGCCCAAGAAACAGCTCCTTAAACGGCACCATTCCGGCATTGGTAAACAGCAGCGTCGGGTCGTTGACCGGCACCAGCGACGCACTCTCTACCCGCTGGTGACCACGCTCGGCAAAGTAATCAAGGAAAGCCTCGCGCAACGCGCGACTGGTTTTAAAATCAGCCATTTATCAATTTAGCCATTTAATTGAAGGAGGTTAAATTCACTCTAGTTCTTCAGGAATCACGTCACGGATTACTCTGGCCACCATCGACGAGGAAAACCCGCGTTGCTGCAGAAACCGGCTACGCCGGCTGCGCTCACCATGATCGGCAGCAACGGAATGACCATATTTTCGCACCATGACTTCACGACAGCGATCCAGCCACTGGTCATCCTGCTCCGCTAACAGCTCCGCAACTGTTTCCCGTTCGATAGCATGTTGCTGTAGCTCGGCGGCAATTTTCACCGGGCCAAAACCACGCCTTAACTTTGATTCAATATATTCTTCAGCAAACGTGTGATCGTTTTGTAATCCACGTTCCTGCAGTTGCGCCAGCACCCGTTCACAGACCTCTTCGGGATAACCCCGGCTGGAGAGCTTACGCCGCAACTCCGCCGCCGAATGGTCACGCCGAGCAATCAGTCCGAGCGTGCGGTTATAGGCCTCCTTAAACTGCTCTGCCTGTTCCGGCTCGCTCGGGTCTGGATCACTCACTCTCGACGACGGCCGGCGCACCTTCTCGCCCGGCTCGTTTAGGCAACTTTAGTTCGCGCACCTGGTTCTCGAGGTCCTTAGCCAGTTCGACATTTTCTTTCAGGTAATTACGGACATTGTCCTTTCCCTGGCCGACCCGTTCGCCTTTATAGCTGTACCAGGAACCCGATTTATCGAGGATGCCGCAATCCACCGCCAGATCAATAATCTCACCTTCGTGGGAAACCCCTTCGCCGTACAAAATTTCAAACTCAGCGACTTTAAACGGCGGCGCCACCTTATTCTTGACGACCTTAACCCGGGTCTCATTACCGACCACTTCGTCACCTTTCTTGATCGCACCGATGCGGCGTATATCGAGGCGCACCGAGGAGTAAAATTTCAACGCATTACCGCCGGTGGTGGTTTCGGGACTACCAAACATGACCCCGATTTTCATGCGAATCTGGTTAATAAAAATCACCATGGTATTGGAGCGACTAATACTACCGGTTAGCTTACGCAATGCCTGAGACATCAGCCGCGCCTGCAGACCCACATGGGTGTCCCCCATGTCACCTTCGAGCTCTGCTCGTGGGGTCAGTGCTGCCACTGAGTCGATAACCACCAGATCCAGTGCAGCGGACCGCACCAGCATGTCGGTGATCTCCAGCGCCTGCTCACCAGTGTCGGGCTGGGACACCAGCAGATCATCCAGATTAACGCCCAGCTTGCCAGCGTACTCCGGATCGAGGGCGTGCTCTGCATCCACAAACGCAGCGGCCCCACCGTTGGCCTGTGCCTGCGCGATCACCTGCAGGGCAATCGTCGTTTTACCGGAAGACTCTGGACCATAAATTTCGATTATTCGCCCTTTGGGCAGACCGCCGATGCCGAGGGCAATGTCCAGATTCAGGGAACCCGTGGAGATGGCTTCGATATCGCGAAAACCGCCCTCTTCGCCCAGGCGCATAACCGATCCCTTACCGAACTGCTTGTCGATCTGTGACAGCGCAGCTTCCAGCGCCCTCTGCTTGTTATTGTCCATTCTTGACTCCAGCAAATTCGATTAAATTTCATTAACAGGCGGTCCACACGTACCCTGACGACGTATCTAAACGCCATGATTCCGGCCGCGAGGTTATCGCCCGCGATTATCCCACAGGGCTGAATCGGGCGGCTAGAATTTAGCGACCGATTGGGAAATGAAAATCACCATTACCCACTCCGCCTGATCACTCGCTCAGAAAAAGAATGTGCGGAATCGAGCCGTTCAACCAGAGGATAACCCTGAGCACCAGGGCTGCCAGCACTCCAGCCACCAGGTCGTCAACCATGATCCCGGCACCCTCTTTAATATTGCGATCGCACCAGCTTATCGGCCAGGGTTTGACAATATCGAATAGCCGAAAGAGCAAAAATCCGCCGACAATCGACACCGGATCAAGCGGCAGGGCGAATAGCGTCAGCCAGAGGCCGACCATCTCATCCCAGACGACACACCCCGGGTCATCAAGTTTCATGGATCGGGCCGCATGGCCACAGATAAATATTCCAACCAGTGCTGTCGCTAACAGGACCAGCCCACTCCAGGGCAGGGCCATCCAGCTAAACAGAGGTAACAATGGCAGGGCTGCCAAAGTACCGAAGGTACCCGGCGCGCGGCGAGCTAACCCGGAACCAAATCCAAGCGCTAACCAGTTAACGGGATCACGGCAGTAACCCAGCAGTTCGCGACGGATCAGCAAACTGATCGCTCTTGGCGGATTAACTCGACCTCAGCCAAAATGATCATAGCCACCAGCGGCACCAGATACCGGTAAAGGCAAGGTTTTACCTGCTTCATCAACCAGCTCAACACCACTCCCCGCAGTCACCGTACCGATTTGGGTAATGCCCCCACAAAACCCCCAGTCCTGATTCAACGCCACTTGCATCCTCGATGCTGGGATCGTAAAGCAGAGTTCGTAATCGTCACCTCCACCAATTGCCAGTTGCCATCCAGTATCAACGGTTACGCCACTCGCACTGAGCAGGGCGTTAAACCCTTTGGTTCGAGGAATTTGTTCACGAATTAGCCGCGCACCCACGCCGCTGGCCGTCAGCAGATGCCCCAGGTCGGCAAGGAGTCCATCCGAAACATCAATCGCACTGGTCGCCAGGCCTCGCAGTTCCAGGCCGGCCTGAACCCGGGGTATCGGATAATCGAGATGGCCTCGAAGCGCACCTAGCAACTGGGTTGCGTCACCGGCGGGCAGCGCCGAGTCCCTCATCAAAAGATACAACGCCAGTGCTGCATCACCCAGCGATCCGGTGACGAAAACCCCATCACCGGGCGCTGCACCGCTGCGGGTCAAAGCCTTACCTACCGGAACCATGCCAATCACCTGAACGGTAATGGTCAAAGGGCCCCGCGTCGTGTCCCCGCCTATCAACGCCAGGTCGAACTGCTGCGCCAATCGGGTAAAACCCCCGACAAACCCATCCAGCCATTCCGAGTCTTCGGATGGCACCGTCAACGCCAGCAACGCCCAGGCGGGTGTGGCACCCATCGCTGCCAGATCACTCAGATTAACCGCCAGTGATTTATGACCAATCGCGTCGGCCGACGTATACAGCGGAAAATGGACACCGGCGACCAGCGTGTCCGTACACATCACCAGCTGATGCCCGGGCGCCGGCTGCACCACAGCGCCATCGTCCCCAATACCGACCAGCACATCGTCTCGAGTCGCCGTAGCGGCCGCGAAATAGCGGTCTATCAGGCTAAATTCAGACATCCCTGAAACCTGGGTTTCCGCACGAAAAATTCGTCAAAAATCTTTTTCTACCGATCGGGTCTCAGCGGCCATCTTGTCAAGCACAGCGTTAACAAATTTATAGCCGTCCTCGCCACCGAACAGGCGCGCCTGATCGACCGCCTCGTTAATCACTACCCGGTACGGAATTTCCAGATGCTGTTGCAGCTCCTGCGCACCGAACCAGAGCACGGACCGTTCAACCGGGTCGAGCTCGGCGAACGGTCGGTCAATAAAGGGGGCCAATTCGGCGCTGAGCTCATCGACTCGCCCACACACCTGATTAAACAGCTCCCGAAAATACTCTTTATCGGCTCGGCCTAAACCGCGCTCTTCCTCAAACTGACGGACGACCTCCGCCGGAGTATCACCACTTATCTGCCATTGATAAAGCGCCTGTAATACGCATCGCCGCGCCAGGCTTCGGGATCCACTCACAGGGCCACCCTGGATCGCCGCATCACCGCTCTATGCATCAATTTTGGCCAGCAGGTTCACCATTTCAATGGCGGTCAGGGCTGCATCCACCCCTTTGTTACCAGCCTTGGTACCGGCCCGCTCGATGGCCTGCTCGATGGTATCGACCGTTAACAGGCCAAAGGCCACGGGCAGACCCGACTTCTGACCAACGGCGGAGATACCTTTGCTGGTCTCACTGCAGACGTAATCGAAATGGGGCGTTGCTCCGCGAATAACACAGCCCAGCGCCAGCACCGCATCAACCCGGCCAGACGCCGCCAGCCGATCACAGGCCATGGGAATTTCAAACGCACCGGGAACTTTTGCCACGGTAATATCGGCTGCCCGAGCGCCGTGGCGAACCAGGGTATCAATCGCAGCACCCTGCAACCGCTCGGTAATAAAATCGTTAAACCGGCTGACCACAATGCCAAAACGATGGCCCTGGACCCGCAAATCGCCCTCTAAAAAATTAACCCCTTGCATTACTCACCTCGTCATTCATTTCCTGGACACTGTTCATTTCTTTTCCCTTGTTATCCGGATCGTCCAGCGGTACCCAGTCGACCAGTTCCAATCCATACCCACCGAGACTATGCAGCCGGCGCGGTGCGCCCATGATGAGCATTTTACCGATACCCAAATCGTTCATGATTTGAGCGCCAATTCCATAACGGCGCAATTCAGGATTTTCGTTTCCGGCATCGGGGCTGGGCACACCCATCTGATTCATTTTGTACTGACGTACCTCTCTGGCCAGCTCCTGGCCCTCTTCATAGGGATTCAAAATCACCAGCGCACCGTTACCGGCTTCGGCGATTTTGGCCAGTGCTGCATCAATTGACCAATGGCCGGGTTTGCGCTCACCAATCATGTCCTCGAGCGCACTAATGACATGAACCCTGACCAGAGTCGGCTCGTCCCGCCGGATATCTCCCTTAATCAGGGCCATGTGTACGGCATCGTCAACCGGGTCGTGGTAAGCCCGCAACATAAATTCGCCATGGCGGGTCTTAAAGGGCGTTTCGGCACACTGTTCGACCGATTTTTCCTGCTGAATCCGGTAGGTGATCAGATCCGCGATAGTGCCCATTTTCAGGCCGTGTTCCTGTGCGTAAGGAACCAGATCAGGATACCGCGCCATGGTGCCGTCTTCATTAAGAATCTCGACAATGACCGCTGCCGGCTCAAACCCGGCCAGGCGCGCCAGGTCACAACCGGCTTCGGTATGCCCTGCTCGAGCGAGGACCCCTCCAGGCTGCGCTTTTAGTGGAAATATGTGGCCGGGCTGCACAATATCCCCCGGGCCTGCATCCGCCTTTACGGCTGCCAGTACCGTGATCGCTCGATCCGCTGCTGATATACCCGTGGTCACCCCTTCAGCCGCTTCGATGGACACGGTGAAGTTGGTGGAATTTTTATCATTGTTGTCCGCCACCATTAATGGCAACTGCAGTTGCTCACAACGGTCGGGACTCAAGGTCAGGCAGATGAGTCCACGCCCATGCCGCGCCATGAAATTAATCGCATCCGGAGTGACGACGCTACCCGCCATGATCAGGTCGCCTTCGTTCTCACGGTCTTCATCATCGAGCATGATTACCATACGCCCCTGGCGTATCTCTTCGATAATTTCCTCGATGGGACTAAACTGGCTCGGTTCACTGTTACTCATAACAATCCGTTATCGCGCAAGGTATTAATGGTGACGCCTGATGTCTTATGGGATGCCTGAGGAGCCATTAATCTTTCCAGGTAACGGGCGATCAGATCCACTTCCAGATTAACTGACCGACCGACCTGATACTCGCCCATAAGAGTCCGCTCCAGAGTATGCGGAATGATGTTAACCGAAAACCCGTGATCTGAGAGGCTGTTTACGGTCAGGCTGGTGCCATCAATGGTGATTGAGCCTTTTGCGGCGATATAGCGCATCAATTCTACCGGAGCATCGAACTCAAATCGGGTTGACCGACCATCCGGGAACATCGCAGCCACCTTACCCAGACCATCGACGTGGCCACTCACCAGGTGCCCCCCCAACGGCTGATTAAGGGTTAGCGCCCGTTCCAGATTGACCGCTGCGCCCACCGGCAGGTTTCCCAGACTGGTGCAATTGAGGGTTTCAATGGAAACATCCGCCGCAAAGCTGGCCCCACTAATTTCAACCAGCGTCAGGCAGACCCCATTAACTGCCACGCTTTCGCCTAATTCCATCTCCGCCAGCGGCAGCTCGTTAACGCCGATCTGTAAACGCCGATCGCCGCCCTGGGGATCGTTCCGCAGGAGCCGCCCAACCTCGCCAATAATTCCTGTAAACATCGCTTTAAACCACTTGATTGGTAAACAACTGGATTCCCGGGAAACCGCTAAGACAAGGGTCGGTAAGTTAAACGCACATCACCGTCAAAGCGTTGCAGATCTACCAGCTTCAATTCGTGCCGTCCTTCCATATTCTCGATCGCCGGCATTCGTAACAGGGGCATGGCACCCTCCCCCAGCAATACCGGGGCCACATAAACAATCAATTCATCCACCAGCCCGGCCCGTAAAAAACTGCTCGCCAGGCGACTCCCGGCCTCCACCCAGACCTCGTTTACATCTCTCGCAGCGAGCATTTTCAGCAGCGCTTTAAGATCCAGACCCTGCTCGGTCAGAGGCAGCTTTTCAACCATTAATCGCGGATCATTACCGCCCGTCTCAGCCGGGCCGACGCACTGCAACACGGGCCCGGGCTGGCGCAACAATTCGCAATCCATCGGCATTCTGTCGGCGGAATCGAGCACCACCCTCAGAGGGGGCTCGGTGGGCTGCTCAAGTCGCACGGTTAATCGTGGATCATCCGCCAGTAGCGTGCCAATACCGGTCACTATAGCGCCACTACGCCCCCGCCACCGCTGCACGTCAGCCCGGGCTGACTCCCCGGTAATCCAGCGACTATCACCATTATTAAGTGCGGTGCCGCCATCCAGACTACTCGCCAGTTTAACCCTCACCCAGGGCAGGCCGGTCTGCATGCGGCTGACAAATCCAGGGTTCAGGGCGCTCGCTCTGCCCTGCGTATCCAGATATTGGGCTTCAATCCCGGCCGCTTTCAGTCTGGCAAGTCCCCCGCCAGCTACGAGTGGGTTAGGGTCCTCCATCGCGTAAACGACCCGGCTTACGCCTGCGGCAATTAATGCCTCACTACAGGGGGGCGT
>Ga0209273_10001205_pt1 | contig 24697 bp, 24 predicted proteins | sample tdAd471_FD_187126 | JGI IMG/M metagenome (GOLD analysis project Ga0209273, IMG submission 187126) | Marine sediment microbial communities from the Atlantic coast under amendment with organic carbon and nitrate - tdAd47.1 (SPAdes)... | ecosystem: Environmental > Aquatic > Marine > Coastal >...
TAATTCGTCCAATCTATTTTTTAAGTTCCAGCTTTTCTGCAAAATAATCACAGAAATCCTTCATGGTGGCCGTCATTTTTTCATCTTGTGTGGCCTTGAAAAAAGTATCGGCCATGGTTACTAATGTTTGATGAAAAAATACTTTCATCTCGTCCACAGGCATATCTTTGGTCCAAAGATCTATTTTTAATGACTCCTGATTTTTACTGTCCCAAACGGACAGCATCATCGCTTTAGCCTCTTCCTCATTAATTCCACCATCTTGCGCCGACCATTTCAATTCCTCGGGCACTCGGTTTTCATCCAATCCAACTGTCAATGTTATTTCCGAAGTGTGTTCTACTGCCATTTATCTTTTTGGTTTGTAATTCGACTGTTTTAAAATTTCATCCGCTGGCATATTAAGCAGCTGTTTTAGGTCTGTATCGGTTTTCTCCATAAAAGCCCTTACAATTTGCCAACCCATATATCGGCCCAAACGTCCTGGTGATTCATTATCCAACTCTAGTCCAAATTTGGAGAAAGGTGCTGGATCCAAGAATTTTCTGTCCAGTCCCGTATCCGTGTCGTAGAGCAATTCACGCTCCACAAAATACGTCCATATCTGTTCCTCATTGGTTTTTGCCCACTCCATCTCTTCTGCGGAATAGCCGATTTTTTGGGCATCCGATGCCGAAGGAATCAATTTATCTTTTAGATAAAGTTCTTTTCCGTAATATACCATTCGAGAAAGAAGGGTGCGATTTCGTGGATAAGGCAATACTTTTTTGGCAAAAGCGCTTGCCACATCCGAAGTCAAAAACCTTTTGTCCAAAGAAGATGCGATATAGCGTTGCAAACCTTCATAAAAATGATGGTCTTGTCCCAAATAGTTGTCCAGACCTATCAATAAAAGGGAATCGGCCAAAATAATGCGGTCCTCATATCTAACATCCGAGGTGAGGGTTACCACATGGGGCGTTGTGGTCTCAGGAAAATAGTATTTAATATGCTTAAAAAGGGACTCCAGGCCTATTGATTCCTGCTCAAAATTCCCAAAAGCCTTGGCCACCTCATCCGAAAGCTCCACTTGGATTGTATCCGTTAATTTGTCGACCCAAACACTGTCCGGAAACTGCTCTGGAAACAAATAGGGGTACTTGGCCTTCAATCCGGGGATGTCTTCTGCACTTGCATTGGCAAACTCCCGGTCAAACCTTGAAATCTGTAAATCAACGGAAACCTTATCGATTTCTTCTGCTATCCTATCCGTTTCACCACAGGATGAAAGCAACAAAATCACCACTAAAACAAAACTTCTATATATGGAAATCCTAAAGTATTTCAACAACCACTTCATTTTTAAGGGCACAGGGTTTAAATTTACAGGGCACAAAGGTAATTTATTGAATCTAATTAGTAAGATATGCAAACAGAAAAGGTAATCGACCATATTGTTAATTGGCTAAAAGCATATGCCGAAAATGCAAAATGCAAAGGTTTTGTAATAGGTGTCTCGGGGGGAATTGATTCTGCCGTGACATCCACCCTCTGTGCCAAAACCGGATTGGACCTTTTATGTTTGGAGATGCCCATTCATCAAGGTAAAAACCAAGTGACCCGTGCCGACAGACATATTGATTGGTTGATGGAAAATTTTCCGAATGTTTCCAGGCAGCCGGTTAACCTCACCCCTGTCTTTGATAGTTTGGTCGATGCCTTCCCTAAAGTTGACAAAGAAGAAGAACGCTTTATGTCACTCGCCAACACGCGGGCCAGGCTGCGGATGACCACCCTATATTATTTTGCCGCCCTGAAGGGATACTTGGTAGCAGGCACAGGAAACAAGGTAGAGGATTTTGGTATTGGCTTCTACACCAAATATGGTGATGGTGGTGTTGACCTAAGCCCAATAGCAGACTTGTTAAAAACAGAGGTTTATGAAATAGGTAGGGCACTCGGTGTGAACCAAGATATTATGGATGCGGCACCAACCGATGGCCTGTGGGGAGACAGCAGAACGGATGAAGACCAAATTGGCGCTTCTTACCCAGAACTGGAATGGGCGATGGAAATGGACGATAAAGGCAAAACTGCGGAGGATTTTTCTGATAGGAAAAAGGAGATATTCACTATATATAAAACCTATAATACAGCAAACAAACATAAGATGGTTCCCATACCCATTTGTGAGATTCCAGCAGCGTTAAAGTAACGTTTTAACCGAAAAACCCCAGTTTAAGACGAAAAAAACCCTAGTCAAACTATGGTTTTAAGAAAAAAGTTACAGATTTACATGATTAAATTGTTATCTTGCTGGCTATATACTTTTAGTATTTAGCAGCTAACCATTCACTAAAATAAACCATTTATAATGATAAAAGTATTGATCGCTGACAACCATCCCATTGTAAGGCTTGGTATTAGACAGGTACTTGAATCAAGCTCAGATATTGAAGTCATCGCAGATGTTTCTACCACAAAAGAGCTTTTTAACACACTCAAAACTGTAACTCCAGACGTAGTAATGCTAGAGATGGATATTCCGGAAATCAATGGAATTGCCACGCTCAGAAAATTAAAATTGGAATTCCCGGACATTAAGACTTTAATGTACAGTGGGCAATCCGAAGACGTTTACGCGTTGAGCACCATCCGTGCGGGAGCATTCGGCTACCTATCCAAAACTGCAGATTTGGAATACATTATTTCCGCAGTGAAAAAAGTAAGTGAAGGCAATATGTTCATTACCAACGAACTTGCCCAGCGCTTAGCCTTTGACGAGGGAACACAAAAACCAAGAAGATTTTTCAGAAAACTTTCTTCCAGAGAAGTCGAAGTACTTAAACTTTTGGCCAGTGGAAAAAGAAACAAAGAAGTTGCGGAAGGATTAAACTTGAACGAAAAAACAGTAAGTACATATAAAGCCCGTTTGATGAAGAAATTGAACGTGGATAATTTAGTGGACTTGCTACAACAGGCAAAAGCCCTGGAACTCTATTAGAAATACCCAACCAAACCAACTATTGTGGAAACCCCTTTCAATTACTATTGGAAGGGGTTTTATATGTTAAGAAAGTACACGGTTCAATTTGGCGTTCAACAGTTTATTGAGTTGAAGATAGTTTACAATTTCTTCCAAAACCTCCGAATTATCTTGGCTATCTTTGGTTCTTTCCTGTAACTTATCAATTCGGTTTTTGATCAGGTTACAGCGCAACGTAAGTATGGTTTCCCCTACCAATTGGGCCACTCCAGTTTTTTTTTCTTTCGGATAGATGTCCCTGCGCTCCCAATCGTGCAAAACATATTGTTCCTCTTCCATTAAAATGGAAGACACTTCCGAAACAATTTCTTGATCCAATTCTGATAAAAATGCGCCGATTGAAAAATTACTGTCCTCGTTGAGCCTTTCAATCAATTTGTAATAAATGGTCTTGAACTGCTCATTGGTCAATTCAATTTCATCATCCTGAAGGTCTAAATATACCTTTTCATATACCTTGGCCTCAATGATTTCGGGTTCCAGTACCAATTCGCCTTCCTCATTTTCTTTGAGCACCAAATCTTCAAACTCTTGTTTTTGGTCGCCATAAAGCAATAGTACCTCAATGATTTTACGCTCCAACTCGTACTGTACATCAACCTTTTCAACAACAGCATCGTTCTTGACCACTTCAAAGGCCTTTTGCTCTTGTCGATTTTTTTTAGCCGTATCGGTTTGATGTTTTTTATCAATCTGCGCCAAAGTATTGTACAGCACATCCTCAGAAATCTGCATAATCTTTGCACATTCCTGCACATAGATTTCCTGTTGGATACGATCTGGTATCTTACTGATGCTATTTACAATATCCCTGACCGTATCGGCTCGCTTTATAGGATCATTGGCAGCTTCTTTGGCCAATAAAGAAGTTTTGAACTGGATAAAATCCATGGCATTCTCTGCCAAGTATTCCACCAAATCTTCGTAAGTATTGTTTTTGGAAAAACTATCCGGGTCCTCACCTTCGGGAAATGTACAGACCTTCACGTTCATTCCCTGCTCCAAAATAAGGTCGATACCGCGCAAAGATGCCCGTAATCCCGCCGCATCCCCATCAAACAACACGGTAATGTTTTTTGTAAGTCGATTGATGAGGCGAATCTGCTCAGGGGTCAAAGCCGTTCCGCTGGAAGAAACCACATTCTCCACACCGCTTTGAAACATCTGGATGACATCGGTATAGCCTTCCACCAAAAAACAATTGTCCTCTTTGGCAATGGCCTGCTTGGCGTGGTAGATTCCGTACAGCACCTTACTCTTATGGTAAATGTCACTTTCGGGTGAGTTCAGATATTTGGCCGCTTTTTTGTCATTGGTCAATATTCGTCCACCGAACCCCAACACCCTTCCACTCATAGAGTGAATGGGAAACATTACACGTCCTTTGAACCTATCAAACTGTCGTTTTTCGCCACCACCCTGCTCTTTTACAATGGTGAGACCTGTTTTCTCAAGAAACTCCAATTTGTACCCTTTATCCAAAGCAGTTTTGGTAAAGGCTTCCCACTCGTCCAAGCTATACCCTAGTCCAAATTTTTTAATGGTCTCATCCGTAAATCCGCGCTCTTTAAAATAGCTGAGTCCAATAGCTTTGCCAGGTTCGGACTCCCAAAGGGTTTCGGTAAAATACTTTTGGGCGTACTCGGAGACCAAATACATACTCTCCCGCTCATTGGCCTGCTCCTTCTGTTCATCCGTCTGCTCGGTCTCTTCTACCTCAATACTATATTTTTTAGCCAGATATTTTATGGCCTCGGGATAGGTAAAATGTTCGTGCTCCATTAAAAAAGCCACGACATTGCCCCCTTTTCCACTACTAAAATCTTTCCAAATCTGCTTTACCGGAGAAACCATAAAGCTGGGCGTGCGTTCATCCGTAAAAGGACTCAAGCCCTTAAAATTGGAACCAGATTTCTTCAATTGTACAAAATCACCGATCACCTCCTCCAAACGGGCGGTTTCATATACTTGGTCTATGGTGGTTTTTGAAATCAAGGCGTTGCGTTAAAATAGCTGTTAAAGGTAAATAAAAACAATGTTCTGGAGAATCGAAAATCCAAATCCCTATTTAAGATTTAGTATCTTAGAGGCACTTTCCTTTCTTGCAAGGGAATATGATAAAAATTGATTTTAATGATGAAGATTGTAATAAGGAATTATTGGGTAGTTGCGACATTTTTATTGGCCTTTCAATGGGTTACCCACGGCCAAATGGCAGAAAAAGCTAGCCCCGTAATAGAAAATGGTGAAGCACAGGTGGTCGAAGCTTTTTCCGACCCCAGCAAATGGATTCGCCACGATCTTTGGGTAGAAACCACTTTTGATTCGGACGGCGATGGTGAACTAGATCGTATGCACGTGGATGTTACCCGCCCGGAACAAACGGACACGGAAAACCTAAAGCTTCCCGTTATTTACGAATCCAGCCCTTACTATGCAGGAACAGCCGGTATGGATAAAGGTATTTTTTGGGATGTGCAGCACGAAATAGGTGAGGCTGGCAAACCCAGAAAACACCCTGAGGTCACTCGTGTAGGTGAGCGTCCCATAATCTCGAATTCCCAGATTAGGACTTGGGTGCCTCGAGGCTTTATCGTGGTCCATTCCTCTTCTCCTGGCACAGGCCTTTCCGATGGAGCCCCAACCGTTGGTGGCGATAACGAATCCCTCGCCCCAAAAGCAGTGATAGATTGGCTCAATGGAAGAGCCAAAGGCTACACGGAACGTGATGGCAATAAAGAAGTAAAGGCCTATTGGTCCACGGGAAAAGTGGGTATGACGGGCACCTCATACAACGGAACCATTCCACTTGCAGCGGCCACGACCGGAGTCGAAGGTTTAGAAGCCATAATTCCCATTGCACCGAACACTTCGTATTACCATTATTATCGTTCCAACGGCCTTGTGCGTTCCCCTGGCGGCTATTTAGGTGAGGATATTGATGTACTTTATGATTTTATCCATAGTGGCGATGAATCTAAAAGAGCTAGAAACAACAAAGTGGTCCGCGATACCGAAATGAAGAATGGTCTGGACCGGATTACAGGCGATTACAATGATTTTTGGGCCAAAAGAGATTATCTGAATGATATGAAACCCATGAAGGCCGCCCTTTTAATGTCCCATGGCTTCAATGATTGGAACGTAATGCCCGAGCACAGCTACCGTATTTATAAAAAGGCCAAGGAAATGGGACTCCCCGTGAGGATTTACTATCATCAAAATGGACATGGCGGACCACCTCCCTTGTCTATGATGAACCGATGGTTCACCCGCTACCTTTATGGTATTGAAAATGGCATCGAAGACGAACCAAAAGCATGGATTGTACGTGAAAACGATAAAAAAGATGACCCAACTCCCTACGCAGACTACCCAAATCCCGAAGCAGAGTATATAACATTATTTTTGACCAAAGGAGCACCCTCTAAAGGAGAACTGACCACCTTAAAAGCCAAAAAGCAAGGAACGGAAACCTTAGTGGACAATTATTCTTTTTCGGGTACGAGTTTGGCCAAGGCAGAGACTACCGAGCATCGGTTGCTTTACGTAACGTCACCTCTTGAGAATGATGTACATATTTCTGGAGTGCCCAAGATCAAAATAAAATTGGCTAGCAATAAGCCCGCGGCAAACTTATCCGTTTGGTTGGTATCGCTTCCATGGAGCGATGCCCTGAACACCAAGATTACGGATAATATTATTACCCGAGGTTGGGCAGACCCTCAAAACCATAGCTCACTCACAGAAAGCAAGCCTTTGATCCCCAATAAGTTTTACGAAATGGAATTTGAGCTTATGCCCGATGATCAAATCATTCCCAAAGGCCAACAAATTGGACTGATGATTTTTTCAAGCGACAAGGAATTCACACTTTGGCCAGAACCCGGAACCAAGCTGACCGTGGACTTGGATGAAACAGAACTTATACTGCCCATAGTGGGCGGTAAATTATGATTCTTGCTCAGGTAAACTGACTAAAATCATGTAACTTATCGGAAATATTATGTGTATTTAGGGAATCATAATAAATACCCTAACAACATGAAAATTTTAATAGTTTATGGCACAGTGGAAGGACAGACCCGTAAAATAGCGAGGTTTATGGCGGACATCCTCCGAGAAAAAAGTCATCAAGTAGTTATTTCAAACGCTGTTGAAAATCCGCCTGCTCCCATCGATTTTGATGCAGTCTTGATTGGAAGTTCGATTCATATGAGCAAGTACAATACCTTGATCAAAAGTTATATCGAAGACCACATCAAGGTTTTAAATAGTAAACCTACGGCATTCTTTTCGGTGAGTATGGCGGTAGCATCTTCCATTAAAGAAGAACATGATGAGGTAGTGCAAATAGCGACTGACTTTTTAAAAGAAACTAAATGGAACACAAATACCATTTGGCATATTGCGGGCGCATTAAAATACACTCGGTACAATTATTTTAAAAAACTGATCATGCGTTCCATTGCAAAAAAAGAAGGAGGTTCCATAGACACCAATAAAGATCATGAATACACTGATTGGGCAAAGGTAAAAGAACAGGTCTTACAATTTATTACTAGTTTAAAATCATAATCAAATACAAATGGACAAACATAGTTTTAGCACATTATCCGAAGCCGTGAATACCCTAACACAGGAAGAAGGGTACAAAGAAGATTTTGAGGCATTTGAAACCTGTATCAAGGCACTGTACTCCAAAAAGGAATATAAACCCAGTGATTTAAAAATCATTAACTCCTATCGTTTTGAAGGTATGACCAACCCAGGCGACCAATCCACTGTATTTAGTATTGAGGCCAACGACGGTACCAAAGGCACCATGGTGATGTCCTATAGTGCTTCGCACGGGCAAAACGAAGACCTTATTAAGCAGATTCCGTACAAAAAAGATGGATCACACCAATAGCTTACCCACGGATGAGGGTTGATATAACAACCATCCCGTTAAGCTGAATCTATTTTTATGGGCTTCCAATACCGCATGGGGTACCTCGGCACTTTTGAACAGCACACAACGTGCTGCTAGCGGCTCAACCAAGAAACTTGTGCCATCCTTTTCAAAAATCTCCAGTTCACCGCCATCACCAGGTTGCCAATGATCATTGAAATAAATAATCATGGAAATCATCCGGTTGTTGCGGTTTTCGAACTGATCCAAATGTTTGTCGTAATGCCCTCCAGAAGGATAATGGGCCAAGTGAAATTCGTATCCGGATAAACTGAGGTAACAATACCTGTTAAAGATTTTTAGGGTCTCTTCCAATAAATTCCAATACGTTTCCAATTGTGCATCGCGCTTGCGGTCCAACCAATAGGTAAAGTCGCCACGAATATTGGCATCAACTTGATTATCGGAATGGGAGCCAATGCCCGCTTCTTTAAAATTGGGCAACTTGCTGAGAAAAAAAGACTTGATTTCTGTATATAGTTCGTCCCGTAAAAAATGGTCAATAACTACATAATCCTTATCGGAGATGTCGTCCATCCAGGACAACCAATCCTCCAAACTGTGATAGCCGTTCAATGCTTCATAAATGTGGGCGAATGTAGAAAATATTTAAAAACGAAAATCATTTTTCTTCATTCATACAGGAAAGCTATAACTTTGAGAATGCCAAACACAAGATACAAATGATACTTTTTTTCGGAACAAGACCAGGCAGAAAGGAAACCAAAGTGCTTCCGAACGTTACCTGTCCTTATTGTCACCAAGCCGGAACTTTAACAGCGGTGGCCAAACCCAACTATGCCCATTTGTTCTGGATTCCTCTTTTTACTATTAATACTATCCGTTACGCCGAATGTTCGCATTGCAAAAAAGTGTACTACAAAGAGGATTTTACAGAGGAAATGGAGCGGGCATTATCTACATAAAAAACGGTCATGAAAATAATGACCGTCCTTTACTAAATCAAATAATGGTTAAATATCAAACCGAAGGCCCAGTGATATATTATTTTGTTTTACATCGGCATCCTTGAAAATTGGATTCAGGTCATACTTCAAATAAAGTAGCACTCCATCAAATCCCATATATCCGCTTACCCCATAAATAAGGTCACTACTATTATATCCGCCTATAAGTTTATCTTTAACACGTTCACCATCTCTTTTATATTTCAGTTTTTGACGAGTACCCAAACTAAACCCTCCGTATCCGCCAAAACCAAGCCTAAATTGATCTCTTAAAGAATAACGAACAGAATTCTTTCTTTTCTTGAAACGAGAAGGACCAACCTCAAAATGTACCGGAAAAACTAAATTATCCATTCTGTATTTTGATTTATCCAAATTGTATTCAAACTCCTCCAATACGGTCTGGTCTCCATCCTGGACAAATATTACGTTATCATCTTGTTTCAAACCATTGAACTGAAATGAAAATCCATAGTGCAAGCGCAACCAATTAGAGTTGTTGAAAACTCTGGTTCGCCATTGCCAGCCTATTTCAAAAAAACGACTTCCTCCTATTTTATATGGTGTATCGCTCAACGACTGTCCTTCAATTATAGCATTATTGAGCCCAACAGCAATCACAAAATCAGAGTAGGTACGTCGATCATACTTTATATCTCTTTTCCATCCCCTGGAATTAAAAGTGATTGCAGGCTTACCATCGATGAGTATACCAATTCGCATATCATCAATATCAAGGGTATCCGATTTGGTAAGCATGAGCACCTCACCCTCATTGCGTTGCAACCAAGCTATTTTATTTTCAACAATTGCGACACGGTTCTCTATGTTCAATGCCCGCCGTTTGGCAGCCTCCTCTTTTAGGGTTTTAGCTTCGTTTTCCGAGATGTCACCATCATCCAATCGTTTATTGATATCCTTAACTTCGGACTTTAGGGCATCCTTCTCCTGATCTATCACACGTTGCTTTTCAACTTTCAACGCTTCAATTTTCTTTTGATAGTCTTCCTCCTGTCCAAATGATACTTGGAAAATTAGGAACAAACACAGCACTGCTGAATAAAATGTAATTTTTTTCATGATTGATTTTTGATTATAAACCTCCCTTCCTTCCTGCCCGTTGGGACAGGAAGTTGTAGAAGGTTTGTTTTGATTGATGAATAAAATTTATTGATTTCGGTCTGCCACAGCCGTACGCAATTTTAGGTAACCTGATTTTAAGGCATCAAAGATTTGGTCTCGGAACGATTCGTCCAGTTCATCCTCCACTTCGGCCAATAGTGACATCGCATCAACGGACCCCCCCTCGGTGAACAACTTATCGGTCAAAATCTGTCGTTGTGCCGCTCGCAAAAGTGAATCCACTTCGGCATCAGATACATCTTGCTGTGCAGTTTCCATAATTTGCACTTGAGCCACTACTTCCTCTACCTTTTGTGCAATCAGTCTATCTGAATTTATTTTGATTTCGTCCCGTAAAGGCTCTTTTACTTCTTCCTCGACAATTGCAGTATTGGAAACCGGTGTTTTTGAAGCAAATTCCTCTGTTTTTTCTGGCGCAACAGGTTCTGACTTTGTTTTGGTAACCTCGGTCTGCTCGTCCTTCACTAGTTCTTTGACCTTTCTATCTTCAAACTGAGTTTGCGTTTCCGTTTTAGTCTCGGTATCCACTACTTGGATTTGTTCCACTTCAGCATCACCCTTTGTAAAAAAGAATACCGACACTAATACAATTCCCACAACACTGGCAGCTATGGCGTAGGGGAACCAAGTATTCCTCTTTCTTGGTGCTGGCTCCTTTACCTGTGAGGCGATTTTGTCCCAAGCCCCTTTTGACGGCGCAATTGTCCGATCCTCCAACCTCTCCTTGATATGTTTTTCGAGTTTATCCATACCCTCTATTTTTTGTTTGCCGAATTTGATTTGGGCGACATTCCCTTTAAACTTAAATTATCTTGAAGCATCTTTCTGGCCTTGAACAATTGCGATTTTGATGTTCCTTCGGATATTTCCAGCATCGCAGCAATTTCTTTGTGACCATATCCTTCAATCGCATTAAGCAAAAACACTGCTTTATAGCCTTCCGGAAGTTCATCAATAAGATGTTGCACATATTCCACATCCAAAGGACTATCATTGGTGGGTGCAATTTCACCGTTCATTTCAACTGCATCGTCGTCGTAGACCACAAATTGCCTTTTGCGCAGATACGAAATGCTTTCGCGCACCATAATGGTTCTTATCCAACCTTCAAAGCTTCCTTTATGTTGAAAAGAGCTCAAATGGTTAAAGACCTTTACAAAACCATTGATCATCACATCTTCCGCAAAATGAAGGTCTTTCACATATTGTCTGCAAACTCCCAACATTTTGGGCGAAAACTTAGCGTACAACAGCTTTTGAGCTTGTTGGTCGCCCTTGATCGATTTTTTGATCAATTGTTTTTCGTTGCTATGTAACGTGATGATCTTCAAAAGTTTGGTTTATAAAAGTGCTTCTATTGTAATAGACGGGATACAAACACGAATAGTTGCCTGAAAATAAAAATTTTCAGTATTTAATTGATATTCAATATTTTAAAATATTATTTTTTACGATCTACAACGTAGTTGACCATTAGTGTGAGGGCACTTTTGTATTCAGAATCGGGATAATTGTCCAAAATGGCCAAGGCTTCGTCCTTGAACTCCAACATTTTTACTACGGCATAATCTAGGCCGCCTTTTTCCTTCACGTAGGCAATGACTTCCTTTACCCGCTTTTTGTTCTTGTTGTGCTTTTTGATGGAGTTGATGAGCCACTTCTTCTTTTCCTTGTCGCTATGGTTCAACGCATAAATCAAAGGAAGGGTCATTTTTTGTTCTTTAATATCGATTCCCGTTGGTTTTCCAATTTTCTCGGCACCGTAGTCAAAAAGGTCATCTTTAATTTGAAAGGCCATTCCACAAAGCTCACCGAACTTTCTAAAAATTTCCACTTCCTCGGAATCAGGTCGCACGGAACAGGCTCCCATACTGCAACAGGCGGCAATTAAGGTTGCCGTCTTCTGGCGGATGATGTCGTAATAAACCTCTTCCGTAATATCCAACAATCGTGCTTTTTCAATTTGAAGCAGTTCCCCCTCGCTCATGTCCCGAACAGCATTGGATATGATATGGAGCAAATCGTAATTCTTATCTTCCAAGGAAACCAATAATCCCTTCGAGAAAAGGAAATCACCGACCAAAACGGCAATTTTGTTCTTCCACAAAGCATTGATTGAAAAAAAACCCCTGCGCTTGTTGCTATCGTCCACGACATCATCATGAACCAAGCTAGCGGTATGGATCAACTCGATGATGGAGGCTCCCGTGTAAGTGCGCTCATTGACCTCACCGTTCAGCAATTTGGCAGTCAAAAAAACGAACATTGGGCGCATTTGCTTGCCCTTTCTGTTAACAATGTAGTAGGTAATCCTATTGAACAATGCGACCTTGGAGGACATGGATTTGAGAAATTTTTCCTCAAAAAGCTGCATCTCGGTTTCAATAGGTTCTCTTATCTGCGAAACGATTTTCAACGTAACGGTGTGGTGTTTGGTTTGAATCCCTAAAAGTAGCGAAAATGCAAGAGTTGATGGAATGAAATCGAAGTTTTAAGATACAGTCCTAAAAGTATCGGTGATTTGCAGGGGGATGTTGTTATAGTTCAGAGTTTGGAGTTTGGAGTTCAGAGTTTGGAGTTTGGGTGAAAAACTAAATTCAACCCGTCTCCCGTCTCCCGTCTCCTGTCTCCTGTCTCCTGTCTCCTAAAATCTAGCCTTTGTTCGCCAGCTGTCCACAAGCGGCATCAATGTCCTTACCACGGGACCTGCGAACGGTTACGGTTATGCCATTGCGTTCCAAGGTGTTTTGGTACATTTCGACAGCTTTGTTGGAAGCCTGCTGAAACTCACCGTCATCAATGGGATTGTACTCGATGATATTCACTTTTGACGGCGCAAACTTGCAAAACTTGACCAAGGCATCGACAGCTTCTTGAGTGTCGTTAATTCCTTTCCAAACCACATATTCGTAGGTAATTCTGTTTTTGGTTTTGTTGTACCAATATTCCAAAGCTTCCCTCAAGTCTTTCAAAGGAAAGGTGGAATTAAAGGGCATTATGGACGTACGCACCTCATCAATGGCAGAGTGTAAAGAAACGGCCAAACCGAACTTCACTTCTTCATCCGCCATTTTTTTAATGATTTTGGGCACTCCCGAAGTGGAAACTATAATCCGTTTGGGAGACATACCCAATCCCTCGGGTGATGTAATCTTATCGATGGCCTTCAATACATTATTGTAGTTCATCAAAGGTTCGCCCATTCCCATAAAAACAATATTGCTCAAGGGTCGGTCAAAATACAAACGGCTTTCATTGTCAATGGCCACTACTTGATCATATATCTCATCCGGATTCAAGTTTCGCATACGCTTCAAACGGGCCGTTGCACAAAACCTACAATCCAAACTACATCCCACTTGACTGGATACACAGGCGGTGGTGCGGGTGTCGGTTGGAATCAAAACGGATTCGACAATCAAACCATCATGCAGACGCACCGCATTTTTAATGGTGCCATCTGCACTGCGCTGTATTTGGTCCACCCGAATATGGTTGATGACAAAATGGTCCTCCAACATTTTTCGGGTTTCCTTGGATATATTGGTCATGGCATCAAAATCGTGGGCAGATTTCTGCCACAACCATTCGTACACTTGATTGCCGCGAAACGCCTTATCGCCCTGCTCCACAAAAAATTGTCGAAGCTGCTCTTTGGTTAATGCGCGTATGTCCTTTTTTCTGATTTCCATCACTTAAAGATAAGCAAGAAAAAATCCCGTTGGCCATAAGGCGAACGGGATTTATTAATGAATTAGATACCTGTTGTACTTATAATCCCTTTCCGAGTCATTCCGAATTTATTTCGGAATCCCATAAAGATTAATCCGAACCTACCATATGAGAACCTGAAACGAGTTCAGGTTGACGAAAGTTTTGTTTATGATAAATCTAGCTAATCAATTTACAGAATCAACATTGCGTCCCCGTAGGAATAAAAGCGGTAACCTTCCAAAATGGCTTGCTTGTACGCTTTTTTAATCAAATCGTGACCCGCGAATGCAGAGACCATCATCAACAAAGTTGATTTTGGCAAATGGAAGTTTGTGATCATACAGTTCGCAATACTGAACTCGTATGGAGGGAAGATGAACTTGTTGGTCCAACCCTCGTGGGTATTCAAGGTATGCTCGGAAGATACTGCGCTTTCCAATCCTCTCATTACCGTTGTTCCCACCGCGCAAACTTTTCTTTTGTTCGCTTTAGCGTTGTTTACGATTTCTGTTGCTTTTTCATCGATCACCAATTCCTCACTGTCCATTTTATGTTTGGACAGATCCTCAACCTCCACAGGGTTAAAGGTTCCCAAACCAACGTGCAAGGTTACTTCGGCAAATTCGATTCCCTTAATCTCCAAACGCTTCAATAAGTGCTTGGAAAAATGCAAACCTGCTGTTGGCGCTGCCACGGCACCTTCATGCTTTGCATAAATGGTTTGGTAACGTTCCTCATCATCAGGGGTAACTTCCCTTTTAATGTATTTTGGAAGCGGGGTCTCCCCTAGTTCTCTTAGTTTTCTTCTAAAATCGGTGTAAGAACCATCATAAAGGAAACGCAATGTTCTTCCCCTTGATGTGGTATTGTCGATCACTTCGGCCACCAAACTCTCGTCCTCACCAAAGTAAAGTTTGTTTCCGATACGTATTTTTCTTGCTGGATCTACCAATACGTCCCAAAGACGCTGCTCTTGGTTAAGCTCACGCAACAAAAAAACTTCGATTCTAGCCCCTGTTTTTTCCTTATTACCAAAAAGTCTAGCAGGAAATACCTTGGTATTGTTCAAGACCATCACATCGTCTTCCTCAAAATAATCAACTAGGTCTTTGAACATTTTATGTTCAATTTTTCCTGTATCCCTATGAACCACCATTAATTTGGATTCGTCCCTGTGTTCCGCAGGATATTCTGCCAATAGTTCTTTTGGCAATTCAAAATTGAAGTTCGATAATTTCATGTGGATTTTTTTCGATATTTTTAGAGAATGGCAAATATACAACCTCGGGATAGCGGATGTCAAGTAATTTGATGATTAAATGTGATTTACAGTTCCACGATTCCGAAACCGAGGGTTTTCAGGTCGTTCCAAAAATCGGGGTAGGATTTGGAAACCACCTCTGCGTCATTGACCACAAAGTCTACTTTTAGAGCCAAAGGGCCAAAGGCCATTGCCATTCGGTGGTCGTTGTAGGTATCGACTGCGACTTCGCCTTTAAGGTTTGAATGCGGTTGCAAGGTTAAACTTTCGGAATCAATATCCACCGTAGCTCCAAATTTGCCCAACTCGGTCTGCAATGCGGCCAAACGGTCGGTTTCCTTTATCGGCAAGGTATGCAATCCGATAAGATGACATCCAACGCCCAAACCTAGACATGTAACTGCAATGGTCTGCGCAATATCTGGAGCATTGGAAAGGTCGTACTTCAAATATTCCGATTTGACTTCAGTTGTTTTTTTAAGAAGAATGGTATTGTTGGAAAACGTAGTTTCCACTCCAAAATCGTTATAGATTTTGGCCAAAATGCTATCGCCCTGCAAAGAACTTTGTTTGTACGATGACAATTGAATCTCCGTTCCCACCTCGCACATGGCCACAATACTATAAAAATAACTGGCCGAACTCCAATCGGATTCCACGACCAAAGTGGTATCGGCCACAATTTGTTTTGGTGCTATGCTAATTTTGTTGCCTTCAAAGCTTGTTTGCACTCCGATTTGTTCCAAGAGTGCCAAGGTCATTTTTATGTAGGGGATGGAGGTTATTTTACCGATAAGTTCCAGCTCCAAACCATTTTCCAAACTGGTAGCAATCAATAGCAGAGCCGAAATATATTGACTGCTGATATTGGCTGGAAGCGAGACTTGACTTTTTTCCAACTTTTTCCCAGTGATTCTAAGCGGTGGGTATCCTGCTGTTTTTTCATATTGAATATCGGCACCTAGCGATTGAAGTGCTTCTACCAACACCTTAATCGGACGTTCCTGCATGCGCTGTGAGCCAGTCAACACCACTCTTTTTCCTTCTTGCGAAGCAAAATAGGCCGTTAAAAATCGCATGGCCGTGCCTGCGTGATGAATGTCCACCACTCCAGTAGATTTGGTCAATCCCTTTTGCATTACTTCGCCATCATCGGAATTGGAAAGGTTCTCTATTTTAATGTTCGGGAAAAGGGCCTGCAATAAAAGTGAACGATTGGTCTCGCTCTTGGAACCTGTTATTGCAATACTTTTTCGAATTTTACTATCGCTGGGTGAAGTAAGCTGGAGTCTCAATGCCGTACTGTTTGAATGAATTGTCAAAACTAGAAAAAACAGCCCTAATGTCCCTTTAAGCAGGCAACTTTATTTGAGCTTTTTGTTATTTTGATGACGGTCGTGATCTCGTTTGGTCTTAATATCCAATTTTTTATCAAAAGCTTCCTGTAAATCTATCCCCGTTTGGTTGGCCAAACAGAGCACCACAAAAACTACGTCGGCAAGTTCTTCGCCCAAATCCTTGGTCTTGTCGGACTCCTTTTCACTCTGTTCCCCGTAGCGCCTTGCAATAATGCGGGCCACCTCACCTACCTCTTCGGTAAGCTGGGCCATATTAGTAAGTTCGTTAAAGTAGCGGACCCCGTGATTTTTAATCCATTCGTCAACGGCTTGTTGTGCGTTTTCTATGTTCACCTTGCAAGTATTAAAATTTAGATACAAATGTAAGGACAACTGGCCTATTCCTTTTCCAGAACCAGATAAGTTTGGTTTTGGGTGGCTACGGCATTTCCAAAAAACTCTTTCACAAAATGATAACCCCCGCTAGAGTACTGTGGAAACTTAAGTTGGAATGAAAAAACCACCATAACATCGCCTTGCATTTCGCTGGTATTGAAACGCATTACCCCGCTTCCATCGGGCAGTCCTAAATTTATGGGCTCGGGCAATTCTTTGATTTTGTATCCTTCGGGTACTTCAATTTTGGCCATATAATTGAACTTTCTGAGGTAACCAAAATCAACGGGATAGTTTCTTGTTTCCGCTTTAAATGGATTGTCTTTGAAATAACGTATCAAAAATGGATTGAAGTAGATTGTTTCTGACGGTTCCAAGTCCTCCATTTCAAATGAAAAATGTTCCACCAAACTTTTTTCGTTCGATTGACCTTTCACAATTTCATAATCTTCAATGTAAAAGCCACCCGTATTTTTTTCCATCTCCTTCAAATACTCTTCTTCGGACACTGATGCCAATTGGCTTCTTTTAAAATATGCATCGTACCCTTTGGAAACCTCATCGACTGTTCCTGTGGCCAAACCATTTTCCGGGTCCAACTTTACCTGCAGCCTTATGGCCCTGCTATTTAAATTCTCCGGTATAATATCGTACCAATAGCTATCGCCATCCAAATCCATTACTCGACCGTAATAATTTAAGCATCGATAAGGGAGCATACCAAAAGGCAATTGCTTGTCGGTGGCATCCAGTAGATATGTGGTTCCATCAATCTCCAATTTGGCCACTACATAATTAAAGTCTGACATTACCGGGTGTGTCTTTTTGGGCAGTCCGTGCTTACGGGTCGACAAAACCATCAAATCTGTATCAATTCCGGAAGCATTCAGCAAATTGATCAATGTGATGTTTATTTCGGCAACATTGCCTACGCCTTCGTCAAATGCCTTTTTCACCTTATTATCCCTAAATATTCCAAACTTACCGTTCCACCTGTAATGGGATTTAACAAAGTTATAGAGGTTTTTTGCCTTGGTAAGCTCGTCCTCCTTTCCAGAAATGATTTCCAAAGGAACATTCCGTTCAAAGTAATTTTTCTTTCGTAATTGTCCCCCAATATCCCTATCGGTCCTAAACTCTTTGTCCACATCCTTCCAGGACTTGGTAAACTTTTGTGTAAGTCCATCGAACCCCTGATATTCAGAAAGTTCAAATTCCAATCGTGACCTATAATTGGAGGGTGCCAACATATATTCTTCATCAGCTTTAAAGGCAGGAACGTCCTTCATGACATACTTCAGCACTTCACAATCCGCTTGCTTTGATATTCCGGGAACACTAAAGCAATCCGGCTTTAGAGAAGCTTCGTTCACATCCAAAGGAAACTCCCCCAACAAGGTTCTATTGTACTGGTAATTTCCTGGAATCTCGGCATTGTACTCCGTGTATATTTTAGGAATATGTTCTTGAAACTCCCATCCGTTTAGATTGTAAAAAAATGGAGATTGTATTTCATAGGTATACTCCAAAATCGACCCTTCTTGAACATTGGGAAAGGTGAATCTTTTTTCTGACCAGCGTTCGTTGACCTCTACATCATAAATGGTGCTCTGGATGACATTGTACTTAAGCCCGTCTGTATGTGTTATACCTGCAATGTCATTTACTATTTCCGTTTGACTCTCGGAATGATAATAAGGAATGGTGATATCTGCTTCCGAAAACCCCTCCTTGTCCAATACTTTTATCCTGGCATGATACTTTGTGATCAGCCTAACATATCCTCGGCGCACCTCAAAGTAGTTTTCGCCTTTTTCATATAGGTAAACGGCATGGGCGGTGGTGTCCTTTTCATACGTTTTAAATTCCGACTCAAAAAGGGAAAGTTGTCCAAAGTGCACTTTTTGTCCGAAGACCAGAACACATTGGAGCAATACCAATATCGTTACTATTTTTTTCATATCCGACCCCCCTATGATTTCGCCAGAATTATTTTTTCTGATTCCTTCTCAATGATGTGACGGTAAAACTCTTTGAGGTCGGCATAATAATGTGCCGGAATTATAGGACTGTTCAGTGCCGTTTCCACGCTTGCACTTATTACATTATGAGTGGCCGAAATATTAAACCTAAACTGGCCTAGATTCTCTGGCAATGCGACGGCAATAGGCTCAGGAATGGATTCAACCGCATACCCTTCTGGAATATTGATGGATATGATATACTTGTCCTGCCAAGGATAGCCATAATCGATTGGGTATTCCCTTTTCTCCATTTTAAAGGGATTTTCCCTTGTGGTCAGGTGAAATAATGGAGATAGGTAGATTTTACCACCAATATTTTCATAACCCACCTCTTTTTCAAATTCATAAGATTGAACAACTGGCTTATAGAGGTCTTTGGCATTCTTAAGGTCAAAGTTTGAAATTTCTAAATCAACATACTTTTTTTCCAATTCATCCAAATAGGAATCTTCGGACCCACTGGTATAGTTGTTTCTAAAAACAAAGGCGTTGTTGGCTGTATATTGCTGCCTATACTTTCCCCTGATAGACCCATCTTCATTTAAATCAACAACCATCATAATTGCATCCAAAGATTTGGTTTTCGGCATTAGGTTTACCTGACTGGAACTACCATCGTCACGAATCAACCTACCAAACCAATTTAAAGCGCGCATTGGCAAAACATCCGGTAGAGCGTTTTTATCCGTGGCATCAAACAACATAAAATCATTTTGAGTTTGAAGCCCTGCGACCACATAGTTAAATCCATTCCTCGTTGGGAAAATTGGTATTCCATGTGATCGGGTACTTACCAATACGGGATTTGCTTCAAGACCTGCATACCGGAACATCGCTGTAAGCATTAGATTGATTTCGGCAACATTCCCAACTCCTTCTTTATAAGCTTTTCTAACACCTTGACTGCATCCTACGCCAGTATAACCATCCCAGTTCATTTTAGATTTTACATGTTGAAAAATAGCGATTGCCTTTTCCTTATCTGTTGACAATCCTGATATCAGCTGATCTACCTCATCATCAAAATAGTTTTCCCTGTTCAATTCATTTCCAAAATCATCATAATCGTATATGGACTTTGCCACATCCTCCCAAGTCAAGCTATAATTTTTATAAGGGCTGTTGGGAAAACGTGTTGATGCCAATTCGAACTTCATAGATGCCCTAAAATTATCGATATTACTGGTATACTTTTCATCTAGCAAAGCTGGAATGTTAGACACGCCAATATTGTATACGTTTTCAAAAAAATCCAAGGAACCCGTTTTATGCGTGCTCTTGGCAGACCATCCCGATCCATCCGAACTTCTATAGGTAACATGCAAAGATCTATTTTCTTTGGACTGTTTAACTGATATGGGTTGGGTGCCTCTACTATATTGTTTAAAGATAAAGTACTCAGGGATGTTCAACTGTGCCTCTGCCTGGTCCACTGGTATATCATATTGGAGCCTAAACTCATCAATATGCCAGAACATGGGTGAAGTTATCTTGTACTCAATATCCAAAACACTGCCCTCCCGCACCTCTGGCATTGTAATGGATGCTTTGTTCCTGTATTTATTTACTTCCTCGATAAAAACACCGTCCTTTTTAAGTTTTTGACTGACCACCTTCCCATTTTCCAGGTTAAATGTGTATCCTTTTACCGAACCAATGTCTTCTCTATCGCTACTGGAAACATATAGTGGTACTTGTAGGGTTGCCCAATCAAAGCCCTCTTTGTTATATATTTTGATGCGAAAGTGTACTTCCCGTATTTGTGACCAACCGGTTTCGGATTGATAATTATATCTAACCCATTCTTTTTTATGAAGAATTGCCGCCTCGGCCTCTGGATAAGTGGCGTGCTGTTTGGCAGCTACCTCTTCCTTGGATACCTTTCCAAATTTAATCTCATTGGCGCTTGTTGCTTGCTGAACCAGCAAGAGCAGAAAAAACAGTCTTAATCTCATGATTCTTTTTTATTTAAAACGATTTTGGTATTGTCATATCGGGCAACTTTTTTTCTAAAGTCACGATAGAGTTTGTAATCTTCTTTGGAGTATTCCCCAGACTTGATCAGCAGTTTTCTTTTGTACAAGATCACTCCAGGTTCCTTTGGCTCTATCGAAACTATGTAGGAACCAAATTTAGTCTCTTCCTTAACCGGCATCATTAAAGTTTCCTGAGTGTATCCTTCGGGAAGATGAATAACAAACTCATCTTCATCTAAATAACCGCGCTTGATTACCAAGGGTCTTTTTCTGTTTCGGCACCTGTCCGGCACGCCCAAATTGCGATTGGATATGTTGGGAGCCAGCAATAGTTTATCCCCTGCGCTGGTCAAATAATTTTTCACACTTAGCTCAACCTCTTCTAAAAATTCGATGTTATTGATGTCATTTTGATACTTGACTTGGTCCAAGGATAGATTTTGCACATAATTCCAATACGATTTATAGAACTTTTCCCGTTCCGACTTTGTGTCACTGGTCCTCCAATATTTTTGATCGTATTGTGATCCTTTGGAAAGAATTTTCACTTTCCCCTTGACGCTCTTGTCTTCTGAAATTTTGAATTCTGCTTGGGTGAATTGATAATTATCATCATCGGAATAGGCCTTTGTCCTCACCAATTCCCCACCTTGAGGGGTAACTTTCAAAACATTTCTGTTGTCGGTAAACGTACCCAAGTGATTGACGGGTGTTTTTTGACTGGTACATTCCAACCAAACCTCCTCTTTCTCCAGCGGCACATTTAAAAAAACATGGTTGCCTTGCATGGACGGAAAGTCTTCATCAAAACTTTTCATTTGACCACCTGCATGCACAACGGTGTAGTAAGATTCGACCCCAACGGCACTCAACAGTGCCTTTGTATAATTGGTAAGTCCTTTACAATCGCCATATTTTACACGGTCAACATCCAATGCGCTTATGGGCATCCATCCACCAATACCCAATTGTACACTTATGTATCGGGTATTTTCTTGAACATACTGGTAGATTATCCTTGTTTTCTCCAAGGGATCGGATACTCCTTTCACTAAATTTTTAACGTATTGAACGGTGCCATCATCCAACTCATCCCTTCCTTCAAGAAGTTCATCGTTCATCCATTTACCAAGTTCTTCCCACGATGTGGCTTTGCCATCAACTCCTTCGAGATGGAACTCGTCCAGTGCAATTTTTACTTGGGGCGCAAAATCTCGAAACGCAGGAGATAGCGGTTCACGCTCCAAAGCTTTTAAATTTTTGGCTTTATAGATGATACCGTTTACAGTTTCCGTAATTTCTATTTCATAAGGTCCAAAATTCTGTTCCTTGTGCCTAAAAGGTATACCACATTCTACGGTAAAAGAGAACTCGCTTTTTTCTGTACCGACCCTATAATCATCCAAAAACATCCAATTAGGGGCAAATGCCGTGTTTGGAGTGGAATATTCCTTTGTGAATTCCACCGTATATGGATATTGTGTAGGGGTATATCTCAAGACCAAAACACGTGAATCTGAATAAAGTGTGCCTCCACTAATGGCACTTTGATCTATGAAATCCCTTTTCTTTATTTTTTTGATTTCTTCTCCCTGCGCATTATAAATAATAGCTTCAAGATCGGATACTTTATCATTTTTGTCATAATAAGCATAGGCTAGCACATGCTCATTCCCATCTTCGTTGAACACAGTGACAACTCTTTTGCTGTTCACTTCCATTTGGTCCCTGGATTCTATGATAACATCCATTTTATCCAAACGCACAACGGCATCTGCATTCTGTCGAACTTCCTTCGGAATGGTGTTTACATTATAGTTTTGAGAAAATGAAAAATGAAAGAGGAAGTTAAGTAGGAAAAAGAAATAGAATCGCATTCGTATAAAGGAAATGGTTAGTTTGGGACCGGAAAAGTCCTTAATTTCCTACAATAAAGATAATTTTTTCGATAAAAAACAATTATTCTTTGTTTTTTGTGTCTATGGATATGGTCACTGGACCATCATTTAGGAGTTCCACTTTCATATCGGCACCAAAAACTCCCGTACCCACTTTTCTGCCCAATTTCCGTTCCAAAACCTGAACAAATTTCTCGTACATAGGTACTGCAAAGTCCGGTTTTGCTGCCTTTATATAAGATGGGCGATTGCCTTTTTTTGTCTGTGCATGCAGCGTAAATTGACTGACCACAATAATATCTCCATTAACGTCTTGAACCGAACAGTTCATCACATCGTTGTCATCATTGAAAATGCGAAGGTTCACGATTTTATTGGTCAGCCAATCAATATCCTCTTGAGTATCGGCATCTTCCACGCCCAATAGCACCAAAAGACCATTTTCAATGGAGGAAATGACTTTTCCATCTACCGTGACACTTGCTTTTGAAACTCGCTGTAATACTGTTCTCATCTATTTTTACCTATATGGACTATCTTCTTCCCCGGTCAACATCTGCACATAACTCCGGTATCGGCTTGCCGCTATCTCATCTTTTTCCAAAGCATCTTTTACCGCGCACTTGGGTTCATCCAAATGAAGGCAGTTATGAAACTTACATTCAGATTTCAAAGCAAAAAATTCTGGGAAATAATTTCCAATTTCATGCTTCTCCATGTCCACAATACCAAAACCCTTTATACCTGGGGTGTCAATAATTCTGGCATCAAAGGAAAGGTCGTACATCTCGGCAAAGGTGGTGGTATGCTGCCCTTGCATATGCTGTTCGGAAATTTCAGCGGTTTTTAACTTTAGACCGGGCTCCAAGGCATTGACCAAGGTTGACTTGCCCACCCCGGAATGACCTGCGAACATACTGGTTTTGCCGAGCATCAATTTCTTAACCTTATCAATATTCCTACCTTTTTTTGCTTCAATTTGAATACAACTGTAACCAATTTTTGTATAAATATCAATTAGATTATCAACCTCATATTTTTCTTCATCGCCATAAATATCCATCTTGTTGAAAAGAAGTACTGCAGGAATTTCATAGGCTTCTGCCGTTACCAAAAACCTATCGATAAAACTTGTGAATGTTGGTGGGTTGTTCAACGTGACCAACAAAAACACCTGATCAAGGTTGGAAGCAATTATATGGGTCTGTTTGGAAAGTTTTACAGACTTGCGAACGATATAATTTTTACGTTCTCCAATTCCATGAATTATACCAAGCGTTTCATCCCCAATTGTTTCCAGTTCAAACTCCACATGGTCCCCAACTGCTACTGGATTGGTGCTTTTAATGCCTTGCGCCCGGAACTTCCCCTTGATACGGCATTCGTAAAACACTCCTTCCGAGGATTTTACGGTATACCAACTTCCCGTTGATTTATAAACAGTTCCGTCCACTATTTGTTCATATTTTGATTACAAAGTAACAACAATCTTCCTTTATCGTCCCATATCTTTGTCAACAGTTCTAACAGTCAACAACTTAATCTATTATGAAAAAAATTATTTTAGCTACCGTGGTAATGTTCGCAGCATCTTTTACCATGAATGCGCAACAGTACCATGTTGTTACCAGCGTTGAATCCATTGTGCCCAACGGATTGGGAAGGTCTAGAATTATTAATGCCTTGGAGGACAAGGATTATAAAGATTTTACAAGCGTACAAACAGAGGATGACAACACCCGAAACAAATCCAGCAGAAGTGAGATTCGTGTCAAGAATTTTGAGGAAACCAAGCTATTGAACTTCTACAACATAGGTGGTATCCGTTTCCAGAACATTGCGGCCAACGATGCCGTAATCACTTCCATGATCAACGACATGGTTTCCAACGGATGGGAATTGGCCTTTGTGGTAAGCGGTGTTGAAAGTGAGGCTGGGAAAGGAGATGGACAAGGTATTTTTATAACCCGTTACATCTTTAAAAAATAAATTCTTTCCAAA
>Ga0209273_10001209_pt1 | contig 24641 bp, 32 predicted proteins | sample tdAd471_FD_187126 | JGI IMG/M metagenome (GOLD analysis project Ga0209273, IMG submission 187126) | Marine sediment microbial communities from the Atlantic coast under amendment with organic carbon and nitrate - tdAd47.1 (SPAdes)... | ecosystem: Environmental > Aquatic > Marine > Coastal >...
GGCCAGTGCCGGCGTGCAGTAGTCCGTGGTATCGATAGCGCCGACCGCCCGCTTGGCAGCACTTTCAACCAGCAACGAAAGCCCCATGGTCGCAACGGCGGCGGCGCCCTTGGCGACGGTACCCGCGGTATTGCCCAGCAAAGCCGCCTTATCGAGTTCCCAGTCCGGTTCAAGGAACGTCCCGGTAATCTTGACCGGCACGATTGCCGCGCTGGCCAGACTGGTCTGCTTGGCGCGCGGATCGATCAGCAGCGCGAGTTTTTCCTCGCGCAGATCAACGGAACCGACACCGATCGCCGACAGGCCACCAGTTTCGAATACCAGCGCCTTGGCCCCGGCAATACCGTCCTTGATATCGAAGTTCACGACGCCGCAACGTAGCGTCTTGTCATCCTTGGAGTTGAAGCCCGGCAACGCCGACATCACGTCCGAGGACACGATATTCAGCGCGTTGCTGTCAATCCGACCGTTCTCTGTCTTTACGAACAGACTTCCGTTCAGGCTCGCCATCAGCGCCCGCACGGACCCCCCGGCACCTTTTACATCGACATCGGCGTCGAGTTTGCCGGTCGCGATATCCGTCATGCCCCGTTGTTTCAGGAGCTCGCCGTAATCGAGGCCGAGCGCACTCAGCTTCGCGACCAGCGTCGGCACGCTGGCGGCACCGTTCAGCCCCACCTTGCCGCCGACCTTGGTGCCTGCAACCATCGCCGAGAACGGATCGACCTGCAGGTTCCCGCCTTTAAGCGTCAAACGTACCGAGACGTCTTCGATCTCGTTACCCTGCACGACAATCTTTTTACCGTCGAAGGCCACTTTGGCATCGGCAGCCTTGAGACCGTCAATCGGCAGCGGATCTTTCGGGAATACCCGTCCGTCTGCCGGCTTCTGAGCCGGTTCGGCGGGCTTTTCCTCCGACGCCGGCAGCAATTCATCGAGATCGATCAGGTTCGACGTCAACGTTACATCGACATTCGGCTTGCCGCCGAGGATCGCAGTCACGTTACCCGCAAGATCGGTTTTGCCCACCAGCAACGTCATGCCGCCGAGCGTGGCTTTCTTGCCATCGAACTTCACCTGCGATGCGAGATCGATCTTGTCGGCGCCGACCGGCGGCACGTCCTTCAACGCAGGAACCAGAGCCGATGCTTCGGACAACGTCGATTTCAACGATGCGATGGCGACAGCGACTTGGCCATCGACCGCCACACTACCCCCTGGTGTGCCGAGGGTGCCCTTGTAAGACGTTTTCACACCCAGCGCTTCGGCGGCAATGTCGACCGGATAGATACCGTCCGCGGACGTCATCTGCGCCACGGACCCCAATGTGCCGGCAATGGTGAATATTTTTTCGTTCAGGCTGCCTTTGGCATTTATCTTCACCGGTGCATCCGCCGACCCTGCGGCAGCTGTCAGCTCATTCAGCGCCACACGATGTTCCGTGCCGGTGACGCCGTCCTTGTAGGTGACCTTGATGTTGCGCATCACCACCTTGTCGACGCTCGGCAGCGTCGCGGCACCACCGCTGTCGCTTTCGGCGGCTGCCGGTTTCTCGCCCGGTGCGAATTCCCAGTTGCCGACACCGTTCTTGTCGGTTTCCGCAAGCAGATCCACCCCTTCAACCAAAAGTCGGTTAACTACGACCTGTCCACTCAGGAGCGGAATAAGCGAGACTTCGGCGGCGAACCGATCGATCGAGACCATTTCCGGCCTTGATCCCCAGGCGGCGTTCTGAAACGTCACGCCATCGACGGCAATCGCCGGATTAAGCGAAATTTCGAGGTTCAGATCGCCGGCAATCTGCAGATCGCGGCCCGTTGCCTTCTTGGCTTGTTCGGCGATGACACCCTTGTACTGGTTGAAATCCATCGATCCCAGGATCGCCACACCGGCGATAACGACGGCAACCAGGACGACAACCAGGCCGCCCGCGATTTTGAACCATTTGCTCATGAGGGAATATCCTCCAGGTTTTTAAAATATCTTTCCAACTCGTTCACGGTCTCGAACACCGTGACGGCGCCTGCAGCCATTAAATCGTCTGGCGCATGGTACCCCCACGCGACGCCCAGTGCACGCACCCCGGCAGCGACTGCCATTTCGATATCGTATGTCGTATCACCGATCATAACAGTTTCCGACGGATCGGCGGCGGTTTCCTCCATCGCCAAGTGCAACATTTCAGGATCGGGCTTCCCGCGCGCGGTATCGGCCGTCTGTAATGTGGCAAAAAGTCCTTCCAACCCATGGTGTTCAAGGGTTTGCCGCAATCCACGCATGGACTTGCCCGTTGCGACGCCCAGCGTCCAATCGGCTGATTTCAGCGATGATAGCAACTCGACCGTGCCGTCGAACAAAGGTTCGTCCAGCGTACCGCCGGCCCGCATCCGATGCCATGACTGCGAGTACGCCGTGACCATATCGCGGATCGGGGCATTGTCGTTGGAAACCAGAATCTCGATGGCTTGCGCCAATGGCAGACCGACGACACGTCGCACATGGGCAATGGGTGGCGGCGTCAAACCCACATGTCGGAACGCATCCGACATACATGAACTAATGGCGTGCTGGCTATCAACGAGCGTTCCGTCACAATCGAACACCGCTAATTTAATGGGCGAGGACAAACCGGGCTCCCGGCTGGCATGTTGATGGAACGGCGTAAATAATCATAGCGATACCGCCGGTTTTGCACAATGCGCGATGATGCTTGATTCCCCCCATGCATGCCATGCACAATAGGCTCTATAAAAATAGCGGGTAAATGCCATCAGCCATGACCCGTAATAGAGGGAGGAGTTTCTGTTAGGGACTCTAAGTAAACATCTGGGGGTTACGCCCAAGAAATCCGGCTATTCAGCGGTTTTTGCCGCCGGGATACACAGCCTGGATTTGATGGAGTGGCCCGCTTGTATCACTGGATCACTCATGAACTTTTGGGGACCGAAAATGAAGTTTTTAAAATTTGCGATCGCTATTGCACTTCTGCCGCTTCTGGCAGCCTGTGCCGCTGGCCCGGATATTGCCTCCACCAAAGCAATGTCGAACAAAGGCACGCCGTTCCACATGGCGCTGCAGAATGAGTACGTTGCTCTGGCCATGGCCGAAGCGGAAGAATGGGACACCGAAGACGCCGTTTACTTCAACAACAAAGCAATTGCCGCTGCCAAGGGTGAAGACGTCCAGCCGCAGGCGATCAAAGAACGCACAATCACCGGCGACGCTCGCTGGGAACTCGAAGCAGCCCGTCAGGCGCTGCGCGGCGAGCTTCTCTCCGGCGGCACCGAATGGGCGCCGCTTGAAGCCGCCAAGGCACAGGCGATGTTCGATTGCTGGCTGCAAGAGCAGGAAGAAAATAACCAGCAGGAACATATCGACGCCTGCAAATTGGCCTTTGACGAAGCTCTCAACAAGCTGAGCGGCATGCGTCCGCGGCCGATGGCGAAACCGGCCATGAAGAAAATGATGCCGTTGCCGGGTCCGTACACCGTGTACTTCGACTTCGACAGCTTCGATCTGAGCGCGACCGGTGAGGCCGTGATCAAGGAAGCCGCCAAGGCTGGCATGGATGCCGGTGCCAAGGGTGTCGTCGTTACCGGCCACACCGACAAGGCAGGCAGTGACGACTACAACGAGGGTCTGTCACGCGCCCGTGCCGCCACGGTCGGCAACCAACTGATGACCGAAGGCATCGCACGCAGCATGGTGTCGCGTAAGTATTCCGGCGAATCCGCACCGGAAGTGAACACCGCGGATGGCGCCAAAGAAGCGCGCAACCGCCGGGTGACAATTACCTTCACCCGCTGATCGTTCTAAATCAGCACGAACAGGAAGCGCCGGGTGAAAACCCGGCGTTTCTTTTTGCCTGGTTCCGATCCCCCTGCCACAAATCAAGCGCGACACAAAAAAAGGGTCGCCAAATTGGCGACCCTAGGGGGAGTGTGACCGTCTCCGAGCATTGCCCGGAAGCGGCGATAGAACTGAGGGCCCGGTGAAAACCAACACCGAGCCGGTATGCCAATCGTTTGGCAAAACCAATATTCGAGATGCTAGAGAGAAAACCTGACGTCACCCTGACGTGTTGCCAGGTTAAAATGCCGCGGCATTTCGCGCGGCGGACTCGTCAAAAGGCGGGAAAATTAGCGAAAATTCGGCGCCGCCCGATGCACTGTGCCCAATGGAAACCTGGGCATCATGGATATCCGCGATGGTCTTTACGATATGCAGCCCCAGTCCGGCGCCGGCGCCGCGGCGATCTGTCCGCGTAAAGCGTTCGAACAGCCGCGCTCGATCTTCCAATGGAATTCCCCTGCCCTCGTCGGACACCCGGATCGCCGAAGAATCCTTCTCAAGTTTGACCTGCACGGCCGTGCCCCGGGCGGAATACTTGATTGCGTTCTCGATCAGATTGCGCACGGCATGCTCTACCGCGCCGCTGTCCCCATGAATCATCAAAATGCCGCTATCGCCATCGAGTTCCAGCGTGCGGTCTTCCTTGATCGCCAAAGGCGCCAAACTACTGATGACATCGACCGTAATCCCGTACAGGTCGCATTTTGCTTCCGGCGGTAATACGAAGTGCTCGTAGCGCGTCAGAGTCAAAAGCTGTTCAACCATTCGTGCCAGCGTATCGACCTCATTTTTGAGGCCGGTAACCTCTTTGTCCTGGCCGAGGCTGTCCAGATTGGCACGTAATACGGCCAGCGGCGTGCGTAACTTATGCGCCACGTTGGAGGCAAACTCCCGGTGTGTGGAAATGCTCTTCTTCAGCGCTTCCATGGCACGCTTCATATCGGTGATGTCACGCGCCATCATCACCGTTCCACCATCAGGCAAACGTTCCTCGTCGACATACAGCCAACGCCCGGCACCGGCCTCTATTTCGAAGGGGCCGCTGGTTTTTTGACGGCGTGCCAGACGGCGCTTGATCCAGTCTTCCTCGGAATCAACGGCTTCGGGGTAACGGCCGGACTGCACCTCTGCGCGCAGCAAATCCTCGAACAAGCTCCCAGGATGCGCGACATCACCCAGGTCCTTGTTCAACTGTCGAAAACGGGCATTCGAAATAACGAGCTTGTCGTCCTCGTCGTATAGCGCGAAGTAACCGGAAAGCACCTCGATCGCATCTGCAAGACGCACATTCGCGCGTTCGACACGGATCAGCTCCGTAATATCCTTTGCAATCCCCGTCGCACCGTCGAATTCGTCGGTATCGGCACGAAACCTTGGCAGGCCCGAAACTGCAAAATGACGGATTTCTCCGTCATGGCCTTTGGCTTCAAAGCTTTTATCGCGAAACGGCCGCCGAAAATCCGGCGGCGTCGATTCCGCACCGTCGTGCAGCCGAAAAATGCCGACGTCGTCAAATCCCTTGCCGATGACTTGCACCGGATGAACGCCGAGCCGATCGATGATGCGTTCGGAAACGTAAGTGAAATTGTTGTCGCTGTCTGTTTCCCATACCCAGTCGGAAATCAGCCGCGTCATATCCTCCAGGCGGCGAAACGCTTCCGTCGCCCGCTCCGTTTGGGAGCCGGAAATAGAGGGCCAATTTCTGGGTCGACGTTCAGCCATGATCCTTCAATCGCGTCTGCAGTTCACGCAATGCGCCGAGGTAGTCCGATCCGCGATGCCACATCTTCAACACATCAACCGCTGCCTTGCGGGGTGTATTGCTATAGAACGACTTCAATATGGGAATATGTGCCTCGACCTCTTCCTTGGTCCCGGCCTTGGCCAGATGGCAATACTCGTAGAGCTGCAGGAACTCCTGTTCCGACATGCCGATCCCCCGGCATGCAATCGCCAATCCTTCACCGCCCGGCTCGAACACCAAACGCTGAATAAGATATTCACGCAGCTTCGAAACCTGAGCGAATAACGCCACGAACAACGGGACCTCGCCTTCGCGCAATGCCGTCGTCAGCATTTCGACCGTAACCAGCCCTTCTTCCTTCAACGCATCGGCCAGTTGCGAGACCTTTTTCTTATGACCACGGCCGGACGCGGCAATTTCCTCAGCCGTCGCCTGCTCTAGCAGCTCGTCGACCGTCGACTTGTCCAACTTGAGGTCGTTGATGATGTGTTCACGCAATGCAGCGGAAACCCACAGGAACATTTTCTTCGCCAGGCCCGGATCAAGCTCGTCACGGCTCAGGATCGGCTCCTGGAAGCTGTCGACGCGTCGGGACTGCTCGACCAGATATTCCATTGTGTTGGTGGAAATTCGCGCATTCGCATTTTTCAAAAGCGAAATGATGACTGGTTCGCGCCCGGTTTCGACGATGGCGTCCGACACCTGCTCGGAAACGGATTTGCGCATGGTGATCGCCAGCATATGTTCTTCGGTCCTGAGCTTGATCACTTCGATCAATTCGGCGTCGCGCAAAAGGCCCGATTTCGACAAGATCGGAAATGCCACGCTGATCTCGTCGTTGGCAAGTTTCGACACAAGATTACGTGGCACGTCGTCCATAAGCGCCAGGCGTCCGGCGACAGCCTGGCGCACCGAAACCTCGATATCGTTGATGATCGATTGCAAGATGCCGTACATCTGCGCGCGCTGGCGCTCGCTGAGCACGCTCGACTGATTGTCGAACAGGTCGATGATGATATTCGTCAGTTCCGAGCGGCTTTCCGATGACTTCTTGCGCGCCAAGGACATCAGAAATTCCGCGTCGAATTTATCCGGCGCTTCGTCGGACATAACTAAGCTTCCTCACCAGACAAAAGATAACCGACACCGCGTATCGTATGGACCGTCACATTGGCACCGGCGCCTTGTAGCCGTTTACGCAAACGCGACACATGAACTTCGACCGAGTTCGACGACACTTCCTCGTCAAATCCGTATATCTTGTCCTCCAGCACATCCTTAGGCACCACTCGGCCCTTACGCCTTAACAATTGTTCAAGGACTTCCATTTCGCGGCGTGAGATTGGCGTCGTCTTGTCGTTGACCCGAACCTCTCTCGCCGTCGTATCGAATTCGATATTGCCTTCTGCCAGAACCGTGCCGAGCACGCCCCCAGGGCGGCGCAACAAGGCTCGGACACGCGCCAGAAGCTCTTCCATCGCGAAGGGCTTCAGCATGTAGTCGTCGGATCCTGCATTCAATCCACGAACCCGATCCTCGACGGCATCGCGCGCCGTCAGGATCAGCACTGGGGTGACATCGCCGTCGTCACGCCATTTCTTCAAGACGTCTAATCCGTCTTTGTCCGGCAGACCCAAGTCCAGAACGACCGCGTCGTAGTCAACGGTCTCCATCGCCGCATCGCCGTCTCCGGCGGTATAAACAACGTCCACGGTAAATCCGCCGGCTTCGAGGCCTTCTTTGACGAATTCCGCAAATCGTTCATGATCCTCAACGAGCAGCAAACGCACGTGTTACCTCCGAACATAACGTGGGTGATTATCGGCGCGGAATGTGGCCGACATCAATAATCAATTGTGGCAGGAGAAACCTGACGACATATGTCGCCCAGCACACTCTTCCCCCGTCTTCAAAGGGTACATTGTTCGACAAATCGGGCAAGCGTTGAACCTTTATAGCTCAATCGGTTGAGCTTGTTCATCTTCCGGGTCAAAGCCTAGTATTTTCCAGGTTTCCAGCATATGCGCGGGCAATGGCGCAGTAACTTCAATTGGAGGTTTATTCTTGCGTGGCAAGGACAATGCCCGAGCATGCAAATGCATCTTTTTAGGGATACCTGTTTCTTCAAAAACATCGTTGTCTCGGTCCCCGTATTTGCCATCACCGAGGATCGGATTGCCCATTAATTGACAGTGTACCCGCAATTGGTGCGTGCGACCGGTCAATGGTTCAAGTTCCAGCCACGACACGGCCTTGCTGGCCCGATCGATCACGCGAAAACGGGTTTTCGCCACCTTGCCCATATGTTCGTCGACTTGCACCAAATCGCCGCGCTTGCCCGGCAGCTTCGCCAACGGCGCATCAATCATGCCGCCTTCGTGCGGCGGATTGCCGATTACAGCTGCCCAATAAATCTTGCGCGCGTCCCGGTCCTTGAAAGCCTTGGCGAGTTTCGCCGCCGCCGCCCGTGAGCGCGCCAGCAACAACACGCCGGACGTATCCTTGTCCAGACGGTGCACAAGCCGCGGCCGCTCCTTTGCACCAAGCTTCAGTCGATCAAGCGCACCGTCGATATGCGTGTCCATTCCCGACCCACCTTGAACAGCGAGACCGGCCGGCTTGTTGATCGCCAGAATATCGTCATCGATATAGATGATGCTGTCCTTGAGCATATCCCCGAGGCGGCCCGCAGCCTCGATATCCATGCCGCCCAGTGACGGTCTTTCGTCCGCATTGTTCCCGCTATCTTCAATGTTCGGCGGAATGCGGACGCTTTGCCCTTCCTCGACACGGTCGGCCGCCTTCGATCGCGCGCCGTCCAGCCTGATCTGCCCAGTACGCAACAGTTTTTGCAACTTTCCTTGCTTAAGGCCGGGAAACTTGTTCCGGAGCCAGCGATCCAAACGCTGCCCTCCCTCGCCGTCCTCGACGACGACATTTCGAACGCCGCTCATACCAGAACCGTACGCAGCAAGGACATGCCGACCCAAAGCGCCCCGATACTCGCGGCAACCGAGACGGCGACATACAGAAACGCGTGCAGTGTTTCTCCGCGCGTCATCAATGTGACAGCATCCAGAGAAAACGTCGAAAACGTCGTAAATGCCCCCAGCACGCCAATCACGAGCATGGCGCGGATTTCCGGGCTTGGAGACCATGCCAGGGCCGACGACTCAATCAGCGCACCCATAATGAACGATCCCACGACGTTGACGATCAGGGTTCCATACGGGAATCCGTGTCCCAGCACCGCACCGGCAAGCGATTCGACACCAAACCGGCCGACGGCCCCCAACGCGCCGCCGGCGGCGACATATAATATCATGGACAGATTCACGTATCCGGTTCCTTGCGCCGCTTCCTGCGCAGTGTATCCCAATATTGCAGGCGTTTTGCAATCTCGCGTTCGAAGCCCGTGTCTTTGGGGCTATAGAGACGCTGGCGGTTAATGTCGTCGGGAAAGTAATCCTGTCCCGAAAAGCCGTCGTCGGCGTCATGGTCATAGGCATAACCGCCGCCATAGCCGATTTCCTTCATCAGCTTCGTCGGCGCATTCAGGATGTGCTTGGGTGGCATCAGCGATCCGGTTTCACGGGCCAGACGGTTCGCCGCCGACTGCGCCTTATAGGCCGCGTTCGATTTCGGTGCCGTCGCCAGATACAGCACACACTGCACAATCGCCAGCTCACCTTCCGGCGAGCCCAAACGTTCATACGCCTCCCAAGCGGCAATCGACTGCGGCAAGGCATTCGGATCGGCCATGCCGATATCCTCGGACGCGAAACGCACCAAGCGCCGCGCCACATAGCGCGGATCCTCACCGCCGGCCATCATTCGCGCAAACCAGTAAAGTGCTGCATCGGCATCAGAGCCACGTAGCGACTTGTGCAGTGCCGATATCAGATTGTAATGCGCTTCCTGCCCCTTGTCGTAAAGCGGCTGTCTGCTTTGCACGACATTGGCGAGAGAATCCGGGCTCAATGGCTGCGCTTCGTCAGACAGTCCGATCAGAATATCCGCCATGTTCAGCAAGTACCGCCCGTCGCCATCGGCCATGGCGCGAAGTGCGGTACGCGCGTCGGCATCCAGGGGCAATGTGCGCCCCTCCGCCGCTTCGACCCGCTGCAGCAATTCTTCCAGCGCATCGTCGTCGAGCCGGCGCAACACCAGCACCTGGGCGCGCGACAGCAATGCGGCATTTAGCTCGAAAGACGGGTTCTCGGTGGTGGCACCAATCAGCACCACCGTTCCATCCTCGACGAACGGCAAAAAGCCGTCCTGCTGAGCGCGGTTGAAGCGATGGATTTCATCGACGAAAAGCAGCGTGCCCTGCCCCATCTCACGCTTTCGGCGCGCTTCCTCGACGGCCTTGCGCACATCGGCGACACCGGAAAAGACTGCGGAAAGCGGCGTGAAGGCCAAATCGGTTGCTTTCGCCAGCAACCTCGCAATGGTCGTCTTACCGGTCCCTGGCGGCCCCCAAAAGATGACCGAGGCCAGTTTTCCCGTCTGAATCATCCTGCTCAGCGGCCCTTCTGGCCCGAGAATATGATCCTGACCGACGACATCGTCGAGTGTTTGAGGGCGGAGACGATCCGCAAGCGGACGGGGCGCATCGGCTTCGAACAGGGTACTCACCGATGCAGCCCCTTTCTCTTAGCGCAGATGCGCGGCAAAGAATTCCTGCGAGCGGTCGCGCGCCATGTTTGCCGCTGCTTCGTCATAGTGCTCGCCGCCTTTACGCGCGAAAGCATGATCGTTGCCCTGGTAGTCGAACAGTGTCGCCTTTGCATTCCCGTCGAGAGCTGCGTGAACCTTGGCCTGATTTTCCTTGGGCACGAAACCGTCCTCGGTTGCGATGTGCAGCAACACCGGCGCTTTCAATTCCTCACCGACATGCTCTTCCAGCATCACGCCGTAATAGCCGACAGCGGCGTCCACATTGGTCCGCGTCGCCGTCAGCAGCGCCAAACGGCCGCCCAAACAGAACCCAACCGAGCCGACTTTGCCAGTGCAGGCGTCAAGGCCTCGCAGATGCTCGATCGTGGCGTCCAGATCATCGACACCCTTTTCCAGATCGAAGCCATTGAACAATTCGAACGCGCGCGCCCATTCCGCTTCGGTCTGATCGGTAATCTGAATGCCCGGCTCTTGACGCCAGAACAGGTCTGGACACAACGCGACGTATCCGGCGGCAGCCCAGTCATCCGTCAGCCCGCGCATGACTTCGTTGACGCCGAAAATTTCCTGAATGACCACGACACCGGGACCGGTGCCGCCTTCGGGCAATGCCAGATAGCCCATGAATTCGCCGCCGTCATTCGATTTGATGGTAATTTCCTGTCCGCTCATACGATGATCCTCCCGCAAGTGATTGATTGTTGTCAGCCTAGCGCATCGCCGCATAGGGGCCAAGATAACGCGACCGAGGCTACCCCCGAAAAACGAAATCCAAAGGCCGTCCGCCACGCTCGACGCGGATACGCCACTCGCCGGCCGCCGTATCCTTCACGGCGTTTTTGATATCGGCAACGCTGCCAATCTTGACGTCGTTGATCAGACGCACGATGTCACCCGGCCGAAAATCGAGCCGGTTGGCGATACCGCCGCGACGAATACGCAAGATCGCGGCCCCTTCGCCAAACGGGTCGATGTTATAGTCCTCGGCCAGCGCCGGCGATAAATTACCGACGACCGCGCCGCTCAGTGGTTGGCGCCCATCCAGCTCGGTGATATTCGGCGCCGGTGTGTCCGGCGCCGGCTGCATGTTGATAGTAATCGCCTCGACCGTATTGCCCCGCATCACGCGGAGCACTGCCTGGTCGCCCACCGGCAACGTGGCGATCCGATACTCCAGATCGTCTGGACCGGCGATTTCGTGACCGTTGACGGCAAGGATCACATCCCCTGCCCGAAGCCCGCCCAGTCCGGCCGAACCGTCCTTGTGGACCAAATTGACGATCACGCCTTGCGGCCGTTTCATATCTAGCGAATGCGCAATATCCGCCGTAACGGCCTGCCCATAAGCACCGAGCCATGGGCGGATTAACCGCCCATCGCTGGAAATACCTGTAATGACAGCGCGCACCATATTCGATGGCACGGCGAAACCGATGCCGTGCGAGCCACCGCTTCTCGAGAAGATCGACGTATTGATCCCGACAAGTCTGCCATCCATGGACAGCAACGCGCCGCCGGAATTCCCCGGGTTGATTGCAGCGTCCGTCTGGATAAACGATTTTAGCTCGGTATCACTGCCGACAGATCGCGCCAACGCCGATACAATCCCGCTGGTCACGGTTTGCCCGACGCCGAACGGGTTGCCGATCGCCAGCACCAGATCACCAACTTTCAACTCATCAGAGTCGCGAAGTTCCAGTGCCGGTAAGGGGTCGTTGCCCACGTCAATCCGCAACACGGACAAATCCGTCTTGTCGTCGGACACGACGATTCTGGCATCGTATTCACGCTTGTCGGCGAGCACCACGACGATCTTGTCGGCCCCTTCTATAACATGTTGGTTGGTAACGATCAGGCCGTCGGGATTGACGACAACCCCGGAGCCAAGGGAATTCTGCCGCTCCGCGCGGGGCTGCCCCCGGTTGAAGCGTAACCCCAGATCACCGAAGAAACGGCTGAAAAACGGATCGTTGAAAAGCGGCGGGACCTGTCTGCTAGCAACGATCTTCTGTGTATAAATGTTGACCACGGCAGGCGCCGCACGCTCCACCAGCGGCGCAAAGGACAACTGCACCTGGGCGCGGTTTTGCGGCACCTGACGGTCCTGCGCGGTTGTCGGCGAAACCGTGCACAACACCGTGGCATAAAAACTGAAAACAAGGATGAAAAATCGCATGCCTACTAAATAAGCCCGTATAATTCCGGTGTCGATAGGCGAAGCCACTTACACAAACAAAAACGGCGCCCCAACGGACGCCGTCTTCGAATTCTTTCGCGATGAAAGCCGGTTACTCGGCGTCCATTGCTTCCATTTCCGCTTCGACGCGCGCCTTATCGGCGGCGCCTTTGGCGTCGGGATCGCGGTCGACCAGCTCGATGATCGCCATCGGCGCGCTGTCGCCATAACGGAAACCGGCTTTGAGAACACGCGAATAACCGCCCGGACGGTCTTGATAGCGTTCAGCCAGTGTCGAAAACAGCTTGGTGACGGCGGCATCGTCGCGCAAAAATGCAAAAGCACGGCGGCGGTCATGCAGCGTGCCCTTCTTGCCCAGCGAAATCATCTTGTCGATGAAGCGGCGAAGTTCCTTCGCTTTCGGCAGGGTCGTTTTAATCTGTTCGTGGACGATCAGCGACGTGGTCATGTTCGAGAACATCGCTTTGCGGTGCGTCGAGGTCTTGTTCAGCTTGCGATAGCCGTTACCGTGTCTCATGTCAGGCTCCTCATTATTTGCCCACGCGTGCCATTTTACCCGCGGGTCATCTGGTTTTTGTTTCGGTGCGGCGCCTTATGGCGCCGACCGGATCAGGGAAGTCCGATCAGAACGGATCTTCCAGTTTCTTGGCCATGTCTTCGATGTTTTCCGGCGGCCATTCGGAAATTTCCATGCCCAGGTGCAGGCCCATCTGCGACAGCACTTCCTTGATTTCATTCAAGGACTTACGGCCGAAGTTCGGGGTCCGGAGCATATCGGCTTCGGTTTTCTGCACCAAATCACCGATGTAGATGATGTTGTCGTTCTTCAGGCAGTTTGCCGAGCGGACCGAGAGCTCAAGTTCGTCGACCTTGCGCAGCAGATTGCGGTTGAACGGCAGTTCGTCACGGCTTTCCTCGACAACTTCGCCCGACGGCTCATCGAAGTTGATGAACAACTGCAGCTGATCCTGAAGGATGCGGGCAGCAAGCGCGACGGCATCTTCCGGCGTCACGGCGCCGTTGGTCGTCACGTCGAGGAACAGTTTGTCGTAATCGGTGTCCTGACCGACACGGGTGTTATCCACCTTGTAGGCCACTTTGCGGACCGGCGAAAACACGGCATCGATCGGAATAAGGCCGATCGGGCTGTCATCCGGACGGTTTTGCGAGGCCGGGACATAACCCTTACCGTTTTCGACGGTGAGTTCCATGCTCAGCGAGGCACCGTTATCGAGGTGGCAGATCACCAGATCAGGCTCCATGATTTCGATGTCCGGACCGGTCTCGATCATCGAAGCAGTCACTTCGCCCGGACCGTCGGCCTTGAGCGTCATGCGCTTCGGACCTTCGGCCATCATTTTCAGGCCCATGGACTTAATGTTCAGCACGATGTCGGTGACATCTTCACGCACGCCGGCGATCGACGAGAACTCATGCAGCACGCTGTCGATCTGAATCGAGGTCACCGCTGCACCCTGCAGCGACGACAGCAGGATGCGCCGCAGCGCATTACCCAGCGTCAGACCGAAACCGCGCTCAAGCGGCTCCGCAACGACACTCGCCTGACGGCTCGGGTCATTGCCCGGCACAACTTCGAGTTTCGAGGGTTTAATCAGTTCTTGCCAATTTTTCTGAAGCACTTCAGTGACCTCGCGCTCACAAATGACAGCGGCGTCCTTGATGACACTTGATCCCAAGGGCGTCGCCTATTTACCTGCCCGGTACAGTGCTGGCCGATCGAACCAGTTCTGCCCGAAATGAAACTCTCCCGGATATCGCCGGGAAAGAAGGGTCTTAGACCCGACGACGCTTTCTCGGCCGACACCCGTTGTGCGGGATCGGCGTCACGTCACGAATGGCCGTAATCGTGAAGCCAACCGATTGCAGCGCGCGAAGCGCCGATTCACGGCCGGAACCTGGGCCCTTCACTTCGACCTCAAGGGTCTTCATGCCATGCTCCATCGCGGCGCGACCGACGACTTCGCCGGCAACCTGTGCCGCGTACGGGGTCGATTTACGCGACCCTTTGAAGCCCTGCGCACCGGCCGAAGACCAGGCAATCGCGTTGCCCTGCGCATCGGTGATGGTGATGATCGTGTTGTTGAACGTCGAATTAACGTGCGCAATGCCCGCTGCGATGTTCTTCCGTTCGCGGCGGCGGGGACGCGCCGTAGTTGCTGCTTTGGCCATGATATTTCGCCCTTAAGCTTTCTTCTTACCGGCAATCGGCTTGGCCGGGCCCTTGCGGGTCCGAGCGTTGGTGTGCGTACGCTGACCGCGCACCGGCAGTTGCCGGCGATGACGCAGGCCGCGATAGCAACCCAGGTCCATCAGACGTTTGATGTTCATCGCGACGTCGCGGCGCAGTTCGCCTTCGACGGTCAGGTCGTTGTCGATCATGTCGCGGATGCGTGCGACTTCGTCATCGGACAGATCGTTGACACGACGTTCGTCAGCGATGCCACAGGCTTCGCAGATTTTCTTGGCCGTGGTACGGCCGATCCCGTGAATATAGGTCAACGCGATAACTGCACGTTTTCCAGTCGGGATATTTACACCAGCAATACGCGCCAAAGCTCGTACTCCTTAAACTTTGGGTCGAAACGGACAGCCACCGGTTGATTGAAGAGCGCGGATTATATAAATCCTCACCGCCAAGTCAACTCATCAGCTTAACTTTTTCGATCCCCAATCCTCGTTAATCCAAGATCGCATACAGGGATTTTGTAACGTTATCAATATCCTGCATGCCATCGACCGTTTGTAGTGCGCCTTTTTCCTTATAATAAGGAATAATCGGCGCGGTTTGCTCGTGGTAGACTTCGAGCCGTTTTTTCAGCGTTTCCGCGTTATCGTCGGCGCGCGCGCCCCCGGTTTCGGCGGCGCGTTTCTCGATTCGCGCGAACAGCGCGTTTTCATCCACTTCCATGGAAATGACGTGATCCAGCTTCAGCCCCTTGTCGGCGAGCATCGCATCCAGCGCTTCCGCCTGCGCAACTGTGCGCGGGAAGCCGTCGAGGATAAAGCCGTTGGCGCAATCGGCTTCTTCGATCCGGTCGGCGATGATGCCGACCACGAGATCGTCGGACACCAGCTCGCCGCGGTCCATGACCGCTTTGGCCTTCAAACCCAAGTCGGTGCCGGCGGCAACGGCTGCGCGCAGCATGTCCCCGGTCGACAACTGGACGATCGAATACTTTTCGACCAGACGTTCGCACTGCGTGCCCTTACCGGCACCCGGCGGTCCCAAAAGAATGATGATCATGCCTTGCGCCCCCTGAGCTTGGACTTCTTGATCAGACCTTCATACTGGTGCGCCAACAGGTGTGACTGCACCTGCGTCACGGTGTCCAACGTCACAGTGACGACGATCAGAAGGCTGGTGCCGCCGAAATAGAACGGCACGGACCATCTGGAAATCAGAATTTCCGGCAACAGGCAGAGAATGGCGAGATAACCGGCGCCGACAACGGTCAGGCGCGTCAGCACCCAGTCAAGGTAGTCGGCGGTATTTTTACCGGGACGTATCCCAGGTACGAAGCCACCGTACTTTTTCAGGTTATCAGCCGTCTCCGCCGGGTTGAAAACAACGGCGGTGTAGAAAAAGGCGAAGAACACGATCATGGAAATGTACATGATCAGGTACAGCGGCTGGCCACGCCCCATGTAGGCGGCGACCGTACTCATCCATTCCGGCCCGTTTCCGGCGGAGAACTGGATGATGGTGATCGGCAGAAGCAGGATCGAGCTTGCAAAAATCGGCGGAATGACGCCGGCCGTATTCACCTTCAACGGCAGATGCGAGGTGTCGCCACCGGACATCTTGTTCCCGCGTTGGCGCTTCGGGTATTGGATCAGAATCCGGCGCTGCGCACGCTCGACGAAGACGATCGCGAAAATAACGGCGATTGCCATGGCAAACAAAGCGATGATGATACCCGTCGACAACGCACCGGTGCGACCAAGTTCCAGCGTTCCAGCAAGCGCCGTCGGAAGATTAGCGACGATACCCGCGAAAATGATCAGCGAGATGCCATTACCGACCCCGCGCGCGGTAATTTGCTCGCCCAACCACATCAGGAACAACGTGCCACCCGTCAGCGTGATGACGACCGTCATACGGAAGAACATGCCCGGATTATGTACGGCGACCTTTCCACCCGACGCCATGCTTTCAAGGCCGACGGCAATCCCATAGGCTTGAAGCACACAGATCGCCACCGTTAGATAACGGGTATACTGGTTGATCTTCTTGCGCCCGCTTTCGCCCTCTTTTTTCATCTGCTCAAGCTGCGGCGAAACCGCCGTCATAAGCTGCATGATGATCGATGCCGAAATGTACGGCATGATGTTGAGCGCGAAGATCGTCATACGCGACAATGCGCCACCGGCAAACATGTCGAACATGCCGAGAATCCCGCCGCCCGTCTGGTTGAACAGGTCCTGCAGAATAGTCGGGTCGACACCCGGAATCGGCACGAATGTGCCCAACCGATAGACGATAAGCGCACCCAGCGTGAACCAGATGCGCTTCTTCAATTCCGTCGCCTTCGAGAAGGCGCTGAAATTGACGTTAGAGGCGAGTTGTTCGGCGGCGGAAGCCATGCTCGGTTATTATTCCTCTACCGGATCCACGGAAAGAACTTCGCCGGCGCGTTGGGCTTCGTACTTCGCCTTACGCTCCGCCGACAGACGCTCACGCTTGCGGCCTTTGCCGACTTTGCGTTCCTGCTTCTCGGCAACCTTGACCGAACCACCGGCTTTTTCGACAGCGGCAATGGCGCCCGCGGATGCGTGCGTCACGTCAAGTTCAACCTTCGTGGTCAGCTCGCCTTTGTTGAGCAGACGAACGCCGTCTTTCGACTTGCGAACAACGCCCGCAGCCAGAAGCTCGGTGCCCGTAATCGCCTTTTTGGCGTCCAGGTGGCCGGCATCGATGGCTTTTTGCAGCTTGCCCGTCGTGAGCTCGGCAAAATCCTTGGTGAACGGGTTGTTGAAGCCACGCTTCGGCAGGCGGCGATACAACGGCATTTGGCCGCCTTCGAAGCCCAGAAGCGAGACACCGCTCCGCGACTTCTGGCCTTTTTGACCCTTCGCGGAGGTTTTACCCGTACCGGAGCCAATACCACGGCCCACACGCTTGCGGCTCTTCGTCGCGCCGGCGTTATCTCGGATTTCATTCAGTCGCATCGCCAAATTCCTTTTGCGTCCCCGGGACGTTCATCGCCCGGCATTGGCCTCGATATAGAGGAAGTAAGCCTGTTAGGCCTGTTCCTCAACCCGAACCAGGTGCTTAACCTTGTCAATCATGCCACGCACCGCCGCTGTATCTTCCAGCGTCCGGGTGCGATTGATCTTGTTCAGACCCAAGCCCTTGAGCGTCGCAAGCTGGTCGCTTTGACGCCCGATCGGGCTTTTGGTCTGGGTGACCGTGACGGTTGCTTTTTTGTCAGCCATCTTTCGTTCCGATCCAGATTATTCGGCGCTCATGCCGGCATCGCCGCGACGGGCAACGATATCGCCGACCTTGAGGCCACGACGCGCCGCAACGGCACGCGGGGATTGCAGGTTTTTCAGCGCCTCGAACGTCGCCTTCACCATGTTGTGCGGGTTCTGCGTGCCGTTCGACTTACAAACGACATCGTGAACACCCATGGTTTCGAAGACGGCGCGCATCGGACCACCGGCGATAATACCGGTACCCGGAGGGGCCGAACGAAGAATAACCTTACCGGCGCCAAAGCGGCCGTGAATATCGTGATGCAGCGTACGACCTTCGCGCAGCGGCACACGGATCATCTGGCGCTTCGCCTGATCGGTTGCCTTGCGGATCGCTTCCGGCACTTCGCGTGCTTTACCGGTACCGTAACCGACGCGGCCTTTGCCGTCGCCGACCACCACCAGGGCTGCGAACGAAAAGCGGCGACCGCCCTTCACAACCTTGGCGACACGGTTGATGTGAACCAGCTTGTCTACCAGTTCATCACCGTCGTCGTCGCGGTTCCGGTTGTCGCGGTTGTCGCGATCACGGCCACGGCCACGGCCACGTTGGCCGCCACGGTCCGGGGAATTGTTATCAGCCATTCGTCGCTCTCCTAGAAGCTCAGGCCGCCCTCGCGGGCGCCGTCTGCAAGCGCTTTGACGCGCCCGTGATATTTGTAGCCGCCGCGGTCAAAGAAAACCTCGCCGACCCCCTTCTCGACCGCGCGCTTGGCGATCAGTTTGCCGACCTCGGCCGCAGCATTGCTGTCGGCACCGGTTTTCAGCGCGGACTTGAGATCCTTGTCCAACGAAGATGCCGCGGCCAGCGTGCTGCCGGTGACGTCGTCGATGATCTGCGCGTAAATGTGCTTGCCCGAGCGGAACACGGAAAGCCGCGGACGCCCGGAGGCCAGACGTTGCAGACGCGCACGCGTGCGCATGGTCCGGCGTTTAAACAGGGTTCTTGCGTTCGACATCTTACTTCTTCTTTCCTTCCTTACGGAGGATGTATTCGTCATCGTACTTGACGCCCTTGCCTTTGTAGGGCTCCGGCGGACGATACGAACGGATTTCCGCGGCCACCTGACCGACGCGCTGCTTCGACGCACCGCTGATGATCAGTTGGTTTTGTTCCGGCGCTTCGATCTTGATCCCTTCGGGGATCGGGTAGCGAACCTCGTGGCTGAAGCCAAGCTGCAGCACGACATCCTTGCCCTGGACCTGGGCACGATAACCGACGCCGTTGATTTCCAGCTTCTTGGTGAAGCCTTCGGACACACCGACGACAAGACCGTCAATCACACTGCGCGCCGTCCCCCACATCTGACGGGCACGTTTGTGCTGCGCCAGCGGGGTCACGGTGACCTGGCCATCGGCCTGCTCAACCTTGACGTCATTGGTCAACGTCACGGACAGCTCACCGAGCTTGCCCTTGGCGGTCACGACGTTGCCGTTCAGTTCGACGGTTACGCCGTCCGGCACGGTGACTGGGTTACTTCCTACTCGCGACATGGCTTCAATCCTCGTTTCATTCCTGGGGTGTTCTTAGAACACCTCGCAGAGAACCTCTCCACCGACGTTCTGGGCCCGTGCCTCGGCATCCGACAGCACGCCACGCGGCGTCGACAGGATGGCAATACCAAGACCGTTGTAAACACGGCCAAGGTCACGCACGCCCGAATAAATCCGGCGGCCAGGCTTGGAAACCCGCTGCAGGCTCCGGATTACCGGATCGCCTTCGTGGTATTTCAGTTCAATCTTGATCTCGGAAATGCCCGGACGAACATCGCTGTGATCGAAACCGCGAATGAAACCTTCGCGCTTCAGCACTTCGAGAACGTTTGCACGCAACCGCGAAGCCGGGCACGTGACCGAGCTTTTACGGGCTTGTTGCCCGTTGCGAATACGGGTCAGCATATCGCCGAGGGGATCCGTCATCGACATCGTCGTCTCTCCCTTACCAGCTTGACTTGACCATGCCCGGAATCTGACCCATCGAGGCCAGTTCCCGCAGCTTGATGCGACATACACGGAACTTGCGATAGTTGCCACGCGGACGACCGGTCAGTTCGCAACGAAGGCGCTGACGGACCGGCGCCGAGTTGCGCGGCATCTCGGCAAGTTTCAGACGGGCGTTAAAGCGTTCTTCCGGCGACAGGTTCGGGTCTTTGGCAGCCGCTTTGAGACGCTCGCGGCGTCCCTCATGCTGTTTTGCCAAGCGGGCCCGTTTCTTATCCCGTTCGATCGCGCTTTTCTTAGCCATTACGCTCTTCTCCTCTTGCCGCTCAGTTCGCGAACGGCATATTGAACGCCTTCAACAATGCCTTAGCTTCGGCATCGGTCTTGGCGGTCGTGCAAATCACAATATCCATGCCCCGGATCTGGTCGACCTTGTCATAGTCGATTTCCGGAAAAACGATCTGCTCCTTGATGCCCATGGCATAGTTGCCGGCACCGTCGAAGCTCTTGCCGTTGAGACCGCGGAAATCGCGGACGCGCGGCAGGGTAACCGTCACCAGACGATCGAGGAATTCAAACATCCGGGCGCGGCGCAGCGTTACCTTGCAGCCGACGATCATTTCTTCGCGCAGTTTGAAGCCGGCGATCGACTTCTTGGCGCGCGTAACGATCGGCTTTTGGCCCGAGATCGCGGTCAGGTCGGCAACGGCGCCGTCCATTTTCTTTTTGTCCTGGCTGGCTTCACCGACACCCATGTTGATGACGATCTTGTCCAGACGAGGCACTTCCATCGGGTTCCCATAGTTGAACTCGGTTTTCAGCGCCGGGACGATTTCCTTCGCGTACACTTCCTGCAAGCGTGGGGTCATTTTCCTGCTCTCCACTCGCTCAAGCGTCGATGACTTCGCCGGAGCGCTTAGCAACGCGCACCTTGCGGCCATCATCGAGCTTTTTGAAACCAACACGCGTCGGCTTGTCGTCTTTCGGATCGACGTGGGCGAGATTCGAAAGGTGAATGCTGGATTCACTTTCAATGATCCCGCCAGCCGACGTCTGCGACGCCGCCGTGTGGCGTTTGATCTTGTTGACACCGGTCACAACGGCGCGGTTCGATGCCGGATCGACATTGACCACCTCACCGGTGACACCTTTGTCCCGACCGCTGAGGACAATAACGCGGTCGCCTTTTTTAATCTTCTGAGCCATTACAAAACCTCCGGCGCCAGCGAAATGATCTTCATGTAGCGCTTGGCACGCAGCTCACGGGTCACGGGGCCGAAGATACGGGTCCCGATCGGCTCGCCCTGCTTGTTGATCAGCACGGCGGCATTGCTGTCGAACCGGATCGCGGTCCCGTCCTTGCGGTTGATGTCTTTGGCGGTGCGCACGACAACAGCCTGCATCACGTCGCCTTTCTTCACTCGACCGCGCGGAATGGCGTCCTTGACGGAGACGACAATAATGTCGCCCACGGACGCATACTTGCGCTTCGAACCGCCCAGCACTTTGATGCACTGGACCCTTTTGGCGCCCGAATTGTCGGCGACCTCGAGGTTTGATTCAGCCTGAATCATCGTTCCGGTTCCTTTACTTAGACCTTGGCGCTCAAGCGCCTTCGGTCACAACTTCCCAAGTTTTACGCTTCGACAGCGGGCGGCATTCACGAATGAAAACCTGATCGCCCACCTTGGAGGCATTGGCCTCGTCGTGCGCGGCATACTTCTTCGACTTCTTGACGTACTTCTTGTACAGCGGGTGCATGACCCGACGTTCGACCAGCACGGTGACCGTCTTGTCCTGTTTGTCGCTGACGACGACGCCTTGCATGACACGTTTCGGCATTTTGTCGTTCCTTACCCTTGCGCCTGAGCGTCTTTACGCTCGACCAGCACGGTCTTGATGCGCGCGATATCGCGGCGCACGTGCCGCATCTGCGAGGTTTTTTCCAACTGACCGGATGCCGCCTGGAAACGCAGGTTGAACGCTTCCTTGCGCAGGTCGGCAAGCTGATCCTTCAGCTCGTCGTCGGTCTTGGTCCGAATATCGGCCGCTTTCATCTGATTAACCCTCTTCACCAACACGCGACACAAAGCGCGTTTTGACCGGCAACTTGGCCGCCGCCAAACGGAACGCCTCGCGGGCGATCTCCGGAGACACGCCGTCGATTTCGAACATGATCCGGCCCGGCTTGACCTTGGCGACCCAGTATTCCACCGAGCCCTTACCTTTACCCTGGCGGACTTCCGCCGGCTTCTGCGTGACAGGCACGTCCGGGAAAATACGGATCCACACACGGCCGGCACGTTTCATGTGACGGGTCATCGCGCGCCGCGCGGCTTCGATCTGACGTGCCGTGACGCGTTCCGGCGTCACCGCCTTCAGCCCAAACGAGCCGAAGTTCAGCGTCGTGCCGCCCTTGGCGAGACCGTGGATACGGCCTTTGTGTGCCTTGCGGAACTTTGTTCTTTTCGGAGACAGCATCGCTCTTTCCTCTTCTTAGGCCCGCTTAACGCTGCGGCTGCTGTTCGAGTTGCAGCTTTTCCATCGCCATCGGATCGTGGGCCATGATTTCACCCTTGTAGATCCAGATTTTGACGCCGCAGATACCATACGTGGTCAGTGCACGCGCTTCGCCGTAATCGATGTTGGCGCGCAGCGTGTGAAGCGGCACGCGGCCTTCGCGGTACCACTGCATCCGTGCGATCTCGGCACCGCCAAGACGGCCACCACAGTTGATCCGGATACCTTCGGCCCCCATCCGCATCGCCGACTGAACGGCGCGCTTCATGGCGCGACGGATCGAAACACGGCGCTCCATCTGCTGGGCGACGTTTTCCGCGACCAGCTGGGCATCGACTTCCGGCTTGCGGATTTCGACGATGTTCAGGTGCACTTCGGCATCCGTCATCGCAGCGATTTCGCGGCGCAGCTTTTCGATGTCCTGCCCCTTACGGCCGATAACGACACCCGGACGCGCGGTGTGAATGGTCACACGTGCTTTCTTCGCCGGACGCTCGATGACAATCTTGGACACGCCCGCAGCAGCAAGTTTCTCGCGCAGGAATTCGCGGATGCGAATATCTTCGTGCAGCAGATCGGCATAGTTACCGTCGGCAAACCAGCGGGAATCCCACGTGCGGTTGATGCCGAGGCGCAGCCCGACCGGATTTACTTTCTGACCCATTAAACCGTCTCCTCACGCTCGCGAACGACCAAGCGCATGTTGCTGAAGGGCTTTTCGATGCGACCGACCCGGCCACGCGCACGGGCGCGGAACCGCTTCATCACAAGCGCCTTGCCGACACTCGCCTCGGCGACATAAAGCCGGTCGACGTCGAGCTGGTGGTTGTTTTCGGCATTGGCGATCGCACTCTCGAGCAGCTTTTTCACATCCTGCGCGATACGGCGGCGCGAGAACATGAGCTGCGTCAAAGCTTTCGCGCAATCCATGCCGCGAATGCTTTCGGCAACCAGATTGAGCTTGCGGGGGCTGACGCGAATATGCTTCGCGAACGCCATCGCTTCGTTGTCATTCAATTGACGCTCAGCGGCCTTCTTGCCCATGATTAACCCCTCTTCGACTTCTTATCGACGCCGTGCCCGTAATAGGTGCGCGTCGGCGAGAATTCACCGAATTTGTGGCCGATCATTTCCTCGGTCACGAGAACCGGGACGAATTTCTGGCCGTTGTAGACACCGAACGTCAAACCAACGAACTGCGGCAGGATCGTCGAACGGCGCGACCAGGTCTTGATGACCGAGCTGCGCGTGTTCGAACGGGCTTCCTCTGCCTTTTTGAGCAGATAACCGTCGACGAACGGACCTTTCCAAACGGAGCGTGGCACTATCCCGTCTCCTCTTATTTCTTGCGGACGTGCCGGCTACGCATAATGAGCCGATCCGTCTTCTTGTTGCTGCGCGTTTTCTTACCCTTGGTCGGCTTGCCCCACGGCGTCACCGGATGGCGACCGCCGGAGGTCCGGCCTTCACCACCACCATGCGGGTGATCGACCGGGTTCATGGCGACCCCACGAACGGCCGGACGCTTGCCGAGCCAGCGTTTACGACCGGCTTTACCAAGGTTGATGTTCTGCTGATCCGGGTTCGACACCGCACCGACGGTGGCCATGCATTCGGCACGGACCAGGCGAATTTCACCGGACGAGAGACGCACCTGAGCGTAACCCTGATCCTTACCGATGATTTGCGCGTAGGTGCCTGCCGAGCGGGCCATCTGGCCGCCTTTGCCCGGTTTCATTTCCACGTTGTGGATGATCGTGCCGACCGGCATCGCCGCCATCGGCATTGCGTTGCCCGGCTTGATGTCAATCCCGGTCTTGCCGGAAACCACTTCATCACCCACGGCAAGGCGCTGCGGCGCCAGGATGTAGGCCAACTCGCCATCCGAATATTTCAGGAGCGCGATGAACGCGGTCCGGTTCGGATCGTATTCAATACGCTCCACAACCGCTGCTTCCGGCTTCGTACGCTTGAAGTCGATCTTACGATAGCGGCGTTTGTGACCGCCACCGATGCGCCGCGCCGTGATGTGACCCTGATTGTTACGGCCGCCCTTCTTGCGAAGGCCTTCCGTCAGGGACTTGACCGGATCGCCCTTCCAAAGCTGCGAACGGTCCACCAGGACCAGGCCGCGCTGACCGGGCGTATCGGGTTTGTATTGTTTAAGAGCCATTGTTCAAATTCTCCCGTCAGACGCCCGTGGTGACG
>Ga0209273_10001212_pt1 | contig 24591 bp, 16 predicted proteins | sample tdAd471_FD_187126 | JGI IMG/M metagenome (GOLD analysis project Ga0209273, IMG submission 187126) | Marine sediment microbial communities from the Atlantic coast under amendment with organic carbon and nitrate - tdAd47.1 (SPAdes)... | ecosystem: Environmental > Aquatic > Marine > Coastal >...
CAGAGCTTGATGTCCTCATCGATATGGGGTTTTTCGGTCAAGGGGATAATCCGGGCGTCATGGGCCATTTCCTGGTAGATCACCACGTGATCCTCGGCTTGCACAATCTGCCAGTAGCTGTTGTAGCCCGCACCCAGTCGCGGCGCGCCAAAACTGACGCAGCGTTCCCCCAGGGGGCGGTCCACCCAGGAGTCCGCCGGGTGTGCTTCGCGCCATTCGCGCAGTTCACGGGCAGCCTGGATGGCGGCCTCGGTGCGTGGCGGGTATTGTCCGTTGGGCGGATCGATAATCTGGGAAGTGCGCCGGTGAATAGTGCGTCGCGCCATCCACTGGGAATCGTAGTTCCCGGTTGACGGGTCGTAGGAGACTATTTCGCCGCTGAATGCGGCTTCCAGGACGCCTTCGCCAAACAGGGCGTCTTCACCGGCGGCGTAGATTTCGTCCAGCCGCTGTCGCAGGAATTCCACGTCCTCGTCGGTCAGAAATTCCTTGTCGCCAAACACGGCGGGACGTTCCACCGGCGTGATGGTATTGTTTTCCCAGACGCCCTGCAGATCCGGGTGTCCGTAACTGGTCCTGGGCATATCCCAGTCCTGGTCCTGCTGGGCGACCACCTGGCTGAGTGGCTGCAGGAACAGCAATAGCGCACCGCAAAACAGTTTCAGGGTTTTCATGGCCTGACTCCTTGTACTATTGAATTTTAGTTTTTTCAGTATCCTGCTGGTTTGTTTTCCAGCCTGATTTACTGTTCTGATTATTTACCTATTTACCTATTTACCTATTTACCTATTTACCTATTTACCTGGCTTGATTAGATACCTATGTACCTAATTCCCTATTATCCTTTTCTTTCATTGAGATTCACACGGCGATTCGTCACTGCCGCCGGATATTGCCTGTTACTATCGTTTACCAACTGGTCGATTTAATCAAGCTTGGGCAGGCGTTGATTCGACGAGTTGCCTGCCTGTCGCGTGCTTTTCCCGTTCCCGGGGGTTCAGGCGTAACCTGCTCCTGCCACGCCCACGTAGACCGAGTACAGGGACTGGCTTGCCGTCATGAACAGGCGATTTCGCCGGGGCCCGCCAAAACAGACGTTGGCACAGCGTTCCGGCAGGCGGATCAGGCCGATGGGATCGCCATCGGGCGCGACAACCTGGACACCGGGCATGGCCCCCGCCCAGAGATTGCCATCCACATCACAGCGGATACCGTCGGCGGCGGATAGAGATCCGGGCTGGTCCGGTCGGGAGAGCTGGACATGGCGCCGACCATTCCGCAGGCGGGCGCCGTCCACGTCCCAGACTCTGATTTCCCGACCTGCGCCGGTGTCCGCCACATACAGTCGATCGTACTGGGGTGAAAAACAGAGGCCGTTGGGTGCGTCGATCTCGTCGGTTACGCGGGTGATGGCGCCATTGTCGCCATCGACACGGTAGACGGCAAAGGGTTGCTCGGCTTCCGCCTGGTATCCTTCGTAGTTACCCCTGATACCGTAGGGCGGATCGGTAAACCAGATACTCCCGTCAGGATGTACCACGACATCGTTGGGGGAATTGAGCGGTTTACCATCGAAACTGTCGGCAATCACGGTTACCGTTCCGGACGGTTCGTAGCGCACCACGCGTCGGCCGCCGTGTTCACAGGACAGCTGTCTGCCTTCCCGGTCGAACGTATTGCCGTTACTGTGCCCTGATGGATCGCGCATGACGGATACGTGTCCGTCTTCGGCCAGCCAGCGAAGCTGGCGGTTGTTGGGAATATCACTCCATACCAGGTAGCGGCCGACACCGTTCCAGGCCGGTCCCTCGGCCCAGAGTGTGCCGGTATGCAGGCGCTGGATGGGAGTATTGAAAAGCATGTAGGGCCTGAACCGGGAGTCCAGGGCAATGATGTCCGGGTCAGGATAAGTCAGCGGCCGGTTGCCGGACCAGTCACGGGCTTGATAGGGCGGCAGGCCGGGTTGGGCCGTCAGTACGCCTGGCAACACGCTGGCGGCCAGGGAGGCAGAGAGAAATGCTCGTCTTTTCATTATTATTACATTCCGGCATGTTAACCGGACCGATGCTAACCAAACGGAGTCCCAAAGTCGAGCGGGCCAGAACCTGACCGGGTATTGGTCAGCCCGTGGCAGGTGGCATTTCACGGCTCGCCGGGTGACAGGGGGTGGCCCGGTCAATGGACTTCGCCCAGGATAGCTCTTATGCTGATTCCGCCACTGAATATGCCTGGTGCGGCTCTCCGCGACGGCCAGGTGTTCCGGTTCGGCGTCGTTAACCGTGTCGTCACCATAGAGAGACAGGCATGTGGAAAAACTGAAGGCAAACCTGGCACGAAGACCCTGGTGGATGAATGTCCTGATGTTGTTCTGTGGCTACATGACTTTTGTCTATGTACCCTGGGATATGCTGTTCAAGCCGGTGGTCGAAGCGGAGGAAGTCTGGTTCGGCATCGTTTTTACCGGTTGGGCAGCCAGAGTTTCCGAGCCACTGCATTGGTTGATTTATGGCGCCGGCACCTGGGGGTTCTGGAAAATGAAAGGCAGGATGCATCCCTGGGCAAGCGTTTACACGATGCAGGTGGCGGCGAGCATGTTGATCTGGAACGTCGTGGCAGACAACGGCCAGGGATGGGTTGCGGGCCTGCTGATGGCCCTGCCCTTTGTCGTGCTGGCGGTGCTGCTGTGGTGGGCCAAACCACTCTGGTCTATGGCGGCAGCATCGGCAACCGGGGAACAGTGAATCCCGGAAGCAAAAAAACCAGGGAAAATCAGCCGGTCCTCACCCAGGAGCACCGAATCAGGTTTCAAACTGAACCAACAAAAATACGCCGGCCAGCTGAAATCCTGCACCGGGGAGCGACTGAGTCAATCGGGCGAGACGGGTATGGGGAGCGTGGTGTTACCGCGCTGGTATCATAGTGCATAAAACGGCCTGGACAGATCTTGATGGCGAAACAATGCAGTTTCTTTTCACGTTACTGTGGGACCTGACTCCATGATCCTGGAAAATACAGAGTCCGGCAAGGTTCCCGTACCCGGCTTCGGTCAGTCGCTGCTGTGCTTCGGCGGCATCGTGCTGATGATCTCGGTGGGACTGTTTGTGTTGGGAGTGGATCTTCACAGCCTGATGTTCATCAGTCTGCTATGGGCAGGTATTCATGCCCGCATATTGGGTTACGACTATGGAAGTGTCCGGCAGATGATGGGGCAGGCCATCAGCCAGGCCTTGCCTGCCATCTATATCTTTGTGTTGATTGGCATGGTCATCGCCAGTTTCATGCAGGCGGGAACCATAGCCAGCCTGGTTTATTTCGGACTTGGCATCATCGACCCGGACTGGTTTCTGGTCGCCAGCCTGTTGCTCTGCAGTGTGATGTCACTGGCCACCGGTACCTCCTGGGGTACAGCCGGTACCATGGGTGTGGTGCTGATTGGCATGGGCGAGGCCATGGCCGTGCCCCTGCCCCTGGTGGCCGGTACAGTTGTCGCCGGCGCAACCTTTGGTGACAAGCTGTCTCCCATTTCAGATACTACCAACCTGGCGGCGATGAGCGCCGGTACCGGCCTGTACCGTCATATCGGATCCATGTTGTACACCACGGTGCCCACCCTGGTAATCACTCTTGTACTGCTGCTGGCGGTGAGCTCCTGGTCGGATCCTGTCGAACTGCCTGTTGCCAGTATCGACACCATTCGCCCGGCACTGGCTTCAAGTTATCGACTCCTGCCCCTGGTGACACTGTTACCCCTGGCGATCATGGTCATCCTCAGCATCCGTCGGGTCGCCGCAGAGGTAACCATGTCAGCCAGTATTCTGGCGGCGGTTGTCATCGCCGTTGTGTTCCAGGGGGAAACCGTAGCGGCAGTATTGAACGCACTGTGGTTGAACACCCCGGGTGATACCGGGATAGCCAGCCTGGATGAACTGCTGGGCAGGGGTGGCATCAGCAGCATGGCCTGGACGTTACTGCTGGCCCTGATGGCCCTGGCACTGGGCGGGATTCTACATGGAAGCGGCATGCTGGGAAGGCTGGTGGCGGGAATCCTGGAGAAAGTGCGCCACGTACCGGGCCTCATCGCCACCACTATCGGTGCCGGCGTGATCGGCAACATGGCCATGGGTGAAGCCTATATTTCCATTATTCTGAATTGCCAGTTATTCAGGCAACGCTACCGGGAGCAACAACTGGACCCGGCGGTGTTGTCCCGAAGCGTGGAAGAAGGCGCCACGTTGACCACGGGACTTATTCCCTGGACAACGGCGGGTGCCTTCTATTCCGCCACCCTTGGTGTTGCCGTTGTCGACTATGCCCCCTACGCCTTTCTTAATTATCTGAACGGACTGGTGGCTATTGCCATGGCCAGCCTGGGACTGGGGCTGCTCAACGGCAGAAAAGTCGAGGACTGAAATCTTGCCGTTGCTATAGACGGTTGGGGCGTTACTGGTTCGCGGTGGGATTGTCTGCTGGCAATCCGTGCCGGCCTGCGGACAGGATGATCCAGACAATCGCCAGGCAACTTGAAAGCAGAAAGACGAATCGGACTACTGACAGGCTGACAAAAATATTCGGCAGCAGGAAAACCAGGAAAAAGGCCAGGGTTATCCACATTTTCATGCCGAAGTACCTGGTGAGCATCAGTAGTGGAATATAGAAAACGGTCATGTCGTAGGGGTGGGTGTTGGGGCTTACCAGGATGGTCAGCGCCAGCGCCAGTGCCAGGGCGCTCAGGGTATCCATACGCTGGCGGCACACCACGAGCAATAAGGCCAGCAGACACATGCCTGACAGGTAGACTGGAATCGCCGCGTCGCTGAGCCCCTCCAGGCTTCGTGGCAGCAGCAGGGCGGCAACACCTATCCAGCCCTCGGTATGGATGACTGTCGGATTCAATGCCGTAGCGCTGGACCAGAACTCGACCCACAGGTGCCAGCCATAGAGCAGCCCGCTTGACAGCGAACTGGCGGTGAACACGATGGCAGCCGCAATCAACAACAGCCAGTTACCCCTGGACATCGCCACCAGGGCCAGGGGGATGGCGTAGTGCGGTTTGAAGGCCAGCAGTCCCAGGGCAATACCGGCCAGTACCGGTTTCCTGTCATGGCACAACAGTATGCAAAAGGCGAGAAAAGCGACCAGGTGTCCCGTTTGCGCCAGTAACATGTCCAGGATGCCCGGAATCCAGAACGAGGCTGTGACCACCATGGTCAGTCGTGTCAATGGATTGTTGACGTAGCGGCCCACCAGTTGGGACAGGCCCAGTAACGAGAGCAGAACCGAAATCGAGGTGATAACCGCGGCATTGACCGCCGGGTCGCCCAGTGACCGCAGGTGGAAATAGGGCAGGGCATTGGGTGGATAGGAAAACGGAATAGCGTAGGGTGGTGGCTCGCCGTCCAGCCGGTTTGCGGCGATAATCTGACGCTGGTTTGTCAGGGAATACGGTGAGCGCTCTGCCGCCAGCAGCTCGCCCACGGCGCGGAAAACCAGGGGATCGATGCGGTTTTCCTCATACAGCACTCGGGGCGGGCTGATTGTTGCCGATATAGTGAAGGCTGTCAGGGTTGCCAGCGCGATACAGGCCACTATCAGTATCAGTTCACTCCTGGTGTAGCAGTGGTTGCCCGGAGTAGCGTGGGACAATGTACCGGGTTGCGAGGTGGCTGTTGACAATAAAAAAGCCCTGAAGTTGCCCGTTAACGGGTGTCAGTATCTACCCCTCTTGTCGGCAACCGGGTAAATAGGTGTAGTATTCCGGCCCGACATGAAGCCACCAAGCGGTAAGCAGGTAAGCCTGGGTATGAAGCCTTTTCGCCGAGCCTTCGGACTGAATTTCACTTCGCTCACGTGGTGCGGGGGCTTTCTGCTGCTGGCATTGATGGGGTCCCACTGGGTCAGTGTCGACTCCGACCTGGTCCTCCATATCCTGTATGGCCGGGCAGTCATCGCCGACGGACTGTTCAGTTCAGATCCGCTGCTGGCATGGAGTACCGAGGCGCCGGTGCTCCAGGAATGGCTGTTCGAAGTATTGGTAGCCTGGCTGGACGACCAGCTTGGACTGCTGGGTCCGCTGCTGGTGTTTGCCGTCCTCATGGGCATGTTGCTGGCCGGTCTTTTCCGGCGGATGCGCAGGCAGGGCGTATGCCTGTGGGTGGCGCTGACTTACGCCATACTGGTTCTTGTCGCCCTTCGCATTCACCTGATTATTCGACCTCACATGGTCAGCTGGCTGGCGGTGGCCGTGCTGTTCGTACTCCTGGACGACTGGCAACAGGGCAGGCGCGGGTTTCCACCGACACTACTGGCAGCCGGTGCCCTGATGCTGTTCTGGACCAATACTCACGGTGGCTTTCTCATCGGGCTGGCATTGGCATCGGTGTTCGCTTTCCACCAGGCGTACCGGGCGCTGGCCGCCAGGGATTCAACCGGATTGCTGCAGGCTGTTGCGCTGGTGATCACCCTGACCGCGGTATCGCTGATCAATCCCTGGGGGTGGCAGCTGCATTTTCATCTCGTTGCCTTTCTGAGCAACGATCTGCTGATGAGTTCCACTACGGATTTTCTGCCGCCCATTTTCCAGAACGGCAGCCTCTTCGTATTGCTGGCCACCTCACTGGCGGTGACAATTCCCATGCTGCTTGCCTGGCGGCAGGTACTGCTGCGTGACTGGATCCTGCTGGCCGGGCTGTTGTACGCGGCGGCAACCTCGGCGCGGAATATCCCGTTCTTCGGGCTGGTCATGTTGCCCATTGCCGCCGGTTACCTGCAGGGCATACTGCAGCACTCCCGACGACGGTTCGCCACCGCGGTGCTGGCTTCATCGGAGCGGCTGGCCTACGACGAAGCGGGCAAAACCGGCGTGGGCTGGCCGATTATCATGGCGGTCTCTGTAAGCGGCCTGCTGCTCGCCAGCTCCGATGGTGTCGACCTGGAATCGGTCAATGTTCCGGTGGCCGCCCTTGACTGGGTTGACGGGCAACCGGACCTGCACACCAGGCCGGTCTTTGCCGACTACATGTATGCCGGCTACCTGCTGTTTGCCACGCCGGTTGAACGGGTTTACCTGCATGCGTTGAACGCCAACTATCCACCCTGGCGGCTGCAAAACTACTTCAGTATCGAAGATGGGGAGACCGGCTGGCAGGCTTACCTGGAGGGCTACGACTGGGCGTTCGTCCGCGAGGACAGTGATTTTGACAGGAATTTCCTGGCTTCGGCATGCTGGCAGCCGCTGTATTCCGATGACCAGGCGGCTATCTTCAGGAAAAGCTGCGACGGACAGTGACGTTTCCAGGAGCCGTTGATTCCGGGAGATATCTATACCGGCGGTGTCCTGCGAAGTTGTTTTTCAGAAATCAGGCTAGCAGGCTGTTGAAAAACGTCATGAGCGCAGCCAAGACGAGGCGAAAACTGTCGAAAAAGCGCAGTTTACCCAGTGTAAATGAGCATTTTGAGACGGTTTTTAACGAAGTATTGGCAAGCGCAATAGTTTTTCAACAGCCTGCTAGCGGACATAGAGACTGTTTACCGATTGTCGCCAGCTGAAAAGTTCCATGCGCAGCCGCTGGGAATCCCCGGATGAAAGCTGCTGGACAAGATTCCTGGTCTCAGCCTGATCCGCGTGCAGATCGTACAGCTCGTTGGGCCTGCGACCGAAATGCTCGATGTATTTCTGTTGCCCTCGAATGGAGGCCATGCAGCCCAGCTCGTACCAGCAATGCGCGTAGAGGGTGCGGTCATCGCTTGTATGCCACAGCAGTTCACCGGGTAAGTTGCCGCCGGCAACGGAATAGCCCAGTGTCTCCAGCAGGCTGGGCATCAGGTCCAGCTGGCTGACGGGGTTGGCAACGGTTCGACCGGTGGCCTCGACAGGGTCGTAGATCAGCAGGGGCACATGCAGCCCTTCCTGCCACATGATGTTGTCATGCTGGTACCTGCCGTGTTCGTTGAATGCTTCGCCATGGTCCCCGATGAAAACAAACAGCGTGTCCTCCAGGTGACCCAGGTTCCGGTACTGATCGACGAGCTCCCGTGAAAACTGATCGACATAGTGAACGGCGTTAAGATAGCGATTGAATTCCTCGTCCTCGACGAACTGCTTGAAGCCGTACCGCTGGCGTGGTGCCTGGTAGTCATGGTGAGGCGTGTTGGTCAGGTAAACCGCCAGGAAGGGTCCGGTGTCACCGTTTTCCGCCAGCCATGTCCTGCTTGCCGGTAACATGACTGCATCTTCCACGCCGAAATAATTGGCCGTCTCCAGTCCCTGGGTAGCAAAATTCTCCAGGGAATAAAAATCGTCAAAGCCGATGTTGGCAATCAAGCCCTCCCGCGCCTCGAATTCCCGCGTGGCCGATTGAAAATAAACGCTCCGGTATCCAGCCTGTTCCAGCAGGAAGGGGAGGCATCGACCGGGAATTCCTCCTTCTTCCGCTTCGGTGATCGGCATGGTCAGGTGGGGTTCGATACCGCAGAGTATGGCCACCAATGCCTTGGACGTGTGGGGAACCACCGCGTAGGCCTGTTCGGCGAACAGGCTTCGGTTTTTGAGGGAATCAAGAAACGGTGTGGTAGCCATCTCCGGGTTGTAGGGAGTCGTGGCGTCTGCCCGGGTCGACTCGAGGATTATCACCACCAGGTTTTTTCGCGGGGCCAGAGGATCGTCAACGGTCAGGGTGAGTCCATGAAGAGCTTCCCGTTCCACCAGGTCCGCGGTCAACTCCTCGTCGAGCCTGGTCATGGAGAACGCGAAGTTTACCAGGCTGGACCTGGCAAAACCGGGATCCGCATCATTCAGGGGGATCGTGGACCAGGCGCTGGAAACCAGCAGGGCACTGACCATGACCAGCACGGCCCTGCGACCCACGGGGCGAGGATGCTGATGAACCACGGCGTTGCGCACAATGTACCAGGGCAGAAACCCGATGATCAGAATTACCAGTCCGAGAAGCAGTATCAGCAACAGGGGTAATTCGCTGCTGAAAACCTGGCTGGTCTCGTTCAAGCGCTGCATTGAGAACAGAACGATGCCGAAATCGATGGTCGAGCCCGTTGCCACGTAAAACTGATGGGCCACGATTTCGATGCAGGCCCAGGCGACACCGGCTACCTGCAGGGCCACCAGGACCAGGTCCCTTTTTCTGCCGTGGAGGAACAGCATTGCGCCGGCGCCCAGGGCACCGAACACCAGCAGCAGGGCAAAATCGGAGCGGTAAAGGAGCAACACCTCACCGGCGCCCTGAAGCTCCCGCGCCCCCAGTACCCTGATGGTTTTCAGCGTCAACACCAGCAGCGCCAGCGGGAACATCAGGCCGCGGATGAATCCCCGCAGTCTCAGGGTGGTCTTGCTGTTTATTTCGGCGCTTGGGCTGAACAAGGCAGTGCCAACAGGTTGATTGACGAATAATCTCTTTAACGGTCGAAGACAGGATAGCAGGAGGGCCGGAGGCATGACAGATACAGCCTGCCCCGGGAGGTCCCCTGCGGACGGTGGGGCACAATGGCCGGCCGTCTGCGGTAGAAGTGGCGAAAATCGCCATTCGGTGGCAAACTTGGAAATTAAACGCCACGCAATTAGGGCAACTTGTTGATATCTAATAAGTTATTGGTTGGCCCGGGAATTGCTGGATTTGCAGGTGGATTCGCAGCGGGTTGCCAGTACCAGTCTGCTGCACAACAACCACTTTGCCGTAAAACAGGATGGACGCGAAAACGGTCCAGAGGAGACAGCTAATGGATTTTGAAGCGGTGCCGACACTGGCAATCATCTTTGGATTTGTCAGTTTTTGTGTCTACATGGATTACCGGGTAAAAATCTTGAAGGCAAGGGCCAGCAGCAACGGTACCGAACTCGAGGCGGTCAATCGGAAGCTCGAGGAAAAGACCCGGAACCTCGAAGAACGGGTACGGGTACTGGAATCCATTGTTACCGATAAAAAGTACCGGCTGGAACGGGAAATCGAAACACTGTGATCCCGCGTTGCCCTGGCAGCTGTGAGCCTGCCTGGACGTACTCACGGTGCGCTTCGGCGCAAACTACCTGCCGGTCGCTCCGCCTGGTGCCGCTGCACAGCTCCGCGTTAAGCGCCTGTAGCTGCGGGACAGCAATGACTGCAAGTGTAATGACCGGGTGAGCGCCACGCGCATGGAATCATCTGCCTGCTGTCGGTCGGTCAACCCTGCCTGCGGATGGCGTGTCGAACGAAAAACGGCGTAAGGAATTCATTGATCAGCGTTGCCCCGATGACGGTGGCCACCATCACATCGGTGTAGTCGCCAAGAGACTGACGGAAGCTGTCCCCGGCATTCAGTGTCAGGCCAACCATAACTCCCGCCGCCGGCAGCAGGGACAACCCCAGGTTCCTGGTCAGCTGCGGGTCCGTTCCCGCCAGCCATCCGCCGGCCAAAGTACCGAGATACTTACCGGCAAATCGGGAAAGAGTCAGGACGATGGCCAGGACCAGGGCTCCCGAAGTGAACACCAGGCCGATGTCCAGGTGTGCACCGGCGGTGAAGAAGAACACCCCGAATACCGGTTGCTGAACTGTATTGATGATTTCCATCGCCTCGTCGGCAAGCTCGTGCCGCGCGACATTGGTCACCATGAAACCGACCGTAAGGCAGATCAGCAATGCAGATATACCAACAGAGAGACAGAAGCCGGTAATGGCCATGATCAGGCCCAGCAGCGTGCCCAGCATGGTTCGGTATTCAGAGAAATAGGCAAGGCTCTTGGCAGTGATAAACCCGATCAGCAAGCCTATCGTCAATTCCGTTAGAAGGTGAAATCCGGATTCGACCAGGGCGCCAGGTATACCGCCATTGTCCTGTCCCAGCAGGCTGGCGGCGACAGCGATGGCAATGGAATAGAAAAGCACCGCGATGACGTCGTCAAGGGCGACTATGCCCAGCAGGGCAGACTTGAACTCTCCCTGGGCCCGGTATTCATCGACAAGACTCAATACGGCAGCCGGCGCTGTTGCGGCCGAGACCGCGGCAAGTATCAGCGCGATAACCTGCCAGCGGACATCGGGTCCGCCGTTGGTGAATGGCAGCAGCCACCACATGGCCAGGAAAACCAGGAGACTGGCCAGGCTGGTTTGCAACAGCGTTATCCAGGTAAGGCTGGAACGCAGACGCCTGACCAGGGGCATCTGCAGTGCCCCGCCGATAGAAAAGGCAATGATGGACAGGGCAAACTCGCGGAAGAATGCCATTTCCACTTCGATCAGTGGTCGGTCATACCAATTCAGAACGTAAGGTCCAAATACTATCCCGGCAGCTATATAGCCGATCATGCGCGGCAGATCTATGCTGTTGGCGAGGTTGCCTGCCGCTTCGCTGAGGATAAACATCACGCCGACGAAAAACAGCAGATGCATTTCTGAGGGGAGAGTGAAATACTCCATCTGGAGCTTCTGCTACCTCCTGGTTTCAGGACTCCCTGGCTAATTATGGAAACACACTGGCTTGCAGGCGAGTTCACTGGTGAGGCGCCTTGCTGCCGGCATGCGTCGGGCTGTCAAGGCGAGGCAGCAAAGGCAGTGGGGCACGACAGACTCCCGCAGTACACTTCCACAATCAGCAGCCTGTCAGTCAGAGAGTCCTTAGTTAATCCCGGGCAAACGGGTATTCAACCATGAAACTGCGCTGTTTGAAATCCGCAAGTGGAAGTAATCCTGCCATGTCAGGCGCCTGCCGGGGTTCCCGGTAGTAAACGCTGTCCTCAAGCGGGTTAAATCGTGGTGGCCTGGACTGTCGCCGGGACCGGTGGTCGGGGCGGATGCCGCGTGCCAATCCCTCATGCTGGCCTATTGATGCTGATCACAGAAGTGTTATATTCAGTGCGGAAGGGTATCCCGCCAAAAATACACGCAATTGCCGTCCTACAGGTGCTCAGATGAAAAAACTATCAGTTCTCGCCACACTCTCCTTTGCGTTGCTGACGTCTTCACAAACTGCATTGACGCAGACACCCAGTATTCAGGATTTCGATCAGCTGGTGGATATTGCCGAGGCGCTGTTTCCGTCGGATTTCAATCCTCCAGCGGCGACCCAGACGGTTGCGGCGGAAGGCTCGATTTTTTTTGCGCGGGACTACTGCTACCTCGCCGCCTGTGTCGGCTCCGGTGTGGCCATCGCGGCTAACGTGACCGGTGGCGCCGGATTTACCCCGGGCGGTGTTTACATTGTCGGCGGCTCGTTCGGTCAGGCGGTTCAGTATCTCGGTACCCTGGATGACCTGGTGGCCCAGGCCCTGGCACTTCAGGGCGATGGCGACGGCGGAGATAATGGTGGCGATAACGGCGGTGACAATGGTGGCGACGGCGGCGATGGAGGAACCGGCGGTAACACCGGAGAAAGCAGAATTATCAGCTTTGGCGGCGGCGCCTGTGCCTCCTGGGTTTTTCCAGCGGCGGGCACGCAAACGCGATCCCGCATAACCGCCCAGGAACTGGACGACAACGGTCAACCCACAGGTGGAACCCTGTCCTTCGAGCAGACCATGCTGTGGATTGAATCCTCGAATCTCCAGACCACGACGCGAATGGAACAGACCCTCAGCGCCGGTGGCGGTCAGCAGACGACGATCATCGAGACCACGGACATGTACCAGATTATGAACAATGTCCGTTACCTGACTCACAGTGACAGCACAACCGACACGACGATTTCGATTCCCGGGTTTCAACAGCAACAGCTGTCAAGTTCAGAAACTGTCTACGAAAGCCCAGGCCTGCTGGTCGGAACGGCGGAAACAGTCTGTGACAATGCCGAATGGTACGTGGCAGAAACAACCAGCACCGTCACTAACGAGTTCCAGACGCCGCTCCCGGGTGTGCCCAGCGAGCAGACCATCGTCAGCGATTCGGTACCTACCACTACCGTTGTGGACGGAGTCAACCTCAGCGTCAGTGTCGAGGCCGGAACGTTCAACACGGTTAAAATAATCACCTTCAACGAGGACGGCGAAGCCATCAGCTGGTTCGACACTGCCACCGGGGTTCCGGTTATGAGCGAGATCTACGATCCCGACGGGACGCTCGTGGGCGGCTCGGAGTTGCTTGAAATCAGCAACTGATCAGAGGTTCCCTAACGGGACACCGGGAACTTCGCCACCGCAAGTCGATGTGGTGAGCACAGAAGGGCACAGAGAGCACAGAGAGCACAGAGGGTTACGGCCGTGCCACGGATGGATCGTCAGAACTCGTTGGTTGTGGCACGCCGTAAACAGGTCCCGCTAGGCGCGACGCCCGCATCCCTGCGGGCGACAGCCCGTGCAGCCGCCATTGATTGCATGCCTGGATGTTCTCTGGTACTGCAATCCTTTAATCAACAGTTCTTCAATCAACTTCCGTCGCTTTGCCGGTACTCAGGGTCGCATGCGCACGTATTTCTCGAAGCGTTGTCGGCCCACCTGGCCGGCATAGATGTTGCCTTCGCTGTCGGTTGCCAGGAACTCTATGCCACTGCCGGTGGGCACCTCGTAGTCCGGGATAAACTCGGTAATCCAGCCGGTGTTTGCATCGCCGATGCGGATGCCCCGCTGCCAGCCTCGATTCCACTGCTGGCCGGACATGCCGTCGGCCACGTATATCCTGTCCTGGTCATCGATCCAGATACCGCTGGGGCGTCCGAACTGGGTCCAGATGTCCAGGAGCTCGCCGTCCTGGCTGAAAATCTGGATGCGATTATTGCCGCGGTCCGCGACGAACAGCCGACCCGCAGAATCCAGTTTCAGGTCATGGGGATCGTTGAATAAACCGGATTCCCTGCTGAGGGACTCAATACCGCCGCCCAGTTGCAGGAGCAGCTGGCCAGACGCCGAAAACTTGACCACCCGGTTGTTGCCGCCGCGATGACCGTCGGCGACCCAGAACTGGCCGTCAGCGTTGACGACCACGGCCGAGGGACCATTGAAATGGGTTGCGTCGTCACCCGCCACTCCGGCTTCACCGAAGCGCATCAGCACTTCCCCGTCCTGGTTGAGCTTGATGATCTGGTGCCCCATGCCACGCTCCAAACCCGGCGCGCCCCGGGCGTCACCTTCCGGCGCGCCTTCCGTTACCCAGATATTGCCTTCATCATCCAGGTCGAAACCGTGGGGCCAGGCGAACAGTCCGGCGCCGATGCTTTTCACCGCGTTGCCGTCCCGATCCAGCTTGTGGATCGGGGCCAGGGGGGAACCGGCACACTGATTGGCGCCGCAACGCTCCACGATCCACAGGTGTTCACCGTCAGGGTCTGGATGCACGCCGGTTACCACGCCCATGGGCCGGTCGCCGGGCAGGCTGCCCCAGTGGTAGATGACCTGATAAGGATTTTCCGCCACTGCCTGGGCCAGGCTGGTCATGGGCAGCAGAATCCAGAGTGCCAGGCCGAACAGGGTACCGAAACGGGGAATAAGAAGTATTTGCCACAGGCGGGTGCTATTCATCGGCTGCTCCTTTGATTAAGGATGTTGTTATGCTGAGCTGTGGACGCCTGGACGTGCCGGTTTCCAGCGTCACTGGCATCAGGGATGAAGATAACCGATTTGCAGGCTGCAGGGAACACAACCCGATGGCAGCCGGGAAGTCAGCCCGCTAGCGGGACGATTAGCCGGTCACCCGTGACTGTTCCAGAAGCGATGAACAGGTGAATTGACAGCCAGGTTTAAAGCAGGGAGATGCACCGGCCAATAGCAGGAGACCAGTGCGGCGGATAAAAAAACCCGGGAGCAGGCCCCTGGCCTGTCCCGGCTCTTGGTAGACGTTGATCGGGTTTCTTACAGCTCGAAATCCATGGCGTAACCGACGACGAACTTGATCTCGTCGTTGTCCAGGTTGTCAGGACCCGGATCGTCAAGATCGGTGTCGGTAATAGTGAAGCTGAATCCGTCTTTTGCCAGTGAAATGCTGTAGTCGATATAGTCGCCGGGCACGCCGTTGAAGGCCTCGTTGAAGTCACCCTCGTGACGACCGACATGGAAGCCCACTTCCACGCCATTGCCTACTTCCATGGCGTAGTCCGCGTAGATGTACGTGGCTTCACCAAAACCGAAATCAGCACCGGGCCGGAAAGCATCTTCATCGGATTCGGTGTCTACCAGGATGTAGGCGCCCAGGGTGAAACCACCGATACCGATGGAACCGTAAATCTCGCTGAAGTCGAACTCGGCTTCATCGTCGTAATTGTAGTAGAGGTAACCCACATCGTAGGCAACGCCACCGGCTTCGCCGGCGAAACCTGCATAGACATCGTGCTCGTAGGAAAATACGTCATCTGCCGCATAGGAAACGTTGGATGCCCAGGTTCCAATATAGAAGCCGCCGTCTGTCGCGAAATCGATTCCACCAGAAACCGCGGGGTCATTGATGCTCTGGGTCAGGCCGCGCCAGATATAGTTGTTGCTCATGGCAACATTGGCGGTAAGCTCCTGAGCCTGAACCGAGCCCGTGGTGGCAAGTAGACCGGCAGCGGCTAAAGTAAGAATTCGAGTTTTCATATCTAGTCGTATCCCTTGAATGGTTAAATTAAAAGGCAGTGCATGCCCCCTGCTGCACCATTGAGCAAGAACTGAGCCAATATGCTACAGGCCACGTTTTATGCGGAGTTTAGCGAGTCAGCGGGGCTATCCGAGGGCATGGTGAAAAACGCCTGTGCACAAAAAAGGTGCGAATGGGGCAGCGGCGCTCGTTATTAATGCAGTGGGGAACGGGACGGGATCGTGCTTCCAATTCAGGGTGATCGCGGACAAAAAAAGCGGCCGGATAAAAAATCCGGCCGCTTTGCTTCTGTTGCTTATTGCCCTGCCAGGAGGGGTAGTGCTGATCAGGGAGTCACGGTGACTTCCAGGTATTGATCATTGAACAATCCACCGTCGTCGGCCCGCGCCCACAGCGTGTACTGTCCCGGCTCGCTGAAAGTCACCTCCACCTGGTAAAGCCCGTCCTCGGGCACTTCAGGTGGTTGCCACAGCGCTCCCCAGGGGGAGTTTGCCGCTGTCCGGGTGTCCTCCCAGGGCTTTACCTGGGGCGGGTCAAACGTCACATCTCCCGGCCCGCGATACTTGGTCCAGGAGAGGAACAGGCCATTTACCTTGCCCACCGTAACCCGGGACGGCGGACGCATGATGTCGGCTTTCCATTCCTCAACGGTCTTGGGGCTGAAATCACTTCCGCTGCCGATTCGTCCAGGCTTGGGAATGCCATCGTCGTTGACCCGGGCGACGATCTGCAACGCGTCACCCGCTTTCACCGTTCTTACCCGGTCACCGATGATTTCAATACTCGGTGGCAGGTTGGCCCGGGACTCGGGACTGCTGGTACCGGCTCCCAGGGAGCCGGTTTCCGAGGCAATGATTATGTTATCGATCATGTAATCCGGCATCAACGTGGCGTAGGCCGTCTTGGTGATACCGTTGGCTGATGTCACGGTCCAGGTCAGCTCATCCTCGCCGAAATCTCCGGGCACCACTACCTCGAAAGTAAAGCGGTTCCGACGTGGCAGGAAGTGCGTAGGCTGCCCCCGGTCAGCGGCTCCGGGGGAGAAAAAATTGTGCTCCCCCACCGGAATATCCGGTTCCTCCTCCCAGTTTTCATTGAAATAGCCGAACACCAGGCTGATAGTACCGTCAACGTTTGGCCGCCAGCCTTCGTAGGCCGGCTCGACATGCTGACCTTCCCGAAAGCTGAGCTGCGCCGTCAGGGACTGGCTGAGCACGCCCGACAAGACCAGCAGGACAAGACTGCAGGTCAGTGACCGTAATACACGTGTCGAATCAAGCTTCATGGTTTATTCCTCTCTCGGGTGTGACTGCTTTATTGATTGACGTTCAGGGCAACCTCGTTACCCGGTTCGCCGCTGTTGTCAGAAGTCTGTGGTACCGGTGCCACCAACGGTGCCAGGCACAACGGACAGCCGATAACATGGTCGTTGGGGCCAAGGTTCAGATTGTCACGGCGTTCTGCCATGGCTTCGAAAAACTGTTCCTCGGTCAGGGTCACGCGTATACCGAGATCGATGAACATGTTGGTTACGGAACGATTTCCGGATCCCTGCCAGTTGCGCGGATCGGGCACATTGGGGTTGCTCTCGGTGTTATCGAAATAGCCGACGATGTGAAGAATCGTGCCTTTAGGCAGCAGCGGCGCGTAATCGTCCTCGAAAGGGTAGCCGCGCACCCAGTTGTGGTCATAGCCGACACAGGACAGGGTTTCCACGGTATAGCCCCAGATCGCTTCCAGGCACATGCGTTCTCCCGGTGCGTGCAGGTGCGGCTCAAAAGTGATGACCTTGGTGTGCTCGTTCAGGACCGTGTAGGCATGCAGTTCCTGGTCTTTCTCGTTGCCGGCAATACTGATGTCGACACCATTGCCGAGACCGATAAAAGCCGGCTTGTACTTGGGCTCGTAGCCCCTGGGATGGAAGCGAAAACCGATTTCCAGGTGACCGGTGGTATCCCTGCCGTTGGAATGCATGTGCACCGAATCGGTGGCGAACACGGAGCCGGCCCGCAGCAGCCTGCCGGCGTCTTCGTCGAATATATCCGGATTACGACCGACCTCGTGGACCGGCCAGTTTACGGTCTGCCCCGGTAAGGGATTGCCATCCTCGTCATGTACTTCGGTTCGCCAGATCATGTGATGAAAGATGTAACGACCACCCACTGTCTCCCGGCCATTGCCCGCCGCCGGCACGTCATTGACCTCCACGATCTCCACTGATTTGACGTAGCGATCCTCTTCCAGTCCGCTGGCAACCCGGGCGATTTCACCCCACCAGTCGGGTCTGCCGGCCTCCATGAAAAAGTCCTCGGTGTTGATAACCAGGTCCGGTTCGCCGAGGGTCCACTTGACGCTGTCATCGAACACCAGTGCTGCCGGTGCATCTGCGGGGTTGCCCCGGGGTGCGCCGGTTCTCGCCCACCGGGATATGGCGGCGATTTCCTGGTCCGACAGGGACGGATCATTCTTGAATTGCTGAATGCCGATATCCTTCTCCACGTACCAGGGTGGCATGGCCCCGGCACGGTCCCTGATGGCGGTTTTGTATTCGATCAGGCCGGCGAATGGCGCAACCTGTTCGTAGGTCACCAGGGGCATGGGCGCCACTCCCTCGTCACGGTGACAGTTCTGACAGCTGCGCTGCAGAATGGGTTCGATATCCTTGTGGAAGGTGACACTCTGGGCCAGTGTCGACGTGGTCAGGGCCATGGCGGCAGCAGCAAGCCAGGCGCTCAAAAAACGCGGTACGGAAATAGACATGGTCTCCCCTTCAGCTGGACTGGGCCGGCTGTCTTTGTTGAAACTGGCCGCAGGAGACAACGAATCGATTGGTCGGAATTCTGGACGGTGACCGGTTCGCGGACAACCGCGAGTGCCGTTGCCGGCAAGACTTCTGGCTCCTGGCACAATCAATGCTGTCGGGGCGGCCTGACCCTGGCAATACTAGTGGAAGGTAATCAACCCGAACAAGCAGCAGGCAGGAATATGAAGGACAAGTTTGAGGTAGATCAATTCCGGGTGGCTGAAACACCGGAAAACGCAGCAGGAGAGGACCCGGGTCAGGGTAAGTGACACTGTCAGGCTTCGCCGTGGGTGGCGCGGGGGTGACTGGGAAACAGTTACCCCGGCCGACTTGCTATCGACGTGATCCGCCAGTCGGCCCGGAGTCGTGCTCCGGGCAGGCGATTCAGGCGGCGGTTCCTGTCAGTCCTGGTCTGGCAGGCTGAACACGTACAGCGCATTGCCGTTGTCGGGGTGCTGTATTTCCGGTGCAATTACCCGGGGTACCGTGCGTGGACTGGAACCTCCCAGCGCAGTGGTCACACCAATGTACTGCTTGCCGTCCACGGCGAACACGATGGGATGTCCCTGAACAGAAGTGCCAAGTCGCACTTCCCACAACACATCTCCGTTCTCAACATCATGGGCCCGGAAATAGCGGTCAAGGTCTCCGGCGAATACCAGGTTGCCGGCGGTGGAAACCGTGCCGGTGTGATAGGAGGCGCGTTGCTCGAACTTCCAGACTTCTTCCAGGGTATCCACGTTGTAGGCACCCAGTTTACCCATGTTGCCGTCCGAACCGGGCATCTCGAAGAAACGGCGACTGGAAGCCAGGCCTCCGCCACCTTCGACCAGGGCCACTTCCCGGGCATTGTTTTCCAGACAGGTCTGGCTGAGGGGCGCAATCAGCGTTCCCGTCGGTTCGTGGTAGGTCATGGAATGCCAGTCCTTGCCGCCGGTGCTGCTGGGACATACCGGTATCCACTGGTCGAGCTGGGCATTCTGAATATCCTCGCGGTAGGTCACCAGTCCGGTTTCCGCGTCGATGTCGGTAAAGGCATTCTGAAAAACCGTTTCCGTGTAGCCCAGGAATTCCCCGGTTTCGCGATCGTTCTTCCACAGAATACCGTGCTTGCCGATGGACAGCACCAGTTTCTGATCACCTCGATCCACCAGTACCCGTTCAAAAACTTCGTCCAGGTCAAGGGCTTCGGCGGGTACGTGCTGGAAATGCCAGTCCAGTTCTCCGGTATCCACGTCGATGGCGATGGTGGCATTGGTAAAAAGGCCAACGTCGTTGATCGTCAGGTGGCGGCTTGGCGGGGCCCAGGGTTTCTGTTGTGCGGTACCCCAGTAGGTCAGTTTCAATTCGGGATCGTAACTGCCCGTTATCCAGGTTTCGCCACCGGCGCGAAAGATATCCTCGAGGCCGCCCCAGGTATCGCCATCGGGATTGTCGGACTGGGCGATGGTGTTGAATTCCCAGAGGCGTTCACCGGTGTTGGCGTCATGGGCGGTCAGGTAGCAGTTGGCCTCGATGTAGCGGGCACAGCCGGCCTGACCCTGAATGATCTTGCCGTCGGCAACGATGGGACCGCTGGAATTGACGAATCCCTGGCTGACATCGGCAACCACCGTTTGCCACACTCTTTCACCGGTTCGGGCATCCAGTGCTATCAGCCTGGAATCGGTGGTTGCCTGGATCACCTTGTCATTATAAATGGCGATATTGCGCATGTCCTGGCGGTTTGCCGGACCGGAATGGTGTTCCCAGATCAGTTCGCCGGTAGCGGCATCCAGCGCCTGGACAATATTGCTGGGATTTATCAGGTAGATGACACCGTTATAGACTATCGGAGCCGGTTCGGAGTCACCGTCTTTCATGCTCCATACCCACTCCAGGCGTAAATCCTCCACGTTGCCTGTATTGATCTGATCCAGGGGACTGTAGCTGTGGGCGTAGTAGTCACGCCGGATCATCGGCCAGTCCGCCGGATCGGGATCTTCCAGCATGGCGTCGGTAAGCGGGACGTAGTCGTCCACGGTGCCCTCGATGACCAGGCCTTGCGGCGCTTCCGGTTCCGATCTTTGCCGGGCAGGAGCGGCACCGGTCCGGGCCACGTAGGCCGCTATTTCGATAGCGGAGTCGGCGGTCAGGGCGACCTGGCCGGGAATCATGCCGTTGGTGGCCAGTATATGGGCAGTAATGTTGACGTAATCTGCCTGTTCCAGGTTTTCGTTACCACCGGGAGGCATATTCGTCTGAATATTGGAGATCAGCGCTGCCGGGGTCTGTGTGCCCCACCTGGAAAGGAAATCTTCGCCGGACAGAAGCGGTCCCAGTGGCGTGCCCTGGAGTTCGGCACCGTGACAGGTAGCACAGTTAGCGGCGTAAAGTTCAGCACCGGTTTCAGCCTGCGCTGTCGTATAGGTTCGAGGTCCGGGGTCCACGGTATTGCTGGAGTCCTGTTGCGAACAGGCGGCTAACAGCAGGCCACCGAGAACCGTGGCGCTGAACAGTCTGCTGGTTCCGGCCAGTCGGGCAGTGTACTTCGGGTTAATGCTTTTCATCAGCTTGGACCTCTTATTCTCTTGGCAACAGCCAGCCACGAATTTCTCCGCCGGGGTTGTTTTCGCTATGGATAACAATATAAAGCGCCTCGTTTCGCAGTGCTTCGACCTGCGCCGCTGTCAACTCGAGGCTGCCGCTGAGTTCACCCGAGGGGGCGGGTGTCACTTCAAGGGCGCCTATGGGAGGGCCGTTCATCGCCCGGGGGGCATTGTGTACGTGGGCAGCGGACGCTGCCGAGCTCATGCCCTGGTAGGTGCCGGTGAGGCTCAGGGTGGAATCGTCCAGGGTGGCGAAAACTTCGCCGACGCCGGTGATGGTGCGGTAGGTCTGCGGCGTCACCGGTACTTCGGAGAGACGGGCCCGATACATGCCGGACTGGGCACTGGCGGCCGCTATCACGGCAGCGCTGGCGAGCAGGCACAGGGCAGTTAGCGAGGGGAATCTGGTTGGGAGTTTCATGGTGGCTCTCTGTTCTTGTCTGGTTTTTATAGTGAGCGGCCGGCCGGGGATAATGTCGTCATCTTTCGGCCAGGCGAACGCAAGTGTGGTGGAATTTTCCTGCTTGTTATTTCCCGGATTTCACTGGTACCGGTAGCGGGTTTTGCCGCGAAATCCGGTGTTATTGCTGACAGGGCCCGCTTCCGGGACTGCGTGTCCTGCCAGCATTATACGCAATGTGACGATTTAGCCAATCTCGACAATTCAACGAGGTTCCAGGAGTCCTGCGAAGGGAATCCCGCTGAGCATGGCCATGTCACGATCCCAGGTCGACAGGTCTTCCAGGTTGAACTGGTGGATATCGCTGTGGCCGCAGGCGCGGGCCATCACCTGCATGAGTGTAACTGACGAATCCAGGAAACGGGCCAGGTTTGCGGCAGAACGATCGACATTCAGGCGTCGGCGCAGTTCCGGTTTCTGGGTGGCGACACCGGTGGGGCAGTTGTTGGTATTACAGATCCGTGCCGCCACACAACCAACTGCCTGCAGGGCGCTGTTAGCGATGGCCACGGCGTCTGCGCCAAGGGCCAGTGCCTTGACAAAGTCCATGGGCAGACGCAAGCCGCCGGTAATCACCAGGGAAACCCTGCCACTGGCCCCCTGGCTGTCGAGAAACCGGCGTGCCCGGGCCAGGGCCGCAATGGTCGGCACGCTGATGTGATCCCGAAAGATTTCCGGGGCCGCTCCGGTGGCGCCACCCCGACCATCCAGGATGATGTAGTCCGCACCGGCTTCCAGGGCGAAGCCGATATCCGCCTCGATATGATTGGCGCTGATTTTAAAGCCGACAGGAATGCCACCTGACAGTTCCCGCACACGATCGCCGAACTTACGGAAATCGGCGGCGCTGGTCATGTCTCTGAAAGTGGGTGGCGAAACGGCAGGCTGGCCTTCGGGTATGCCCCGTACCGCGGCAATCCTGGCAGTATTCTTGCTGCCCGGCAAATGACCGCCGGTACCGGTCTTGGCTCCCTGGCCGCCCTTGAAATGAAACGCCTGAACCCGGGTCAGCAGGGCTTCGTCATAGCCGAACATGGCACTGGCCAGTTCGTAAAGGTAGCGGCTGTTCGCTTTCTGCTCTTCCGGCAGCATGCCGCCTTCACCGGAGCAGATACCGGTGCCCGCCTGTTCGGCACCGCGGGCCAGGGCAATCTTGGCCTCTTCGGACAGGGCGCCGAAACTCATGTCGGAGACCAGCAGGGGAATGGTCAGGACCAGCGGCCTGGCAGCTTCCGGACCGATCACGGTCTCGGTGGCAACCGCGACGTCCTCCATGAGCGGTTTACTGGCCAGCTGCGCCGTCATGATCTGGATCGAATCCCAGTGCGGCAGCTTGTGCCGGGGGACGCCCATGGCGGTCATGGGGCCGTGATGCCCGGTTTTTTCCAGTCCTTCCCTGGCCAGCAGGTGGATCATCTCGACGGTGGGTTCTGCCTCCGTAGCCCGGGCCTCCGGTGGCTGATCATCGTCGGCCGACTGCTCTCTGCCAGGGCCGGGTTTACCCACCTGGTCGTCATTAAACTGTTTATGGCTGCCGTCGCAATAGGGTGGATTAGCCGTGTGCTTGCATCGACACAGGAAGGCTTCGCCGTCTTCCCCGGCGGTAAACGGTTTCGGCTTGAGGCCGGTGTCGGCATGACTGCCGTCGCAAAAGGGCTGGCTGGCTGAACGTCCACAGACACAGAAGTAGTATTCCTTGCCCTTTTCAAGATTGACCCTGGCGGGGGTATTGGCGGCGACTACGGGCTTTGACACGGCAGAAACACTCCTTATTACAATTGAGGTAAATTACTGGCAGGAAAAGTTCTCGGCAATCCAGTTGCGGGGATCGTTCTCGCCACCGGCTGGACCGCGGTAGCGAGCCCGCTGGGGGTACGGGCACAATGGCCGCTCGTTATCCACCTGGCCGCCACTGCTGTGGGTGGCCACGATGGCGTCCGGGGCATTGCCGTTTTCCACCCAGTCAACCAGCGCCGGCAGCTTGTCCCAGCTGTTCGGCCCGGCACCACCGCCGCAGTGACCCATGCCGGGGGCCAGAAACAGGCGGGCGTTGTCCGCGGCCGCGCTGAAGTCGCCCGTGTAGGTGGTGTCAACCATGTCGCTGAAATAATTGACCGTGGCTGCGGCCACCGACAGCGCATCGGTGAGGCCATGGTAGACGATGAGCTTGCCGTCATGGTCCTGGAGGAAGCTGCTCAAGTCAGTGTCGGTGGCATCCATGATGGAACTCATCAACTGGGCATTGCCCGCAGTGAATTCGTCGACACTGAATGACATCCAGTGGTACTCGGGATTCATGCCGGCTGTGCGCGGCTGGTAATCGCTATCGTTGAGCACGGGAATTGCCATCCCCGGATCGTTGTCGAAAAACAGGTAATTCACATGGTCCCCGGCAGGTCCCCTGAGCATTCCCGGCAGGTTGCCGTTGTGCTCGCCCGGGATGAACAGCCCGATCCAGTCGGGCTCGGAACCTGGCAGTTTGCCGGGGTAGATTACCTGGCCGCTGCTGTCGTAGGGCCCCCTGTAGTAGTCGCTGATCGTCTGGATCTGTTGGGGCGTGAAACAACCATCATTGCTGACTCCCGCCGGGCAGGTCCATTCCGCGAGGTCTTCGGCTGCATCGAAACTGCAGCTGAACGGATCGTCGATGACGCCGTCGCGGATACCATCGCTGGCATCGCATTTGCCCAGTACAGCGTCATGCAGTATCTCCACCAGGCGGGTGCTGTCCCTGGAACCGTCACCGTCGGTATCAACGGCGAGGTTGCCGCTCATACCGTTTTTGAACATCTGTTGTAAATGCCAGACGCCGGCAGCATTCATGGCCTGGTAAAAATTCACCGGGGCGCCCGCCACGATACCGTCGAAATCGTAGGGAAATCGCTGGGCTTCCATGAGGCCCTGGCGCCCGCCGGTGGAACAGCCTTCAAAGTAGGAATAGTCCGGTGCCTGGCGGTAATAGGCATTGACCAGTGTCTTGCCTGCCATCACCGTCAGATGCACCGCCCGGTAACCGAAGTCGATTTCCGACTGGCGATTGTTGTAGCCGAAGGACGAACCGGGTTCGGTCCCGGTGTCGTGACCGGTATTGCTGTTGGCCACGGCGTAGCCCTCGGCAAGCCGATGATCGGCAAAGTCCAGGTCACCGTCCTTGCCGCCGTCGCCCCACTGCAGGAAGCGGCCGTTCCAGCGGCCAGGCAAGGGCAGCTGCACGTGATAGTGGATGGCGGGTTGGATCAGGCCACGTACATAGCA
>Ga0209273_10001214_pt1 | contig 24560 bp, 19 predicted proteins | sample tdAd471_FD_187126 | JGI IMG/M metagenome (GOLD analysis project Ga0209273, IMG submission 187126) | Marine sediment microbial communities from the Atlantic coast under amendment with organic carbon and nitrate - tdAd47.1 (SPAdes)... | ecosystem: Environmental > Aquatic > Marine > Coastal >...
TTGCGTCCGAGATGGATATCTCGCATTTGCCGATGCTGTGGCGGGACGGTGGCGGCCCGCACGGCCACCTGATCGGTCATGTCGCCAAGGCCAATCCGCACGGCGCACGGCTTGGTGGCGCGGCGGGGTCGGTGGCCGTATTTTCCGGTGCGCACGCGTATATCTCGCCCAACTGGTATGCGAACCCGGCGCTGGTGCCGACATGGAATTACGCGGCTGTACACCTGCACGGCATGCCCCGCGTGATTGCCGACGAGGCCGGGGCAATCGATATTCTCGATACACTTGTCGACGCGTTCGAAAGCGATGCATCGGGGAACTGGTCGACGGCCAAATTGCCCGAAGGCGTCCTCGTCAAACAACTGCGGGGAATCGTCGCGTTCGAGATGCCGATCACACGGGTCGAGACCAAGGTCAAAATGAGCCAGAACCGTGCACCGGACGATATTGCCGGCGTCGTTGCGGCTCTAGACCGGAGTGAATATCAGGAGGACCGCGCGACGGCGGACATGATGCGCGAGTTGAACGGCGGCTGACGCGGATTATTTCCGAAACGGGATCGCCAGCAGGCCGATCAGGCCGCGGTCTCTGTCGGCGCGGAAATCTTCCAACCCGATGGTCATGCCGTCGTGCCCATCGCGGGGTTGTGGCGTGTAGGTGGTGAATATCCGGTCCCATACCGACAGGCAAAATCCATAATTGCTGTCGGTCTCGTCACGATGCCAGGAATGATGCACGCGGTGCATATCGGGCGTGACGACAAGCGTTCTGAGCGCACGGTCGACGCCAAGCGGCAGCTTCATGTTGGCATGGTTGAACATGGCTGACGCGTTCAGCAACACCTCGAATACGATCACGGCAACAGCGGGTATGCCAAGCGCCAGCACCAGGGCAATCTTGATCAATAAAGACAGGATGATTTCGAGCGGGTGGAAGCGGATGCCGGTGGTTACATCTATTTCGGTATCGGCATGGTGCATCCGGTGCAGGCGCCAAAGCACCGGGATCTTGTGAAACACCACGTGCTGCACATAGATCGCGAAATCGAGAAATACGACACTGCCCGCGGTTGCGGCAAGCGCCGGGATCTCCAACACATTGCAAAGCCCGACACCGTTTTCCGATGCCCAAAGCGCGGCGGCGGCGGGCGGCAGCGGGATCAAAAGGCGGGCGACCAGCGTATCGACGACGACGATGCCGAGGTTCGCCGGCCAGCGCGCAACCCGCCCAAGGGCGCGTTTTCGGCGCGGCATCAACGCTTCCAGCAGCATCATGCACGCCAATACACCGGCGAAAACGCCGATGCGGATCATGCCTTCGTGGGACAACACGTACTGCATGCGTAACGAACCTTTATTGTTCCGGTGAAAGTGGCGTGTTGTGCTTGGTGTTTCAAGCAATGTCATCGGGTGTTAAAGTCGCCGCCCGCAAAGGAGAGCGTACCATGAACATCAGCCACCTGCTGCAAGACCGTGCCCGGCAGGACCGTCCGCTCCGGGTCGGACTGATCGGCGCCGGCAAGTTCGGCACCATGTTTTTATCCCAGGTTCGTCTGACGCCTGGCATGCACTTGCTGGCCGTGGCCGATCTGGACGTCAGCCGCGCCCATGCCGCCCTGACCGAAACCGGCTGGCCAAAGGAACAGATCGCCGCAACATCGTCGGCAAAGGCGCTGGCGCAAGGCAGCACGTGGGTCACGGATGACAGCGATGCGTTGATCAACGCCGGTGGGCTGGATGTGGTGATCGAGGCGACGGGCGTGCCGGAAGCCGGTATTCGCCACGCCTTGGCCGCGTTCGAGCGTGGCCGCCACGTGGTCATGGTCAATGTCGAAGCCGACGTGCTGGCCGGGCCGCTGTTGAAGCGCAAGGCGGATGCCGCCGATGTTGTATATTCACTGGCTTATGGCGACCAGCCGTCGCTGATTGCCGAACAGGTCGACTGGGCGCGGTCCGTCGGCCTCGATGTCGTGTGTGCCGGTAAGGGTACGCTCTACATGCCGGAATTTCATGCATCGACGCCGGACACAGTCTGGGATTACTACGGCCTCAGCGCTGAACATGCGGCGGCCAGCGGCATGAACGCGAAAATGTTCAATTCGTTTCTCGACGGTACCAAGTCGGCCATTGAAATGGCCGCCGTCGCCAATGCTTGCGGTTTGGAAGCACCGGCCGGCGGATTGACGTTCCCGCCCTGCAGTGCGGAACAACTGTCGTCGAAGCTGATTCCGCGAGCGGACGGCGGTGTGCTGGATCGCAAGGGAACCGTCGAAGTCGTTTCCAGCCGCACCCGCGAGGGCATCGATATTCCGGGTGATCTGCGCTGGGGGGTATATGTCACCTTCGAGGCGCCGAGTGATTATGTGCGGCGCTGCTTCGCCGATTATGGACTGGTGACGGACGAGAGTGGAAAGTATTCGGCGTTGTATCGGCCGTATCACCTGATCGGCCTTGAGCTTGGTGTGAGTGTCGCCTGGGCCGGTTTGCTGAACATGCCGACCGGCACGCCGCGCGATTGGAAAGGCGATGTCGTCGCTGTTGCCAAGCGCGACCTCGACGCAGGGGAAACGCTCGACGGGGAGGGCGGCTTCACGGTGTGGGGCCGGTTGATGACGGCCGCCGATTCCCGCGAAGCCGACGCAGTGCCGATCGGCCTCGCGCACGGCATCACGCTGAAACACCCCCTGCCCAAGGATGCGGTCATCTGCTGGTCCGACGTCGAAGCGCCGGTCGACAGCGTTGCCTATCGCGTCCGCCGCGAGATGGAGAAAGCATTTGCCCAGCCGACGCGCGCCGCGACGCGCGGTGCCGCCTGAGACGAGCGCCGGGATACCCGCCGATGCTTACACCTCAACGCGCCTATCAGGAACTGGTTGCTTCCGGAAAGATCAATGCGGATCCGGCGCAGGCGCGCGCGATGTCGCTTCTGAGTACGCTCGGTGAGGATCTGATCAGCTACAGCGAGCAGATGGGCAAGCAAGGCTGGGCCGCACGGCTGGGGCTCGGCGGTAAAAAACAGAAACCGCCAAAAGGCTTGTATCTGTGGGGCGGCGTCGGCCGGGGCAAATCGATGCTCATGGATTTGTTTTTCGATCATGTATCGATCGAGAACAAACAGCGCGTGCACTTTCACGCTTTCATGCAGGAAGTGCATCGCCGTATCCATGCCTTCCGCGAAGCACAGAAAGCGGGCAAGGTTTCCGACGCCAAGGACCCGCTGCCGCCGCTGGCGCGCGTTATTGCCGAGCGCGCGTGGCTTCTTTGTTTTGATGAGTTTCATGTCACTGACATCGCCGACGCGATGATTCTGGGGCGTCTGTTCGAGGCGTTGTTCGCGGAGGGTGTGGTGATCGTGGCGACGTCGAACCGCCACCCCAGGGACCTTTACAAGGACGGTTTGCAGCGCGACCGGTTCTTGCCGTTCATCGATATTCTGCTGGAAAAGATGAACGTGCAGGAAGTCGAGGCGGCACGAGACTACCGTCTTGAACGATTGCAGCAAATGGATGCGTATCTGACACCGTCGGGGCCGGACGCAGACATGAAACTGGAACAGGATTTCGAAAGTCTGACCGTCGGCTTTCATGCGCAGCCTGTTACCCTCGACGTCAACGGGCGTACCGTCGAAATCACCAAGGCCGCCGAAGGTGTCGCATTTGTGGACTTCAACGAATTGTGCGCCAAACCGTTGGGGCCAGGCGATTACCTGGCGCTGGCGGCGCGCTTTCATACGGTGCTGCTGCGCGACGTGCCGAAGCTTGGGCCGGCCAATCGCAACGAGGCCAAACGCTTCGTGACGCTGATCGATGCGCTGTACGAGGCCAAGGTCAACTTCATCTGCTCGGCGGCGGTCGAGCCGGTCGAGCTTTATACGGAAGGCGAGGGCGCCTTCGAATTCGAACGCACCGTATCTCGGCTGATGGAGATGCAGTCGCCGGAATACATTTCCCTGCCGCACGAGCCGGGCGGGGAATAACGCCGCTGGCTGGCCCGCATTTTTTCATACTCGCGTCACCGCCTTGTCAAAGATCCGTGCGAAGCTTCGTTTGACGGCTGTCGGTAGTTATGGACCGACAGGTCCGGAATTCGGCTCAATCCTTGCCCTGTTTCCCTAAAGGCGTTACGAATCCAAGGAATGGTCGCATTAAGCGGCGTTTTCATCTCTTTGCAACGCTACGGGAACGGATTTCATGGCAAGAAATAAAATCGCACTGATCGGTGCGGGAAACATTGGTGGTACGCTCGCACATTTGATCGGGCTTAAGGAACTTGGCGACGTCGTTTTGTTCGACATTGCTGATGGCATTCCGCAGGGCAAGGCCCTCGACATTGCCGAAAGCTCGCCGGTCGAAGGCTTCGACAGCGCGATGTCGGGCACCAAAGGCTATTCAGGGATCAAGGGTGCGGACGTCATCATCGTCACCGCCGGTGTCGCCCGTAAGCCGGGTATGAGCCGCGACGACCTGATCGGCATCAACACCAGCGTCATGGAACAGGTCGGTGCGGGTATCAAGAAATACGCACCGAACGCGTTTGTCATCTGCATCACCAACCCGCTCGACGTCATGGTCGGCGTGCTGCGCGATGCATCGGGGCTGCCGCACAACAAGGTGGTCGGCATGGCCGGGGTTCTCGACAGCGCCCGCTTCCAGTACTTCCTTGCCGAAGCGATGAACGTTTCGGTCGAAGACGTGACTGCGTTCGTGCTCGGTGGCCACGGCGACACCATGGTGCCGTCGGTGCGTTATTCGACCGTTGCCGGTATTCCGTTGCCGGATCTGATCAAGATGAAATGGATCACCCAGAAGCAGGTTGACGACATTGTTCAGCGTACCCGCATGGGCGGTGGCGAAATCGTCGCGCTGTTGAAGACCGGCTCGGCCTTCTATGCGCCGGCGTCGTCGGCGATCGCCATGGCGGAAAGCTACCTGAAGGACAAAAAGCGTGTGCTGCCGTGTGCTGCGTACCTCAAAGGTGAGTACGGCGTCAAAGGCATCTACGTCGGTGTGCCGGTGGTGATCGGCGCCAAGGGTGTCGAGCGCATCGTCGAGATCAATCTGGACGCGTCCGAAAAGGCGATGTTCAAGAAGTCGGTGAAGGCGGTCCAGGAACTGGCTGCCGTCGTCAAGAAGGTCAAGGCCGAGGCAAAGAAAGCCGCCAAGAAAAAATAATCGGGCCATAAGGGAAACGCCGCTCCCGGTTGGTCCGGGAGCGGATCAACCGGGGACAGACCATGAATATTCACGAGTACCAGGGCAAACAGTTGCTCGCCAAGTATGGCGTTGCCGTGCCGAAAGGGCATGTCGCCTATACCGCTGACGAGGCGGCCAAGGCAGCCGAAGAACTTGGCGGCGGCATTTGCGTCGTCAAATCGCAGATCCATGCCGGTGGGCGGGGCGCCGGACGTTTCCAGGATAATCCCGACGGCAAGGGCGGCGTGCGCGTCTCCAAGTCCGTCGACGAGGTCCGCGCCAATGCCGAGGAAATGCTGGGCCATGTGCTGGTCACCAAGCAGACCGGGCCGGCCGGCAAGGAAGTCAAACGCCTCTATATTGAAGAAGGCTGTGACATTGCCCGCGAACTTTACCTCGGTATGTTGCTGGACCGCGAAACGTCACGCCTGACAGTCATGGCGTCGACCGAAGGTGGCATGGAGATCGAGGAAGTCGCCGAAGCGACGCCCGAAAAAATCATCAAGGTCGCCGTCGACCCGGCGACCGGTATCATGCCGTTCCACGCCCGCAAGTTGGCGTTCGGTCTGGGGCTTGAAGGTGCGCAGGTCAAATCGGCGTCGAAATTCATCATGGCGCTGTATCAGGCGTTCAATGACCTCGATTGCTCGATGGTTGAAATCAACCCGCTCGTCGTCACCGGTTCGGGCGACGTGATCGCGCTCGACGCCAAGGTCAACTTCGACGACAACGCGCTGTACCGTCATCCCGAAGTTGCCGAGATGCGCGACGAAGACGAGGAAGACCCGGCGGAACTTGAAGCTGCCAAGCACGAGCTGAACTACATCAAGCTCGACGGCACCATCGGCTGCATGGTCAATGGCGCCGGTCTGGCGATGGCGACCATGGATATTATCCAGTTGTACGGCGGTTCGCCGGCGAACTTCCTGGATGTCGGTGGCGGCGCCACCAAGGAACGCGTCACCGAAGCTTTCAAGATCATTCTCGCCGACCCCAACGTCGAAGGCATTCTGGTCAATATCTTCGGCGGCATCATGCGTTGCGACGTGATCGCCGAAGGCGTCGTCGCGGCGGCCAAGGAAGTCAATATTTCGGTGCCGCTCGTCGTTCGCCTCGAAGGCACCAACGTCGAGAAGGGTAAGCAGATCATGGCCGACAGCGGCCTGCCCATCATCTCGGGTGACAATCTCAGCGATGCTGCCGAGAAAATTGTCAAAGCCGTGAAGGAGGCCTCCTGATGTCCGTTCTCGTCAATAAAGAAACCAAGGTCATCTGTCAGGGCTTCACAGGCGCGCAGGGGACCTTCCACTCCGAACAGGCGATTGCCTATGGCACCAAAATGGTCGGTGGCGTAACGCCCGGCAAGGGCGGCTCAACGCATCTCGACCTGCCGGTGTTCGACACCGTCGCCGAAGCCGTGGACACCACGGGCGCCAATGTTTCCGTGATTTACGTGCCGCCGCCGTTCGCGGCCGATGCGATCCTCGAAGCGATTGATGCCGGTGTCGAGTTGGCGGTGTGCATCACCGAAGGCATTCCGGTGCTCGATATGGTACGCGTCAAACGCGCGCTGGCGACGTCGTCGACGCGCCTGATCGGTCCTAATTGCCCGGGCATTATCACGCCCGAGGAATGCAAGATCGGCATCATGCCGGGGCACATCCACCGCAAAGGCTCGGTCGGGATCGTGTCGCGCTCGGGCACGTTGACGTATGAAGCCGTTGCGCAGACGACCGCCGTCGGCCTTGGTCAGACCACGTGCATCGGCATCGGCGGTGACCCGGTCAACGGCACCAACTTCGTCGATTGCCTTGAACTGTTCCTCGCCGACGACGCGACCGAAAGCATCGTGATGATCGGCGAAATCGGCGGTTCCGCCGAGGAAGACGGCGCACAGTTGCTGAAAGACAGCAAAACCAAAAAACCGGTCGTCGGCTTTATCGCCGGCCTGACCGCGCCGCCGGGTCGTCGTATGGGCCACGCGGGCGCGATCATTTCCGGTGGCAAGGGCGGTGCCGGCGACAAGATCGAAGCGATGAAATCGGCGGGTATTCATGTCACCGACAGCCCGGCGGGCATCGGCGAGACGATGCTCAAGGCACTCGGGAAGTAGCGCCCGGATGTCCGTCAGTGCCGTGGATATCGAAGCGGCGGTTTCGTCGCTTACACGCCTCAAGGGCCGTACCCCTCAATCGGAGGGAGCCGCTCTTGAAGGTTCATTCTCGACGCTGATGCGCTCCGACGAATCCGGCATCTTCACCGCTTGCTTCCAGGGCGAAAGCGCGTGGGAACGTCACCCGAACGGCGACGAACTCGTTCAGATCGTCGAAGGCAGCGCCACCGTGACGGTGCTGCACGAGGGCCGCGAGAACGTTCTCGAAATGGCGGCCGGGTCGGCAACCATTGTGCCGCGCGGCGCATGGCACCGGTTCGACGCGCCGGATGGCGTGACCGTAATGACCATGACGCCGCAACCGACTGAACACTGGCGGGAAGACAACCCGCCGCCCGAGGTCTGAACGGCCAGGGTTTAAACTGTAAGGGAGGCGCCTTCGGGCGTTAAGCAGATGGACGGTATCGATCCGACACAGTTTCTCTTTTCCGGTAACCAGGTTTACGTCGCCGAGCTTTATGAGCGTTATCTCGACGATCCGCATTCGGTCGACCATCGCTGGCAGGAATTCTTCGCCAGTCTCGAGGACGATGCGCGCGATTTGATGGCGGAACGTCGCGGCGCTTCGTGGGCGCCGTCCAGTTCGGGCGTGTTGGATCAGGGTGAACTTGAAACGCTTTCCGAGCAGATGAGCGCCGGGCAGCAGATCGCGGTGGAGCGTGCACAACAAGCCGCGCCACAGGCCAGTGGCCGTCAGGTTCGCGATGCCACGCTGGACAGTATTCGAGCGCTGATGCTGATCCGTGCCTATCGGGTGCGTGGCCACCTGCGCGCCAATCTCGATCCGCTGGGGCTGCAGGACCGGGAAGAGCATTCCGAACTCGATCCCAAATCGTATGGGTTCCAGGACAAGGATCTGGACCGTCCGATCTTCATCAACTATGTGCTGGGCCTTGAACAGGCAACGATGCGCGACATCATGCGCATTCTGGAACAGACGTACTGCGGGTCCATCGGCGTCGAATTCATGCACATTCAGGATCCCGATGAGAAATCTTGGATTCAGGAGCGCATCGAACGCATTCGCAATCAGCCCGAATTCACGGTGATGGGCAAGAAAGCGATCCTGAACCGGCTTATCGAGACTGAAGGATTCGAGAAGTTTCTCGACAAGAAATTCACCGGCACCAAGCGCTTCGGCCTCGACGGCGGCGAAAGCCTGGTCCCGGCGATGGAGCAGATTTTCAAACGCGGATCGCAACTCGGCGTCGAAGAAATCGTGCTGGGCATGGCGCACCGCGGGCGTCTTAATGTGCTCGCCAACGTGATGTCGAAGCCGTTCCAAGCGATCTTCCATGAATTTCAGGGCGGCTCGTCCAAGCCCGAGGATGTCGGTGGGTCGGGCGATGTGAAATATCACCTGGGCTCGTCGTCGGACCGTGTTTTCGATGGCCGCTCGGTGCACTTGTCGCTGACTGCAAACCCGTCGCACCTGGAGTGCGTGAACACCGTCTGTCTCGGCAAGGTGCGCGCCAAGCAGCGCCAGAAAAACGACTCTGAGCGCGAAAAGGTGATGGCGCTCTTGTTGCACGGCGATGCTGCGTTCGCGGGACAGGGCCTGGTGCCCGAAGCGCTCGATCTGTCGAACTTACGCGGGTACAAGACCGGCGGCACGATCCATATCGTCATCAACAACCAGATCGGCTTCACGACGAACCCGAAGCACTCGCGCTCGTCGCCGTACTGTTCGGATGTCGCGAAAACCGTTGCCGCGCCGATCTTCCACGTCAATGCGGACGATGTCGAAGCGGTCGTGCATGTCGCGCGGATCGCCACCGAATACCGGCAGAAGTTCAAGAAAGACGCCGTCATCGACATGATCTGTTATCGCCGTCACGGCCATAACGAAGGCGACGAGCCGATGTTCACGCAGCCGCTGATGTACAAGAAGATCGCGGCGCATCCGACGACGCGCGAAATCTATGGCCAGAAACTGGTCCGCGAAGGCGTAATGACCCAGGAAGAGGTCGACAACGAAATCACTGGTTTCCAGAACCATCTCGAAGAGGACTTCGAAGCCGCGAGCGCCTACAAGGCGAATAAGGCTGATTGGTTGGACGGTGCATGGGCCGGGATGTCGGTGGCGTCAGGCGAAGACCGCCGGGGTGTCACCGGTGTGCCGCTTGACCGTTTGCTCGAAGTCGGCGCCGGTTTGACCCGCGTGCCGGACAACTTCCAACTGAACCCGAAGATCGCCCGTCAGCTCGACGCCAAGAAAAAGATGATCGACACCGGCGAGGGGATCGATTGGGCCACCGGCGAAGCATTGGCTTTCGGTACCTTGTTGCTGGAAGGTCATCCGGTGCGCCTGTCAGGTCAGGATTGCGAACGCGGTACATTCTCGCAGCGCCATTCCGTGCTCGTCGATCAGATGGTCGAGGACAAGCACACGCCGCTGAGCAACCTGCGTTTCGGCCAGGCGCCGTTCGAAGTGCTGAACAGCCCGCTGTCGGAAGCCGGGGTGCTCGGTTTCGAATATGGTTATTCGCTTGCCGAGCCGGGGATGCTGGTGCTTTGGGAAGCGCAGTTCGGCGATTTCGCCAACGGCGCACAGGTGATCATCGATCAGTTCATTACGTCGGGTGAAGCCAAATGGCTGCGCATGTCGGGGCTGGTGATGCTCTTGCCGCATGGTTACGAAGGCCAGGGGCCGGAGCACTCGTCGGCCAGGCTCGAGCGTTATCTGCAACTTTGCGCCGAAGACAATATGCAGGTCTGCAACTGCACCACGCCGGCCAATTACTTCCATGTGCTGCGCCGGCAAATCCATCGTGACTTCCGCAAGCCGCTGGTTTTGATGACGCCGAAATCGCTGTTGCGCCACAAACGGGCCGTTTCCAAGCTTGCGGAAATGGGCGAGGGCACCAGCTTCCATCGCGTGCTGTGGGACGAAGGCGACTTCGTTACGGACAGCAAGATCAAGCAAGTGGTGCTTTGCTCCGGCAAGGTCTACTACGACATCGCCGAGGAGCGGGATAAGCGCGGGATCAAGGATATCTATATCCTGCGCGTCGAACAGCTTTACCCGTATCCGGAAAAGGCGCTGGAAAACGAGCTTAAGCGTTTCCCCAATGCCAAGGTGGTCTGGGCCCAGGAAGAACCCCGCAACATGGGTAGCTGGACCTATATCCGTGAGCCGCTCGAAGAGCATCTGGAAAAGATGGGCCATGGCGAGACGAGCGTGCGTTATGTCGGTCGTTCTGCCGCTGCGGCGCCGGCCACGGGCCTCGCCAAGAAGCATGCGGCCGAACAGGCGGCATTGGTCGATGATGCGCTCACGGTCGAGCGAGGGGCGACGAACGTCGCCGTGACGACCCGCAAGGTTAAAACGACCGCGAAACCTGCGGCTAAGAAGCCTGCTGCCAGAAAGCCCGCTGCTAAAAAGCCTGCCGCGAAGAAAGCGGCTGTGAAAAAGACGGCGCCCAAGAAAAAGGCGGCGAAGAAACCCACGGCCAAAAAGGCATCGTCCAAATCGACGTCGCGGCGATAAACGCTAGGCGGACATCCAGGATCAAGTATCAAGGAAAAGACACATGACCGTTGAAATCAAAGTCCCGACGCTCGGTGAATCCGTAACCGAGGCTACAGTCGCCAAGTGGTTCAAGCAGCCGGGCGATGCCGTGGCGCTGGATGAAGCCGTGTGCGAACTGGAAACCGATAAAGTCACGATCGAGGTGAATGCACCCTCTGCCGGCGCGCTGAAGGACATCGTCGCCGCCGAAGGCACGGATGTCGGTGTCGGCGCGATACTGGCGACCCTGGACGAAGGGGCTGCCGGTAACCCAGCATCGCCGGCGCCCGCGGCCGAAGCGCCGAAGGAAGCCGCACCCGCGGAAGCGCCGAAGCCTGCAGCACCTGCCGCGTCTCCGCCGCCGCCGCCCGCTGCTGCGCCGGCCCCGGCCGCTCCAGCACCGGCTGCCGCACAGGCACCGCGCCCGCCGCTGTCGCCTGCCGTGCGCAAATTGGTCGACGACAACGATCTCGATCCGGCCCTGATCAAGGGCACCGGTCCCGACGGTCGTTTGACCAAGGGTGACGTCATGGATGCGATCACTGCCGGTTCAGCGAAACGCCGGGTGGCCCCGGCCGCTGGCGCTGCGGTGCAGTCTTCGCTGGGCTTCACCCCGTCGTCGGAACTGCCGCCGCGCCCCGAAGATCCGCGTGAAGAGCGCGTGCGTATGACCAAGCTCCGCAAGGTTATCGCCGGACGGCTCAAGCAGGCGCAGAACACCGCTGCCATGCTGACCACGTGGAACGAGGTCGACATGGGTGCAGCGATGGAACTGCGTGCCGAGTACAAGGATAACTTCGAGAAGAAGCACGGCGTGCGCCTCGGCTTCATGTCGTTCTTTGTCCGTGCCGCGTGCATTGCGCTTAAGGAATGGCCAGCGATCAATGCCGAAATCTATGGCGAAGACCTGATCTACAAGAACTACTACAACATCGGGGTTGCCGTCGGCACGCCGCAAGGCTTGGTTGTGCCGGTGTTGAAAAACGCCGATGAAATGCGCTTCGCCGAGATCGAAGGGACGATTTCCGACTTTGGCCGCCGCGCACGTGACGGCAAGCTCGGCATGGACGAGATGATGGGCGGTACGTTCACCATCTCCAACGGCGGCGTATTCGGCTCGCTGAATTCGATGCCGATCCTCAACGTGCCGCAATCGGCAATTCTGGGGATGCACAAGATCCAGAAGCGTCCGATGGCGGTCGGCGACAAGGTCGAAATCCGCCCGATGATGTATCTGGCGCTGAGCTACGACCACCGGATCGTCGACGGCCGCGAGGCGGTCTCGTTCCTGGTCCGTATGAAGGATCTGATCGAAGATCCGCAGCGGATCATGCTGGACGTTTAAATTTTAACCGTCATTCGCGCACGGGCAGGAGATCTGCCAGGCGGGCAATGGCCCCCGGGTTCAAGGGCGTGACGGGAGAGGGAGAATGAAGCTATGAGCGATACTTATGATGTCGTGATCGTTGGCGGCGGGCCGGGCGGCTACGTGGCGGCAATTCGCGCGGCGCAGTTGGGCATGAAGACGGCTGTCGTGGAAAAGCGCGGCAAGCTGGGGGGGACGTGCCTCAACGTCGGCTGCATTCCGTCGAAGGCGCTTTTGCAGTCGTCGCATCATTATGAAATGGCCGGTCACGAATTCGCCGCGCACGGGATCAAGGCGCAGGTCTCGCTCGATCTCAAGACCATGTTGGCGCGCAAGGACAAGGTCGTCGACGACCTGACCGGCGGGATCGAGTTCTTGATGAAAAAGAACAAGATCGATTACATCGTCGGCACCGGTGTCATCACCGAGCCGGGCAAGGTTGCGGTCACGCCGCAGGCCAAGGGCGGCAAGAAACAGACGCTCGAAACCAAGAACATCATCGTCGCCACCGGCTCGGAAACGACGCCGCTCAAGGGTGTCGATATCGACGAGAAGCAGATCGTCTCAAGCACCGGCGCATTGTCTTTGCCGAAGGTGCCGAAATCCATGGTCGTCATCGGCGCCGGGGTGATCGGCCTCGAACTTGGATCCGTGTGGCGCCGTTTGGGCGCCCAGGTGACGGTTGTGGAATTCCTCGACGTTGCGCTGCCGGGCATGGACGGCGAAGTCTCGAAACAGATGAAGCGCATCCTCGAAAAGCAGGGCCTGAAGTTCAAGTTCAAGACCAAGGTCACCGGCGCCAAGAAGGACAAATCCGGCGTCACGCTGACCATGGAGCCAGCCGAAGGCGGCACCAAGGAAACGTTGAAAGCCGACGTGGTGCTGGTCGCCATCGGTCGCCGCCCGTATGTCGAAGGGCTGGGGCTGGACAAGGTTGGTGTCGAAATGACGGACCGTGGCTTCGTCAAGGTCGACGAGGATTTCCAGACCAACGTACCCGGCATCTATGCCATCGGCGACGTCATCGGCGGCGCGATGTTGGCGCACAAGGCCGAGGACGAGGGCGTGGTCTGCGCCGAAATCATGGCCGGGCAGACCGGGCATATCGATTATGGCTCGATCCCCGGTATCGTTTATACGCACCCGGAAGTGGCCGCGGTCGGCAAAACCGAGGAACAGCTCAAGAATGACGGTGTCGAGTACAAATCCGGCAAGTTCCCGTTCACGGCAAACTCGCGCGCGCGCAGCAACGGTGACGCGGACGGGTTCGTGAAGATCCTCGCCGATGCGAAGACGGATAGGGTGCTTGGCTGTCATATCATTGGCCCGCAGGGCGGTGATCTGATCCAGGAAGTGGTCAATGTGATGGAATTCGGCGGCTCCGCCGAGGATATCGCGCGCATTTGCCACGGCCATCCGGGGCTGCCCGAAGCGGTCAAGGAAGCGGCGCTCGGCGTCGGTGGCCGGGCGATACATATCTGACCGCGGGTCTTATCTCTGTCGTCATGCTGAACTTGATTTAGCATCCATGGCGCCGAAAGTTGGCATTTCGAAGGTTGTTCGATGGACCCTGAATCAAGTTCAGGGTGACGGGTTTGTTTCAGACAAATCAGGGATTTTTTCGGCGGAATAATATTTCGATAATTCTAGAAATATAGTTGCATTGGCTTGGGAAAGGCGATACATGTGGGTTATGGAAGAGACAGCCGCCGCCGATTGTTTTGCCGCCCTGGGGCATCCGACACGCCTTGCGTTGTATCGGGCGCTGGTTCGTGCGGGCGATGACGGCGCACCGGTCGGCGTGCTGCAGGAAGCGCTCGATGTTCCGGCATCGACGCTGACGCATCATCTCCAGACGCTGGCCCGGGCCGGTCTGGTGCGTCAGGAGCGCGACGGTCGCGTGCTCACCACGCGCGCCGACTACGAACGAATGCGGACACTCGTGAGTTTTCTGACCGATGACTGTTGTCAGGGTCTCGGCAATATTTTCAAGGATGACGCGGCATGAACGAGAGCAGTGCAATCAAGATCGAAGAAACGAAGCCGGCGGGATCGTGCTGTGGCGGGGCTTCGGCGAAACCGCAAGCGGGTCCGTTGGAAAAAGCGTTCGTGGCACTTCGCAACAATATGGCGTGGGCCGTTACCGGTCTCGCTTTTGTTCTCCTGGCTTTCCTGGACACGGCGCAGGTGCCGGAATCGCTTGCCTTCGTTGCGCGCAACCTGATTGCCATTGCACCGTTCCTGGGCCTCGCCATCGGGCTTGCCGCATATGCCAAGGCAAGCGGTGCCGATGGCCTGATCGCGCATGTGTTTTCCGGCAATCTCGGCATGATGATCGTCTTCGCCGCATTGTTCGGCGGCTTGTCGCCGTTCTGTTCGTGCGGGGTCATTCCGCTGATCGCGGCGCTGTTGTCGATGGGCGTGCCGCTGCCCGCCGTGATGGCGTTCTGGCTGGCATCGCCGGTCATGGATCCGTCGATGTTCGTGCTGACTGCCGCAACGCTGGGGACATCTTTCGCGGTCGGCAAGACCATCGCCGCCGTCGGTATCGGTCTGCTTGGCGGGTATGTGACGTGGGCGCTGCAAAGCAAAGGCTGGCTTGCCGATCCGTTGAAGCCCGGCGTCGGTAACGGCGGCTGCGGTGCGTCCAGCGTCCGTTCGCCGAAAGCGGTGCAATGGCAATTCTGGACGGAAAGCGCGCGCACGCATACCTTTGGTAAGGAAGCCCTGTCGGCGAGCCTGTTCCTCGGCAAATGGCTGACCATCGCGTTCTTCGTCGAAAGTCTGATGCTGGCTTATGTGCCGGCCGAGGCGATTGCCGGGGCGCTCGGCACGGGAAGCGTCTGGGCGATCCCGACGGCGGTTCTGGTCGGTGTGCCGGCCTATCTGAACGGGTATGCCGCGCTGCCGCTGGTTGACGGTCTGATCGGCATGGGTGTCAGCCCGGGTGCCGGGATGGCGTTCCTTGTCGGTGGCGGCATTACCAGCATTCCGGCGGCGATTGCCGTGTTCGCGCTGGTCAAACGACCGGTTTTCATTCTTTATATTGCTTTGGCATTGACCGGCGGCACGCTGGCCGGTGTCGGGTATCAGTTTCTGGTTATCTAATCCCTGAACGGAGAGCGCGATGACCGCGCGGCGCGCCATTACCTTTCTGGCGATCGGCGAAACCATCTATTGGGCCGGTTTATATTACATTTTCGCGGCATTGCTGGTGCAGTGGGAAGCGGCCGAGCCGTGGCCCAAGACGGCGATCACCGCCGCCTTCACCGGCGCCATTCTCATGGCCGCCGTGTTCGCACCCATCGCCGGACGGCTGGTCGATCGCGGACGCGGACCGCATGTCCTGACGTTCGCTGCGCTGACCGCTGCGGTGCTGGTGGCCATGCTGCCGTTCGCCGGGTCTGTCTGGGTGTTCGGGTTTATTTGGCTCGGTGTCGGCGCCTGTCTCGGTGGTTGTCTCTATGAAACCTGTTTCTCGCTGATCACCCGGACCCGAGGCGATGGAGCGCGGCGCGACATCACGCTGGTGACGCTGGTCGCCGGTCTCGCCGGGACCCTGTCGTTCCCGCTCTCCAACACCATTGCCGACGCTTTCGGTTGGCACGTGGCGACATGGACCATGGCCGGGCTGGTGATTTTTGTCGGTGCGCCGCTGGTCTGGACGGCGGCCCGCTTCCTCGAAAACGAATACCAGAAGGAACACGGGGCGCGAGACAAGGAAGAAGCGGAAGCCGGAAAGCCGGCCTTCAGCATTCGCAGCGTCCTCAGGAAACCGGCGTTCTGGCTTTTGGCAGTCGGCTTTGCGATCCTCGGCGCCAATCACGGGGTTATCATCAACCACATTCTGCCGATCCTCACCGACCGCGGGCTGTCAGCCGACGCAGCCGTCATTACGGCATCGATGATCGGCCCGATGCAGGTCGCCGGGCGGCTCGCCATGATGGCGGCGGAGCGGCGCGTTTCCAGCCACGGGATCACCACGGCGTGCTTTATCGGGGTCGCCTGCGCCGGGACTGCACTCTATTTCTCCCATGCCATTCCGGGACTGGTCGTCGTGTTCGTGATTCTGCAGGGCAGCGGTCATGGCGTCACCAGCATCATGCGTCCGGTGATCACGCGCGAGATTCTCGGCGCGCGGAACTTCGGAGCGATCAGCGGTGCCGTCGCCGTGCCGTATTTGTTTGCGTGGGCGATGGCGCCGGTGGCGGGTTCACTGCTTTGGGAAGCCGGTGGTTACGATCTGGCGATTCTGGTTGTAATCGGTCTGGCGTGTATCGGGCTGGTGCTGTACCGCTCGGCGCTCAGGTTCGCGCCCTAGTCGCGCCTGCGCGCGCGTGGGTGCGCCGCCGCATGAACTTCCATCAGCCGTTCCCCGTCGACAGCCGTGTAGCGCTGTGTTGTCGACAGCGAAGCATGCCCCAGCAATTCCTGAATGGTGCGAAGGTCACCGCCGCCTGAAAGAAGATGCGTCGCGAAGCTATGGCGGAGCGCGTGCGGGGTTGCCGTTTCCGTCAGCCCTAGCACCGCCCGTACACCGCGCATGGCACGTTGCGCCATTGCCGGATTGAGGCGTTTGCCGCGTGCGCCGACGAACACAGGACCATCTGCGCCGGTGTCATACGGGCAGGCGGACAGATAGGCTTCTATTTCGTTGGCGACGAATTTCAACACGGGCACCACGCGCTGTTTGTTGCCTTTGCCGGTGACGACGATTTTTTCGAGACCGGCGATGTCGCGGCGGTTCAGCCCGATGGCCTCGCCGATACGCAGCCCGCAGCCGTAAAGCAGCGCGAAAAGAGCCCGGTCGCGTTTGCCGTGCCACGGCTCGCGGGCATTATCCTCGGCAGCGTCCAGCGTCTCGAAGGCATCTTCGACGCTCATTGGTTTCGGCACCGATTTGGGGAGCTTCGGCGCTTCGGCATTGGCAATGGCCGCATTGGCGCAGATGCCACGCTTGTCGAAGAACGCGAACAGGCTTTTCAACGCGCTCAGACCCCGCGCCATGGACGTCGGGGTCAGGCCGTCGGCTTGGCGTTCCGCCTGGTAGGCCCAAAGTTCGCTGCGGCCAAGCTCGCCAAGCTCAGCGATGCCCGGCGCATAGCCGAAATGCCGCTCTAGAAAGCGCATGAAAATGGCGATGTCGTGGCTATAGCTTTCGACCGTGCGTTCGGACAATCGGCGCTCGTGGCGCAGCCAGGAAACCCAGTCCTCAAGCGCGGAGGCAACGGCGGGCTGGACCGGTAGTCCGATCAAGAGGCCTCGCCGGACAGCCGCATCACGGACGCCTCGATGACGCGTGCCAGAAAGGAAAACAGCTCGGTGCCTTGGCCGGGGGCAAAGGTGTTGTCGCGTGCGCCGAGCGCAATCAGGCCACTCGGCATGGCGACACCCGGCTGAATGCGGGAGATCGCGGCGGATTTTACGAGACCTGCGGCACTGCCGAAGACAACCCCGTCGTCCCAGAACTCTCGATAAAGCTGCACGTCCTGATCGGCGCCGATGATGGCATCGACCGTGCCCGTCGGCAGCGTGCGCAGATATTCGCTCAGCACCGTTACGTTGGCATGCGTCGACGGTTCGAACCCGACGACGGCAACGTCCACGTCGAGCAGGATCGGCAGGTCGTCGGAAACGATGCGATAAAGCTGCTCCAGCGTACTCGCGTGCAACAGCGCCAAAATCGACGCGTGGGTGCGTGTCTGGATCGACATGTTGGAGCGGCTGGTTTCGATGACGTCCTGCGCGCAGGTGCGCAGTTCGTCGATTTCGTTTTCGCGGCGCTGCAATTGATAGCGCTGGAAGTCGACCACGCCACCTGCGCGGAAGCGGTCCGGCAGTTCCACACAGTCCAGAATATCCGGATGTTCGGTGAAGAAGGACGGGTTGCGCATCAGGAATACGGCGACGTCATCGGGGCTGAGCGCCGAGATGTCGGTCTCGTCGGATTCCAGGGCGTCGGTAAACTCTACACTCATAGCCCTCTCCCAGTGAAAGCTCTTGTACGCGAATCGTTTCATTATAGCGGCTTTCGCCTTAATAAATAAGAAATGCACGATGAACGTTTCACAGAAGTTAATGGAGAACGCACCGTGCCGGTCGAATTTCGGGCCGGGGCGCGGATCGCCGTGTTGTTGCCGCTGCCGCTGGCGGGGCCCTATGACTATTTGGTCGGCGCGGATGATGTGTTTGCTGTCGGCGATGTCGTCGACGTGCCCCTTGGTGCAAGGCGTGCCACCGGCGTGGTCTGGGGCACTGGGACTGGCGACGTCGATGCCGGAAAACTACGCGAGGTTTACGGTCCGCGTGACGTCCCGCCGATGTGCCCGGCGCTGGTGCAACTCGTCGACTGGGTTTCCAGATACACGCTGTATCCGCAAGGCGCGGTGCTGAGGATGGCATTAAGCGTCCCCGAAGCGCTCGACCCGCCTAAGCCGACCACGGCCTATACGCTGGCGGCGGCCCCGCCTGCGTTCCGCACAACCAAGGCCCGGGAGCGCGTCGTTGCTTTCGTGAAAGACGCGCCACCGCTATCCGCTGCCGATATTGCGCGCGAAGCCGGCTGCGGTGCGTCGGTGGTCAAGGGCTTGGCCGATGTGGGTGTGTTGATGGCGGTCACGGTCGCGCCCGAAAGCGACTGGCCGTTGCCCGACCCGGCGATGGACGGTGTCGATCTGAGCGAGGAACAGGCGGCAGCGGCGGATACGTTGTGCCGCGGCGTGGGTGGCGGGTTCGGTGTGACGTTGATCGACGGCGTGCCCGGATCGGGCAAGACCGAGATTTATTTCGAGGCGGTGGCCAAGGCACTCGAACAGGGCAGGCAGGTACTCGTCATGCTGCCGGAAATCGCACTCGGCGCGCAATGGCTGGCGCGCTTCGAGGCGCGCTTCGGAACTCGCCCGGCGATGTGGCATTCGGAACTGACCATGGCCAAGCGCCGCGATACCTGGCGCGCCGTTGCCGAGGGACATGTCCGCGTCGTTGTCGGCGCGCGCTCGGCGCTGTTCTTGCCGTTCCATGAATTGGGTCTGATCGTCGTCGACGAGGAACACGACAGCTCGTTCAAACAGGAAGAAGGCGTCGTCTATCACGCCCGCGACATGGCCGTCGTGCGCGCGCAACTTGAGGATATTCCGTTGGTTCTGGTGTCGGCGACGCCGTCGCTGGAAAGCGTGACCAACGTGCGGCGCGGACGTTATGCCGAGGTGACGTTGCCGGCGCGCCACGGCGGGGCGGATCTGGCGGACGTTTCGGTAATCGACATGCGTAAGGACGGTCCGGCGCGCGGGCGCTGGCTGTCGCCGATGCTGGCTGAGGCGTTGGCCGAGACGTTCGACGCCGGTGATCAGGCGATGCTGTTCTTGAACCGGCGCGGCTATGCGCCGTTGACGCTATGCCGGACGTGCGGTCACCGGCTGCAATGCCCGCGCTGCACGGCGTGGCTGGTCGAACACCGTTTGGCGGGGCGCCTGCAATGCCATCATTGCGGATTTCAGACAAAACCGCCGGAGACATGTCCGAATTGCGAGGACAAGGAATCGCTGGTGCCGTGCGGGCCGGGCGTCGAGCGTCTGGCCGAGGAAATACAGATATTGTTTCCCGAAGCGCGCACCGTGATCGCTGCCAGCGATATGGTGCACGGACCGAAGCAAGCCGCCGAATTGGTGCGCCTTATAGAAGAAAAGGAAATCGACCTGGTGATCGGTACGCAGATCGTCGCCAAGGGTTACCATTTTCCGGGTCTCACGCTGGTCGGCGTCGTCGATGCGGATCTCGGCCTGTCGGGCGGTGAGTTCCGGGCTGCGGAAAAAACCTTTCAGTTGTTGTATCAGGTCGCGGGGCGTGCCGGGCGGGGTGACCGGCCGGGCCGGGTGTTCTTGCAGACCTATATGCCCGACCATGCGGTGATGAAGGCCATGGCCTGTGGCGATCGCGATGCCTTTATTGACGCCGAAAGCGCGGCCCGCGAGCAGGCGAGCATGCCGCCGTTCGGCAAGCTGGTGGCGCTGATCGTTTCCGGCCGCGACGAATCCGATGTCGACGGCACGGCGCAGAACCTTGCCCGCACCGCGCCCCGTGCCGAGGGGATTCGCGTGCTGGGCCCGGCCCCGGCACCGATGGCCCTGTTGCGCGGCAAGCACCGGCGAAGACTGCTGTTGTCGGCGCCGAAGGGGAAAAATCCGCAAGGATTGGTCCGCGAATGGATACAAAGGGCGCCGATCGCCAAGAAAGTCCGGGTGCAAGTGGATGTCGATCCGGTCTCGTTCTTTTAGGCGTGATTCACGGTTTTTCGCGGTGCTGCATGGGTTTTCCGGAGCGGCTGTGGAATTTGATCAATAAATAGTTGAAAACAAACCCGGTTTTGCAGTGCAAAAAACCGACTTAAGCCGGGTTGCGCACCCGTAATCAGTATGATACCTGTTCCCCCGCTTTCGCAGGGTTGCCTTGCGGAACCGGGGAGTGTCGTGGGTTTGGCGTAAGCCGGGTTCACGGCGCGTCAGAAGCGCGAAAACAACAGGCCGCTCAAGGCCTAACGAGAGGGATTTCCCAGGTGGCAGCGGATAGTTCGGGCGCGACCGGGTTGGCAGGTCGGTATGCGACGGCGCTCTTTGAGTTGGCCGAGTACGACAAGCAACTCGATGAGGTCGCCAGTGATCTCCAGCAATTGGGCGCGATGATCGCGGATAGCGAAGATCTGGCCCGCCTCATCAAATCGCCGGTTATTTCCGGTGACGATCAGATCAAAGCCATGGACGCGATCACGGACGCGGCCGGCTTCTCAACTCTTACCAAGAATTTTGTCGGTGTCGTCGCGGAAAACCGTCGTTTGTTCGCGCTCGCCGGCATGATCAAGGCGTATCAAAATCTGCTGGCCGCGAGCCGGGGTGAAGTCAATGCCGAGGTGGTTTCCGCCAAGGCGCTGAGCGATGCCCAGCTTGCCGCCGTCGAAGATGCGCTGAAACAGGCGATCGGCTCCAAGGTGCAGGTTGACCAGCGTGTTGATGAAACGCTGCTGGGCGGTCTCGTTGTCCGGGTCGGTTCGCGAATGGTCGATAACTCATTGAAAACCAAACTGCAGAAAATGCGCCTCGCCATGAAAGGGATTGGCTGATGCAAATCAAAGCCGCAGAGATTTCCAACATCCTCAAGAAGCAGATCAAGGACTTCGGGAACGAAGCCGAAGTCGCCGAAGTCGGTCAGGTTCTGACCGTCGGTGACGGTATTGCCCGTGTCTACGGTCTGGACAAAGTGCAGGCCGGTGAGCTCGTCGAGTTCCCGGGCGGCATTAAGGGGATGGCCCTGAACCTCGAAACCGACAACGTCGGTATCGTTATTTTCGGCGATGACCGTACGATTAAAGAGGGCGACACCGTCAAACGTACCGGCGACATCGTCGACGTGCCGGTCGGTAAGGGCCTGCTGGGCCGCGTCGTCGACGCGCTGGGCAACCCGATCGACGGCAAGGGCGAGATTGATGCGACCGAGCGTGCGCTGGTCGAAGTCAAGGCGCCGGGCATCATCCCGCGTAAATCGGTGCACGAGCCGATGCAGACGGGCCTCAAGGCCATCGATTCGCTGATCCCCGTTGGCCGCGGCCAGCGCGAGCTGATCATCGGTGACCGTCAGACCGGTAAAACCGCTGTTATCCTCGACACCATCCTGAACCAGAAATCGGTCAACGACGCGACCGACGACGAATCCAAGAAGCTTTACTGCATCTACGTTGCCGTCGGGCAGAAGCGCTCCACCGTTGCGCAGCTCGTCAAGACGCTGGCCGACTACGGCGCGCTCGAATACTCGATCGTCGTTGCCGCCACCGCGTCCGATCCGGCGCCGCTGCAGTTCCTGGCGCCGTATGCCGGTTGCGCCATGGGTGAATACTTCCGTGACAACGGTATGCACGCGGTCATCTTCTACGACGATCTGTCGAAGCAGGCCGTTGCCTATCGTCAGATGTCGCTGCTGCTTCGCCGTCCGCCGGGGCGTGAAGCCTATCCGGGTGACGTCTTCTATCTGCACTCGCGCCTTCTCGAACGCGCGGCGAAGATGGGCGATGCCGCCGGTAACGGTTCGCTGACCGCGCTGCCGGTCATCGAAACCCAGGCCGGTGACGTGTCGGCGTACATCCCGACCAACGTGATCTCGATTACCGATGGTCAGATCTTCCTCGAAACGGACCTGTTCTTCAAAGGCATCCGCCCGGCGGTGAACGTCGGTCTGTCGGTGTCTCGTGTCGGTTCTGCCGCGCAGATCAAGGCCATGAAACAGGTTGCCGGCTCGATCAAGCTGGAACTGGCCCAGTACCGTGAAATGGAAGCCTTCGCGCAGTTCGCCTCCGATCTGGATGCGTCGACGCAGAAGCTTCTGGCCCGTGGTTCGCGCCTGACCGAGCTTCTCAAGCAGCGTCAGTATCAGCCGCTTCCGGTTGAAGAACAGGTTGTTGCCATCTTCGCCGGTGTGGAAGGTTACCTTGACGGTATCAACCTGAACCAGGTCACCGAGTTTGAACGGCGCTGGCTCGACGAAGCCCGTGACAAGGGTGCTGATATTCTGAAGGCGATCCGTGAAGAAGGCGCGCTTTCCGACGACACCAAGGACAAGCTGAGCAAAATGCTCGACGAGTTCACGAAGAACTTCGCTTAAGCTGACGGATAAGGACCGGGTAGACGCCACATGGCTAATCTGAAGGACCTGAAAGGCCGGATCTCCAGCGTCAAGAAGACGCAGAAGATCACGAGCGCGATGAAGATGGTCGCGGCTGCGAAACTGCGCCGGGCACAGGAAGGCGCCGAGCAGGCGCGGCCCTATGCCGAACGCATGCATCGCATCATGACGTCCATCGCTAAAAGCGTCGGCAATACCGAAGGTGCGCCGAAAATGCTGGCTGGTACCGGCGGCAATCGGCAGCTTTACGTCGTTTGTTCGTCTGATCGCGGTCTTTGCGGTGGTTTCAACGGAACGATCGTACGTGAGACGCGCAAGCGTCTGCGGGATTGCGCTCAAAAGGGCATCGAGGTCAAGATCATCACCATCGGTCGCAAGAGCCGCGATCTGCTGCGCCGCGAATTCGGCGACAAAATCATCGCCGACTTCACCGATATCGGTCGTCGTGGCGTTGAATTTGACGAGGCTGTGGAAGTCGCCGACAAGATTACGGAATTGTTCGAAGCCGGTGAGTTTGATGTCTGCACCGTGATCTTCAACAAGTTCCAGTCGGCGATCAGCCAGATCGTGACGCCGCAACAACTGATTCCGTTCAACATGGACGAAGTCGAGGACGAGGAAGACAAGCCGTCCGACGGTGCGCGTGCGGTCTATATCTTCGAGCCGGAAGAAGAAGAAATCCTCGAAGATCTGCTGCCGCGAAACATTGCGACACAGATATTCCAGGCGCTTCTTGAAAGTTCGGCATCCGAGCACGGCGCACGGATGACGGCGATGGATAACGCGACGCGCAATGCGGGCGACATGATCGACAACCTGACGATGACCTACAACCGGACGCGTCAGGCCGTGATTACCAAGGAACTGATCGAAATCATCTCGGGCGCGGAAGCGCTCTGATAACCCAGAGGCCGGAAGGCAACGGAGCTTAACGATGGCAAATAACGTCGGTAAAATTACCCAAGTCATGGGCGCAGTCGTGGACGTGCAGTTCGAAGGCGAACTGCCGGCGATCCTGAACGCGCTTCACGTCCAGAATCACGATAAACTTTTGGTTCTCGAAGTGGCGCAGCACCTTGGCGAGAGCGCGGTGCGTACCATCGCCATGGACTCCACCGAAGGTCTGGAACGCGGTCTCGATGCGACCGACACCGGCGAGGCCATCTCGGTCCCGGTCGGTCCGGAAACACTGGGCCGCATCATCAACGTTATCGGCGATCCGATCGACGAACGCGGTGAAGTCAAAACCAAAAAGCGCGCACCGATCCACGCGCAGGCGCCGGCATTCGTCGATCAGTCGACGGAAACCGAGATCCTTACCACCGGCATCAAGGTCGTCGATCTGATCGCACCGTACGCCAAGGGCGGTAAGATCGGTCTGTTCGGCGGTGCCGGAGTCGGCAAGACGGTGCTGATCATGGAACTGATCAACAACGTCGCCAAAGGCCACGGCGGTTACTCCGTGTTTGCCGGTGTCGGTGAGCGTACCCGTGAAGGGAACGACCTTTATCACGAAATGATCGAATCCGGCGTTATCGACCTCGAGGGCGACAAATCGAAAGCCGCGCTGGTGTACGGTCAGATGAACGAACCGCCCGGTGCCCGTGCCCGTGTCGCGCTGACCGGTCTGACCCAGGCTGAATATTTCCGCGAT
>Ga0209273_10001216_pt1 | contig 24533 bp, 18 predicted proteins | sample tdAd471_FD_187126 | JGI IMG/M metagenome (GOLD analysis project Ga0209273, IMG submission 187126) | Marine sediment microbial communities from the Atlantic coast under amendment with organic carbon and nitrate - tdAd47.1 (SPAdes)... | ecosystem: Environmental > Aquatic > Marine > Coastal >...
AGCTCAAGGACCGCGTGAATGCAGGAATGAAGCTGATCGTCATCGATCCACGCCTCACAGAGACAGCACGACGCGCCCATGTCCACTTGCAGATTCGACCGGGCGAGGATGCGACCGTTCTTGCAGGCCTCCTCAAACTGCTGATCAACGAAGGCGCCGTAGATCATGAGTTCATCGTTGAGAATGTAGTGGGCTTCGAGGAACTGGCCAGGGCAGTAGCGCCCTTCACCCCCGAATATGTCGCCCAGCGCGCAGACATCGATATCGCCGATTTGCGCAAAGCCGCTGATGTTCTAGCCGAAGCGCGGCGCGCCTTTATAGCGGGTGGCACGGGCATCAGCATGACCGGCCATGGCAATCTTTGTTTCTACCTGCTGCTGTGTCTCCAATCCCTTCGCGGCTTCTGGCCACGAGAGGGCGACATATACACCGCTTCGGGTGTTTTAAGTGCGAAAGTCGAACCAAAAGCCCAGCCAACTTCGCCCACCGGCGCGTTAACGGGGGAACGGCTCAGGATACGCGACCTCAAACAATCCGTGGCCGGATTTCCGACCAGTGGGCTGCCCGAAGAAATTCTAACGCCCGGGCAAGGCCAGATCCGGGCCCTGATTTGCCTGGGCAATCCACTCGCTGCATGGCCGGATTCGACCCTCGCTCACAAGGCCATGTCCGAGCTGGAGCTGTTGGTTGTCCCTAATGTCGAATATTCCGAGACGGCGCGGCTCGCACATTATGTTCTGGCGACCAAGCAGATATTGGAAACGCCCGCAACGACCCAGCTGGTCGAGGTTACCAGAAATCTGCACCATGGCTATGGCTGGGACGTTCCCTATGCGCATTACACACCGGCTTTGCTCGATCCCCCGGAAGAGTCCGATCTGATCGAGGATTGGCAGATTTTCTATCGAATTGCCGAGCGGATGAGCCGTCCCTTGCAGTTCGCCGGAGCAGACGGAAGGCCGCTTCCGCAGACCGGAAACGAGCCGAATACCGATGAGCTAATCGATATGCTTTGCCATGGGTCTGGAGTACCGATGAAAGAAGTTCTGCAGCATCCGAACGGCAGGATATTCGCTGAAGCGGAACAGAGAGTGGGCGCGCGAGATCATGGCTGTGCGGACCGGCTGAATGTTGCAGACGATCTGATGATAAGAGAGCTGGCAGAGATCGCGGCGACTGGTCCCCTTATGGAATCGCGTAGCGGCTACCCCTTCCAACTCATTACCAGAAGAAACGACGGCGTTGTCAATTCGATGTTCCGCCGCGTTCCTGGTATCCACAAGATTGCCTATAATCCGGCGTTCATGGCACCCAAGGATTTGGAAAATCTGGGACTTGAAACGGGCAGTCTCGTGTCAATCGCCTCGCGCTATGGGAAAGTAATCGCGATCGTCGAAAGCGACGCGACTTTACGGCCCGGAGTGGTATCCATAAGTCACGGTTTCGGACCGGCGATTGGAGAAGATGACGACCCATTTGCGGTTGGTACGAACGTCAACAGGCTCCTGCGGATGGACGTTGACCATGACGCAATTTCTGGCTTGCCCAGGATGGGAGCGGTCTCCGTCAATGTCCAAGCCGCGGTGGAGCGCTAACAAGAAACTCTATTTCGGAGCCATTCGGATGGCGCCATCAAGCCTTATGCTCTCGCCATTCAGGTAGACGTTGCGAAGTATTTCGAGCGCAAGCGAAGCATATTCGACGGGATCACCGAAACGCTTTGGAAACGGCACCGATGCAGCGAGCGCCTGTTTCACATTATCCGGGGCACCGCCCATAAGAGGGGTATCGAAAATTCCCGGCAATATGGTGTTCACCCTTATGCCTTCGTTCATCAGATCGCGGGCAATGGGCAAGGTCATGCCCACGATAGCGGCCTTGGACGCAGAATAGCCCGCCTGTCCGATTTGGCCATCCGTTGCAGCTACGCTGGCAGTGTTGAGGATTGCACCACGCTCTCCCGTCTCCAACGGATCGAGCGTCAACATTCCCGCTGCCGATTTGCTGATACACCGGAAGGTGCCGAGCACGTTCACCTCCAGGATCCGGCCGAACAGGCCGAGAGGGTAGGATTTTATCTCTCCGGTCTCGCGATTCCGCGAGGCCGTCTTCACGGATTTACCGATACCCGCGCAATTGACCAGAATGCGTTCCTGACCATGGACAGCACGCGCTTTTGCAAACCCGGCATCGACGGACGCGTCATCAGTGACATCGACCCGGCAATATGTGCCGCCGATTTCTGTGGCAAGTGCCTCGCCCGCTTCCTGGTTGACGTCGAACAGGCCTACCTTGACGCCCGCACGGCTCAGCGCACGGGCGGTTGCGGCTCCAAGCCCACTGGCTCCTCCTGTAACAATCGCAGAAATCCCATCCAGCTGCATGTCGCTTTTACCCACTTTCATTGGTCGATTTGAAACACTCAATCATGTCCAGCTCCCCAAGCAAAGAAAATCGCGCAAGGGAGGAGACCCAGCATATCCCCTCTTCGACCCGCGCGAGGCAAGGCTGGCCGCGACTTAATCACATCTATGATGCATTCGCTGAGTGCTTTTCAAGCCCTGCGGTAATGTAGCATAGATGGATCTCAGGATTTTATCATAGAAGAGAGAGTGGCGCAGGTACAAAACACTCTGACTATATAATATGTATCGAGAAGATCATCATATATGTAATCATGCCATCGCTGGCGAGAACAACGACGGGTTAAATATTGCTATGCTTTATGACCCCATTCAACTTGATTAACGATACCAAGACGAGGTCAATCGATTAAATAAGTAAGATTGCACCGGTTCGATTTGGAGAGGAAGGCCCGAGAACGACATGAATTTTGCATTTTCCGACGATCAGGAGAGTTTGCGAGAGCAGGTCCGGCGCTTTTTCGCTGATCGTTGCTCATCGGCGGTTGTTCGGAAAGTCTTCGAAGGCGACGATGCGTTCGACCGTTCGCTTTACAAGGAAATGGCAGGACTGGGACTTCTTGGCGCCACGGTTCCTGAGAAATTTGGCGGTAGTGGTATGGGGCCTTTGGAACTCTGCGTGATCGCGGAGGAAGCCGGCCGCGTTCTCGCCCCGGTTCCACTGCTCCCCTCCATCTATCTCGCTTCGGAGATATTGATGAAAGCAGGTACGGACGCTCAAAAGCATGCATGGTTGCCGCGCTTGGCGAGCGGAGAGATCATCGCCACTTTTGCTCATGCGGAGCAGCCGGGGCCCGTTACAAAGAGCACGATAAGCTCTGTTGTCAATGGTGCCAAGCTGAACGGAACCAAATCGCCCGTACCCCATGGAACTACAGCCGACATAGCGATCATATCGGCGAACGAAGGCGACAATGTCGCTCTCTGGGTTGCTGATCTCCACCACTCTTCCGTGACGCGCGAGGAACTGGCCACGATCGATCCGACGATGCCTCAGGCCAGACTGGATTTCGCTGACACACCCGTCGAACCTTTGTCCGGCACCTGCTGGGCAACCATCGAACAGGCGCTTGATCACGCAGCAGTGCTTCTTGCATTCGAACAAATTGGCGGAGCGGACAAAGCTTTGGAACGCGCGAGGGACTATGCGCTGGAACGTATGGCATTCGGTCGGCAGATCGGCTCCTTCCAGGCGATCAAGCATATGCTCGCCGATATGTATGTCGCCGCAACGCTTGCGCGGTCGAACAGCTATTATGGCGCATGGGCTCTGTCTACGAATACGGAAGAGCTGCCGGTTGCCGCATCCACCGCGCGCGTTTCAGCCACGGAAGCGTTCCTGCTCTGCGCCAAGAACAATATTCAGGTGCATGGCGGCATGGGTTTTACATGGGAAGCCGAAAACCATCTTTACTACCGCCGCGCCAACGCACTTGCGCTCGCTCTCGGCTCGCAATCGAACTGGGAGGATCGGATGATCGGAAAACTTTGCGAAGCCGCCGCGGCGTCAGAAGCGGCTTGAGGATAGCAGAATGGACTTCAACGACACGGCAGAAGAGGCCCAGTTCCGCAAGAAAGTAAGGGATTGGATCGACGCTAACGCCCCAAAGGAGCTTGAGGGCGAACTCAGCCGCGCGGCATTTGGAACCAGCGGCATAACCAGCCAGGACCCATTGGCGGCTTCGAAATCATGGCAGCGGAAAAAGGCTGACGCAGGATATGCATGCCCCCGTTGGCCAAAGGAATATGGCGGCGCAGGATTCTCTCCGATCGAAAGCGTTATCTGGAGTCAGGAAGAAGGCCCCTACGCCGCACTATCCGCGCAGTTCACTGTCGGTCACGGGATGTGCGGGCCAACGATGATCGAATGGGCTAGCGAGGAGCAAAAAGGCCGACACCTCCCGCCGCTGTCATCGGGAGAGGAAATCTGGTGCCAGCTGTTTTCCGAGCCAGCCGCAGGGTCCGATCTCGCGGGCATCCGTACCCGGGCGCAGAAGGATGGTGACGACTGGATCGTCAACGGGCAGAAAATATGGACCAGCGCCGCACATCTGGCGAGCTATGGCCTTTTGCTCACACGCACGGATCCAGATGTTCCCAAACACAAGGGGCTCACCATGTTCTTTCTGGACATGCGCTCGCCCGGTGTCGAGGTGCGACCCATCAAGCAGGCTAACGGCCGGTCCGGATTCAATGAAGTCTATTTCACCGACGTTCGCATTCCCGATGCCCAGCGATTGGGCGCCCCCGGTGCAGGGTGGCAGGTTGCGCTCACCACGCTTATGAACGAGCGCCTTTCCCTCGGTTCGGCCATCTCTGTCGGGTTCCCGGCGCTGCTCGATTATTGCAAGCGCCTCAAACTGGATGGCAAGCCTGCAACCGACAATCCCATGGTCCGCGCGCGCCTTGCGAAATTCGCCGTGAGGGATAGCGGGCTCAAATATACCGCGTTCAGAGCGATTACCGCCTTGTCGAAAGGGAAAGCCCCCGGGCCGGAAAACTCGATCGGCAAACTTGTCGCCGGTTTGACAATGCAGGAACTCGCCATGTTCGCGCTGGATTTACAAGGGCAAGCGGGCGTGGTTGGCGATGAAGCCGACGGTTTTTTCCAGACGCTACTGATGCGCGCGCCAGCCATACGCATCGAAGGCGGGACCGACGAAATCCTGCGAAACATCATCGGTGAACGCGTCCTCGGCTTGCCGCAGGACCTTCGCGCCGATCAAGGCATGGCATTTCGCGACATTCCCACTAGGGGCCACGATTGACGATACGATATTTTTTGAGAGGCATAGAATTTCCATGGATTTCAATCTGACCAATGAACAGTTGAGCCTTCAGGAGGCCGCGCGACGCTTTGCCCAGGAGCAACTTCCGGAATTGGCGGCTGAACTCGAACGCACTTCGGATTCGGTGCCCGACACGTGGATGAAGCGCTATGCAGAACTCGGATTCTTGGGCGTCAACATCAGTACCCAATATGGCGGTCTCGGTCTTGGACCATTGGAGGCGTTGATCGTGATGGAAGAGTTCGCCAAGGTTTCCGGCGCGGTTGGATTTCCGGTGTTTGAGTCCTGTACGGGGCCGGTAAAGGTAATCGAACGATATGGTTCGGATGCGCTGAAGGCCCGCGTAATCCCGCGCGTCTGTTCAGGCGACATGATTATCGCCATTTCCATGTCGGAGGCGGATGCAGGAACGGCGCTGACCGATCTTAAAACGCGCGGTCAGATCGTAGGAGACAAGGTCATTCTCAATGGAGCGAAGCGCTGGTGTTCCGGCGGCGGTCACTCCGATGGATATCTTGTCTATTGCCGGCTTGACGAAGCACCGGGAGCCAAGGGAATAGGTGCTGTTTACGTGGATAAGGGCACGCCGGGCCTGTCATTCGGTGCACGCGAACAGTTGATGGGATTCCGCGGAGTCGCATCCGCCGACATTTATCTCGACAATGTCGAAGTCCCCATCGACCAGATCGTGATCCCGGCGGGTGGATTTCCCAAGCTGATGGCAGCTTTCGGCCTGGAACGCTGCGGCAACGCGATCATGTCGCTGGCTCAGGCGGCAGGGGCGCTCGACGACGTGACGGAATATGTGCAGGAGCGCCGCCAGTTCGGCCAGCCTCTGGTGGATTTTCAAGCAGTGCAGCTGCGCCTCGCTGAAATGAAGATGAAGGTCGAGGCTGCCCGCCTACTCATCTATCGCGCGGCCTGCAATGCCGGTGCGGACAACCCGAGTACGCTCGACGCATCGCTCGCAAAATGCTTCTCCAATGAAATCTCGCGCGAGGTAACGGGGTCAGCAATCCAGCTCATGGGCGGATATGGTTATTCCAAGGAAAATTCGATGGAGCGCCGTTTTCGAGATTCATGGGGTTGGGGCATAGCGGGTGGTGCCATCGACATTCAAAAGGTCAACATCACTTCCGCCATGATTGGGCGCCGCTTCAATCAAAGGCGAAACTGAATTCGCACGGGGTCTCAACGGAACCCGCGTCGCCATTCGCAATACAAGATCGGATTGAGTTAGACATGCATCCCGCCAATCACGTCAAAAATGCACCCGAACGTGCGGCATTGATTATGGCCGGTAGCGGGGAGATCACCACCTATGAGCAGCTTGAATGCCGCTCAAACCAGGGCGCGCATTTTTTCCGTTCGCTTGGCCTCAAGACCGGAGATGTCGTCGCGATCCTGATGGAGAACAATCCTCGCTTTCTGGAGATCGCGTGGGCCGCACAGCGTTCTGGGCTCTATTTCACGTGCATTTCCACGAAGCTCACGGCAGTCGAAGTCGAGTATATTCTGAAGGACTGCGACGCACAGGCGCTCATTACTTCGCCTGCAATGAAGCTGGCCGACGAAGTTGCTGCGCTAGTCAATAATATAGAGCTGTACATGGTGGGGGAAGCCCGAACTTCCTTCCGGAGTTACGAGCGGGAGATAAACCAGTTTCCGACAACGCCCATAGCGGATCAGACCGCCGGTACGGACATGCTCTACACTTCCGGAACCACCGGTAGGCCGAAAGGCGTAAAGCTGGCATCAACGGCGACGTCGTTCGACGATGAAACCCGCATGGAGATGGTTTGCCGCTCGCTTTTTGATTTTGGCGAAGGGAGTGTCTATCTCTGTCCCGCTCCACTCTATCATTCAGCGCCATTGCGTTTTTCGATGACCGTTCAGCGCCTTGGCGGCACGGTCATCCTGATGGAACAATTTGACGCCGAAGCCGCGCTTGCGCTGATCGAGAAATACAAGATAGACTCTGCTCAATTCGTGCCGACCCATTTCATTCGAATGCTCAAATTGCCTGATGAGACGCGCGAGCGCTATAACATGTCTTCACTCCGGTCGGTCATTCATGCTTCGGCACCCTGCCCAGTTCCTGTGAAGGAAGCGATGATCGCATGGTGGGGTCCGGTAATTCACGAATTTTATTCCGGCACGGAACCCGTCGGCATGTGCCACATAACATCCAAAGAATGGCTGAAGCACAAAGGCTCGGTTGGCAGGGCGGTAAGAGGCACGCTTCACATTTGCGATGACGAAGGCAAGGCTTTGCCGCCCCGTGCCGAGGGCCTGGTCTATTTTGAGGGGGGCACCGAAGTCGCCTACCATAAGGACGATCAGAAAACCAAAGAGATGCGCAACCAGCACGGCTGGGCCACCCTGGGCGATGTCGGCTGGATCGATGAAGACGGCTATCTTTATCTGACCGACCGCAAGAGCTTCATGATCATATCAGGCGGCGTCAATATCTACCCGCAGGAAATAGAGAATATATTGATTGGACATCCCAAGATCGCTGACGTCGCGGTGATAGGCGCGCCCCACCCGGACATGGGAGAAGAGGTCGTGGCGGTGGTGCAACCCATGCCCGATGTTACGCCCAACGCGAATCTTGCCGATGAGATCATTGCTTATGCTCGTGACAACCTTAGCCACGTCAAAGCGCCGCGCCGCGTCGATTTCATGGCGGAACTACCACGCCATCCTACCGGAAAATTATATAAGAGGCTGATCAGGGACGTCTATTGGGGCAAGACAGGCGCCACAATTGCCTAGGGTCAGGACCCTAGGGTCAGCTTCGAGGATGTCCCCCGATCAGAACTACAAACATGCTGGCCGGGGTATCGCCTCGATTGTACCAGCAATGCGACGTACCATTCTGTACAAAAACATCGCCCTGCTTCATTTCCAGTGTTTCCCCTGTATCCAGTTCCATGTGGACCACGCCTTCGGTCACAATACCCAGATCGACAGTATCGGTGCGGTGCATTCCCGGCGCTTCTCCGGCGGCAACGGCTGCACGCTCCGCGGCGGATAGCGCTTGCGCCGGGAGAATGGTGAGAAGCGTCGCCCGATAAGCGTGCGGCCCTGGAAAAAGATCGCTGAAATTGGGTAGGCCCCCATCGTTCGGAAAACGAGGCACTTCATCCGCACCCCATATTTGAGCGAATAGAAAGCCGCCGCCAAGCGCTTGAAGTTCGACATCATTACTCTTCGAATAAGATTGGCCACCAGCCTTTTCGCCGGTTAAGAAACACTTCGCCATTCATTCTCTCCTGATTGTTCGGTACCGGGGCAGCACCCTGTGACTGGGTCACAATATGCTAATGATTGCTACTGAGCGACAGTTACGCCGGACCCGGGGCATCTATCATATATATGATACCCGTCGCTTCCGGCTGACCTTAAGAGTGGAGTGGTATACGATAGGAGCATGCGTGGATGCGCTTAAGGGAGAGTAGAATGGAAGGTCTTGAGGACAAGGTCGTGGTGGTTGCGGGAGCCTCCTCAGGCATCGGTGCGGCAACAGCCCACAAGCTTGCCAAACATGGGGCAAAGATCATTGTCGCGGACATCAACGCCGATGGTGCCAAAGCCACCTCCGATGCCATTTCCCAATCCGGCGGATCGGCCATTCCTGTCCGTTTTGATGTTATCGACAATGCCACGATAGTGGCTCTGGCAGAGCTTGTTATGGATACATATGGCCGCATTGACGGCCTGCATTACAACGTCGCTGATGTCGCACTGACATCCAAAGACACCAATTTGCTGGATATCGAGCCAGCTGTTTGGGAACGAATGCTGAAGGTAAATCTGACCGGGCTTTTTCTGACCATGCGCCAATGCATCCCATATATGCTGCAGCAAGGCGGCGGGGCTATAGTGAATACCAGTTCTGCAGCAGCCTTCTCCGGTGAACCTAATATCCCCGCCTATGCGTCATCTAAGGCAGGCATGAACGCGCTGACGCGTCATGTAGCGAGCGCCTATGGGCGGCAGGGTATTCGATGCAACGCAATCGCTCCTGGCGCCATAGCAACCGAAGGCGCGCTCGCCGTGGTGAATGTGATGGGTGCGGACTGCGACGAATGGTATGGCCGTGTCCGTGAAACTCTTGCTCATTCCCACCGTGACGGAGAGCCGGAAGACATCGCATCCTTGGCCGCCTTTCTGATGTCGGACGAGGGGTCGTGGATTAACGGCCAGTGCATTAGCGTCGATGGTGGATGGCTCTTCCGGTAAATCAGGTCGTGCTACGCCATCGAAATATCAACTCTATTATCAGCTAGTTCGACGAGAAACTTGCTGGGCAACGTGCAGCATTTTGCCCTGAGTCGTTCCTATATTGTGGCGTTAACGTGCTGCGCATTTTAAACAGCGCCGTCCTGCTGTCATTCCCCGTACACCATCACACATCTGATATAGTGGGTGTCAAGCTTGCCGAACCAGTTCCCCGTATTACAGTAATTTTTGAAGAACAGAGCCTGCTGCATCAATAAATCCAGCTCATAATAGTGAGTGGGTTGCAGTGAACTTCGCTCACCATATTCGGAGGGGAGACAACTTCCATGTATAAGTTTTATCGTAATAAATCTCACGCCATCTTCTTGAGCAGTTCATCCATCGTAATGGCTGCCAGCCTTGCCGGTATTGCGCCGGCATATGCGGCGGCTGAAGAAGCCGAAAGCGCAGATATCACCGCCAATGAGATTATAGTAACGGCTCAGCGGCGTTCTGAATCTCTCAGGAAGGTGCCGATCGCCGTCACGGCCATAACGCCCGAAACGATCGAGAACGTAAATATCACGACAGTCGACGATATCGAAGCCGTTACTCCGGGTCTGGTATTCGATAACGGGTACATGTTCCCACAGATGTATATTCGCGGCATTGGTGTTGTCACCAGCACGCCGGGTCTTGAGCAGCCAGTCGCGCTTTATGTCGATGGGTCCTACATGCCCCGGTCTAACGGAACATTGTTCGACATGCTGGATGTGAGCTCGGTTCAGGTCCTGAAAGGGCCGCAGGGCACTCTTTACGGACGCAACGCCACGGGAGGCGCAATCCTTGTGACCACCGCCGATCCGACTAACCAGTTTGAAGGCAAGGCTTCAGTGGAATATGGCAGGTTCAACCATACCCGTCTCGAAGGCGTTGTGAACTTGCCCGCAAGCGACACCGTATCTTTCAGATTTGCGGGTCTCTATTCTCATGAAGATGGCTTTGTAAAAAACCTGGTAACCGGAAAAGACGTCCGCGGCACTGACGGATATACGCTTCGTGCAAAGATGAAATGGGAGCCAAGCGCCGAATTTTCCGCTGTCTTGTCAGGCGAATATCAGCACAATTCGATCAAGTCCGGCGCGGCGGGCAGGCAAGCCGCTCCCGCTCCGTTCTGCGTCCCCTGTGCGTTTGGTGCGCCGAATGCGCCCGGGTTTTATGAGGTGAGCGAAGACCTAACCATTACCATTCCACAGCGCGCAAAAAGCATAGCGTTGAAGATGGACTATGAAGCCGACGATATCTCGTTGGGCAGCATTACGACCTATCGCAGCATCGACTGGGCCAGCGCGTCTGATGTCGATCACTCGGCCCTGTCACTGCTCGGTTTCCGGGGCTGGTTCGGCGGCAAGACGTTCGAGCAGGATTTCCAGGCGTCCAGTTCGTTTGGCGGGATGTTCGACTTTCTTGTCGGCGTCCAATATATTCACGACAGAGCCTATGCCCGGCAATCGCTCTTCGGAGGGCTGTTCGGAATTCCGAAAGACGTTCCGGAAAATCAGCAAATATATAGCGATGGCATAGTGACCACGGAATCTGCCGCCATATTTGGTGAACTCTATGTCACACCTGTCGAAAACCTCAAGCTTACGATTGGTGGCCGCTATTCCAGAGACCGGCGGCAAAATACGGCGACAGTCTCACCTTTGGGCCTAGCCTTTTTCGCACCAGCCGGATCGCCATCAACCTTCACCGAAAAAACCAAATATAGCAAGTTTACGCCACGCTTCGTCGTCGCCTATGACGCAGGCTTTGTGAACCTGTATGCTAGCTATACCAAAGGGTTCAAAGCTGGTGGTTTGACCAACCGTTATGCCGCTGGCGGGTCTCCGCTTGGACAGGAGAACATCGAAAGCTATGAAATCGGTGCAAAGTTTGAAAGTCCCGATCGGCGTGCAACTGTAAACGTCGCCGCGTTCCTTTATAATCACAAGGATGTGCAGGTGACGGTTGTCAACGCCGCTGCGGGTGGCAGCGTCAATACGAACGCCGCCAGTTCCCGCGGCAAGGGCATCGAAATCGAGTCCAGTTATCAGGCGAGCGACTGGCTGACCCTGACCGGAGGCCTTGCATATCTCGATACGGAATATCGCAAATATCAAAACGCTACCGTGTTCCTCATTGCCACTGACGCAATGGGTCAACCAACCGGATATGTGGCCGGTGCGGAAGACCTTTCGGGTCATCGCCTGCCTCGCGCGCCAAAATGGACGTTTATTGCCGGCGCGAATATAAACATACCTGTGGGATCAAGTTGGACGGCCCGATTGTCGCCGAATCTCCGGCATACATCAAACTATGATTTCGTGATCGGTGCCGGTGGCCCTGCTCGAAACGACAAGCAACCCAATCTGACTGTTGTCAACCTGTCAGGTGGTGTTGGACCGACCTCAGGTGATTATGAGATCGGTTTCTATGTCGATAACCTGCTGGACAAGAAATATTACACTCATATCGCCACCAGCACATTCGGATATGAGGTCTATGCGGCTCCCCCGATCACCTACGGCCTCAGGTTGAAGGCCCGCTTCTGATCGGCACAGCAAACGCAATGCTCAATTTATAAAACAGCAACCGGCCATCAGATTCCGCTGAGCAGAATCTGATGGCCGGTCGGCGACTGTTTTGGGCACAGTTACATTTATCGCAAATCAAGAATGTTTTTGAGGAAGATCGATGACCAGGGCGAAATCTGATCTGACCGAGACTGCTGACTATATTGTCGTAGGAGGCGGTAGCGCCGGGGCCGTGATCGCTGCCCGTTTGACGGAGGATCCTGCGACACGCGTTATCCTGTTGGAAGCAGGAGGCGAAGCCGAATCATTCATGGTCCAGATGCCGGCAGGCTTTGCCAAGATGCTGCTCAAGGACCAGTTTGACTGGCAATATTATCAGCTGCCCGATCCGTCGATAAAAAACAGGCGTTTCATCTGGTCGGCGGGAAAGATGCTTGGTGGAGGCAGTAGCCTGAATGGGCAGGTTTACATCCGGGGCATGCGCAATGATTTTGATCATTGGCTCAAACTTGGTGCCACCGGGTGGGGATGGCAGGATGTTTGGCCCTTCTTCTTGCGCTGCGAGCGGTGGCACGGTCCATCCAATCAGAACCATGGCAATCACGGCCCTCTGTCTGTTTCACCTATGAGCGATGCGCATCCGCTTTGTTCTGTATTTCTGGACGCATGCATGCAAGTTGGCATAGCCGAGCTGGAGGATTATAATGGCGGTGATATGGATGGCAGCTTCCTCACCCAGACAACGCAGCGCGATGGCTGGCGGTGCAGCACAGAAAAGGCCTATCTCCGCGAAGCGCGTAAACGGACTAATTTGAAAGTCATCACCAACGCCGAAGCGGAAACCATCATTGTGGAGCACGGCCGTGCGGTGGGTGCCACCTATCGTCACGCTGGGCAGATCAAGCAACTACGCGCGCAGCGCGAGGTGATCATCAGCGCAGGAACGATGGGTTCGCCTGCTCTGCTGAAGCGTTCCGGTATCGGGCCGGAACAGGAACTGCGCGAGCATGGCATTCCGGTAGTCTGCGATTTGCCTGAGGTTGGAGAAAATCTTCAGGAGCATCCCGGAGTTACGCAAAACAAGTTTGTTAACCGACCGACAATCAACAGTAGCTTGCAACCGCATCAGCTCATGCGCGATCTGGTCAGATTTTTATGGAACCGCACTGGTCCGCTAGGCGCTCCTGCGGTCCAGGCGATGGCGATGGTGCGCACCCGCGACGGCCTCGAAGAGCCTGATGCGCAAATCCATTTCCTTCCTCTCGCCTACAATGTGGAACAGGACACGATCTCATCGGCGGAAGCAGAAATGCCGAAGGAACCCTGTGTCAGCATCATCGCATCGCTGACTCGTCCAAAATCTCTTGGCCGGATAAAATTGGGCGCAGACAAGCGCGTGGTAATAGATCATCAGCTGCTTGGCGATGAGCGTGATGTTGCCGCTATGGTGGCGGCCATGAAGTTCGTAAACAAGGTTTTCGAAACCAGCGCGATGCAGCAAATCATTATCGGCGACCGATCGCCGTATCCGATACCCGCAAATGATGGCGAGTGGGAACAATATATCCGAGACAAAGCCCTGGTGACCTATCATCCCGTGGGATCGTGCCGCATGGGGTCCGACGACCGGGCGGTGGTCGACCCGCAATGCCGTGTTCGAGGGGTATCGGGGTTACGGGTCGCCGATGCATCGATCATGCCGCGCATAACAAGCGGCAACACCAATGCCACAGCGATCATGATCGGTGAAAAAGTGGCTGAAATCATCCAATCAGGGTATGGAAGTCAGACTGGATAGAGCTTCGTTCAGGACGTTAATCTTCGGTTTCGTTCAGTCCAACCAGCTCTTGCCCGCTATCGCAAACAAGCTTCACAAGTGAAAGGTCCATCGCCGTCAGGTCGGCTAGTTCAAGCGCGGCCTGGGCGTCCTTGAGGATCATTTCCCATAGATTTTCCCTCAAAGCTGCCTCGGCCGGATCTGTCGCGGGATCCTGCTCTCGGCCCCAAAAGATCATCGGCCCGACATTGGCATCGGCCGTGTCGTCGATAGCCTGAATCAACCGTGGCAAATCAGTGCCGGTGGCCTTGGCCAATTGGGCTGCCTCATACCCCGCTCGCAAACATCCCACGGCAGCGACGTTACGCACTATCTTTGCGGTCATGCCCGCGCCTGGACCGCCCATGTGAGCGACATAGCGGGCGAAACCTTCGAGGATGGGCCTCACTTTCTCAAGCGGTTCCTGATCGGCACCGACCAGGCAAACCATGCCCTGATCGGCGGATCGCGCTGCACCCATGACACCGCAATCGATGAGTGTGACACCGGCGGCATCCGTGACCGCACGAATTCTGTCGAGATCGCTGAGCGCTACCGTGGCGAGCAGGACAATGATCTGGTCCTTGTTACCAGCCGTAAGCACGCCATCCGGCCCGCTGAGAACGTCGATCGCCTGATCGGCTGTAACAACAGCAATCAGAACGACATCGCTTTTTGCGGCCACCTCACGCGGGGACGCTTCTATTGGCGGCAAGCCTTCGCCAATCTCGTCCCGCACGTCATATATAGCGGAAAGCAGATCCCGGCGCTGGAGGCAAAGGGCGACTCCTTTCCCGACCTGACCGATGCCGATCACCCCGGCGCGAAGGCCGGATTGACTGGCGTCGTTATCCATTTCCGAAACTGAAGAGATATTATCCATTATGCACCAGCGGTTACCATGGGAAACAGGCTTTCTTTTCGCGCCAAATCAATCCGGCGTCAAAAGGAGGCCGTTGTCACGGAAAAACTTGCGTCGCACATTTTCGCTGCAATTCTTGAGATTCTCCGAGAATCGCTGCTTCGATGCCTTGCCGCCTTCACGATGGGGATAGTCTGTCGAGAAACAGTAGACATCCTCCAGGTGCGGGAAGCGTTCAAAATAGCTTGCGACATCTTCGAAATAGAAGGGCGTCACACGCACCTGCCGGTTCAGATATTCGGATGGCTTCATCGACAGGAATTCCGACATGCGACTCTGGAACTGAGCGGACCAAAGATCCATGCGCTCGGCCAGCGGGCCAACCCAGTTGGCCCCCACCTCTATCGACCCGATGCGCAGTCCGGGGAACCTCTCCAGAACGCCGCCCATGATCATGGCGGAAAGGAAAACTTCCGATGCGAAACCAAGGGACGATCCCCAAAATGGCTGTATCCCCAATTCCAGAGACTGGTGCGCAGATTTGAATGCGGGAACATCGCGATCCCATGCCTGTGACCGGAAAAGCGGGAATTCGGTGCCGATATGGAATGTGAGAGCGGACTGCGAAGAGGCTATCAGATCCCAGAAAGGATCCAGCCGTGCGTCAGCGGGCGACATGCCAGCAGGAGGTGTCCCATTGGGTATCACGAAAGCTCTCAGGCCCTTGTCGATAAGATTTCGGGCGTCTTCCATCATCTGTTCGACTGAATCGGTCGGGATCATGCCAATCGGTCGCCCCCGGACACCCATTTGACGGGCGATCTCGACACACCATTCATTATGGCCCTGAGCGATGGTTCGTGACAGTCCCAGCGTATCAACGGTACCAGGTTCGAAACCCATATATTCCGGTGCAGAAGGATTATGTTCAAGGAATAGCGCAACGGTGCCATAGCCAGGATAGATGAGCTGGCGGTCGATGCCCATCGCATCCATCGCTTCGATACGGCGAGAAAAGTCGATAGCCGCTGGTGCGCCGGGCCCCTTTGCCGTCCAGACGGTATCTTCATTGATTTCGACATCGTCGGCCTTGACGTCGGGCCTCACAAGGCTGTTGGCGCCGCCATCGACTAGCCTCTCCATATTGCTGCAGAGCCTGACCGCCTCCGCGGCGCTGTCACCAAACAACTCTTTCCAGAAATGGACCGGGGCCATTTCATGGGAATCCAGATCAATGCTCTGTGCGAGATAGTCCTGCTCGCTTGATTCCCTGGTGGCCAATTCGCTCGTCTGCATAAAAATCTCTCCTGTGGTGCACGTTTACGTCCGAATTCCAGCCATGGACTCTTGAACGAGCGCGCAAATCATGGGTTTACTCATTTCAGAAAGTGTATGCCTGTGAGCGCCAATCACAAGTCAGGAGCGGACTAAATCATATCCGTGATGAAAAGTGTCTGGATTTGGCCGACTCACTATCTGGCCTGCCGCTGGAACCAGCCGCTCACAGCGGCATCCATTTGTTCTCGTGCGACACCTCGCGATGCTCCGGAAACCAAAGCCAGCACTCCCTTGATGATGACCGGTCCGAAATCCGCATCATCAATTCTGCCTAGCGACCAGTCAAGCCCCACCGAGTATCTATAACGGACAAGGTCCTCGACCAGAATTTGAGGATCGATCCAAGGTTGTAATTGCTCTTCTTCAGCCAGACGTTCGATCCATGGCCGATGAGAGTGAGCGGCGATTTCATAAATCGCTCGCCGCACATCGTCATCCGCGTCAGAGGAAAAGAATGCAACCAGTATAGCGCGCGTATACGACCGCACGTCGAGATTGCGGCGAATGACGATATCCAGATGCTCGATCATGCGCTCGGCGGAAGCCGGAGCGGTCTTGAACCTTATCTTGCGTTCAAAATCTTCAAAATATTTGTAAATTGCGGCCGCCATCAGAAGGTCGCGGCTCTTGAAGACGTTGTAGAGTGTGCGTTTCGCTACCTGTGCTCGTTCGGCGATATCTTCCATGCTAATATCGTTCAAATCATGCTCGGCAATCAGTTTTCTAGCCGTCGAAAGTATGCGGCGCTTACGCTCTACTATTGTTGGACTGGAATAGGCGCCTCTACGCCCGGAAGGTTCATCATACCTTTCCTCGCCAACGGTGTTCCTGGCCTTATCGCCTCCCTTCATCTGCCCGCTATACTCCCATCAACCTGGCCGCTCTTTCGCGATGATAGGCTATATTGCCGCAAAAAAAATCTGCTGCTTGCGCACGTTTGAAATAAAGGCCCGCGTCATGCTCTTCGGTCATGCCGATACCGCCATGCATCTGTATCATTTCACGGGCAACCTTCTGGAACACCTTTCCTGCCATGATTTTGGCAACAGAAGACAGGACCGCCGCCTTCTCGTCTCCATGGTCGATAGCTTGTAATGCCTCATAAACCGCGGCGCGCGCCAGTCCGATTTCTCCCAGCATGTCTGCCGCCCGATGCTGCAGGGCCTGGAAAGAACCGATCAGTTTACCGAACTGAACTCTCGTTTTGAGATAGTCGATTGTCGTCTCAAATGCTTGCAGCGTTCCGCCGAGCATCTCTGCGGCGGCAACCGCTGCCGTGCGCTCCAATATCGATTCCAGCAATGCGGCGCCTTCACCTACACCGCCAAGTCGGTAATCCTCATTCAACGACACATTCCGAAAATCTATGGATGCTCGCCCGCGAATATCGACTTCACGAAGCGGATTGCGTTCAACACCGGCCTCTTCTGTAGAACAGACGAAAAGCGTTACGCCCTGTATTCCCGACGGCAGATCGGTTTGCGCTGGAATGATCAAAAGATTTGCTGCCATGCCCGCTTCGACCGGGCGTTTGCGCCCGTTCAGCACCCATTTGCCATCACAGCGTTCGGCGCGGACAGCGGAATGTCGCGGATCGAAGCGACGCCCATCTTCCAGTGCCAAGGCACCTATATATTCGCCCGAGGCCAATGCGGGCAACCATTTTTGCTTTTGCTCTTCGGTACCTCCCATAACAAGCGCAGAGGCAGCAGCCACGGCAGTCGAGATAAGCGGCGACGGTGTGAGTGTCCTGCCCAGCTCCTCTATCAGCATGCCCATGCTCTCAAACCCGAAATCATGGCCGCCATATGCCTCGGGCACGATCATCCCGGTCCATCCCATCTCGACCATTTCGGCAAAACAGGATGGGTCATAACCAAGGTTGCTATGGTTTTTGCCGACATGCCTCAGCAGCGTCGTAGAGGCACGTTGCCGAACCCAGGCTCTCGCCGCATCGGCGAGCATCTCGCGATCTTCTTGTGTTATTTCGGGCATGATGTTCCCTTCATCACGACGGCAGCTCCAACACTTGCTTTGCCGTAATATTATTCTGGATTTCGTGGCTGCCGCCGTAGATGGAAAAGGCGCGGCTATAGAGCCACTCGCTGACAATTTCCTGTTCTTCGTGATCGTTGCTGGAGGCAAGCCAACCCAGAGAGTTATTGCCCAATATCTCAACCGCGAGATCGTAACGTTCCTGCGCCACACGGGCGCCGATATTCTTGAGCGCGGAATTCGCGATTGCGCCGCGCGATCCGCTTTCCCTAGCGCGGGCCTGAGCGCGCATTGCTGCCTCGAACGCAGCGCCTGTCACAAGATGGTCGACCAACCGCAAACGCAGATCGGCGTCAGCCAATTTACCGTTTTCGTCGAGGCCCACATGCTCCAGAGCGAGCGGCAACAGGTCGAGCGTCGCCCGGCGACCTTCCGACAGTCCATTGCGTTCGTGCTGCATGAGCCGTTTCGCAACGGTCCATCCACCATTCACCTCGCCAACGGTCTCGCATTTGGAAACTTTCACATCACTGAGGAAAACCTCGCAGAAATGGGTGACGCCGTTGATAAGTTCGATCGGTCGGGCCTCAACGCCCTGCAATCGCATATCTATCAACAGGAAGGTTATGCCGCCCTGCTTGCTGCTGGTATCCGTGCGCACGAGGCAGAAGCACCAATCGGAAATATTGGCGAACGATGTCCATATCTTCTGACCATTGACGAGCCAATGGTCCCCGCGATCCTCGCAACGCGTCTGAAGTGAGGCGAGATCCGAGCCGGATCCCGGCTCTGAAAAACCCTGGCACCAACGCACCTCGCCCCTTGCCATCGACGGAAGATGACGACGCTTCTGTTCCTCGGTGCCATATTCCAACAATGTCGGGGCCAGCATCATATTGCCGAGACCGATAATGGGGTTGAAAGCGCCAGCACGCGCAAGCTCTTGCCGTAGTATCTCGACCTGATCGGGGTCAAGGCCGCCGCCACCATATTCAATAGGCCAGCCAGGGGCGCCCCACCCCTTGTCCGCCATCAGCTCAACCCATTGCCGATATTCCGGGGACTTATGCCGGTCGGTCGCTTCGGCGGGATTGTAGGATGCACTCAAACTCTTCAGCGAGGTGGGAAAATTGTCGCTTATCCACAGTCTCGCCTCTCGGCGGAAGGCTTCTAGATCGCTTTCCATTATCGGTTCCTCAGGACGTTGCAATGCCGCGCATATGGTGCCCAGCTATGTTGAGAGAATTTGCACGTACATAGCCGGGTCGTCAAATGAAATATGCACTTAGTGCAATTTTAGTTGCTTTTCGATTTGGGTGGTGCAACAGTATAAGACGCTTCGGCACCTTCTCGTGGTGTGAAGACACATTATTGGGAGACACTATGAACGGCGACAATTCCTCTCCATTGCCCCGCGTTCAGAATGGCGAAGAGCCTGGTTTCGTCAGCTATGCCGTCCGTGAAAATGTCGCCTGGGTTATGCTGGAGCGCCCGGAAGTGGCGAACACGCAGAATCTGCGCCTGCTCAATCAACTGGACGACCTGTTCCGCTGCGCGATCGACGATACGGAGGTGAAGGTCATCGTGCTTGGCGGGCGGGGCAAGCATTTTTCGGCAGGGCATGATCTTGGCACTCCCGAGCGCGACAAGCACATGGAGCGAGAACGCAAGCATTTATGGCCGAGCCACCTCGGGCCTGTGGGCGCCGAGAGCCAATATGTTCTTGAACAGGATGCCTATCTCGGCCTCTGCCGACGATGGCAGGAAATGCCCAAGCCCATGATAGCGATGGTGCAAGGGGGGTGCATAGCAGGAGGCCTGATGCTCGCCTGGGTGTGCGACCTCATCATCGCGTCAGACGATGCGTTTTTTCAGGACCCTGTGCTGCGTATGGGAATACCAGGCGTTGAATATTTTGCGCATGCATTCGAACTGCCGCCGCGCGTCGCCAAGGAACTGTTGCTACTGGGCGACAGGATGCCGGCCGACCGCGCCTACCAACTGGGCATGGTCAACCGTGTTGTCCCCCGCGATCAGCTCGAAAAGGAAGTCGAATCCATTGCAAATGAGGTGGCAGACCGACCGGGTTTCGGGATGATGCTGACCAAGCAGGCGATCAATCACGTCGAGGACTTGCGCGGCAAGCGGACAAGCATGGACAGTGTTTTTCACATGCATCACCTCGCCCATGCCCATAACCAATTGACCAGCGACCATATCGTCGGCGGGTTAGACGCCAAGGCAATGGCGGCCGCCAATAAGCCGAAAAAATGAATTGTCACCAGGATATCTCGGTAAATTCCATAAAGGTATATCATGGCTAAAACCAAGCTTTTCTCGGAGTTTCAGCTTCGAGATGTAAAATTGAAGAACAGCATCGTCGCGTCCCCTATGTGGCAATATCGCGGGGACACAGGCCACCCTACCGACTGGCACCTGATGAATCTGGGGCGATTGGCCGACGGGGGCGCCGGTCTGGTATTCCAGGAAGGCACGATTGTCAGTCCTAATGGTCGAGGCACCGTTGGAGATATCGGCATCTGGGATGACGAGATGATTCCAGAATATGCGCGCATAGTTTCACTAATCCGCGAAAATGGAGCGGTTCCGGGGATCCAGTTGATGCATGCGGGACGCAAGGGCCGCATGATATCGGCGGCGGATGGCGGTGGCCCGCTTACCGCCGAGCACGGAATCGACGGATGGGAGGAATGGGAGGTTGTCGCTCCAAGCGCTTTGGCGCATCCCGGCTATCCTCCACCCCGCGAACTGGAGCGGTCAGAGATTCTCTCGCTCGTTGACGACTGGATTGCCGCAGCGCGACGGGCCGCCGCTGCCGGCTATGATGTTCTCGATATTCATGCCGCGCATGGATATCTGATCCATGAATTCCTCTCGTCCGCTTCCAACATCCGTACGGATGACTATGGCGGCAGCTTCGAAAACCGCCTTCGCTTTCTCGCAGAAATCGTCGAGGGCGTCCGGGCGGTTTGGCCCGCCTCGAAACCCATATTCCTGCGCCTGTCCGTCATCGATGGCGTAGGCTGGGAGATAGAGGACAGTGTAAAGCTGGTGAAGCGCATAGCACCGTTGGGAATCGATTTGATCGATTGCTCCTCCGGCGGAATGACCGGCGCGGTCCTGACCGCCTCAGTCTATGGCTATCAGGCGCATCTGGCCGAGGCGATTCGTCGGGAAACCGGCGTCCCGACATCTGCGGTCGGGCTGATCGCACATGCGCAGCAGGCGGAAGATATCCTGCGATCCGGCAGTGCAGACCTGGTATTTCTGGCCAGAGAGCTGATCTATAATCCGAACTGGCCGATCGATGCGGCACAGAAGCTTGGTGACGACGTCGGCTATTCGGTAGCCAATCGACGCGCCGGATATTTCCTCGACCGGCGTACAACCGTGATGCCCGATTTCAGGCCCTCGACATTCACAACACCCGATGAAATCTAGGCCGTTCGCAAATGCAAGAATATTCGAATTAAAGCCGTTCGATGATGATCGCCGGCGCCATGCCCCCGGCTGCGCACATGGTAATGAGAGCGTATTTCCCACCGGACCGTTCCAACTCATCCAGTGCCATTCCTATCAACATTGAGCCGGTAGCGCCAATTGGGTGACCCAGCGCGATCGAACCGCCATTCACATTCACTTTGGCGCGATCCAATCCCAGATCGCGGATGCATTTTTCAACTACAACGGCAAATGCCTCGTTGATCTCCCATATATCGATGTCTTCAACCTCAAGGCCCGCCTTGGTCAAAACCTTCCGGATCGCAGGAACCGGCGCATTCAGCATCAGCGTGGGGTCATCACCCATATTCGCTGTCGCAACGACACGAGCGCGGGGCTTCAAACCGTGGCTATCCGCATAGTCCCGCGAAGCCAGAAGCAATGCCGCAGCCCCGTCTACCACACCCGATGAATTGCCTGCATGATGCACCGGTTCGATCTTCAGATCGGGATATTTTTTGCGGATCATCTCACCAAAGCTAGGGCCGCCTTCGTCCATTGAGACATTGGCCATGTTTTCAAACGCAGGTTTGAGAGCCGCCAGACCTTCCTTTGTCGTTTCGGGACGAGGATATTCGTCCTTCGCTAATACCACTTCACCAAATTCATCGAGGACGGGAACGATGCCGCGATCGAAACGCCCCTCTGCAATTGCCGCAGCGGCACGCCTCTGGCTTTCAAGCCCCAGCGCATCCAGCGCCTCTCGCTCGATCCCTTCCAGAGAAGCAATGGCATCGGCACACACACCTTGTTGCGGCTGCGGATATTTCGCCGCCAGACGGGCGTTAAGAGCCCCCATGCGCAGGGGAGTGAGCCCAGCGACAATATCGTCCTGCATCATTGTTGCTGTCAGGGACATCATTTCTGTCCCGCCCGCGATCAGCAGGTCTTCCATGCCGGACATGATCTGCGCTGCGGCCAGACTTACCGAAGTGATGCCACCTCCGCAGAACCGGTCGAGAGTCGTTCCGCCAGCCTTGATATCATAGCCGGCGTCAAGAGCGGCCATCCGTCCCAGGTCACTACCCTGCTTGCCACGTTGCATGCTGGTCGACCAGATGATGTCGTCGATTTCGGCGGTGTTCAGGTTGTTTCGTTCGGCGAGCGCCGCAAGAACGGTCGCGGCCAAATGCTGTGGATGGAGATGGGCCAGCGCCCCTTTTCCAACCTTGCCTATGCCGCGCGGTGTCCGGACGGCATCAATGATATATGCGTTTGCCATCAGTGCACCTTGCTTTTGTCCAAAGGGGAGCTGAACATCTCGAGCTCCACGACGATTTCCGGTAATTCGATACTGTTCGCCCAGAACATCGGCCCGCCCTGATAGACTGGCCAATGACAGCCATTGATCGCGGCCACATCTATATCGGACGCATTCAGGACAATACCCTCTTCAATCATAAGCTGACCTTCCTCCGCCACCGGAAGAAGGAGACGTTTCAGCAGTTGATCGCCAGGGTCAGCAAATTGACTTGTCCTGTGCCCGTTTGGAGATGCGGCATCGACATCAATGCCGATGCTCGTCAGGTAATTTGAGGGAAAACCGTAATCGTAGAGGGTATTATCGATCTGCTCCGGAGAGGTACCATCAGTGATCGCATCGTTCACCTGATCAATCAGGGCTGCCGTCAGGCGGCCAGCCACCATATCCTCGCTCGGTCCGGTAGTAGCGAAGCTTTTGTCTGCCGAACGCTTGGCAAAGAAATAGTACCGTTGTGCTGCCGATTCGGGTGAATCGCGGAGTTCGTAGAAGAGCGCCTGCTCGCGCGCGATCCCTTCATCAAATGGCAGACTGACTGCCGCCTCAACAGCACTCACTATATAGTTGGGCGCTTTGAACCCTCTCAGGGATTTGGCGTTCGCTTTCCGAAATCTGTCGAATATATCTGGATCGAACGCGCCCGGTTCGATCTTGTCCTGCCGGTCTCTCACACGACGCAGCGGCAAGTTTTCAGCGATCGCCTTTTCTGCAAAAAATGTTGCGTCCCGCAGCAATTCATCTTCTCTCGCCAGCGCATCTATCATCCCTACGTTCAGGGCGTCCGGCGCAGAAACGGGGCTGCCATGGACGATCACTTCCAGCGCCATCTCAGGGCCAACCAGTCTGGGAAGACGTTGCGTGCCACCTGCTCCGGGCAACAGACCCAATTTGACTTCGGGAAGACCGATTTTTGCGGACGGAACCGCGACCCGATAATGGCAGTTTAGCGCCAATTCATAGCCCCCGCCCAGCGCGGTCCCGTGAATGGCGGCAATTACCGGCTTTGGGCAGTTTTCGATATGTTTCAGAACCGCCGGCAGACTTGGCTTTTGTGGTGGTTTGCCAAATTCTGATATGTCAGCGCCTGCGAAAAAAGTTCGACCCGAGCAGATAATTATGATCGCTCTAATACCATCGTTTTCGGACAATTCCTTTAAGCCTGCAGCCAGTCCTCTTCGAACGGCCACCCCCAATGCATTCACCGGCGGAGAGTCGATGGTCAGTGACCCGATCCCTCGATCAACCGCAATCCTAGTTACATTTTCCATCACATCCATTCTGTATATTGATCGAGCCAAAGAGTGTGTCGTTGTCGGCATTCAAGACTCAGCAATAGCAATCGGGTCGAACGTTGCCGACGCCCCTGGCGAATTAATCAGATATATGATGAATATCCGTCGCGCTTGTGCGAGGTTCATAGTGTGCGCATGTTTGTAGCGACAGGGAAGAGTGTCGAGCTAGTCGGTCAAGATTAAAGACAATACCACACAGTTATAATTGCAAGGCAGTAGTGTTTCGTGACCAGCGAATTTGACATTGAACGGAACCCTGTTGATGGCATGGGGTCTCTTCATATGGCGGAAGCACTAAACGGCACTCGTATTCTCGATCTCACCAGTGTCATCATGGGACCCTATGCGACACAGACTCTTGCGGACCATGGCTGCGACGTTATTTTTGTCGAGCCTCCTCACAGCAAAGGCACGCGCGAACTGGGTGCCGAG
>Ga0209273_10001218_pt1 | contig 24467 bp, 14 predicted proteins | sample tdAd471_FD_187126 | JGI IMG/M metagenome (GOLD analysis project Ga0209273, IMG submission 187126) | Marine sediment microbial communities from the Atlantic coast under amendment with organic carbon and nitrate - tdAd47.1 (SPAdes)... | ecosystem: Environmental > Aquatic > Marine > Coastal >...
CTCCATTTAACGAGATTTTCAGCATAATATGCATACCCTGCTTTATTCTTTTCCCTTTACCAAAAGAGACTATTTACTGGGAAAGTTGCTAAGTTCGGTGGCCAACGTAACCTTCATTGTCGGGATGATTGGACTGGGCTTTATGGTGGGGCCTTATTTACCCGGCGTGAATCCTGCCAATGTCGTTCCTTTCAATATCCAGGCTTATCTACAGTTGTATTTGGTGTTCCTCTTACCTAATATTCTATTGTTTGGGGCGATTATTTTTTCAGTAGTCACTTTTACACGGAATATCTACGCAGGCTTCATTGCGGTCATTTTGATCATCATCCTACAGGCGATCATCGAGGGAATACTAAAGGGGATAGAGTGGCGGTACTTTGCGGCCTTATTCGATCCATTGGGAGACGAGGCAGTCAAGTACTACACCCATCATTGGACCCTGGCCGAACGCAACGAATTGATGATTCCATTGAAGGGCGTTATCATTCATAATCGATTGCTCTGGACCGGCATTGCCTTGGTGATATTTGGCGGTGTGTTTCGCTATTTCCAATTCAGTCAGCAAGGCTTCTCTACAGCGCTAAAAAAGGGGAAGCCAGAACGGATGATCAAAGAAAACTTTGGCCAGTTGATCAAGGTCGAATTACCGAAAGTACGTTTTGACTTTTCATTGCTGCAGCAATTGCGGACGGCTTGGCAACTGTCCCAGATTGATTTCCGGCACATCATTCGCAGCTGGTTGTTCATCTGTATTTTACTGGGTGGTTTTTTGGCGATTTTCTTCCAACAAGCGGAGATGAATCCGCTATATGGTTTCAAATTATTACCCGTCACTTGGAAGATGTTATTTATCCCCAGTTTCATTTATTCCGGTTTAATCAACCTGGTCACCTTTTTATTTGCGGGGATGCTAATCCATCGTGCCCAGTTGGCTCGAATGAATCATTTGGTAGATATCAACCCCTTACCCAATTGGGCCTTCTTGTTGTCGAAGATTTTAGCCTTGGTCAAGATTCAGGTGTTGTTGCTTGGCTTTATTATCCTCGCGGGTTTGGTGGTGCAGCTTTCTAATGGATTTTATGAGGTGAAGCTAGGGCTATATTTATCGGAAGTATATGGGCTGCACCTGATTCACTTCATCATTTGGGCGTGTTTGGCGATTTTTGTGCAAACGCTTTCACCCAATCCTTATTTAGGCTTTTTTGTCCTATTGTTAATTCCATTGGGGACGATTATGATGCCCAGTTTGGCAGATATGATGGGTTTAGATTTCCTCAAACAGGCGGTGTTTCTATACAATCAAGTACCTGGTCATACCCTGGGATTTGAGTATTCAGACCTGAATCAATATGCTTCTTTCCTACCTACTTATTGGGTGTATAAAAGCTACTGGTTACTAGGCGGAATGTGTCTATTACTCCTCGCTTACTTATTTTGGACCAGAGGTATCCCAGCCAATTTTTCGGAACGGCTGGCTATCGCTAAAGCAAGGTTTCGCGGACCAGTTTTGCGGACCTTTGTCCTATTGGCGGGCTGTTTCATCGCCACTGGCACCAGCATTTACTTGGAAGAAAATGTTTGGCATAAAACGAGAATTACTGATAAAGATGAAAAGACCTTTAAGGTTGAAAATGAAAAGCGCTACCAACAATATGAATCACTGATCCAACCGCGAATCAGCGCGGTAAAAGTAGACATGGCGATCTACCCCGACCAGAAAGCTTTCCATGCGAGTGGTAGCTTTACCTTCGTGAATAAAGCCGAGCAAGCGATTGATACTTTACTCGTCGCCTATAGCTTTCGGGAGAAAACCCAATACAGTTTTGATCGAGCGACCACGGTCGTTAGTCAGGACAGTCAAATCAAATTTGATGTCTGGCGTTTGGTTGAAAGCCTGCAAGCGGGAGATAGTATCCAAATGAATTTCCAAATCGCTAACGAAGACAACAGCTTGTTTACTATCAACTCGCGCGTTTTGGCCAATGGCACTTTCATTGGCAGCCAAATCTTCCCTCAACTCGGCTACAGAAAGGTAGAAATAACCGATAATGTGGAGCGTAAAAAACAGGGCTTAGCCGAAAAAGAAAACCGTATTCCTCTACCTTCCGATACAACGGCATTGGGCTATGCTTACTCCGAAAATGATTCCGATTGGATTGACTTTGAAGCTACCGTCTCTACCGCAGCGGATCAACTGGCTTTCGCTCCCGGTGTTTTACAAAAGGAATGGACAGCAGACGGAAGGCGGTTTTTTCACTATAAAACGGCGCATAAAATCGCAGATGTGTTTTGCTTCAATTCTGGGCGTTATGCCGTAAAAAAAGGCCACTGGGAGGACACCGAAATTTCCATTTACTACCACCCTGGCCATGATTATAACCTCAATAGCTTGATGGAAGGCGTAAAGGCTTCCTTGACTTATAATAGTCGTTGGTTTGGGCCTTACAAACATACCGAACTTCGGATTGTAGAATATCCCAAAACAGAAGGCACTTATGCTACCGTGATGGGGAATCTCATGCCTTATTCCGAGCTATATTTAATTGGAGATATCGACCCGACCGCTGAAGGGAGTGTCGACTTACCCTTCTATGTATCAGCGCATGAGGTAGCCCATCATTGGTGGGGCCACCAAGTGAATCCCGCCAATATTTTGGGTGGCAAAATGGTCACGGAAGGGATGGCTGAATATGTAGGCTTAAAGGTCTTGGAAGGACGATATGGTAAAGAAATGATCCGTCGTTTTTTGCGACAGGCCCTGGATTTGTACCTGACGGGACGGGCAAATGAACGGAAAAAAGAAACGCCACTTTTGTATGCTTATCCGCATCAGGAATATATCAATTATCAAAAAGGGGCGCTGGTTTTCTATGCACTCAGTGATTACGTGGGAGAGGAGGTCTTGAACAATGCCTTACGCACTTATGCCGAAGAGATGCGCTATAAAGGTCCGCCACTGCCTCATTCGCTAGGTCTGCTGGGGGCGGTACAAACCGTCATTCCCGATTCACTACAATACTTGGTCAAGGATATGTTTGAAACTGTCACTCTGTATGATAACCAAATTGAATCCAGTACGCTTAGTCCGCTAGCAGATGGTCGTTATCAGTTAGACATAGCCTTCAAGGTGAGTAAATTTCGAAGTGATGGCTTTGGACATCGACTCTACAGCGACAATCAACGGGATTCGCTACAATATACCTCCGCCGATGGCCAGACCACGCTATCCTCTCTCCCCTTGACGGACTATATCGAAATCGGTGTTTTTGGAGAGGAAAAAAAGGCTGGAGAACGATTGCCGCTCTACTTGCAAAAGCACAAAATTAGTACGATTAATAATCAAATTTCTGTGATTGTAGATCGAAAACCAACAGCCGTGGGCGTTGATCCTTATCATAAACTGATTGATGTATTGCCGGAGGATAATCGGAGGGAGGTAAATGGACAAAGTAACGAGAATGAGTATACCAAAATAAAATAGTTATTTATTAGACTTTATTTCTATGCAATTATCCATTGAAGTCGCTATTTGTCAATCATCCCGTCCAGAATAATCCCCACTCCTGTACCCTGTTGACTGTATCTAGCCGGAAGATCAAACAAGCAGAGGGGATAATAACCCAAGACCCCATTCGATCCTCAGGGCCATATTTGATCAGGTGTTGATAAATCTCTTGAATTTTAGCTAAGGGCGTCCCCAAACCCAAACCCTGACTGGTAACTGGAGTAGGCAATTCAGTTAGATGGACCAGAAAATCTTCCCTCTTGAGCCGTAGATTAAGCAATGTAGAGTTAGGGAAGGGACAAATGGTAAAGCGCTGAGAACCTTTGTCATCTAATTGAATATCTATTACAGGTTGAGGACGCGTAGGAGATAAGATAGAGAAGTTATCAATTTGATCTTCACAAAATCGGTCCTTCCTTGTGGGCATTTTTTTCGTTTTGCCTGCTATCACCCTCAGGTTATTCTCTGCAATGAGCCGAAAACTAGCAGGTGCTTTGCTATCCACAACTACAGTATTGAATGCCTCCTTCGCTTCTACACTTTGAGGGTTGACACGAAAGGCCGATATGCCTTTTAGCAGCAGCAGCGCTATCTCCTGTTTGGTGGATAGCTTACCATTGGGACTAGATAATTGTCGAATACAGTTAAATGCTAGACTTTGCTTTTCCTGTAAATCATAAACTGCAAACTTATTGATAATAGAAGAAGGGTCGTTAGGTGAATAAGTTAGTGCCCGATCTAAAAACAGTTCAGCATTTTCAAGTAATTGTTCTAGGGATAAGTCTGTGGTGCCTTCCCCTCGAAAAGGGGTCTCTAGACTAGCGAAAAGGGGATAGTCTAAAGCCGTATCGGGTTCATTCCTTTTTCCAAGAGCCAGGTTGAGGTAGGCAGTTCCCAAGTTGAGGAAATTTTCTTGAAAACGGATGCTTTGATTGACATACTCGAAACATATGATCGCAGCCTCATATGCTTCAATTGAATTCAGAACAACTCCCATTTTGAAAGCCTGTCTTAGTTCATAAGCCAATTTACATCTTTCGTGAGCCGTTGCGATCCTATCTTTAAGGGGAGGGTAGTTGGATGTAACTTTTCTTGGAAAAGTAGCGTAAATATTATTCAATAGTGTTTCCACAGTTTCTTCCACTTCAAACCCTGCTACTCCAGCAAAAAAAGCACCATACAAATCTGCTTCCTGTTCATCTGGTAGGTATTTTTTAAAGCTTCTTTGACGAGGTAGGAACCCGCTGCTGTGATGGGAACGATAGAGATGAGTCAGTTCATGACCCAAAATAAAAGCGATAGCAGAGCTAGCTTGTGTGCCCATTGCTTTACATATCTGTAAGGCCCGTGGATCAAATTCAATATAGTCCTTTCCATTTACGAACATGTAAGATGCAATCGTTTCATTCTCAATAATTCTCACTTCGGGCAAAGGTCTACGACCATCTCCCAAAGCAATCCAGAGTTGTTGTAGGATATTTTTAACAAGCTTTTCATCATTAATCTTATCGAAGTTGTGGCACCCTAAGCTATCAGGTGAAGAGAGGCCACTAGTACCAGGAAAGATAAGGGTAAGTATACCGATAAGAACAGCTGCAATTAAAAATCTCATAAAAAATATTAGTCTAATGATAACCTTTTCGAATAAAGGGTATAATATACATATAAGCCATTACAATATTGCTACTACAAATGACTATATTGAGTTTTCAATCGAAATGCCTATTATGGACAATAACGACCTTCTTTATTTGATTAAAAGTAATGATCCTGATACCTTTCGAAACATATACAGAAGCGCTTATCCGAGTTGTCAGCAGTTAATTCTCCGGAACAGTGGGACGCAAGACGATGCTGCAGACCTATTCCAGGAAGCACTCCTAATTCTAATGAGAAATGCTCGTAAAACGGGTTTTAGATTGAACAGTACAGTCAATGCCTTTCTGTATGGTATCGTACGAAACCTTTGGTTGAAAAAGCTCCAAAAGAAAAAGAAGAATAAAATCGATTTAATAATTGATGAGGAGATCGGAACTCCCCTAAAAAACATAGCGTCCGACATTGATTTCTCTGCCTACCTCGACGATCAACCTGAAATGACTGTCAGTAAAAAAGTAAGTGAAGCCATCGCCACACTAGGGGAACAATGTCGAGAGCTGCTGCTCGACTTCTACGGAATGGAAACCAGTTTAAAAGAACTGGCAGAGGAACGCAAAACGACTAGTGACTATTTAAAGCTTAAAAAGTACCGTTGCATGCAGCGCTTGCGCGCTCAGTTACTGCAAAAAAAAGAAGTCCAATGAAGAATGAAGCGCTAATTGATCTATTTGATAGGTATCACTTTCTTCGAATGACCGAACAGGAAAGGGAGCAGTTCGAGACACAACTTATTACTGACACTTCATTAGCTGAAGAATATGACATTTATCAGCAATTATTGGCAGGCTTAAAGAAGGCAGATCGACAACGCTCCATCGCTTTTTTAACGGAAATAAAAACTGGATTGAATGATGCAGGTCTTTTCCTATCTCCAGAAGAAATAGATAGCTATCTCCTAAAAAAAGCGCCTAAGGATATTCAGAACAAAATAGAAAAAAGGTTACAGGAGGATTCCAAGTTCAAAAAACAGATAGATACCGACGCAGAACTTATAGCAGGCTTAAAAGCCTTCCAAGAAGAAAAAAACAAGAATGTAATCGCAGCAGTGAAAGCCGAATTACAGCAAGAGGGATTCTTTGAAATACAAGCCCCGAAGAAAAAAGAATACAAAATTGCACCCAAGAGGCGCCAGTGGGCTATTGCTGCCTCCATAGCAATAGTAACCGTCTTGGCTGCTTGGCTATGGCGAATTAACACTGCCATCCCCAATCTTCCGATAGCTCAATTTGAATGGGAATTGGAGGAAGCCAAAGCAGTAGCGAATAAAAAAGGCTTTACGGGAAACGTTGCCTCCCTCCTCACTCAATCCTTGACTGCTATTGAAAACAACAATTTACAGGCTGTAAGACCTACACTAGATAAAATATCTCTAGAATTATCCGCCAATAGTAGTAGTCAAAAAATCGTACAATTCCTGAACGCACAACTAGACGTGAAAGAGGGGCGTACGCGACAAGGTGTAAAACAACTAAAACGCCTCTCCAAAGACAAAGATTTTATTGCCCAACCTACTGCATCGTGGTTGCTAGGGCGAAGCTATTGGCAACTAGGCTGCTATAAGCTAGCCAAAAAACAGCTATTGCCTCTAATCAATAACCCTCAATACAGTGAGCGTGCACAAAGAATATTAGAGACAATAGAATAAAAACAATTACTTAAAGCCTGCATCAGATTATGTGTTTACTTCTCCGCCTACCCTTACTGCTATTGCTTTGTGGTACCTTCGTTACCTTAGGACAAGCACAGCAAACTATTCGCATTACAGATAATGACCTATTACCCAATAATGAATACCGCTGGACGGCCGATAATATTTACCTGTTGGATGGCTTAGTATTTCTTGAGGCTGGGGGAAAACTAAGTATTGAAGCAGGTACTATTATTAAGGCAAGTGCTACTCCAAGTACTGGAGATGTCACTTCAGCGCTTATTATCAGCCGAGCAGCGCAGTTGGAAGCCATCGGGAGCCCATTACACCCCATTGTATTTACAGCAGAAACAGATGATATTGAAAATCCTAGCGATTTACAGCTTTCAGATCGAGGACTTTGGGGCGGGCTAATTCTACTAGGTGCAGCCCCTATAAATGCCGAGCAGCCGAGTAATTACCTTGCTGGTTTAACTAGTGGACAGCCAAAATCCAGTTTTGGAGGCGATGACCCAAATGACCAATCTGGCATACTCCGCTATATATCTATAAGGCATGCCGGAGCAGGAGGTTTTGCAGGACTCACACTAGCGGGTATAGGTCGTTCTACTATTATTCGTCATATAGAGGTATTCTCCGCCGCTAAAGACGGGATTCGTTTTCTAGGTGGAAATGCCCGAAGCCAATACATGGCCGTTGCTTTTTGTGGAGAAGATCAATTCGAATGGGATTTGGGATTTAGAGGGAAAGGTGAGAACTGGTTCTCGATTCACGCTGAAGATGCCGGAGATCAGGCAGTAGAAGGTCGAGGTGGCTTTGATAAAACCATAGACAAAGTATCCAACCCTGAGATTAGTTTCAGCACTTTCATCGGCCCAGGAAATAACGCCTCATTTAGCATCCCTAGTGCACTGTACTTTCATGAAGGCTCAGCAGGCAGTATAGGTAAAAGTATTATCACCGAATTTCCCAACTTAGGGTTGGAGGTAGAAGACCTGGAAGAAGATTTTGATGCTTTGAGCCAAATGGAAGCCTGCCAATTGATCTTCTATGATAATACATGGTGGGCCTTAGGGGAATCCCAAGATTTGTTCAGTATCTCTCAGAGTTCGTCCTCTATTAACAACGTCGTTTCATCCTTACATCATTTCTTAACCCCTTACGGCAATAGCTTTAAAAGCCCTATGCTAGCAAGTATTTCAAGGACTTTACAGGATGATTTTTTCCTGGACCCCACTATCAATGATTTGTGCGGAGAATTCATGCCCGGTGCATTTCAAAGCTACTGGTGGTTGGATCAATGGGCCGCACTTACATCTTATGGGTTCCTACCATCCTGCGAGGCTCCAATGTTCTTTGAGCCCGAACTTCCACTAAATACAATGGATACTATTCCAATCACGGATTACCAACAATTAATTGACTTGCGAAAGAGTAGAATTAATGGCCGACTAGAAATTCGTTTTTGCCCTAGCTGCATAGAGTACATCTCCTCTCCCACCCTGGCCACAAGTGTTCGACGAGATAGAACCCGCCGTCGAGCAAGTGCCCAAAAATTATTTAGTGTAGATGACTTCTGTTGGCTAGAAGAGTGGCGTTGGACCTATTATCTTTATGAAGGTGAAGGAAATACACCCCCTCAAAGTGAAGTAAAAACTCCTGTGGATTCAATAATAGTCTCACGCTTTTTTACCATTGACGATACGGAGCCCCCTCAGCTCACACTGGTTCCTAATGGAAGTCTATCGCCAATGCCTTTTGAGGTCATTACTTTCGATAATGATACGGTCAGTGTAAACTATAGAACAGAACAATCACAGGGCTCTAGTCAGCTAATACATATTTGGACGGCAACTGATTTCTGTGGAAACGCTTCTAGTTACACCATTATGGAAAGTACAATATCTACTAATCCAGACACTTGGTACCTCGATAGAGATGGAGACGGTTTCGGAGACCCAAGCACCGGATTTATTTGGCCCAATCGACCGAATCAAGATTTTGTCAATCAAGGCGGTGACTGTCATGATCAAGACGCGAATTTCACGAATAATTGTGAAAATTTCACCCTCCCAGATATCTGCAGACTTGCAGAATCCTTGGTTATAGGAGAGCTATCACCTTCCTATTCTAGTATGGGTACTAGCCTAAACCCTAATCTGCCTCATAGATGCAATGAGAGCAGACCAGTCGGTGACTTATGGTTTCAATTAATAGCTCCTTCTGCTGGTCAGCTAAATATTAAAACATATGACATTATAAGCAACAACCTTACATCATTGGAACTATACACAGGTAGCTGTGATAATTTAGAACTGCTAAACTTTAGCTGCGACGGAAAATTAGTCAATTTGGGTCTTACGCCTGGCCAGCACCTTTGGCTTAGGGTACTTGTAGAAGAATCCCACGAGTTCACCCTTCTTCCTTATATTCCTGCTCCCCCCTCAAACGATTTTTGTAGTGGCGCTATTGAGCTTTCGGCCAGTAGCAGTTGTACGTTGGTGCCATATACTATCGGATTACCCAATTTTGCTGGTTATCATACTCCTCCCCTCAATACTTCAAGCGGGGGCGATATATGGTTTAAAACTACTATTCCTCCATCTGGAGTCCTAGAGATCAACACTGATGCCTATGTCGAGGTCTATGCAGGAAATTGTGATGAACTTTTGCAAATCCCAACCAATTACGCTCCAGAAAACGAATTTGCAGAGATAAAACGTTCATATATTGTTTACCGACCTGAAAATGAAATCTATATTCGAGCTATTGTAGATTCAGAACCCAGTGATACTTTACAAGTTTGCGTAATAGCTACAGATATTATTCCATTTCGAAATAATAATTGTCAGGACTTAGAGGTAGTCATTGCAGAAAGTTGCCTAGCCTTTTCATCCCCATCCCCAACCAATCTATGTCTTACCACAAATCAGGATTGTCAGGTCGATTTCGAATATAGCCTGCAATTCATTGAGACTTGTACCGAAGATACCCCAAAGGACATCTTGGTAAATATTAGTTTAGATCAGGATAGCGATGGTAGCTTAGACCAGCAATTAGTGTCAGAACTAAGCACTACCATTCTCAGCTGGCCACAAATTCAACTTGCATTTCCCTTACCCATTGGAGAGCATATACTTTGGGTCCAATGGAAACAAGAATATGAGTCTAGTTTTACGCCTCCTTCTTATCATAGTGTAAGCATCCCGCTTACAGTAGAGGACTGCTCCGTACCTACTCTCAGTTGTATTTCAGGGCTAGCGGTAGAATTGCTCCCTGCATCTCCCAATAATCCGATAGATGCAGACAGTGACGGTACTATTGATATAGCTAACATGCAAGTCTTTGCCGCTGATTTCGTTGCTAATTCAACGGAGCCCTGCACAAGTACTTTAGATTACGCTCTCTATCGGAAAAGCACGTTAATCCAATCGGGTATCCTCACCTCAGATGGTTCCTACTTAGAGGGATGGTCGCCCGCCCTAACACAAGATACCGAAAGTATATATTTAAATTGCTCCGATACCAGTCAAGTGGTAGAAGTTATACTCTTTGCGATAGCCTCATCAGGACAATGGGTTGAATGCAGTAGTCAAATATTAGTACAAGACAATATCGGTGCCTGCCAAACTCATATTCCTAGTAGCCTAATCAGGGGAATTGTACGAACTAAGGATGGGGAAACAGTGGAGGGGGTTACAGTTCAACTCAGCGGAGACCAAGAAGCGATTACTACTACCAATGCAGCGGGACAATATAGTTTCGAAGGCTTAATTCCAGGTCTTTCCTATACGATTACACCTTTCAAGAATGATGACCCACTGAATGGGGTATCAACCTTAGATCTCGACTTGATGACCCAACATATTTTAGGCTTGCAACCCTATGACGAACCAAGCAAGTGGGTAGCCGCAGATGTCAACAAAGATGGACAGGCTACCACGCTCGACATCATTCAGACACGCCGATTGATCCTTGGTAGTACTGACAACTTTCCCAACAACAGCAGCTGGCGTTTTATTACTGCCTTCTATACTTTCCCAGAATCTATTAATCCCTTAAGCATAAATTTTCCTGAAAATCAATCCCTGGTCAACCTTCCGGAAGCTGGGCTATCAGGGATCAATTTCGAGGCCATAAAAATTGGAGACATTAACAATAGTGCTCGAAAAAACAATGAGCAAATTATAGTCAGGAATCAAAAAGAACCACTGTCATTACTCGTTTATGGTTCACCACGCACAACAAGTGGAACAATAAGTCTTGCATTTAGTCTACCAGCTGATGAAAAATGTATAGGCTTCCAAGGCACAATTGGATTTGACACGAAGGCTTTGTCTTTCATTGACATAAGATACGACTTAGCCACAAACAATCACTTCGGCTGGCAGGCATCCGAAAATGGAAGGATCAGTATTAGTTGGAATCACTCAGACTTGCCATCTACAGCAAATCATGAGAAAGAAAAGCTATTTACCTTAGATTTTATGTCAACGAATAAAAATTTGGCCCCAAGCCGTATTTGGTTGGATAGCAAAATTACGCCCATAGAAGCCTACGATAAAAATGGGAATACCAGGGACTTACAATTAGTCTTTATCAAGGATAGACCTGCCCCTCCTGAACTTCAGGCCAATATTCCCAATCCTTTTTCCGAGCAGACCCAAATCAAATACTATCTACCCATAGCACAGGAAATCAAGTTCCAAATAGTAGATGTGAAAGGGAAATTGATCCATCAAGAGGAAGGATGGAGGGATGCCGGTTACCATACCTTATCGATTCTGGCACAGGATTTATCTGGTACAGGCCTATATTTCTACCGGTTAAACACTGGAAGCTATTCGGCTATACGTAGAATGATTCTGATAAAATAGAATAACCCCCTTCGAGTATAACCGAACAATTTTATTGCCAAAAAAACTTCACATGAACCTGACAAGTCGCAAGAGGTGGATGTATACCACCATTTTCGCAATTCTATTTTTCACAGCTGGTCATCCGGTATTAGCCCAAATGGAAGAATGGGACAAACTACACATGGCGGCCATCAACGAAGTACAATCTGGTGATCTGGATCAAGGGTTTACCCTAGCCAAACAGGCCTACAATGCAGTCAAAAAGCAAAAGCAGCGAGGCGAAAGCTATTTCAAAATTGCTTATCAATTGGATAGCCTGGCGCTAGTACTATGGGATCTAAAGTTAGCTGATACACTTTCCCAAGAACTATTGAGCAATATGCATAGAACCACCACTAACCCCAAAAGGTATCAGAAAGTGCAGCAGATACAAGCCTGGGTAGCCCTCCGCTTGAACAGACTGGAAGAAGCTCAGGTTTTAGCGAAAGAAGGACTCCGACAACTGGCAAAAAAACAACACCAGGAACGAGGTGAGTTTTTTAAAATTTTAGGCATGGTTTACCTGGGGCAAGAAAATATAAAGCGTGCAGAAATCTTCTTTGAAAAAGCATACAACAATTATACCTCGGCGACGCGACCAGATAGTCTATCAATTGCGGAATTATATTGGCATAAAGGGCAATTGGCATTTTTCAATGCAGATTATGAAAAAGCTAAACAAGATTTTCGGCAAGCAGAAATCCTTCTTGAATCACAGCAGCATATTTCTCCTACCCTATTGGCCCAAGTGCTAGAATGGCAAGCTTATAACTATTTGACTTTGTCAAAAACAGCGCTAGCTCAAGACCTATATAAAAGTGCAGAAAAAATCTGGAAATCATTTGCATTTCACCAACATCCAGCCTACGCCAGAGTTATAGAAGGTTTAGCCCTACTTGCCATTATGACCCAAGATTTAGAAAAGGCGGAAAGATATTATCAGGAAGCCCTTAGAATCAATATTGAATATTTTGGGCTACGAAGTCATCAAAAGGCTGAAACGCTATCCAATCTCTCTCAGCTCAAATCTCAACTAATGAACCATGATGAGGCGCTAGAACTGGCAGAAGAGGCACTCTCTATGGTTAACCCCAAAACTCATTTGAGCATCTATTGTAACCTCTTAAATAATTATGGAGCAATCTACTTAAACCAAGATAGCATTGAAAAGGCAGGAAAACAATTTGAGCGAGTTATTCAAATAAGGGAAAAAAAGTATGGCAAAAATAATCTTTCATTAGCGGCCACACTAAATAACTATGGTTTGTTCCTCGAAGTTAATAGTGATCCAGCAAAGGCTTTGGACTATTACCTCCGCTGCTATCAAATGTTGAAGAAAAATGGAGAAACTGCTAGCAAATTGTTTGGTGACGTAACCACAAATTTAGGTTATTACTATGAATATGAAGCACGAAATAGTGAGGACTCCCTCTTACAGAAAGATTATTTCTTCAAATCTATCACCTATTTTAAAGAAGGGGTAAAAGCCAGCGAACAAAGTCTAGGAGTCTTACATCCCGATTACATTAATTCCTTATTCCACATGGCTGTCTTACTTGACTACCAAGGTAAAATAGATCAATCGGCAACATTCTATCAATCGGCCATTGATAGAATGTTGCAACTTATTCTGCGAGTTTATGGCGGGTTTGATGAAGGTACTCAATTACGGTACATTGATGAAGTGGGAAAAAAACTGGCGCTATTTTATTCATTCGCACATAGAAACAAAACGTCATACCCGAATTTACTAAAAAAAGTAGCGGAAGTACATTATGCCGTAAAGAATTTATCAATACAATATAGCATACTTAATCAAATTCGAGCAATGGTAGAAGTTCAAATTGGCAAGAACCCTATCTATCAGGAATGGAAGAAGATAAAAGAAAAACTAGCCATTGATTACCTGAAGCGTCAGGAAATTAAAGACCCAGTTCTCGAAGAAAAGATTAAACAACAAGAACAAGCCTTGGCACAGGTTGAAAAAGATGTAGCTAGGGATCCACGCATCCGCTCAGTTATATTTAATCCTTACCAACCCTACGAAAAAATTCGTGCTCACATAAAACCTGAGGAGTTTTTTATTGATTTCTTGCAGTTCCCATATTGGGATCCCATAGTGGACAGATTTACAGACACCCTTTATAGTGCCTTAATTCATTCCAACAGTAGTCAGTACCCTGATTACGTCCCCCTTTTGCGACAAAAGGAATTATTAGTACTACTCCGACAAGACACTAATGCACAAAGCATAACAAACACTAAAAAATTCCCATCTTATATAGAATATCCTCAATTAGCTCATCCCATTTACCAGCAACTTTGGCAGCCCATCCTAGGCAAAATACCATCTCAAACCCGTATCCATTTTGCACCAGACGGCCTACTCCATCAAATCGCGCTGGAAAACCTTCCCATCGACGAGCGCGGCCAACAGCGCATAGGTGATCAATACCAGCTATTACGTTATAGTAGCTTCAAGGATTTCACACAAAGCCACCCTAAGAAATTCATTAAGCAACTAATAGGCTTTGGCGGGATTGACTATTCAAGCGGATCGTCCCAAAGAACTAACACAGCCTACTTCCAAGCCTTAAATGGAAGCCTCGCTGAGGTACAAGCTATAAAGGAGATTGGCGAAACTTATAACTGGGATATAAACTTGTATACTGGATTCCAAGCTACTGAAGCTCAATTTAAAAAGCACTATCAAACTGGTGAGCGAGGTGTTCTCCTACTATCAACACATGCATTTTTTATAGCGCAGGATGATGAACCAGAACAAGGTTCGATTGAAGAAGGGAGCTTCCTGGACTTACTAAAAAAAGCCAAAAATCCACTATTGAAAAGTGGAATTGCATTTGCAGGAGCCAATAAGGCAGGGGAAAGCTCTTTTAATCTAGCGGAAGAAGACGGTGTGCTCAATGCATTAGAGATCTCCACTTTGGATTTTTCGAAAACAAACTTAGTTATATTATCAGCCTGTGAAACCGCTCTTGGAGAAATTCGAAGCATAGAAGGTGTTTTCGGACTGCAGCGTGCCCTAAAACAGGCAGGGGCGCATCAAATCCTGATGTCCCTTTGGGAAGTGCCCGATAAGCAAACTAAAGAATTCATGATTCACTTCTTCGAAGCTTTTAGCAAAGAGCAAAATGCAGATCAAGCCCTGCGATATGCACAACAACAAATGCGAAATAACGATATCTCTGCCCCCTATTGGGCTGCTTTTATTCTATTGCAATAAAAACTAAAAAAAAAAAACTTAATGTGATAACCTTATAAGCTAAATAGCAACATAGGAGTGTACATCATCTTTTTGAAAACAAAAAAACATCAAAATGAAAAAGATATTTCTACTCCTAATCACACTCACATTTTTTCAACTAAGTGGATTACAGTCACAAACATTTAGAACAAAAGCAAAGGTGGAAAAGCCTGTATTCACCTGTGAGAACTTATCATTAGCAGAAAAACCCACCATTGGTGTATTGAATTTCGAAAATAAAGTTTCTCCTAGCAGTCGAAAATACTGGGGCTCACGCTATCGCTATGCCGATATTACCAACGGCTTATCAGATATGATGGTTAATGCATTGGTAGAAAGCGGTTGTTTCCGCGTGACGGAAAAGGAACGATTACAAGCCCTAAATGAAGAAGTCATCAGTGGCATGTTAGGGGAGACCAGCACTTCTAGTGCAGCTCAAGCCGGGCAGCGTCTTGGGGCTAAATATCTTGTTATGGGGGCCATAACCGAATTCAAAGAAGTAGAAAAGGGAGGGGGCTTGTTATCTTTAGGTGGAGGTGGACTTATGTGGAATGCTCACGTGGGCCTAATTATCCGGATCGTAAACACGACCACAGGAGAAGTTATGATCTCAAAGTCGGTCAATAAAAAGGTCAATAGACTCGGCTTAGGCAGTCTTATCAAGATTAAAGGAAAATCTCTGGCTGGGGCAGGTTTTTTCCAAAGTAAAGCAATGAAGGATGCTATAGAAAAAACGATCATCGAAACAGTAGGTATCATTTGTAATGAAAGAGAATCCTTGACCGAGCAAATGAAGGCGACTCCCTCCGCTATGCCTGTCTCCGCAGAGGTCAATACTAGCGATTGCAGCCTTTTCGCCCAGAATCCCACCTTCATGGTCATTATCCCAGAACAACACATCCAAAGGCGTATACCTGATCCAGCCGGAGAGACTGAAATCATCAGAAGCTTTATTGAAGCTGGAGTACATGTTGTAGACCCGCAGGTAGTAGCTCAAATTCGAGAAGGAGAACGATTTAATCTTGCTTTAAATAATGATAATGAAGCCGCGGCATTAGGCGCTGAATTTGATGCAGACTACATTGTCATTGGAGAAGCTTTTAGCGAGTCCGTAGGTCAAAGGAACGGCATGCACTCCTGTCGCGCCCGTGTGGAGGCAAGGATTGTGCGAACCACCGATGGTAGAATCATGTCTACCAATGGACTCCATGCATCCGGACTAGATGTGGTACAGAATATAGCAGCCAAGTCAGCACTAAAAGCAGCTGGAAATAAAATAGCCAACTACTTCTTAGGACAACTTTGCACCCAAGCTTCTCAACAGATGAAAAATATAACGGCTTTGGCTAGTGGTAAAACCGCCGAAGTTTTTATATCTAACATTGACTTTTCATCCTTTATGATAATCGCTCAGCAACTAGAAAAACTACCAGAAGTTCAGCAGATCGTCAAAAAACAAATGAGTGGTAATACTGGACGCATACAAATTTCTCATACTACCATCCTAGAAGAAGTCGCCATGGCACTGTACAAACAAGAGAGAGAGTTTAAGCTAGAAATCTTGAGTTTTAATAACAATAAACTGGAATTAACCATCCAATAATCTCGCCGCCCGAATAGCATCGCTTTAGCATTTCCAATGCGCTATTCAAGTACCAAACAATAGTCAAATATAAAAGCTAGAACGAAATAGTGTAACCAGGCATCCGTTTGCGACTCGCTCTGGTCTGGCCAACTTATGCACCATTTATTCAAAAATAATAAAGTATAAAAACATGAATCTGATTTTTAAAATTATGGGCACAATCTTTATCAGTTTCCTAACTATCCATCTTTCAATGGCTCAAATTCAAATGGGAAGTACCCTAGAAGGGGAAGGCAACAATGATGTTATGGGCTATTCAGTAAGCATCAGTGGTGACGGTAATCGCATCATCATCGGTTCTAGGTATAGCAGTGACACAAGTAGAGGTGGGGCTGGGCGATTTACTGGGCATGCCTCTGTTTATGACTGGAATGGAAGCAATTGGATTGAAAAGGGGGCACCTATCTATGGAGAAAGAAAAGACGACCTATCTGGATCTGCAGTATCCATATCTAGTGATGGGAATGTCATTGCAATTGGTGCTCCATTGAACAATTCCAATGGAAGTGACGCCGGACAAGTTAGAGTATTTGTATGGGAAAATGAGAGGTGGGTTCAGCGTGGAATCGCTCTCCTTGGCACCCATGCAAGGGATCAGGCCGGACAAAGTTTAGCACTATCTGCTGATGGAAGTCTAATAGCCATTGGAGCCTCCCGAAACGATGCTGCCGGAACCGATGCTGGACAAGTAAGAATATTCCAGTGGAAAAATGGAGAGTGGACCCAATTGGGCAACACCCTACTCGGAACCGATGCAGGCGATCGATTTGGGGTAAGAATGGGATTATCTTCAGACGGCCACACCATCGCTATTGGAGGAAATGGTAATGATGTAGCCTCTAAGAATGCAGGATTTGCACAAATATATCATTACAACGGACTAGATTGGATTCAGCAAGGTCAAGATATTTATGGGATGACTAGGGGGGGAGAGTTTGGCTATTCCATCACACTGTCTGCAGATGGCCGAACCCTAGCAGTTGGTTCTCCAAGAGCCGACCATGAGGCGAACTCACTAGGATATGTTCAGGTCTATGCATGGAATGAATCCACTTGGGTACAGCAAGGGCCAACTATTTATGGTGACGACAATGGCGATTACTTTGGTTTCTCCATCGCCTTATCTGATAACGGAAAACAGTTGGCGGTTGGTGCTCCTTTTAACAGAGATGATGGCTATTTAACTGGACAAACACAAATATATGAAAGGTTAGATCAGGACTGGATTCAGATGGGTGAAACACTATATGGTGAAACTGCAGTAGAACTTTCCGGATATTCCGTTGACCTTTCGGCTGATGGGAGTAGAGTCATTATTGGTGCTAGTGAATTTATAGCTGACGGCAGTGTGGTTGGCAATGGGAAAACCCGTATTTTTAATCTTAATGGCCTTATATCTTCCGTAGAAGACTTTGAATCCTCCATAGCTGTTCGGCTATACCCTAACCCAACACAACAATACCTGCAAATCGAGGGTATTGATCAAGCATATGACATTTTTCTCTTTGACTTAAATGGCCGACTAAGAGCCATCTACTCCAATACTAATCAAAATCAATTTTTGGATCTTAGTGGTTTAACAAATGGAACCTATTTATTATCAATTCGCCCCAAGAATAAAGGACCATGGATTTCTAAGAAGATTACCAAAAAATAAAGGTTCTCTGATAATTTTTGTGCTTTGACCTGCCATTTTATTTAAACGGCTGATTTTGATAGTTACTTATGCTTTGTGATGGTCTAGTTTTTGAGAATATACTAGACTTTAACACCGTTCATTCTGAAGTAATTTTGGTAATGATAAGGTGTATCTGATCCGAACTCCTCTACTCACCTCCCGAGCAGCTAGAAGGAGCCCGTGGGCCAAATTGGCGTACAAGTTTTCAATTTGTACGCCAGTTCGCATGGAGAACGGCTCTACTAAATTTAGACCTTACGGGCGCTTTTTAGCAACAATCGCCTCACCCTTCTGGATATAGGTGCTTTTGACAACTTGGTTTTGATCATTTAGCTCAAATTCAAGCTGGGCATCGAAGAGGCGGTAGAAGAACTTATTTTTAGCAATGGCGTAAATGGGTATGGGTGGGTATTCGCCGACTTGCGTCATCAATTGATTGCCTTTTCGGGTGATGGTGAGCACTTGTCCTTTTCGCAGCTCGTATTGACCTACATAGGGAGTCAGCGCCTCTTCCGGCAAGTCGATGATTTTCCGCAGGGGCTGCATTCGCTTATTCGAATCGAGGGTCATCTCGTACAACTCTCGGTGTAAGTTATATACATTGCCATCGATATTATTGGCCAGGACGGCTACCACGAATCTTTGGTCCAGGAAGATGCTGAGGTAAGTGCTGGTGCCAGACTGGCTGCCACCATGCCGCACGATCCGACCATATACGGGGTCATCAACGACGTACCACCCCATCCCATACGGAGTACCTTTCCATTCTACCTCGGCGGGGATGCGCATTTGCTCCAGGCTCTCTTCGGTGATGAGCTGGTGGTCCAAAACGGCTTGTCCAAAGTGGAGTAGATCATCAACGGTAGATAATAGTCCGCCACCTGGGTATTTCAGACTTAAATCTGTTTGCTTGTCTGCCGTAAATGTTCCCTTCTTCGTCTTTTTATACAGCTGGGCTTGATTGGGATAGGATTGGCCAAAGATTTCGAGATGGGTGTTTTTCATGCCAGCAGGAGTCCAGATATTTTCACTCATATAGTCGGCATAAGATTGGCCAGTAACTTTTTCGAGTATCGCTCCTAGCAGAGTGTATCCATAGGTGGTATAGAGATAGGCCGTACCCGGTTGGTGTAAAAGTGGTCGGTCTTTAAACAAGGCCACGGCTTCCTCCAAGCTATTGAAATGCATAGAAGGGAAGCCTTCTTTTCGGTTTTTATAGTAGGGTACTCCTCCGACGTGCTGGAGCAGGTGTCGAAGGGTCAATTCTCCTTTGTCACTGCGTGGATAATCTTTGAAATAGGTTTGGATCGGCACATCCAAATCCAGCTGTCCTTTCTCTACCAGTTGCATGATTGCAATGGCCGTCATCGGCTTGGTGATAGAAGCGATTCGATGGCGCATTTCATGGGTTGCTGCCTGTTTATTTTTGAGATCGCGATAACCCGCTCCTCCCGTCCATATCACCCGATCTTGGTAGAAAATGCCAGCGGATACGCCTACAAAATCTTTCAGCGCGATATATTCGTCCAATAAAGCGTCGGCTTTTGCTTCGATCCGCTCTTGCTCTAGCGCAGATAGCGGTGTTGCTTTCTGTACCTGCGTCCATGCACTAAAATGAACTATCGTTAAAGCACTAATGATAAGGAGTAGATTTTTCATGGTAATGGTATTGGTTGTTTGATTCAAATATCAGGGCTAAATTGATATGCTTTTCGAAAAGGTGCTGCTTGCAGCTTTGTACAGGATGGAAGGGTATATTGAGTCGACGAGCGCCTTGGGCATGCGTTGTAGCTTGTTGAGGGGTAGGAAAGATGGATTCGACGATATTTGGGAAGAGATGGGGGATAAACTGTATTTTGGGAGGAGGTATGGGAAGTGGTGAAGCAGTGATAGGTGAAGAAGTGAAGTGGTGAGTTCCAGGCCTTCACCACTTCACAATTTCACCTCTTCACCTCTCCCCTCTCCCCCGCGATTAATTCAGCAGAATGAAAAAGGTGATCCATATAGGCAAACAGATAAGCAAGAACCGGGTGCTGTTACATGTGCTGGCCTGGACTGCATTTGTAGTAGCTTGGTTAGTTTATGCGGCCCTTTTGGGGAATCCCATTTATGAGTTGGTGGTGAATAAGTTCTGTTATTTGGGCCCACAGCTATTGGCTACTTATTTCTTGTTGTATTATCAATTGCCAAAGCTAGTATATAAGAAGAAATACGGCCAATTCTTGCTTTCCCTTGCGCTGGCCGCCTACTTCACTACGGCCCTGGCTCGCCTGATAAAAATATACGTCTACGAACCCGCCTTGGGTTCCACCTTGGCCAAGGACAGTGTCTATGATATATTCACGCAGCTTTCGCCTTTGGTGGCTCAATATCTATTGTGGGTTTATATCCCTCCTATCATGGCGGTTATCTTGAAATTGCTGAAAGATCACTTCATTGAAAAGCAGCAATTTGAGCAATTGCAACAAGAGAAAACAATCGCCGAGCTCAATTTTTTGCAAGCGCAACTTCACCCTCATTTCCTGTTTAACACCTTGAATAATCTGTATACCTTGACCATCCACAAGTCAGAAAAAGCGCCAGCGCTTATTCTTAAACTTTCGGAGATTGTCGATTATATGTTTAAAGAGTGTAAAGAAGATCAGGTTTCTATTATCAAGGAAGTGCAATTACTGCAAAATTATATTGACCTCGAGCGGCTCCGCTATGGCGATCGGCTTAGTCTTGACTTCAAGCACCAAATAGATGATCCTTCAGCTACGATCTCGCCCTTGATTCTACTTTCTATTCTAGAGAATGCCTTTAAGCATGGCGCTAGTGGCGACATGGGGCAGCCCAGAATACAGATTGATTTATCGGTACAAAAGGGAGTGTTGCATTATCGGGTGTTTAATACTAAAGTAGCTGTTGCACAAAGTGATTTGACTGATTTCAAAAAGGGAATTGGGGTGAATAATATCAAACGACAATTGGCCTTACGCTATCCCAAGTCCTATGAATTGGCCACGCATGAAGAGCCCACCTCCTACGAGCTTATTCTCACTATTCAATTGAAGGAAAACTTTAGGCAAAAGCGAGCTTGATGAAGGAACCACCAAGGATAATCGATCAATTCTTAGAGAACCGTATACTACGGCATCTTGCCTTTTGGGTAGTCGCAACTTTGGCTTCTCCTCTCCTCGCCATCGCCCTTAACCAGCCTTTTCTTTCCTCACTAGTCATCAGGTTATTCTATCTGCCTACCCAAATTATAGCGGCTTATCTATTGATCTATTATCAGCTGCCTAAGCTATTGTATGCCAAAAAATACATTCGTTTTTCCGGTTCTATCCTCCTAAGTACCTATGTCCTGGCTACCCTTACCCATGTTTTGGAGGATTATGCCTTAATTCCTCTTTTCGCTTCAACCACAGAACAATGCAGTTTTCGTGAAATCTTCTTGGACTTGAACCAAAGTAATGCTTTCTATGTCATCTGGTTGTACCTCATCCCGCTCACCATGGCGAGTATAAAATTGATCAAGCAGCGGTTTGAACGCAAGCAGGCTTTTGCTATTTTGCAGCAAGAAAAAGCCCAGGCCGAACTCAACCTATTGAAAGCCCAGGTGCATCCCCGCTTTCTCTCCAACACCCTAAAAACGCTTTATCATTTGAGCCTACAACAAGCCAATGAAGCACCCGAAGTCATCGCCAAACTATCGGATATGTTGGACTATATGCTGTATCAATCCCAGGAGGATCGAGTGGCTTTGAGCAAAGAGGTGGAATTAATCCAAACTTTTCTAGAACTCGAAACCCTGAAGCATGGTGAACGAATGCAGCTGTCTTTCTACCCTCCTACAAATAGCCCGCAAATGAAAGTCGCGCCACTCCTTTTGCTATCAATGGTAGAAGATGCTTTTGTTTATGAGCAGGAAAAAAAAGAAGCTCCTTTTTGTATCCAAATCCACCTTCAGGCTACTGATCAGCAATTGACATTAGCCATTAACAGCACACAATTACGTGGCCAGGCCGAAAAGGACAACAATGAGGTGGATATACAACGGCAATTAGACCTCCTCTATCCTCAGCAATACCGACTGAAACGAGAAATATCTACTGATCATTACCAAGCCCAATTAACGCTAGACCTATGACCGAAACCATAAAATGCTTGATTGTAGATGATGAACCCTTGGCCATCAAATTGATTAAAACCCATATTGATCAACTGCCTGATTTTGAGATTGTAGCGAGTTGTCAGAATGCCATCGAAGCTTTTGAGGTCTTGAAAAAAGAAAAGATCGACTTGCTCTTTTTAGATATCCAGATGCCAGTACTAACGGGTATCGAATTTGTAAAATCCCTGCAGCATCCGCCGAGTATTATATTCACTACGGCCTATCGGCAATACGCCGTTGAGAGTTACGAACTGGAGGTGGTCGATTACTTGTTGAAGCCGATTACTTTTACGCGTTTTTTTAAGGCGATCAATAAGTACCTGAATAGTCGGCCTCATCCAGAAGTGCCTAACGTGGTTTCACCCTCTACTAGTCTACCATCGGCTCCCGAAGAAACCTTCATCTATGTCAATGCCAATAAAAAACACATCAAAATCTGGCATAAAGAGATTGAATACATTGAAAGCATCAAAGACTACATCCGAATTCATACGGCTAATGATTCGACTATGACTAAGGAAAAAATCAGTGAATTCGAGCAGACATTACCGCCCTATTTCTTGCGAATCCATCGGTCATTTATCGTCAACACAACGAAGGTCACAGCCTACACTGCGCATGATGTGGAGATCAAAGAAAAGGAGATACCGATTGGCGGGAGTTATAAAAAACAGGTATTTGAAAAACTGGAAAATCAGTAAGCTTTGCCTAAGAACATGCTTAAGTTTTGGTCTTTGTGGCGAAAAAGGGACATTTGCAGACCAATTACTAAAATTTAAACATGTTCTAATACCATTTAATCCAATTGGCATGACCATTGGTTTCGCCCAATACCGTCTGCTGTTTTTTTCCCGCTTTATACTGAGTCAGCACCATTTTAATGCCTGGCTCATTGGCTATTAGTCCATCAAATACCCTATTGGCTTCTACGGCTAGGTAATACATATCTCGGTTTTGCCCTACTTCATCCAACATGCCCCGAAAGGCTTGCCGCTGGGCCACCGTAAATTGATACAACACATGGGTATGATAAACCAGCAGTTGTTCGGCTACTGATAGGCTATCGATTATGGATCGAAATGCAGTAGGCTGGTCCGCTTTGTGCAGCACTACCTCCGAGTTTTTAGCAGTTTCAATAGCCGCATTCATCCGGATAAAGCGCGCTCCCGAATCAGGCCAGATCAGGGCCTTCAACCAGGTCCCGTTTTCTGCTTTTTTGAGGTCTAGTGGATGTTGGTCGATGCCAATTTTTCGTTTAATATTAGCCATTCGTTGGAAGGCGGGTAGTTGGCCGGCTAAAATATCGCTCTTGACTTTCACCTCACTATCCCCCCATTGGAGTTGATCTCCATAGTCGTATTGATAACGATCAAAATTCAAGGTGAGTCCTGAGCTAGTTCCAATATCTACCAAGTTGAGGGGTATATTCGATTGAAACAAAGAAGCAACAATAGGCATGAGATAAGCCGTACGATTTATCGCATTGGTTTGGACAATCCGCTGCTGCAATAGCGGTACTATTTCGGCCGCTCTCCTTTCGCAAAAATCTTGGATTAGATCGATAGGAATGCGTAGGCTCGGACGCCTACTAATGGATGGATAGTAAATGGCTAATTCTTCTACTTCAGATTGGAGTAGCAAATAATGGATCGCACCATAAAACAAATTAGGAATGGGCTGTCCTCGCCTGACCTGGGCGGCGAGTTGCAGCAAGTCCGGTTCTTTCGTCATATCAAGAGACAACTGATAATATAGAGGCGATACGTTTTTGCATTCTTGCTCCGCAAAGGTTTGGAAGACTGCTGCTATTTTTGAATTTGGAAGATCAGAGTGGTCGGTTTGCATTTGATTTTTTTGAGGTAGAGAGCAGACTTCTGAAGTTTTCCCCGATGTGCCGGAGGAAACTTCAGAAGTGGGTTGGTCGATAGATTCAAAAAACGCTTAGTTCAAAGGCCCTATTTTTGGATGTCCGAGACGAGCTCTGCTCGTTCGCGGTTTTACGCCGCG
>Ga0209273_10001219_pt1 | contig 24460 bp, 22 predicted proteins | sample tdAd471_FD_187126 | JGI IMG/M metagenome (GOLD analysis project Ga0209273, IMG submission 187126) | Marine sediment microbial communities from the Atlantic coast under amendment with organic carbon and nitrate - tdAd47.1 (SPAdes)... | ecosystem: Environmental > Aquatic > Marine > Coastal >...
AAAAGACAGACATTCGAATTACGACGGCTGGCGCATCGGCGCCATGCCGCTTAACATCAACCAAGAATGAGCCAGAGCCTCCGTTAACCCAAACGCTCAAGTGGCCCAATTATCCTGACGACGGACACTGATGACGAGGTCGGGGTGTACCGCCAGGTTCTTTTCTCAGATTGGGAAACGAACCTAGTCGAACGTTTTCCTACAGAGTTCTCCGCTGTCATTGAATGCGATCACAATAAGCGGATCTTCTACGGCTTCAACGTACGAGAAGGTTGGAAGCGAATTGTCGAAGCACTGGTACTCGTCGTCGCCAAACAAAACAAGGTGGCTCTAGGTGGACGAGCGCGCTTCCACGAGGTCTCCACATTTGACGGCAGGTTGTCCGTCGATGTTGTCGACGGAGACGACCGCATTAAGGGAGCAATCACTGCTGCCGCTCAGCTTAGCGAGATGGTCTGCAATATTTGTGGGCTACCAGGCGCTCCGCGCAAAGGAGCAATCCGGACATCGACGTGCCATCAGCACGCAAGAGACGCCGAAGTCGACGAAGGGAGTGTCATCAATATTTTCAGTCGCCAGGTCAGAGATGGCGTTGCTGATCAAAACCTTTTGATTGGACTATCCGCACACGACCTCGCCGTCGAACAATCCGTGCTCATCATTGCCCACTATGTCGGATCGACCCGCGGATTAGAAGCAGAGGAAATCGGAGTCCTCCCTCGCCTCGTCGATCTTGCTGTCGAAGATGACGGTCGCTTCAGGCCACTCTTCGAATTTTGTGCAAACGAACGTCTCCGCGGGTTCGTAGAGTTTTGCAGAGCATATGTTGCCCTCCAGAACCGGAAATCGACGGCGCTTGTTCCAACTTCCGAAGAGACCATCGTCGCCGTCGGACGGGCTCAAGCAATTCGAAACAAGCTGGCAGCGATCTGTTTGGGCGAATGGCTGGCAATCAAAGCTACTTACAAAAGGTACCCAGTGGCATCTTCGATCAACATCGGACTCACTTTCGCTGCTTTGGGGTTGTTCGTGGATGCCCTAGTTTCAAGGCTGCTTCGATAGCCATCTGTTACACCTCGAAATGACTACACCCCTCGCTGATCGATTCTGATGGGCAGAAAGAAAATTATAACGATTCTTGACCAATATAGCGGAGATCACACGGTGCAAAACCGATGCCTACAGCATTTAATAAAATATATGCGCCAACTTTAAAAATCATTATAGTTCAATTGGTTATAAAAATTTAACTTCGTAAAATAGCGCCCAAATGCAAACCTTTGGGATCGTAAGCGCAAACTATCTCGGGTAGGTACAGCCGCTCTACACGTCCAGATTGGCGACCTTGAGGGCGTTTTCCTGGATGAAGTCGCGGCGCGGCTCCACGACGTCGCCCATCAGCGTCGAGAACACTTCCTCGGCCTCGTCGACGTGGTTGACGCGGACCTGCAGCAAAGAGCGCGCCTCGACATCGAGCGTCGTTTCCCAAAGCTGTTCCGGGTTCATCTCGCCCAGCCCCTTGTAGCGCTGGATGGAAATGCCCTTGCGGCCAAGTTCGGTGATCTTGTCGACCAGCGCCACCGGCCCGGTGATCGGATAGCTCTTATCCTTGTTTTCGAGCGTGCCGTGCTTGGTGTAGTTCTTCTGCAGCTTGCCGGCCATCTCGTCCAGTTGCCGCGCATCCTTGGAGCGCATGATGGCCCCGTCGATGACGTGCGTTTCAGACACGCCCCGCAGCATACGCATGAATTCCAGCCCGCCGTCGTCCATCGCCTTGCCGGACCAGCCGCGTTCGTATTCCGGGGCCAGCGCATCGAGCCGTTTGGCGATATAGTCGGCGACCTGGGCGCCGTATTCCGGATTGCTGAGGATTTCCGGGTTGAGCGCGCCGGAAATCGCCGCCTGTTCGAGGATCGACACCGGCACATGGTTCGACAGGTGTTCGAGCAGCGTCTTCACATATCGCGCTTCCTCGGCCAGCGTGCGCAGGTCCGGCCCGGCGATCTGATGACCCTCGAAGTTGACGAACACGCCGCCTTCGTCGATTGCCGTGTCGAACAAATAGTTTTCCATCTCGCGGTCGCCCTTGAGATACACCTGGCTGTTGCCGCGTTTGGCACGGTACAGCGGCGGCTGTGCGATATACAGATAGCCGCGTTCGATCAGCTCCGGCATTTGCCGGAAGAAGAACGTCAGCAACAGCGTGCGGATGTGGCTGCCGTCGACGTCGGCGTCGGTCATGATGATGATCTTGTGGTAGCGGCACTTGTCGACGTTGAAATCCTCGCGTCCGATGCCGGTGCCGAGCGCCGCGATCAGGGTGCCGATTTCGTTCGAGCTGAGCATCTTGTCGAAGCGCGCCCGCTCGACGTTGAGGATCTTGCCGCGCAACGGCAGGATCGCCTGAAAACCACGCTCACGGCCCTGTTTCGCAGACCCGCCGGCGCTGTCACCCTCGACGATGAAGAGTTCGGACTTGGCCGGGTCTTTCTCCTGGCAATCCGCCAGCTTGCCCGGCAGCGACGAGATATCGAGCGCGCCCTTGCGCCGCGTCAGCTCGCGCGCCTTACGCGCCGCCTCGCGCGCCGTCGCCGCATCGACGATCTTGGTCAGAACCTTTTTCGCCTCGGTGGGGTTTTCCTCGAACCAGCGGTCGAGCCCTTCGGACACCAGATTTTCGACGATCGGCCGCACCTCGCTCGAAACCAGCTTGTCCTTGGTCTGTGACGAGAATTTCGGGTCCGGCACTTTCACGGAAAGAATGCAGGTCAGCCCCTCGCGGGCATCGTCGCCGCTGACCGAGACCTTTTCCTTCTTCGAAACCAGGCCCGACGCCATGTAGCTGTTGATGGTGCGCGTCAGCGCGCCGCGGAAACCCGCCAGGTGCGTACCGCCGTCGCGCTGTGGGATGTTGTTGGTGAAGCACAGCATGGTTTCGTGATAGCTGTCGTTCCACTGCATCGCGACCTCGACGGTGATGCCGTCCTTTTCGCCGGTCACCGCGACCGGGTCGGAGATGATCGCCGTCTTCGAGCGGTCGATGTATTCGGCAAAGGCGATCAGGCCGCCTTCGTAATGCATGTCGATGGTGACCGGCTCGGGGTTGCGGTTGTCGACAAGGCGCAACGCGACACCGGAGTTCAGAAACGCCAACTCGCGCAGCCGGTGTTCCAGCGTCGCCAGATCGTAATCGGTCTTGGTGAATGTTTCCGACGACGCATGGAAGGTGATCGTCGAGCCGCTTTCCGGCTTGCCGTTTTCCTTCAGCGGCGCATCGCCGACGACTTTCAGCGCTTCAACCGTCTCGCCGTTTTCGAAGCGGACATAGTGCTCCTTGCCGTCACGCAGAATTCGGAGTTCAAGCCAGTCCGACAGCGCGTTGACCACCGACACGCCGACGCCGTGCAGCCCGCCCGACACCTTGTACGAATTCTGGTCGAACTTCCCGCCGGCATGGAGCTGGGTCATGATGACCTCGGCCGCCGACACGCCTTCCTCGGCATGGATATCGACGGGGATACCACGCCCGTTATCGGAAACGCTGACCGAATTGTCGCCGTTCAGCGTCACCTGAACGATGTCGCAATGCCCGGCCAAAGCCTCGTCGATCGCGTTGTCGACGACTTCGTAGACCATGTGGTGCAGCCCCGAGCCATCGTCGGTGTCGCCGATATACATCCCCGGACGCTTCCGGACCGCGTCGAGACCTCGCAGGACCTTGATCTGATCGGCACCGTACGCCGCCGGATCGACATCCGCCGGTACAGCGATATCGGCTTCGGTGGCTGGTTCGTTTTCGATTTCGTCGCTCATGGTCTTGGTGCTCTCGCTTTGACGTCTCGTCGGTTATGCATCGAGGGCGCGGATTGCGCCGTCGGCCACTTGGAAAAACTCGGCACGCCCACGCATGCCGTCGAACAGGTCCGGGTCGGTGCCGGTCATCCATGCCTGTGTGTTCAACCCGTCGATCAGGTCGAACAGCGCCAGACGCCGGTCGCGGTCCAGATGCGCCACCACCTCGTCCAGCAAAAGGATCGGACAAGCGCCCCGCTCGACCGCCTGCATCCGTGCGTGGGCCAGAACCAGCCCGATCAGCAATGCCTTCTGCTCGCCCGTCGAACATGCCGCCGCCTCGCGCTTTTTCAGCGCATGGCGCACGTCCAGATCGGTCCGGTGTGGCCCGTTCCAGGTGCGCCCATCGTCGGCATCACGCCGCCGGTCGGACGCCAGTTGCGTCCTCAGCCGCTCCTCGGCGGCCAGCGCCGGCATTTCGTCGAGCCATGCCTCGGGGCCGCCGACAAGCGCCAGATCGGCGCCGGGAAACGGTCCCGAGCCTGTTTCAATGAACGCCGCCAGCCGACCGACCATGTCGCGCCGTGCCGCCGCCACGGCCATGCCCTTTTCCGCCATCGTCGCTTCCAGCGCATCCAGCCACGTCGCATCCGCGCCCGCACCATGTTCGGACAGCAGCCGGGCGCGCTCGCGCATGGCTTGTTCGTACGCACTGACACGTCCCGCATGTGCCGGATCGGCGGCATAGACGAGACGGTCGAGAAACCGCCTGCGCGCGCCGGGGCCTTCGATAAACAGGCCGTCCATCTGCGGCGTCAGCCAGACCACGGCGACATACTCGCAAAGCACCGCCTGTGCCTTTTCCGTCTGTCCGTCGACCCGCACCACGCGGCGTTCGCGCACCCCGCCCGGTTCCGGGTCCAGACCGGTACCAAGCGCAACAGGTCCGTCCGGCCCGTCGAGTTCCGCAGCAACAGCCCAACAACGGCCCGCGGGCGGCCCGCAGGCATCGGCTTCGGCGCGGGTGACCTCGCCCAGCTTGGCGCGGCGCAGACCGCGTCCCGGCGCCAGGAAAGACACTGCTTCGAGAATGTTCGTTTTACCGGCCCCGTTGGCGCCGGTCAGCACCAGGCTCTGCCCGGCCGACTGCAGCCGGGTCGCCGTGTAGTTCCTGAAGTCGGTCAACGTCAGGCGCGTGACGGCGACACGGTTATTGCGGACACTTTCCTCTGCCGCCGGCAACCCGGCATGCTCGGTTTTCGGAATCGCCGCTATACCTGTCAAAATGAGCCGCCCGTGTGGTTTCTCATCATACCCGCATCGGCATCAGGACGTAGATCGTGCCGGTATCGTCGGCGCCGCGGATGATCGTCGGCGAGGCCGCATCGGCGAGCACGAAAGTCGCCGTGTCGCTGTCGATCTGGCGGGCGATATCCAGCAGATATCCCGAGTTGAAACCGATCTCGATGGTGTCCAGACCGTAACCGATTTCGATTTCTTCCTGGGCCGTCCCGTTTTCGGGCGAGGAGGCCGACAGCGACAGCGTATCGCCGCTGATCGTCAGTTTCACGGCGCGGGATTTTTCCGACGAAATCGCCGACACGCGGTCGACGGCATCGGACAGCGCCTTGCGGTCGACGGTCATTTCCTTGTCGTTGCCGACCGGGATGACGCGCTGGTAATCCGGGAACGTGCCGTCGATCAGCTTCGAGGTCAGCACCGCATCGTCGAAGGAGAACCTGATCTTCGCTTCCGACAGGGAGATTTCCACGTCGTCGCCGGTCTCGTCGATCAGCTTGCGGATTTCGCCGACGGTCTTGCGCGGCACGATGACGCCGGGCATGCCCTCGGCCCCGGCCGGCAGCGGAAACTCGACGCTGGCGAGACGGTGCCCGTCGGTCGACACCGCGCGCAGCACCGGCGTGCCGTCACGGTCGAACACGTGCAGGTAGATGCCGTTCAGGTAATAGCGCGTTTCCTCAGTCGAGATCGCGAAGCGGGTGCGGTCGATCAGTTCGCGCAGATCGGCCGCGGCCAACGAGAACGTATGCCCGTATTCGCCCCCGGCCATGACCGGAAAGTCCTCGGTCGGCAGGCACGACAGGGTGAAGCGCGAACGTCCGGCGCGGATCGTCAACTTGCCGTCACCCGGCGCTTCCAGCTCGATCTGCGCACCGTCCGGCAACTTGCGGACGATTTCGAAGAACGTCAGCGCCGGCGCGGTGGTCGCGCCCGGCGTCGAGATATCGCAGGCCACGCTTTCGACGATGTCCAAATCCATGTCGGTGGCGTTGAGCGACAGCGCTTCGCCATCGGCCTCGATCTTCACGTTCGATAAAATCGGGATCGTATTGCGCCGTTCAACGACGCTTTGCACGTGTCCGAGAGAGCGCAGAAGATTCGTCCGTTCGATCGTCAGTTTCATACCCAAAAGCCCACATTTCTATCCGGTGAGGCGCATGGCGGCGCCAGTCACAGTTCAAATTCAACGCCTTGAAATATCCGAGGAAAGTTCGGCAAAGGTGGCCCGGAAGACAAACAAAACGGTGTTTTTTCCAGGCGCCAAAAGGCGTCCGCAAGTATAGCAGACGTTAACCATGACCCAAGCCTTTTAACGGCCCGCAAGGCCGTCAAAAATGCCTGGAATTTTATTTTAAAAACAAAGGGTTATACGCGCCCAATTAATGCGGCGCGGCGGCTTCAAGCTCAGCCTTCGAGCATACGGCGCAAAAGCTCGATATCTTCCGCGAATCCGGGATCCATGGACTTGAGCTCCTCGACCTTTTTCACGGCGTGCATCACGGTCGTGTGGTCGCGTCCGCCGAACTTGCGGCCGATCTCCGGCAACGAACGCGCGGTCAGCTGCTTGGCCAGATACATCGCCACCTGACGCGGGCGCGCGACCGAACGGGCGCGGCGCGCCGAGTGCATGTCGGAGATACGGATGTTGAAGTGGTTGGCCACCTGCTTCTGGATTTCCTCGATGGTCACGCGGCGGTCGTTGGCGCGCAGAAGATCGTGCAGGACTTCCTGGGTCGCCTCGATGGTGATGTCACGGCCGATCAGTTGTGCGTGCGCGACAACGCGGTTCAGGCCGCCTTCCAGCTCGCGCACGTTCGACGTGATCTTGTGCGCCAGGAATTCCATGACCTTGGGCGGGATGTCGGCACGGATCTGCGCCGCTTTCGACTGCAGGATGCCGAGCCGCAGCTCGTAGGTGGTGGCGTGGATGTCGGCGACGAGACCGCAGTTGAGGCGCGAGATCAGCCGCTCTTCCATCCCGACAAGATCCGACGGCGACTTGTCCGCGGAAATGACGATCTGCCGCCCCTGGTCCACCAATGCATTGAAAGTGTGGAAGAATTCTTCCTGCGTGGATTCCTTGCCGGCGATGAACTGGACATCGTCGATCATCAAAACGTCGACAGAACGGAATTGATTCTTGAAGTCCATCGTCGTGCTTTCGCGGATCGCCTGCACGAAGCGGTGCATGAACTTTTCCGCCGACAGATAGATCACGTTGCGCTCCGGCGCGGTCTGGCGGATATGCCAGGCGATGGCGTGCATCAGGTGCGTCTTGCCAAGCCCGACGCCGCCGTACAGGAACAGCGGGTTGAACGGCACCCGGTCCGCTTCGGCGACACGCCTGGCGGCGGCATAGGCGAATTCGTTCGGCTTGCCGACGACGAAATTCTCGAACACGAAGCGCGGATCGAGCGCCGCACTCATGCCCTGGCGACCGCCGGACATCTCGGGCTGGCCTTCGCCGGCGGCGGGCGTCTGGCGGCGGATGCCTTCGCGCGGCTGCGACGGCGAACGGTCGCTGCGCACCGACACCTCAAGCGAGGCGACTTCCGGCGCTTCGGACTGCCACAGCGTGGCGATACGTTCGGCGTAATGAGCGACAACCCAATCGCGCATGAAACGCGTCGGCACGGTGACCTGCACCACACCGTCCTCGACGGCGCGGATCTTCATCGGCTTGATCCAGCTTTGGAAGGCGGCTTCGCCGATCTCGGCGCGAAGCTGTGCGTTTACCGTGTTCCACTGCGCGAGGATAATATCGTTGCCGGCATCTTGCGGCCCGTCCCCTTCGTTCGATGTGGCGTCGAAAGACGTCGCGTCGATCATGCGTCGATTGCCCCCCTTGAACAGGCGATTTTTTGATAACCCCGACCGCAGCCGGAGCGCTTTTATGTCTCGACGAAAGACGAAAAGAGAAATATCCGGGACGATGCCCGAACCGGCAAAGAGTCTACGTGCTTCAGTCCGTCACGACATCGCCTGGCGCTTCCCCATAAAAACCGCCCGGCGATTTCACTTTGAACGTGTGCCCAATGCGCTTGCGCGGCAAAAGGCAAAAGCTCACCCCCCTTTGCAAATCCTTTCTTCAAGTGTCTCGACAAAATTAAATAACAAAAACAAAAATCAAAACCGGCAAAAAAGCGAAGCAAAAATACAACCAGACATAATAAAAACTTAATAATTATGATAAGTCTTCATTTCGATTTCTTGATAAATATTTTCTGATTGTCCTGACTCACACCCCCGGCGCATCACTGTCGCGACGCGCGCTCAATTGCTTGTCTCAACGGCTTCGATCTTACGAACCTCGAACGTGGCTGACAACAAGATCGAAAGGAGAACAGGGCAAATAAACTGAAATAAAAAACTTGACTCTCGTTAGCTGCTTGAAAGCGCGGTGTTTTTGCCCAATCCCATGGTGAGCGCGGGTTTCCGGGCGTGCAGGTGTGATAATCCGCACACCTGAAACGGCGCCGGCAAGACACGAAAAAGCCGCAAGCGCGAAAGCTTGCGGCTTATCAATACGTTGTCGGAAAAAGCGAAGGAACGGCTTAAGCGGCCATACCCTTGATCCGGTGCGACAGACGCGACAGCTTGCGCGACACGGCGTTGCTCGCAACAATATTTCTTTGCGCGCCACGGGCCATCAGCGGCTGCGCTTCTTGCAACGCGGCTTTCGCGGCAGCGGCGTCACCACTTTCGATTGCTTCTTCAACTCTACGGACAGCCGAACGGATCGCGCTCAGGCGCGTGCGGTTGACCTGCGTACGCCGGACAGTCTGGCGAATACGTTTCTTTGCGGAGGCGCTGTTAGCCATCTCTAAAAACCTCTTAAATTCGACCCGTTATGCATGGGACCGCGAGCTTATATAGACCTCTCCCGGTCCCGTCAAGCGGCTGTGGCCCCGATATTCGCCGAGATCGTCACTTGCCCAGCGGGCTGACCGAGAAACCGACCGCTGTGCCGCCGTCACCGTCACTTTCAACGACCACCTTCAAGCGCTCGCGTTCACGCCGGTAAAGGCCCTCGCCGAGCGCTGTCCAGCCCAGTTGCGGCAGCACCTGGGCATAGAACCCGCGCACACGCGCCGGCGCAATGCCGCCGCGCGCTTCCGCCTCGGCGATACGCCCGCCCGCCGTCTCGAAGGCGACGGCGGCGTTTTCGTTCTCGCGAAGGCCATCCATCAGCGGCAGGTCCTCAATCACCGAGACGAAGCGTTCCGCCGCCTGGGCCTGAAAGCCGCCGCTGCCCGGCAAAAGCGCGCCGAGCAGGATCATGCAAAGGAAAACAACCCGTGTCATAGGTGTGCTTCTAACATCAGCGCTGGCGTTTGGCACAGTAAAATGTCGAGCGCCCGCCCTGCACGATCTGGCGAATGGCTTTCGTGCAGTCGCAATCGGCGCATTTTTCCCCGGCCCTGCCATAGACCTTGAAGCGGTGCTGGAAGTATCCCAGCTCGCCGGATGTCTGGCGGTGATCGCGGAGCGACGAGCCGCCCGCGGCAATCGCCTCGTTCAGCACGTCGCGGATCGATTGCGCCAGTTTATCGGCGCGCCCGCCCTTGACCGTCCGCGCCATGCGCTTGGGCGAGATCCCGGCCCGGTACAGCGCTTCCGATGCATATATATTGCCGACGCCGGCGACGACGCGCTGATCGAGCAGTGCGACCTTGATCGCCGAACGCCGCTCGCCCAGCCCCGCTGCCAGCGCCGCGCCGTCGAAAGCGTTCGACAGCGGCTCCGGCCCCAGGTCCGCCAAAAGCTTGTGCGTGGCCTGCGCGCTTTGCGCAAACAGGTCCATGAAGCCGAACCGGCGCGGATCGTTGTAGCGAACGGTCACACCGCCGTCGGTGACCAGTTCCACGTGGTCGTGGGTTTCCAGCGCAGGCGGCGGGCCTTCGAAGATGCGGAACTTGCCCGACATGCCGAGATGCGACAGCAAAACCAGATCGCCGCTGAGGCGGATCAGCAGATACTTGGCGCGGCGGTCGACGCTGATCACCTTGCACCCGCCAAGCGCTTCGGCAAACCCGGATGGAAACGGAAACCGCAGGTCGGGGCGGAACACCGACGCCCGGGCGATCACCGCACCTTCAAGGACCGGCGCAAGCCCGCGCCGGACGGTTTCGACTTCGGGCAATTCAGGCATGCGTGGAACCCTTGATAAAAAGCGATGCTATGTGCGCCGAGAGCGTAGCGTCTTCGGCCGCGTTCGGCTATTGTCGCGTCCATGGTTGAGCAAAAACAAACGAATAGCGCCCAGAGCGGCGAAACCGAAAAGGTTTCGTTCGGCTTCAAGGACGTGCTGCCCGGCGAAAAAACCGAGATGGTGCACGGCGTGTTCGCCTCCGTGGCGAGCAAATACGACCTGATGAACGATCTGATGAGCCTCGGCATCCACCGATTGTGGAAGAACGCCATGCTCGACTGGCTCAACCCCCGGCCCGACCAGACGCTGGCCGATATCGGCGGCGGCACCGGCGATATCACCTTTAAGTGGCGCGCACGCGGCGGCGGCCCGGCGCAGGTCATCGACTATTCGCCGGAAATGATCGCCGTCGGGCGCGACCGGGCCATCGATCGGGGCATTCTGGACGGCATCACGTGGACCGTCGGCAACGCCGAGGCATTGCCGCTCGAAGACGCCTCCGTCGACGTTTACACCAGCGCCTTTTGCCTCAGGAATGTGGCCCGGCTCGACCGCGCACTGGCCGAAGCCAGACGCGTCTTGAAGCCGGGCGGGCGGTTTTTGTGCCTGGAGTTTTCGCACCTGATCGTCCCGGCGCTCGAAGACGCTTACGATGCGTGGTCGTTCAAGGTGTTGCCGGCATTGGGCGAGCGTGTCGCCGCGGACCGGGACTCTTATATCTATCTGGCGGAGAGCATCCGCAAATTCCCCGATCAGGACGCCTTCGCCGCAATGATCCGCGACGCCGGGCTGGAGCAGGTCAAGGTGCGCAACCTGTCGGCGGGGATCGCCGCCCTGCATTCCGCCTGGCGGCTCTGAGGCTTTTCAAACATGCTCCGTTCGTTCCGCCATATTAAGCGCCTCCTTTCGCTTGCGCGGCTTTTGGCCCGCCACGACGCGCTGTTCGCTTTGGAACTGGCCGGTGTCTCGCCGGCGCTTTTGAAGTGCGCCGCCATCGGCGTGTCCGTGCAACGCGACGGCCGACCCGGCGAGCGGCTGGCCCGTGCGCTGAACGAAGCCGGCCCCAGTTTCATCAAGCTGGGCCAGGCGATGTCGACGCGTTCCGACATTCTGGGCGAAGACCTGACCCGCGACCTGTCGTCGCTGCAGGACGATCTGCCGCCGTTTTCGACAGCCGAGGCGCATGCCGCGATCGAGGAAGAGCTGGGCGCGCCCGTCGACGAGCTGTTCGCGTCGTTCGACGACACACCGGTCGCCGCCGCGTCCATCGCCCAGGTGCATTTCGCCGAGACGCTCGACGGACGTGCCGTCGCCGTCAAGGTGCTGCGGCCCGGCGTCGAGGCGGCATTCCACCGCGACGTCGACCTGCTGCGCTGGATCGCCGAGATTGCCGAGCGTACGCAACCGCAACTGCGCCGGCTGAAACCGCTGGCCAGCATCGAGACGCTGGCCGACACCGTCGAGCTTGAAATGGATCTGCGCTTCGAGGCGGCGGCGGCGTCGGAACTGCGCGAGAATTTCGCCGACGATCCGGACTTCAAGGTGCCCGAGGTCGACTGGCAGCTGACGGCGCGCCGCGTGCTGACCACGGAACGGCTGATCGACGGCATCCCGCTCGACGACCGCGACGCCATCATCGACGCCGGACTGGACCCGGTCGAGGTCCTCACCAAGGCCGCCGCCGCCTCCTTCAGACAAGTCTTCCGCGACGGGTTTTTCCATGCCGACACGCACCCCGGTAATCTGTTCGTCTTGCCGGAAGGGCGGATCGCGGTGGTCGATTTCGGCATCATGGGCAGGCTCGATCTGAAGACACGCCGGGCCATCGCGGAGATGCTGGTGGCGTTCCTGAACCGCGACTTCCGCCGCGCCGCCGAGGTGCACTTCGAAGCCGGCTGGGTGCCGCGCGACCGGTCCGTCGACAGCTTCACGCAGGCCTGCCGCTCCATCGCCGAGCCGATCCTCGACAAGCCGCAGAACGAGATTTCCATCGCCAAATTGCTGGCACAGCTGTTCCAGATCACCGAGACCTTCCGCATGGAGACCCAGCCGCAGTTGTTGTTGCTGCAGAAAACCATGCTGGTCGCCGAAGGCACGGCGCGCACGCTGGCACCCGACGCCAACATGTGGTTTCTGATCCGCCCGCTGATCGAGGAATGGATGTACGACAACCTGGGCCCGGAAGCGAAGGTCCGCGATGCGATCCACAGCCTTCAGGACGTGGTCGAACGGCTGCCGGAAATGGTCGAGAGCGTCGAGAAGGGCTCGCGCATGTTGGCGTCCGGCGACATCCGGCTGCACCCCGATACCATCCGCGCGCTCCGGGGCGAAGACCACGGACCGCGCCGCCGCCGTCCGGCGCTCGGCCTGTGGCTGATCACGCTGGTGTTGCTGATCGTTTTCGTCGCGGTGATTTTCGACTGAGGCGAGCTTCACGCGTTCATCCACGCTTGCCCCCTCACCCACGTTTACCCCCTCACCTAACCTCTCCCCCTGAAGGGGGAGAGGGATTAGCGGCAAACAATCGAATTGCGAGAGTCCCTCTCCACCACGGCGTGGGGGAGAGGACAGGTGAGGGAGTTGTCCTATTCGTCATGCCGGAAGCGGGTTTCCGCCGCGCGAATGACGCTTACGGCGTCTCGATCACCGCCTCGACGTCGATCTCCATCAGCATCTCCGGGCGGGCGAGGCCGTTGACGATCAACCCGGTCTGACAGGGCCGCACACCCTTGAGCCATTTTGCCAGCACGGAGAAGACGGGGACCCGGTATGCGCGATCCGTCATATAAACCGTGACCTTCACGATGTCCGTCAGCGACGCACCGGCTTCGCGCAACAGTGTGTCCGTGCAGCGCATGGCGGTTTCCGCCTGTGCCACAGGGTCCCCTTCGCCGATGAAATTGCCGTCAAGATCAAGGCCGGTCTGGCCGCGCACCCAGACCCGGTTTCCGGCCCGAACGGCCATGGCCAGTTCATACTCGAATTCCTCGCCGTCATGGTTGAGGGTATGTTCGTAAGGGCGGTAGCGCTGATGCGGCATAAATATCTCCGTCGTCTATCAGGGATGGTCGTTCATTGCTCTATCCGTGCGGCACATTGCCTACTTTTCTTCCGCTCCCTCGGCCGGCACCTTGACGCGCAGGAAAACCTATTTTCGATTGAAAATACATTCTTCCAGTTCTGAGTACACAGCCATTGGAGCAGAGACATATGTCGAGAGTGCTTTTTTGAACGAATCTGCGCTCACGCTTCCTTTGATATTACAAAAATTTTTTATCCTGACCGTCTCATCCTTCAAGTTCTGATCGGTCGCATTAGTAACAAATGAGTCGTAGGCAGCCTTATCAAAATACAGACCTTCGGCATCACAATAAGCTTTTAGAACTTCCTTTTCGTAAAGGTAGTTTTCTATTTCCAATCTGTTTAGGACCCTGTGATTTTCAGGATTGGTTCTTAGATAGACCTGCCGATCATTTTCGTTCGTGTCTTTGCCGGACGCCATGTCTCTGTCTTTGAGAACCAGAATCTCAACCGAAGGGAACACCTTGCCTAATATGGATATTGCGATGGCACTCCGTTGATCAAGCTCCGTATTTCCACCACTTGAAATGAACAAAACGTCTGGGCGTGATTCTGCAAAAATATTGTTAAACACTTGCGCATCCAGTCCCCGTTCCTCGGCATGTGCCCCTGGCTCTGCCCGTCCCTCACAGTAAACTAGAGTGCTCGGGCTGACCAAACTCGCCAAATCGTCGAGGGCGATAGCAAACAACTCTCTCCATACCCCGGGAGAAATCTTTATAGGCTTTAGAATACAGGGGGCCGAGGCCAAATTGTCCTCAGGGCGAAATTGAATGATTTGGCACCGCCCCTGCATCTCAGATTGGAGCGCCCGCAGAAAGCCTATGCTGTGGGTCGTTAGCCAAATCTGGCAATTTTCGCCTACAAGTCGGTCTATCTCGATCAACAAAGCGCGTTGAATCGAGGTGCTGATGTGAAGTTCCGGCTCATCTATCAAAAAAATGGTATCGTCGTAGTCGTCTTTTCGTAAGTAAAGATCTAGCAACAAATCGACGACCTCTTTCTCTCCAGAGGAGAGAACGTTGAACTCAAACTCGGTGGGATGGTCTGGTTTCCGAAAATACAGAGTGCCTTTACCTGCTTCTACGTTACCGATGCTGGACACTTCGAGATCAATACATTTTTGGATCGATGCATTCAGGTCGCCAATAATTTTCGCCTTAGCCTCACTTGGTCGTACGTCCGCCGTTTCCATGTACCGATTGTAAACCGCATAAAGACGCCGATAGTTCTGTTCCATTTTTGCGTCTAAACTAGACGCATCTCCTGCCCCATAGTCATTGAGACTGATCGCCGAAGTGGCTTTCGTCTCATTAATCTTTAGCGTGCTATTATATCTATAAGGGCTTCGGAAAGAGAAAACTGTCCCCTCTTTGCCAAGCTTTGCTCGCAAGCCACGCACATCTGGATAACTTCCCTCAACAAATTCAATTTCAATGTTTTGTTGATTGTATGATGGCAGCTTGTCCATTGAATGGTATTCGTGCCCTCTATGCGCTCCGGCACCCACTCTCCCGTAGGCGGAAGCGTGAAATAGGAGGCCATCCAAGACACTGCTCTTACCACATCCGTTGGGGCCGACTAATGCGACAATACGCGCAGGGTTGTCGCCTAAATCAATGGTAAGGTCTCGAAACCTTTTGTACCCGTTCTTCAATCTCACTTTCCGAAGTCGCATCGCTGTAATCCTAAATTTCGTTTTTGAATTGTAGTTTTGCTTCAATGCCCGCTGGCTAGACTCGATCAATACACCTTTTCTAACAAGCTCAACCTGAAATACGATTTAAAAATGAATAAATCTATCCAGAGTTGATGCATGATGAGCCATTATTGATGTCTTTAAAATCCAAGTAGTCATGCAATTAGCGAGTTTGCGTTTAATCTTTTTTCTTATTGTCCTAGCCTAAACCTGTGGTCCGTATAGCGCACGTTTAGGTGGCCGCTTGATCACTAGCTATACTACTCATTTGTCTCCTCGCCCTCACCCTTCGCGTCCGCTGACGGCACAAAAGGCTTGAGGCGCAGCTTGGTGCGGTGGTGCTCGCCGCCTTTTTCGCCGTCGGCGTGATAGCCCCGGTAATAGTCCTTCTGCCATTTCTGGGTGCGCGCGCGCGACGCCGGGTCGAGCAGATCGGCGTTGAAGGTGTTGCGGCTTTTCGACCACGACGAATGCCGTTCATAGGTCTCGCCGGCGCTTTCGAACGGCGCGGTCGCCGGCTCCACGGCCTCGATGACGTCGGCGCTGACCGGAAAGACGTGGCAGAACGGCTCGTCACGTTCAAAGCGGACAGGGGTGTCGGCGCGCGTGAACATCCAGTTCATGGTGAACGTATAAGACGACCAGTCGGTTTCGATCAGCCCGGACAGGGCATAGATCGCGTCCTTGGGCCTGTTCACCGGGCCCTGCGCCATCAGACTGATCCCAGGTTCGGTACGAAACAGATAGCCGACGTGAAACGTAAGGATGCCCGAGCCGAAATGCGACGTCGGCGCCAGTCCGCCGTCGTCGGTGTTGATCGTGATGTCGGTTTTCGCCGGGCCGCCGTTCCACACCGCTTCGAACGCCACCGGCGTGCAGATTTCCCAGCCGTGCGCGTTGGCCATGGTCAGCGGCAGACAGCGATAGGCATAGGCTTCGGGCAGCGCATCCATCCAGCCGCGCCCCGACGGCGCCGGACGCAGCTTCGGCGGATCGGCCACCGTCGGATAGGCAATGATCTTCACGCGTTTACCCCCGTTTCTGCCGGGCGATGGTAGCCCACGTCCACGCCCGCCGAAACCTTGCAGTTGGCTTGTTTTGATTGCGAAAAGCCGGGAATTACACTATTTACAGCTCAGCCTCGTGTTTTATTTCATATATACAGCGGCGCGAACAAGGAACGGCAAAGGCATGCTAGGCAAACGGGTTTTATTGATCGTATCGGGCGGCATTGCCGCCATCAAGATACCGGAAACGATCCGCCGCATCCGCGAGTTGGGCGGGGCGGTCCGCTGCGTGCTGACCCGTGGCGGCGAACAGTTCGTGACGCCGCTGAGCCTGTCGGCGCTGTCCGAGGACAAGGTCTATACCGATCTGTTTTCGCTGACCGACGAACATGAAATGGGCCACATCAATCTGTCGCGCGACGCCGACGTCATCATGATCGCGCCCGCCAGCGCCGATCTCATCGCGAAAATGGCGGCGGGGCTGGCCAGCGATCTGGCAACCACCGTTCTGCTGGCGACCGACAAGCCGGTGATCTGTGCGCCCGCCATGAACGTCCGCATGTGGGAACATGCCGCGACGCAGGCCAATGTCGCGACCCTCAAGGCGCGCGGCATTATCTTTGTCGGCCCGACCGAAGGCGACATGGCGTGCGGCGAATTCGGCATGGGGCGGATGGCGGAACCCACCGATCTGGTGGCCGCTTTGCAGACATTTTTCGCCGCCGCGCCCGGTCCGCTGGCGGGGCGCCACGCGGTCGTCACCAGCGGCCCGACGCACGAGCCGATCGACCCCGTCCGCTATATCGCCAACCGCTCCAGCGGCAAGCAAGGCCACGCCATTGCCGCCGCGCTGGCGGCGCTCGGCTGCCGCACCACGCTGGTCAGCGGCCCGACACAGCTCGCCGATCCGGCGGGATGCGACGTGGTACGCATTGAAAGTGCCCGCGACATGCTGGCCGCCGTCGAAGCGGCGCTGCCTGCGGATATCGCCGTCTGTGCCGCCGCCGTCGCCGATTGGCGCAGCGCTGATGCCGCCGACAAGAAAATCAAGAAGCAACCGGGCAGCGACGCCCCGGCACTGAACATGGTCGAGAACCCGGACATTCTGGCAACGCTTTCCGGGGCCGGAAACAAACGCCCGGCACTGGTCGTCGGCTTCGCCGCCGAAACCCACGATGTGCTGGACAACGCCCACGCCAAGCGCGAACGCAAGGGATGCGACTGGATCGTCGCCAACGACGTGTCGCCGGAAACCGGCACCTTCGCCGGCGACGACAACACCGTGCACTTGATCTCCGCCGCCGGGACCGAGGACTGGCCGCGCATGAGCAAGACCGGTGTCGCCGAACAACTGGCGCAGCGCATTGCACAGCATTTCGAGGCCGCCGAATGAGCGGTGTCCGCGTTGACGTCATGCGCCTTGAACACGGGGCGGATTTGCCGCTGCCGGCGTATGCGACGGCAGACAGCGCCGGGATGGACTTGTTGTCCGCCGAAAGCGGCGACGTGACATTGCAGCCGGGTGCGCGCGCCATGGTCGCCACCGGCATTGCCATCCAGCTGCCGTCGGGCTTCGAGGCGCAGGTGCGTCCGCGTTCCGGACTGGCGGCCAAGCACGGCGTCACGGTTCTGAACAGCCCCGGCACCATCGACGCCGACTATCGGGGCGAAATCAAAGTAATACTGGTCAATCTGGGGGATGCGTCGGTAACGCTGTCACGGGGCGAACGGATCGCGCAGATGATCGTCGCGCCCGTGATACAGGTCCACCTGAACGAGGTGGATACGCTTGAGGCGAGCGAACGGGGGAGCGGCGGCTTCGGGTCGACCGGCATGAAAAGCTAAGTGGGGGGAATGCGCGGCTATGTTAAGAATTACCAAGAAAATGCTCTTCGCCATCGAGGCGGTATTGGACATCGCCTACCACGCAGGCTCGGAGCCTGTGCAGAGCCGCGAGATCACGCGGCGTCAGGGAATTCCGCAGCGCTATCTTGAACAGGCGCTGCAGCATCTGGTGCGCGACGACATCCTTGTCGGCGTGCGCGGTCCGCGCGGCGGTTACCGGCTGGCCCGCGAGCGCCGCCGCATCCGCGTCGGCGACATCGTGCGCTCGGTGCGCAAGATGGAAACCGCCGAGGACCCGCTGCTGACCGAGGACGGATCGGACCTCGGCCAGAAAGTCGTGCGTCCCCTGTGGACGCTTATTCAGGAAGACGTGATGAAGCGGCTTGATGACACGACGATCGATGACCTGTGTAACAGCGCCATCGATGCCGGCATCGAAAGCGAAGGCCGCAAGAATCTGGATTTCATCATATAACAAAAGACCACGGAGGAGTTCCCGACCATGAACGACAGCTCGAACACATCCGGACAGCCCGGCGAAATTCGCGGCAAGATCTATGACAACATCGTCGAGACCATCGGTGCGACGCCGCTGGTCCGCCTCAGCCGGCTGACCGCGGACGCCGGTGTTGCCGGGAACATTCTCGGCAAGTGCGAATACTTCAACCCGCTGGCATCGGTCAAAGACCGTATCGGCTTCGCCATGATCGAAGCCGCCGAGCGTGACGGCCGCATCCAGGAAGGCGCGACGCTGATCGAACCGACGTCGGGCAATACCGGTATCGCGCTGGCGTTCGTTTGCGCCGCCAAGGGATACCGGCTGATTCTGACGATGCCGGAAAGCATGTCCATGGAACGCCGCAAGATGCTGTTGCTGTTCGGCGCCGAACTTGTGTTGACGCCGGCCCCGCTCGGCATGCGCGGCGCGATTGAAAAGGCCGAGGAACTGGTCGCCGAAATTCCCGGTGCGCTGATGCTGCAGCAGTTCGAAAACCCGGCGAACCCGGACATTCACCGCCGCACCACGGCGGAGGAAATCTGGGGCGATACCGCAGGCAATGTCGATTGCCTGGTTTCGGGCGTCGGCACCGGCGGCACCATCACCGGCTGCGGCGAAGTGCTGAAACAGCGCAACCCGGACCTCAAGGTCGTCGCCGTCGAGCCCGAAGACAGCCCGATCCTGTCGGGCGGCGCCCCCGGCCCGCACAAGATTCAAGGCATCGGCGCCGGGTTCGTGCCCGGCATTCTGGATCGTGACGTGATCGACGAAGTGCTGCAGATCGGCAACGAAACCGCGTTCGCCATGGCCCGCAAGGCGGCCAAACTGGAAGGTCTTGCCGTCGGCATCTCGTCGGGCGCCGCGCTTGCCGCTGCCGTCGAAATTGCCGAGCGGCCGGAAATGGCCGGCAAGAACATCGTCGTGATCCTGCCGTCGTTCGCCGAACGCTACCTTTCGACGGCACTGTTCGAGGGTCTGGAGTAAAATCATCCCGTCCTTCGAGACGACCCGGATCAAGTCCGGGTCTCCTCAGGACGAGGAGTACATTATGACCTCATCCTGAGGAGCGGCCCAAAACCGTTTTGGGCTGCATCTCGAAGGATGAGAACCGGCAGAGCGGCAGGAGAATGGAATTGGACACAAGCCTATGACCGACTTCACCGATGCCCAGGTCGAGCGCTATGCACGGCATATCCTGCTCAAGGAAGTCGGTGGCGTCGGCCAGGCCAAGCTGCTGGACGCCAAGGTGCTGGTCGTCGGCGCCGGGGGCCTCGGCTCGCCGGCGATCCTGTACCTGGCGGCGGCGGGTGTCGGCACCATCGGCATTATCGATGCCGATGTCGTCGACCTGTCGAACCTGCAGCGTCAGGTGGCGCACACCACGGACCGCATCGGCATGGCCAAAGTCGAAAGCGCGGCGCTGACCGCGAAGGCCATCAATCCCGACGTCAACGTGGTGACGATCAATGAACGTCTGGACGCGACCAACGCGCTCAGGATCATTTCGGATTACGATATCGTCGCCGACGGCTCGGACAATTTCGAGACCCGGTTTCTGATCAACGATGCGTGCTATCTGGCGAAAAAGACGTTGGTCTCGGCGGCGATCCTGCGCTTCGACGGGCAACTGGCGACATACAAGGCGCACATCGAAAACGAGGACGGTTCGCACGGCCCGTGTTATCGCTGCATTTTCCGCGAAGCGCCGCCACCCGGCCAGGTCGCAAGTTGCGCCGAGGCCGGGGTGCTGGGCGCGCTGTGCGGCACGATGGGATCGTTGCAGTCGACCGAGGTGCTAAAGGAAATCATGGGCATAGGCGACAGCCTTTCAGGTTCGTTGATGGTCGTCGACGGGCTGGCGACGGAGTTCCGCAAGATCAAAGTGAAGGCCGATCCCGGTTGCCCGCTGTGCGGCGAAAACCCGAGCATCACCGATCTCTCGGCACACGAAAACACTGCCGCCCAAGGATGCGCCGTCAATGGCTGAGGACAGCAAGCAGATCGCCAAGCTGTCCTTGGTCGTCGCCTCGGGCAGCTTCGAAAAAGTGCACTATGCGCTGGTCATGGCGTCCGGCGCGGCCGCCATCGGCATTCCCGTCACCATGTTCTTCACCATGGGCGCCTGCGTCGCGGTGCTCGGCGGTGCCGGCTGGCACGATCTGGGCTGTGACGTCGCCGGCATGAGCGCCAAACACCGTGACGAGGACTTCGCCGAGAAAGGCGTCGCCACCATGGACGAGTTGCTCGACAGCTGCGCCGAGTTGGGCGTCACCTTCATGGTCTGCGAAATGGGGCTGCGCGCCGAGGGACTGGAAGACCGCGCACCGCGTGCCGGGCTCGACCTGCCCCGCACCGGCATCGTCACGTTCTTGAACGACGCCGATCCGGCCGGATCGATCGTTTACGTGTAACCCCCTCACCTAACCTCTCCCCCTTTAAAGGAGGAGAGGGATAAGAGTTTTCCCGTTCTGCATACGTGAGTCCCTCTCCCCTACGAAGTGGGGGAGAGGACAGGTGAGGGGGCTTGTTTACCCCTGCACCCAGGGCAGGCCGCGAACTTTCCAGCCGTTGACCGTGCCGCGGTGGCCGGTGGCGTCCTTGTCGCCTTCGAAGCCCTCGGCGATGTTGTAGCACCGGGTGTAGCCGAGCGCCGTCATCGCCGTGGCCGCCGCCGCCGAGCGCACGCCCGAGCGGCACAGGAAGGCAATCGGCGTATCCTTGTCGGCGACCGCATCGCGCACTGAATCCTCGAAATGCGGATTGCGGTTCATGTCCGGGAACAGCTTCCATGAAATCTGGTGGTACGGGTTCTTTACCGCTTTCGGATCGGGGCCGCCGACATAGGCGAACTCGGCGTCGGTCCGCACATCGATCAACACCGCCGACTTGTCGCGCTGCAGCAGTTCCCAGGTCTCCTCCGGTCCAAGATCGCCGGCGTATTCAGCGTCGCTCATGGCTCGCGCCCTTCCAGATGATCGATCATGTCGTCGATCGCGGTGAATTTATGACGCGGTTGCGGCTGATCCGCACGCGCGATTTCTTCTTCCTCGAGTTTCTTCCAGTCCTCGAAATGAACCACGCGCACGCCGCGCTCTTCGAGCAGATCGTCGAGCCTGTCGCGGCCCGGCTTGGCGCCACCCGACGGGAAATCGGCGACGATGTGTTCAGCGACCTCGACACCGTCCGGGCGGCTCGACGAGATCACCCCACTCGGGCCGCGCTTGATCCAGCCCACCGCATACAACCCATCGTCAATCTTGCCACGGTCGTTGGGAATGATGCCGCGCGCCTCGTCATAGGGCAGGCCCGGGATCGGGTCGGCGCGATAGCCGATGGCCGCGACCACAAGGCCGCAGGAAATATCGTGCATCTCGCCGGTGCCGACCGCCTTGCCGTCAACGACGTGGGTGCGTTCGACACGAATGCCGCGCACGTGTTCATCGCCGAGAATCTCCACAGGCTGCGTGTAAAAGCCGAAGTACACGCGCTTCGGCAATACTTCGGGGTCGCGTCCGGCGAACGCGCGGAGCGTATCGAGATTCTTTTCGGCGAGACGGCGCTCGCGGTCTTCCATGCTGTCGGGGACCTCGTCGGGCAGGTGCGCCGGATCGACGACCGGCGTACTTTCCGTCAGCTCAAGCATCTCGCGCAGTTCGACGTTGGTGAATTTCGCTTCCAGCGGTCCACGCCGTCCCAGCATGTGCACGTGCTTGATCGGCGAGGCATCCATGGCGTCGCGGGCATAGGGCGGCAGGTCGGTCCGTGCGCGGCCGGATTTGGAGCGCACAAGCACCCGCGCAATGTCCAGCGCGACGTTGCCGTTGCCGATGACGACCGCCGTTTCCACGTCAAGGTCCGGGTCCAGCTCGACGAAGTCGGGATGGCCGTTGTACCAGCCGACAAAGGCCGCCGAGCCGTGCACGCCGATCTTGTCGGCGCCCGGGATCGACAGCACCCGGTCCGCCGGCGCACCGACGGCAAGGATCACGACGTCATAAATCTCGCGCAATTCGTCGAGCGTCACGTCGCGTCCGACCTCGACGTTGCCGAAATAACGGATGCCGTCGCCGAGCGCGGTTTTCTCAAACTTCTTGGCGACCTTCTTCGTCGTCTGGTGATCCGGCGCGACACCGCCCCGGATCAACCCGTACGGCGTCGGCAAGCGCTCGATGATGTCTATGCGCGGATCGTCGACGGTTTTAGCGATGGCGTCGGCGGCATAGAAACCAGCCGGCCCGGAGCCGATGATTGCGACCGTTATTGCCATGCTGCTCCCCTTATTATTGTACGCGGCGGCAATTTCGTTACGGCGCCTGACGGTCAGTCGGCAACCGTCCAGGTATGCCCGGCGTGCATAATCGCCTTCAAGTCCTGCCCCTTGGACCGTTCGGCGGCTTCGGCCTTCATGTGCGCCACACCGTCACCGTAGCTCTGGCCCGGATTACAGTAAATCACGCCGACGGCGACCGGCAAAGTTTCGTCGTCCATGGCGGCGAGCATGCTGGCCAGCGTGTGATTGGTCTCGTCGTGCACAAGCACGCCGGCGGCTTCGGGACCGTCGGCGCCGATGTCGACCACTTCGATGGTCAGCGTGGCCGGGTTCAGCTTCAACCCCTTGTCGGCGTCCTTGCCGAAGACCAGCGGCTCGCCGTGCCTGCAGACAACCTGGCGGTCGGCGGCGACGGCTTTTTCCGTGATGTCGGCGAAAACGCCGTCGTTGTAGACGATGCAGTTCTGCAGGATTTCGACGAAGCTGGCGCCCTTGTGTTCATGCGCGCGCTTGAGAATCCCGGGCAGGTCTTTTTGCTGCGCATCGATGCCCCGTGCGACAAACTTGGCGCCCGCGCCGAGCACGAACACACAGGCCGAAACAGGGTTGTCGACCGAGCCCAGCGGTGTCGACGGCGACCGTGTCCCGGCGCGCGACGTCGGCGACGCCTGGCCCTTGGTGAGGCCGTAAATCTCGTTGTTGAACAGCATTACCTGCACATCGACGTTGCGGCGGATCACGTGCATCAGATGATTGCCGCCGATCGACAGCATGTCGCCGTCACCGCCGACGACCCACACGTCCAGCTCCGGATTGGCCAGCTTGATGCCGGTCGCGAACGCCGGGGCGCGGCCATGAATGGTGTGAAAGCCATAGGTTTCGACATAATACGGGAAGCGCGCGGCACAGCCGATGCCCGACACGAACACCGTGTTCGCAGGATCGGCTTCAATATCGGCGAGCGTATTGAGCACGGCGCGCAGGATCGCATAGTCGCCGCAACCGGGGCACCAGCGGACTTCCTGATCGGTGGCGAAGTCCTTGGCGTTACGTTTTGCGGGCGGGGTCAGTTCGTTCATCGCTCAACCCTCCAGAATGTCGAGGATCGCGTCCTCGATTTCGCTGATCCGGAACGGCTGGCCGGATATCTTGTTCAATGCCTTGGCGTCGATCAGGTATTCCGCCTTCAACACCGTGATGAGTTGGCCGTCGTTCATTTCCGGCACCAGAACCGTGTCGTAACTGCCGAGCAGCTCGCCGAGGTTCGCCGGCATAGGCCAGATATGACGCAGGTGTATGTGCGCCACATCCTTGCCGCGGTTGATCAGATTATCGACGGCGCGGTTGATCGGCCCATAGGTCGAACCCCAGCCGACGACGCACAACTTGCCGGACGGCTTGCCCAATTCGACCGCCTGTGCCGGAATATCATTGGCGATGCCGTCGATCTTGGCAGCGCGGACCTTGGTCATCTTGTGGTGGTTGTCCGGGTCATAGGAAATATGCCCGGTGTCGTAGCTGCGTTCGATGCCGCCGATACGGTGCATCATGTCCGGCGTGCCGGGCTTGGCCCAGACCCGGGCCAGCGTTTCCGGATCACGCAGGAACGGCTGGAACCCTTCGGGGTCGGTGTGGAACGTCACGGGGAACGGCGCGTAGGCATCCAGATCCGGCAGCTTCCACGGCTCGGCGGCATTGGCGATATAACCGTCGGTCAGAAGCATGACCGGCGTCATGTACTTGGTCGCGAGGCGCACAGCCTCGACCCCGACTTCGAAACAATCCGACGCCGAGCGCGTCGACAGCACGACCA
>Ga0209273_10001222_pt1 | contig 24450 bp, 25 predicted proteins | sample tdAd471_FD_187126 | JGI IMG/M metagenome (GOLD analysis project Ga0209273, IMG submission 187126) | Marine sediment microbial communities from the Atlantic coast under amendment with organic carbon and nitrate - tdAd47.1 (SPAdes)... | ecosystem: Environmental > Aquatic > Marine > Coastal >...
ACTGGAGAGTGACTCGACGTACCGCCGCTGGCCCTCGGCGTACAGGGTGTCAAACGCGAGCGAGCTTTTGCCCGAGCCGCTGACGCCCGTCATGACGATCAGCTTGTGCTTCGGGAGCGTCAGCGAGACATCGCGCAGGTTGTGCTCGCGCGCTCCCCGAATCACGATCTCGCTTCGCTCGGATCCCGCTGAAGTGGATTTCGATTTCGCCGCTCGACCGCGTCGTTTCGCCATAATTCCGGCATCGCCGGAACAAACCGGCATCCTGAGCTGTGTGAGCAATCCCGGCGAGCTGTCACCAAACCACCCGCCGTGGCCACTCGCCAGCCACGCGAAGTATAGGTCTCACGCGTCCGAACCACAGCCACGGGGCAGATGTCGAAACACGACCTGACAGCTTGCTCAGGCGAGTTGGGAATTGCTCCTTCGCCCCATCGAAGAGCGGGAAAACAGTGGTTGCACAGCAGACGCCGATTGATATAGTCCGCCGCGCTCATGACGTGAGGATCAGAGTGTGCCCAGTGGACGGGACGGTCGACCCTCAAAACGTGACAAGTTGCCAGTGTAGCTCAATTGGCAGAGCAGCGGTTTTGTAAACCGCAGGTTGTGGGTTCGAGTCCCACCGCTGGCTTTTCTGCCGCGCAGAACACGAAGTTTGCCGCGCCAGAGCCGTGAATTGCGACTGAAACGAAAGAATCTTTCAGTTTGCTTCACATCCGCGAAACCACTCGCTATCTTCCCGCGTTCCTCGCTGGCCGCGAGGTCGGTATGCCTGCTTTTCGCGGGAAACTGCGGACTTTCAGGCAGTCTGCGGGGGTGTTCCAGAGCGGCCAAATGGGCCAGACTGTAAATCTGGTGGCGTACGCCTTCGCAGGTTCGAATCCTGCCGCCCCCACTTTTGACCATTTCTCAAGGACGATCATCGTCGCGAGAGAAGGGTTCCCCAGACAATCCCGCGGGTGTAGCTCAATGGTAGAGCCCCAGCCTTCCAAGCTGGTTGTGAGGGTTCGATTCCCTTCACCCGCTTTTGCGGTGTGAGCCGGACGGCAGGGTTTTGTCTCTGGGTCTCGTCTCGCGGACTTATGATCTCGTTTGCTGCTGTAGCTCAGTCGGTAGAGCGCGTCCTTGGTAAGGACGAGGTCATGGGTTCAAGTCCCATCAGCAGCTCTTTTCTCCGGGCCATTCCCGGAAAAAGCAGTCACGGCGTCGTCGACTGTTTCCGATTTCCCTGTGTGGCACGAGCCACTTACCAGTTCTGTTGAGGACAGGAATTAGTTCCAATGGCCAAAGCATCTTTCGAACGAACGAAACCACACGTTAACGTTGGCACCATCGGCCACATCGACCACGGCAAAACAACCACGACGGCAGCCATCCTCGCCGTTCAGGGAGCTAAGGGCCTGGCAGAATTCAAGAGCTATGCCGATATCGCCAAGGGCGGTACTGTCCGCGACGAAACCAAAACCGTGACCATCGCCGTTTCGCACGTTGAGTACGAAACGCCAAACCGTCACTACGCCCACATCGACTGCCCCGGTCACGCCGACTACATCAAGAACATGATCACCGGTGCCGCCCAGATGGACGGTGCGATTCTTGTGGTTTCGGCCGCTGACGGCCCGATGCCCCAGACTCGCGAGCACATCCTCCTGGCCCGCCAGGTGAACGTGCCAGAACTGGTCGTCTTCCTCAACAAGTGCGACCTGGTCGACGACGAAGAACTGCTTGAGCTCGTCGAAATGGAAGTACGGGAACTGCTCACCAGCTACGGCTTTGATGGCGACAACATTCCCGTCGTTCAGGGAAGCGCCAAGCCGGCCCTCGACAATCCGTCCGACCCGGAAGCCAGCCAGTGCATCACCAATCTGATGGAAGCGCTGGATGCTCATATTCCTGAGCCGCAGCGACTGACCGACCAGCCGTTCCTGATGGCTGTCGAAGACGTCTTCTCGATCGAAGGTCGCGGCACCGTGGCCACTGGCCGTATCGAAGCCGGCATCATTCACGTTGGCGACAAAGTTCAGCTCGTCGGCCTGAAGGACACGACCGAAACGACCTGCACAGGCGTAGAAATGTTCAACAAGTCGCTCGACGAAGGCATGGCAGGCGACAACGTCGGCCTTCTGCTTCGCGGCACGAAGAAAGACGAAATCCAGCGCGGTCAGGTGCTGGCTGCCCCAGGCACGATCAACCCGCACACGAAGTTCGAGTGTGAGGTCTACGTGCTGAGCAAGGAAGAAGGCGGTCGACACACACCGTTCTTCAGTGGCTACCGCCCCCAGTTCTACTTCCGCACAACCGACGTGACGGGTGCCGCTAATCTTCTTGGCGGTGCAGAAATGTGCATGCCCGGCGACAACGTCAAGCTGGAAGTCGAACTCGGCAAGCCGATCGCCATGCAGGACAACAGCCGGTTCGCTATCCGCGAAGGTGGCCGCACAGTCGGCTCAGGCGTTGTCACGAAGATCATCGAGTAGTTTCGCCAGACCACTAACCTCCAGGAAACCAAACGAGATTTCTCATGAGAGAGTACGTCTGGCTGGAATGCACCGAAACTGGAATGCGGAACTATCGCGTCCAGAAGGAAACTCGTGGAACCGAACGGCTGGAGCTGAAGAAGTACTGTCCGAAGCTCCGCCGTCATACGATCCACAAAGAGTCGCGCAAGAAGTAGCCATCGGCGACTTCCTGCATCGGCTACGGGTGTAGCTCAATTGGCAGAGCACCGGATTCCAAATCCGGCGGTTGGGGGTTCAAGTCCCTCCGCCCGTGTTTTGCGGCTGCCTCGGCACGCTGCACCCAATCAGTAGTTCAACTCTGAAGGTCAACAGTGTCTCAGAATTCCGAAACCACGTTTGCGGCAGACTTGATGAGCCCGCGACTCTACAAGTGGGGGCAGGGTCGACTTGCCCGCCGCCTCACCGGAGTCGCCGTTGCAGCCATCGCCGTACTCGGAGCGTGGTCACTGCAGTCGGCGTTTCTTGTCGAGTCGTCGAACGCAGTGAAGTACGGCATTCCCGGAGCGATCTGCCTGACTGGAGTCTGGGCGGCTTTCCGCATCATTAACCATGCGCGATTTGCCGAGTTTCTGATCTCCACAGAGTCGGAAGTTGAAAAAGTTCATTGGCCGGATCGGGCACACGTCCACCGGGCGACTGTGGTCGTGATTGTCACCATGCTGCTGATGGGCGGCTTTCTCTTCGTCTGCGATATGGTCTGGCAGTACGTTTTCACAGCCATCGGCTTTCTGGAACTGCAGTAAACGGCGACTGAGCAGTCACCTTTACGACACCAGCGATTCGCCGCAAAGGATGTCAACGTGGAACCGGAAACCACCACCGAAGAGAGCCAGCAGTCAGAACTCAGATGGTACGTGCTCAAGGTTCAAACAAACCGCGAGAACTCCATTCGGAAGACTCTGGAGCGGCGCATCAAGCTGGAAGGCCTGGAGCACCTCTTCGGCGAAGTGATCATCCCCACCGAAAAGGTGGTTGAAACCAAAGGCGGTAAGCGGAAGGTTCGCGAGGTCAAGCTGTACCCTGGTTACATCATGGTTCAGATGATTCTCAACGATGACACCTGGTATCTCGTCCGTGACACAACGGGCGTTGGCGACTTCACCGGAGCCGCCGGCGAGCCGCACGCCATGGAAGACCACGAAGTCGAGCGGATGCTCGGTCGCCAGGAAGAAACCAAAGCAGAACCGACCAAAGTCAAGATCGAGTTCAACACCGGCGAAGTCGTCAAGATCAAGACGGGCCCGTTCGAGTCATTCGAAGGCGAGATCGAGTCCATTGACGAAACGACCGGCAAGATTACTGTGTTGATCGAAATTTTCGGGCGGGCGACACCGTACGAAGTTGAGTATCACGAAGTTGAGCGTCCCTGATTCCCACTTGGGGTCACGTCGCTGAGGAATAGCGGAAATGGCTAAAAAGCTTGTTGCAGAAGTCAAAGTTCAGATCACCGGCGGGCAAGCCACACCGGCGCCGCCAGTCGGTACGGCTCTGGGCCCACACGGCGTCAACATCGGCCAGTTCGTCCAGGCGTTCAACGACAAGACGAAGGAAATGGCGGGCACGACAATTCCCGTCATCATTTCGATTTTCGATGACCGATCATTCGACTTTGTTCTTAAGAGCCCGCCGGCCGCCGTGCTGTTGAAGCAGGCTGCCCAGGTCGCAAAGGGCGCCGGCAACCCGAGGACAGACAAAGTCGGCTCCGTCACCGAGAACCAGCTTCGCGAGATCGCGCGGACCAAGATGGCTGACTTGAACACAGCCAGCGAGGACCAGGCGATTCGGATTATTGCCGGCACGGCCCGCAGCATGGGCATTGAAGTCGTCGGCTGAATTGAACTTCGAGACAAGTCGGCAGCACCACCAACCGGCTTACTCTCAGAATACTCAGCGGTGGGAGATTGCCAATCGGCGATCGACAGGAAAGCAAAATGGCGAACCAATCAAAACGAATAGCGTTCCTGCGCAAATACGTCGACCAGCTCGGTGCTGTCGACTTGGCGACAGCTGTGAAAGAACTGAAGGGGCTCGAAGCTCGATTGCCCGATGGCGTCAAGCCCTGCCGGATTGACCAGACAGCCGAATTGGCGGTCCGCCTCGGCGTTGACCCCAAGCAGGCCGACCAGCTTGTCCGCGGCTCAATCGTCCTCCCGCACGGCATTGGGCGGTCCCAGCGGGTTGTCGTTTTTGCTCAAGGTGAAAACGTCGGCATCGCCGAAGAGGCTGGAGCAGACGCCGTCGGCGGGAAAGAACTGGCCGACCGAATCAAGGGTGGCTGGCTTGACTTCGACGTCACGATCGCAACGCCTGACATGATGGGCGTTGTCGGCCCGCTCGGTCGCGTGCTCGGCCCCCGCGGATTGATGCCGTCTCCCAAAGCAGGCACTGTAACCCAGGATGTCGCAAAGGCGGTCAAAGAGTACAAGGCCGGCAAAGTCGAATTCCGCGTCGATTCCGGGGCGAACGTCCATTGCGTCGTTGGCAAGCTGTCGTTCGATGAGAAGCAGCTTCAGGAGAACACTGAAGCACTGCTCAACTTCATCGAATCACTGAAGCCTACAGCCGCCAAGGGCGTCTACATCCGGAACATTGCACTGTCAGCCACGATGTCTCCCGGCGTGAAAGTGACGCTGTAAGACTGCCGCTACGACGCACGATTCCACATCGGCCAAGCGCGTCCATTCAGGAAACTAACGATGAGTAAGTTCATCAAGAATCACATTATCGCCGAGCTTGAGAGCGAGCTTGAAGGCTGCAGCGAACTGCTCGTGGTCGACATGTCAAAGATGTCCGGCACTGAAGCGAACAGCCTACGCGTTCAGCTCAGCCAGAAGGATATTCATTTCCTGACGGTGAAGAACTCGCTGGCTCGCCGCGCGTGCGAGAATCTGGGAATCGAAGGCCTTAACCCAAGTCTTTCCGGCCCAACCACTCTTATCTGGGGCGGCGAAGACATTGTCGCTCTCTCAAAAGAGATCACCAGCTGGGCCAAGGACGCCGACACCCTGGAAATTAAGGGTGGCACAGTTGAAGGCCAGTCGCTGGATGCAGACGCCGTTGATCGACTGAGCAAGAGTCCGGGACGCCCGGAGCTTCTCTCGAAGATCGCCGGGCTGCTGTTGGCTCCAGGTGGAAACATCGCCGGCGCACTGCTCGGCCCTGGCGGCCTGGTCGCCGGAGCAATCAAGAGCAAGGCAGACGAGGAAGAGTAGTAAATACGGTCGTCCTGTCTGTCAGCAGTCGGGACGAGAGTCATATACGGGGATGGGAGTCTGTTTCCGTCCCGGTTTACTGAAGTCCGATACGTCGTCGGGAGTAGACTCCCAGGCCCGTAGCCCATGCCGGCGACAGATCGGGAAACAACTCACTGGTTTTCGTTTTTGTGGAGTTGAGTCATGTCTGACGAAGCTGCTGTTGCAGAATTCAGCGATGCAACCAAGGCACTGGGCGACCAGATTGCCGGTCTGACCCTGCTGGAAGCTAAATCTCTCGCCGATTATCTCGAAGAAGTCCACGGCATTAAGCCGGCTGGCGGCGCTGTCATGGTCGCTGGCGGCGGTGGTGGCGGTGATGCTGCCGCACCTGCCGAAGAGAAGACTGAGTTCGACGTCGTGCTGACTGGCTTTGGTGACAACAAGATTGCTGTCATCAAGGTGGTCCGTGCCGCGACCGGCCTTGGCCTGAAAGAGGCGAAGGAACTGGTCGAAGGCGCCCCGAAGGCCCTCAAAGAAGGCGTTTCGAAAGAAGACGCCGAAGCCCTCAAGGGCGAAATCGAGGGTGCTGGCGGCAGCGTCGAAATCAAGTAACGCGAGTTGTTTTCCGATCAGTCCAGTCGGGGCGCCGTATCAGCGGCGTCCCGACCTGGTCGTTTATGCGGACCTACTCGCTACCGTCGGCTCATATTTTCGCAATTTTGCAGGTCTCAGTGGCGTGCAGATTCTGTGCCTTGTGCGCATAATCCCGTCACGTATCGCGCCTCGCAGTGCAGGCCGTGCCTGTGCGCCTTGGTTACGCCTGATGGACCGCGGGACTTTGGATCGATCCAGCGCCACCCAGCTTATCCGCCGTGCAGGAAACCGCTCCCCCTTTGCGGAGACGGTGCGCTTTTGCGCCGGGATCGCCGTCAGGGCCGTTCGATCGAACATGCTGCGTGAAAGAGTCCTCTAACTTCTTTCAGCACCTTACCTCAACGGGTATTTGACAGATGCCGATTTCTCCGAAGCGAACGGTTGTCGCCGACGACGTCAGGAACCTGGGCTCACTCGAGTGCACGCACCCGATCGAAACCCTGACACAACTCCAGAACGACTCCTACAGTCGGTTTCTGCAGTCGGATGCGCCGTCTCGCGAGCGGAAGGATCAAGGCCTCGAAGGCATTATGCGCGAGGTCTTTCCGATCGAGAGTTACGACGGGCAGTACTCGATGGAGTATGTCCGATACGAACTCGGCAAGCCTCGCTACACGCCGCTTGAATGCCGGCAGCTCCGACTGACGTACGGTCGCCCCTTCCGTGTCCTGCTCCGACTGAACAAGGAGCAGCCAATGGAGGAGGAAGTCTACCTCGGCGACCTCCCGATCATGCTGGGTGGTGGCGAATTCATTATTAATGGCGCCGAACGTGTCGTCGTCAGCCAGCTCCACCGTTCACCGGGCGTCGACTTCGTTCTGGCTTCTGAGCCGGGAGAGAAGAAAGCGTACTCCTGCCGCATCATTCCCGAGCGTGGCAGCTGGATTGAGCTGAATATTACGAAGAAAGACGGGCTCGCCGTCCGCATCGACCAGAGTGGCAAGTTCGCAGCCACCACGCTCCTGCGTGCAATGAGTGACGAGTTCTCGACCGACGCACAACTCGCGCGGCTCTTCTATGACGTCGTTGACGAGACGGTCGGAGCGAAGATTGAGAAGAAGGTCGCTGCTGACGATGTGATCTACCCGGCTGGCCACGAACAATGCGGCGAGATCATCATAGAGTTCGGGGAACTGATTCAGGCCGAGCATGTCGAGAAGATCAAGTCCGCCGGCATCAAGAAGGTGGCCATCATCGCGGACCTCAACGATCCGCTGTTGCTCAACACACTTCGCGACGATGTGACGAAGTGCCACGAAGAGGCCTTGCTGCGGATCTACCAGCGACTGCGCCCCGGCAACCCGCCGGCCCTGGACAAGGCTGTCGATCTCTTCCGTGACCGCTTCTTTGATCTCAACCGGTATCGTCTTGGGGTCGTTGGGCGCTTCCGTATCAATCGCAAATTCCAGCAGGATGTCGCCGAAGATGAAATGACGCTCAACACGTCAGACTTCGTCAACGCGATCAAGTACATCATCCGCCTGCGGACGAACGATCCGACAGCTTACGTCGATGACATCGACAACCTCGGCAACCGACGACTGCGGACAATCGACGAACTCGCCGCGGACGAGATCCGAAAAGGTTTTCTGAAGCTGCGCCGGACTGTCCAGGAGCGAATGAGCCTGAAGGACGTCGAGGAGATGACGCCGCGGACACTCGTCAACCCGAAGAGCGTTTCGGCAGCAATCGACTACTTCTTCGGGCGCAGCGAGCTATCACAGGTTGTCGACCAGACAAATCCGTTGTCGATGCTGACGCACGAGCGACGCCTGAGTGCACTGGGCCCGGGCGGCCTGAACCGAAAACGAGCAGGTTTCGAAGTTCGCGATGTCCACATTTCGCACTACGGACGAATCTGCCCGATTGAGACGCCGGAAGGGACGAACATCGGGCTGATCTCAAGCCTCGGCAACTTCGCTCAGGTGGATGATTACGGCTTTCTCATCACGCCGTACCGCAAGATTGAGAACGGCAAGCTGACCGACCAGATCGACTTTCTGCGAGCGGATGAGGAATCGGAGCACCACGTTGTGCCGGCCGACACCCCGGTCGAGAATGGCCAGATCACCGCTGAACGCGTTCTGTCGCGACACCGCAACGACGTGAAGTGGATTCCCGCCGGCAACGCTGAATACATGGACATTTCCCCGGCCCAGATGGTCGGTGTGTCTGCCTGCCTGATCCCGTTCCTCGAACATGACGATGCCAACCGCGCTCTCATGGGATCGAACATGCAGCGGCAGGCAGTGCCTCTGCTGATTACCGAGCGACCGATCGTCGGAACAGGAATGGAACCTGTCGTCGCCCGGCACTCCGGCATGGGAATCACGGCGGAGAAGTCCGGCACGGTCACTTATGTCGATGCCGACGTGATCGAAGTCGATGGCCGGCGTTACCCGCTGCGGAAATTCACCGGCCTCAACGAGCGGACGTGCCTCAACCAGAAGCCTCTCGTCAGCATGGGCGAGAAGGTGAAGAAAGGCCAGATCCTTTGCGACACAGCGGCGACTCAGAAAGGCGAACTCGCCCTGGGGCGCAACGTGCTCGTCGCCTTCATGTCGTGGTCAGGGTACAACTTCGAAGACGCCATCATCCTTTCCGAGCGTCTCGTCAAACAGGATGTCTACACGTCGATTCACATTGACGAGTTCGATGTCGAAATCCGCGAGACGAAACTCGGTCGCGAAGAGTTCACACGCGACATCCCCAACGTCAGTGAAAAAGCCCTGCGACACCTCGACGAGAATGGCGTTGTTCAGATCGGCACCCGCGTTTCGCCCGGCGACATTCTCGTCGGCAAAGTCTCTCCGAAAGCCAAGTCGGAACTCACGCCGGAAGAAAAGCTGTTGCACGCCATCTTTGGTCGCGCTGGCGAGGACGTGAAAAACGAATCGCTGGAAGTACCCAGCGGTGTCGAAGGCATCGTCATCCATACGGAGAAGTTCTCCCGCAAGATGAGCCTGTCGGAATCCGAGAAGAAACAGCTCGACCAACAGGTGAAGGAGGCGGAAGCCGTCGGCAACGCCGAGATTACAAAGGCCTTCCAGCAGTTCCTCGGAGACTTCGAGGCGGCTCTGGGCGAAACAGTGAAAGACGACGAAGGCCATGCGATCGCCAAGTCGAAGGACGATATCATCGTTGCCGCCTTTGCGTCGCAGTTCCTGAGCTGGTTCGACAAACTCGACCTGCGAAGCCCGCAGAAGCTGTCGGAATGCCGCAAGGTCATCAAAGCTTCGTGGGACATCGTCGAGGCAGCGATCGACGCTCGCGACCACGCCGTCAACTCGCTGAAACGAGGTGACGAACTGCAGAACGGCGTCCTGCAGATGATCAAGGTTTACGTCGCCTCGAAGCGTCAGATTTCTGTCGGCGATAAAATGGCCGGGCGGCACGGCAACAAGGGTGTGATCTCCAAGATCCTGCCTGAAGAGGACATGCCGTACCTGCCAGATGGTACGCCGGTCGACATCCTGCTGAACCCGCTGGGCGTGCCGAGCCGTATGAACGTCGGCCAGATTCTTGAGACGCACCTCGGATGGGCGGCCGAGAAGCTGGGCTTCCGCTGCTACTGCCCGGTCTTCGACGGCCCGGAAGAAGAATGGATCAACGGACTGCTGCAGGAAGCCGGCTTGCCGGAGGATGGAAAGGTCCGCCTGTACGACGGGCGAACCGGCGAGCAGATGGCGCAGAAGACGACGGTCGGCTACATCTACATGTTGAAGCTGCACCACCTTGTCGACGACAAGATCCACGCCCGCGCAACGGGACCGTACTCGCTCATCACTCAGCAGCCACTCGGCGGCAAAGCCCGCTTCGGCGGCCAGCGATTTGGTGAGATGGAAGTGTGGGCTCTGGAAGCCTACGGAGCAGCGTACATCCTTCAGGAGCTGCTGACGGTCAAGAGTGACGACGTTGAAGGGCGAACCAAGATTTACGAGTCGATGGTCAAGGGTGAGAACACGCTCGAAGCCGGCACCCCTGCCAGCTTTGACGTGCTGACCAACGAGATTCGCGGCCTCGCACTGAATCTTCAGCTTGAAAAGAGCGCCGTGTGACGAAGGGCGGAATCGGATTCGCTGCTTCGTCAACTCAGCCTGCGGGCTTCTCCAAGAGACAATCTTCTCGCTTTAATCAATAAGGATCGGAAATGAGCACTGCCGAAACCACCGGTTACGAACGAGTCAATGACTTCGGTGCGGTGCGTGTTTCGCTCGCCAGTCCTCACGACATCCGGAGCTGGTCGTTCGGCGAAGTCAAGAAGCCGGAAACGATCAATTACCGAACATATCGACCAGAGCGCGACGGACTGTTCTGCGAACGGATTTTCGGACCGGAAAAGGACTGGGAGTGCGCCTGCGGCAAGTACCGCGGGATGAAGTATAAAGGGATGATCTGCGATCGCTGCGGCGTCAAAGTGACTCACAGCCGAGTCCGCCGAAAGCGCATGGGGCACATCGAACTGGCGGCTCCGGTTGTCCATATCTGGTTCTTCAAGGCGATGCCCAGCCGCCTTGGCGCGCTGCTCAACATGAAGACGACCAGCCTGGAAAAGGTCATCTACTTCCAGGACTACGTCGTCGTTGATCCGGGCGATACGCCGCTGCGGGTTGGCCAGTTGCTGACCGAAGAAGAGGCTCGCGAGAAACGCAAGAAGTACGGTGAGGGCACTTTCGATATCGAAATGGGCGCCGACGCCGTCAAGAAGCTTCTCCTGAGCCTCGACCTCGTCACGCTTGCGGCACAGCTCCGCAAGGAACTCGGCGAAACCGGCAGCCAGCAGAAGAAGAAGGAACTCATCAAGCGAATCCGCATCGCGGAACAGCTCCGCGATTCGTTGAACCATCCCGAGTGGATGGTTCTCGATGTGATCCCGGTCATTCCCCCGGATCTGCGACCGCTCGTGCTGCTGGATTCCGGCAACTTCGCAACGAGCGATCTCAACGATCTGTACCGCCGAATTATCAACCGGAACAACCGGCTTAAGAAGCTCGTCGACCTGAACGCTCCGGAAGTAATTGTTCGCAACGAAAAGCGAATGCTGCAGCAGTCGGTCGATGCTCTGTTCGACAACAACCGCTGTAAGCGTCCGGTTCTGGGCTCATCGAATCGCCCGCTCAAATCGCTGACGGACATGATTAAAGGTAAGCAGGGGCGTTTCCGCGAAAACCTGCTGGGTAAGCGCGTCGACTACTCCGCTCGTAGCGTCATCGTCGTTGGCCCCGAACTGAAGCTGCACCAGTGCGGCCTGCCGAAGAAGATCGCACTCGAACTCTTTCAGCCGTTCATCATTCGCCGCCTGAAAGAACTCGGCCACGCTGACACGATCAAGTCCGCAAAGCGGATGCTGGAGCGCAAGGACGAGGAAGTCTGGGACATCCTGGACGAAGTCATTACCAACCACCCGGTGATGCTGAACCGAGCCCCGACGCTGCACCGCATGGGGATTCAGGCGTTCGAGCCGACACTCGTCGAAGGGAACGCCATTCGCCTGCACCCGCTGGTCTGCAAGGGCTTCAATGCCGATTTCGACGGCGACCAAATGGCCGTTCACCTCCCGCTGTCGATCGAAGCCCAGGTCGAAGCACACACGCTGATGATGGCGACGCACAACATCTTCAGCCCGTCGAACGGTGCGCCGATCATCAGTCCGTCGCAGGACATCGTCATGGGTTGTGCCTACGTGACGCTGAAACGTCCGGGCCGACCAGGTGAAGGCATGGTCTTCTCGAACGTCGAAGAAGTGCACACGGCACTGGCGCACGAGAAAGTCGACCTGCACGCAGCCATCAAGGTCCGGATGCCGAAGGACCGGCGTGTGATCGGCGACGGGGCGGCCGACTACAAACAAGGCGGCCTGATCGAGACAAGTCCGGGACGCGTCATCTTCAATGATATCCTCAATCCGAAGATGGCGTTCTACAACATGACGATGAAGAGCCGCGACCTGTCTCGCGTGATTTCGGATTCGTATCTGGAACTCGGTCGCCGGGAAACGATCGGCCTGCTCGATCGCATGAAGGCACTTGGTTTCCGTGAATCGACAGCGTCCGGGTTGTCATTCGCGACGAGTGACATGGTGACGTCGCCCGACAAGGATCGCATCATCTCCGACGCGGAGGGGAAGGTCCTCAAGCAGCAGAAACTGTACGACCGCGGGATCATCACCAATCAGGAGCGTTACAACCAGGTACTCGATATCTGGACGCACGCCCGTGAAGAGATTACGGGCTCGATGATGATCCAGCTCGAGAACGACGTCCGCGAAGAAGGTCAGTTCGTCAACCCGATCTACCTGATGGCCGACTCAGGTGCTCGTGGTGGCAAGGAACAGATCCGTCAGCTCGCCGGCATGCGAGGTCTGATGGCCAAGCCGAGCGGCGAGATCATCGAGACGCCGATCAAGTCGAACTTCCGTGAAGGACTCACCGTTCTTGAGTACTTCAGTTCTACGCACGGTGCCCGGAAGGGTCTTGCCGACACTGCTCTCAAGACAGCCGACTCCGGCTACCTGACGCGTAAGCTGGCTGACATCTGCCAGAACATGGTCATCACCTGCGAGGACTGCGGCACGTCGAACGGAATCACGCGAGGGATTGTCTATCGCGGTGAAAAGGTCGAAGTCAGCCTGGCGGACTCGGTCCGAGGTCGCGTCAGCCGCTCAAACATCGTGAACCCGATTACCGACGAAGTCATCGTCCGCGAAGGCGAGCTGATCACTCACGCGATCGCCCAGGCAATCGAAGAACTCGGCCTTGAGCGAATCCAGGTACGCAGCCCGATGACGTGCGAGGCTCCGCTGGGCCTTTGTCGACTCTGCTACGGCATGGACCTTTCGACCGGGCGACTGGTCGAAGAAGGACTGGCGTCCGGGATCATCGCCGCTCAGAGTATCGGCGAACCTGGCACGCAGCTCACGATGCGTACGTTCCACATTGGTGGTGTGGCATCGACCGACGTCGAGCAGTCCGACCTGAAAGCCCGCCGTGCTGGTACCGTCGAATTCGCTCGGATTCGCAGTGTGACCAACGCCGAAGGTAAGGAAATCATCCTGACGCGTAACGCTGAGGTTGTCCTCGTCGACGCGAAGGGCCGCGAACTCGACAAGTATCCGATTCCGAACGGTGCGACTCTGGCGGTCAAGGAAGGCGACCAGGTTGACGCCGGCGCTGTCCTCTGCACGTGGGACCCGCATGCCGTTCCGATTCTGTCGGAAGTCGGCGGTGTCGCAAAGCTCGAAGACTGCATCGAAGGCCAGACGATGCGTACCGAGAAGGAAGTCACGGGGCACATCCGGCGAACTATTATCGAGCACAAGGGCGACCTGCACCCGCAGATCACGCTCGAGGATTCAACCGGAAAGATTCTCGATTTCTACTACCTGCCGGAACGTGCCAGCATCGAAGTCCAGGATGGTGCGACGGTCACCGCAGGGACGGTTCTCGCGAAAACGCCGCGTGAGGCATCCGGAACGCAGGACATCACCGGTGGTCTGCCACGCGTGACGGAACTGTTCGAAGCCCGGAAGCCGAAAGATCCTGCCATCATCGCCGAGATCGACGGCGAGGTCGAACTGCCGCAGGAACGAAAACGCGGCAAGCGTATCATCATCGTCCGCGGTGAAGACGGCACCGAAGTCGAACACATCATTCCACCGGGCAAGCCACTGCTGGTTCACGCCGGCGACCTGGTCACGGCAGGCGACGCTCTCGTCCGTGGTCCGCTTGTCCCGCACGACATTCTCCGCGTCAGCGGCGTCGAAGCCGTTCAGCAGTACCTGCTGCACGAAATTCAGACGGTGTACCGCTCGCAGCGAGTGGAAATTGACGACAAGCACATTGAGATCGTCGTTTCTCAAATGCTTCGCAAGGTTAAAGTGACGGATCCGGGTGATACTGAACTCCTGCCCGGATCAACAATCGACAAGTACGAATTCCGCAACGCCAACCAGCACGTCAAAAGTTCGGTTCGCGTGACCGAGTCAGGCAGCACGGAATACGAGATCGGCGACGTCGTTTTGCGTGAGGAGATCGAGACGGTCAACGCCGAGATTGAAGCAGAAGGCGGCACTCCTGCCGACTTCACGAAGGCCCGACCATCGAAGGCCGTGACACAGCTGCTGGGGATCACCAAGGCGGCGGTGCAGAGCGAAAGCTTCATTTCAGCGGCGTCGTTCCAGGAAACCACGAAAGTTCTCACGGAAGCCGCTCTGGCCAGCCGAACCGATGGGTTGGTTGGGCTGAAGGAGAATGTTATTCTTGGCCACTTGATCCCCGCCGGAACCGGGTTCCACCTGCACCAGGACTCGGATGTCCGTATCCGCCCCGAGGCTCTGCAGGAGCTTCAGGCAGAGAAAGAGCGGATTCTGGCCGCTCGGATGAATCTGCTGAACGAGGGCAGCGACGCCTCACTACTGTTTGGATCCTATGTGGCTCCTGAGCAGGGTGACGCTCCGCAACCCGGAATTTGACGAACGTCGGCGGCTCAGTGAGCAACCGCACCGTTTGACAGGCAAACCATTTGACAGGCAATTGAGCCTCGCCTGAGTTCTCAGGCAAAGCGTGACCTGAAGGAAAAATCTTCCGATGCCGACCATCAACCAACTCGTCCGAAAGCCGCGAAAGCGGAAGCTGGCCAAGAGCAAGACTCCGCTGCTGGAAAGCTGCCCGCAGAAACGCGGCGTCTGCCTGCTGGTCAAAACCGTCACACCGAAGAAGCCGAACTCCGCTCTGCGAAAGGTGGCTCGTGTCCGCCTCTCCAATGGCAAGGAAGTCACGGCGTACATCCCCGGCGAAGGCCACAATCTGCAGGAACACTCGATCGTCCTGGTTCGTGGCGGTCGTGTCCGCGACCTTCCGGGTGTTCGCTACAAGGTCATCCGCGGCGTGCTCGACACCCTCGGCGTCGATGGCCGCAAACAGGCTCGCAGCCGTTATGGAGCGAAACGCCCCAAATAGGCGTTCCCTCACATTGGAAGAATCGCCCACCTGCTCGCGCCCCGAGCAGGCGGGCGTCTTTTTATTGAGGCACACGGCAACGTGCCCGTGCCCGCAGATTTCACTCTGCCCGAAATCCTGACTCACTGGGAAGAGCTTCCCCAAACGAAGGGAACAGTACCATGGCTGAACGTGAACCCGTCGAAGCCGAGTACGTACCGACTCACCGCGACATCGAAGCCGATCCGCGGTTCAATTCCAAGCTGGCGACCAAGTTCGTCAACTGCCTGATGCTTGACGGCAAGAAGAGCATCGCCACGCGAGTCTTCTATGACGCGCTGGAAACAATCGAACAGCGACTGAAGGAAGACCCGTATCACGTCTTCGCTGTTGCCATGGAAAACGCGAAGCCGCACATCGAAGTCCGATCCAAGCGTGTCGGCGGTGCGACTTACCAGGTACCGACCCCGGTCAATCCGAAGCGTCGCCAGGCTCTCGCCATTCGCTGGATTCTCGAAGCTGTCCGCGGAAAGAAGGGGCGGGCTACCGCCAACAGTCTCGCCGAAGAACTCATCGCCGCCTACAAGCGGGAAGGCGCCGCAATGACCAAGCGAGAGAACGTCCACCGCATGGCGGAAGCGAACAAGGCGTTCGCACACTTCGCCTGATCGTTGCAAATCGAATTCATTCTGCAGAGCCGACACGGTCCGGACCGTGTCGGCTCTTCTTATGCCGGGACACCCACCCGGAAGACACATGCAACCCCGGCGTCCAGACTCAGACTGAAGCCAGAGCCGAGCACCAACTGTCGCCGCCCCGACAACCTGCGGAGAAAATTATGAACGTCCCCATGGAGAAGCTGAGAAACATTGGGATCATCGCGCATATCGACGCGGGCAAGACGACAACGACCGAGCGGATCCTCTACTTCGCGGGAACCAGCCACAAACTGGGCGAAGTCGATGACGGCACGACGACGACCGACTTCGACCCGGAGGAGGCCCAGCGCGGCATTACGATCTACTCAGCCTGCGTCACGACAACCTGGAAAGACTCGACGATCAACATCATCGACACACCAGGGCACGTCGACTTCACCGCCGAGGTCGAGCGCGCTCTGCGAGTGCTCGACGGGGCCGTTGTGATCTTCAGTGCCGTGGAGGGCGTCGAGGCACAAAGCGAGACCGTCTGGCGACAGGCGGACCGCTACAACGTTCCACGCATCTGCTTCATCAACAAACTTGACCGCATCGGCGCCGACTTTCAGCGAACGTTCGACGAAATCCAGAGTCGCCTGTGTCGCGGCGCAGAGTCAGAAAAGCATGTCACGGCCGTCACGGTTCCGGCCGCCCTTTGCGGTGACGTTTCCGACTTTCCGCCAGAACGCTGCATCGTCGACCTCGTCGAACGCAAACTGCTGGTCTTCGCTGGCGAGGACGACAACTGGGCCGCTTCCACGCACAACCTCCCGGAACCTCTGCAGGACGGCGCCGAGGAGTGGCGCACTCAACTGATCGACACGGCATGCAGCTTTGACGACAAAGCAATGGAGAAGTACTTCAACAACGGCGACCTGTCCCCAAAGGAACTGCGAGAAGCGATTCGGACAGCAACACTCAGCGGGAACATTGTTCCGGTTTTTGCTGGCACATCGCTACGTTGCGTCGGCGTTCAGCCCGTCCTCGACGGCGTGGTTGACTATCTGCCCAGCCCGCTCGACCGCGAGGCTGTCAAGGGATTCTCGCTGACCAAGTCCGGCGAACAGACTCCCGAAACCCGTGGCCCGTCTCCCGACGAACCGTTCTGCGCCCTGGTTTTCAAAATCGTCGCCGACAAGCACAACGACCTGTACTTCGCCCGCGTGTATTCCGGACGGGTCAAGAGTGGGTCACGCATGCTGAATCCGCGAACGAACAAAAAGGAAATGGTCACCCAGATCTGGCACATTCAGGCCGATTCGCGAGAACGCGTCGATCAGGACGAAGCCAAAGCCGGTGACATCGTCGGCATCATCGGCCTCAAGCACTCCGTCACTGGAGACACGCTGTGTGACCAGAAATCGCCCGTCGTTCTCGAGCAGATTGAGTTTCCAGAAACAGTGATCTCGATGGCTGTCGAGCCGGAAACGAGCGCCGACAAGGACAAACTTGAGCAGACACTCAATCGCCTCGCTCTGCAGGATCCGACCTTCACCGCGTCGGTCGACCCCGATACCGGCCAGACCCTCGTGTCAGGCATGGGCGAACTGCACCTCGAAGTCCTGAAGAATCGGATGGAACGCGATTTCAATCTCAAAATCCGAGTCCACCGACCGCGCGTCACCTACAAGGAAACGTTCTCCGGAGCCGTCGATGTCGAAGGTCGGTTCGACAAAGAAACCGCCGCCGGACAGAACTTCGCCTCGGTCAAACTCTCGCTCACACCGACCTCGGAAATCGTCGGCGTAACAGTCGTAAACGACCTGCCCTCCCAACAGGTGCCTGCCATTCACCGGGAAACTCTGCTCGACGCAGTGCGAGACGAAGCATCATCTGGAATCCACGGATTCCCGCTGACGCAACTCGAAGTCCACATCACTGACTTTCAACACATCGCAGGCGCGACCAACGAAACAGCGATTTATGCCGCCGTGGCAAACGCCTTCCAAACAGCCCTGCAGAAGGTCCAGGGAGTCGTTCTCGAACCGGTCATGAAGCTGGAAGTTGCCACACCGGAAGAATTCGTCGGCCCCATCCAGTCCGACCTCAATTCGCGGAAAGCGATGGTCACGGGTTCGGAAAAACGAGGAAACCAACACATCGTTCTCGCCGAAGTCCCGCTCGCTCAGATGTTTGGCTACACAACGACAATCCGCAGCCTGAGTCAGGGACGCGCGACCTTCTCGATGGAACCACTGCGATATTCTCCCGCACAATCGCTTCCCGATTACATGTAAACGCCTGGCGCACCGGGCATTCGCCAGATTCGCCTGGAACTTTCCTGGAGAACTCTCTCCGGTTCGTTGACACACAAAAATGGCGTCAGTAGATTTCGCCCCTTTCCCGGCCCCGACCAAACGGGGAACGGAAAACGTCTAGAGGTTGCGAGCGATGAACCAGGAACGAATTCGAATCCGAATGGAGGCTTACGACCACTCCGTTCTTGACCAGTCGGCGACTGACATCGTCAACACTGCCAAGCGCACTGGCGCCGATGTCCGCGGGCCAGTCCCGCTTCCGACTCGAATCGAACGTTACACAGTTCTTCGCAGCCCTCACATTGACAAGAAATCTCGCGAGCAGTTCGAGATTCGAACTCATAAACGCCTGATTGAGATTGTCCAGCCCACCGGCAAGACAATCGACGCCTTGAATAAGCTGTCCCTGCCTGCTGGCGTGGACGTCAAAATCAAGGCTGGCGCTCGCTAAGGGCGGAGCCCTGCTGGCCCAGGCTTGCTGCCTGATCGCAGGCGCAGCGGGCAAATTGCCTTTCGTTTAAGGGCAAGGCCGACGCGACAGAATCTCTGTCTGCGGTCGGATTGTTGACGTTGTTGCACTAACAACCTCTCAAAATTGAGGTCGAAATGCATAATCTCGTACTGGCGACAAAGGTCGGCATGACGCAAGTCTTCGACGAAGACGGCGTCGTGCAGCCAGTGACTGTCCTGCAGATTGGACCGTGCTCTGTTGAGCTGGTTCGCACTGCAGATCGCGACGGCTACGACGCCGTCCAGATGTCGCTCGCCCGCAAAGGTAAGGTCGTTGCCCGCAGGGAATCGCGGATCAACCCTGCCGAGAAAGAGTACGCTCCCGGCGACGCAATCGACGCTCACTTCGTTGAAGCGGGCGGCAAGATTGATGTCATTGGCACAAGCAAGGGCCGTGGCACTGCGGGCGTCATGAAGCGTCACAACTTCGCTGGCCAGCGTGCATCGCACGGCGTCAAGAAAGTTCACCGGCACCCTGGTTCCACGGGCATGAGTGCAGACCCGGCACGCGTCATCAAAGGAACCAAGATGGCTGGTCGCTACGGCAATTCGCAGATCACTGTTCGAAACCTGAAAGTGATCAAATTCGATGCCGAGTCCGGCGCCTTGGCCGTCAAAGGTGCGGTGCCTGGACCAAATGGCGGCCTTGTCGTTGTTCGCCAGCCGGTTGAACCTTAACTGACGCGGAAATCTGGCCAGAGTAGACACAGAACAAAGCGGCACAGCAATGGCTGAAGTACCGAAACTGAATTCAACATTCGCCGAGTCCGGCACCGTCTCGATTGACGAGTCCGTGATCGCACCGAAGGTGACAAAGCAACTGGTCCACGACGCATGCGTCATGTACCACGCCAATCGTCGCGTCGGCACATCGCGCACAAAATCTCGAGGTGAGGTCGCCGGGACGACCGCGAAAATGTACCGGCAGAAGGGGACTGGGCGTGCCCGTGCCGGCTCGCGACGCACTCCGGTTCGTCGCGGTGGCGGCCACACGTTCCCGAAGCGGAATCGAGATTTCAGTTACTCGCTGCCGCGCAAGGCGTTGCAGACAGCGACACGAATGGCACTTCGCCTCAAGCTGGAAGCCGGCGAAGTCAAAGTCCTGGAGGGCATCGACCTTGCGGAGCCCAAAACCCGCATTGTTGCATCGTCCCTGAAGGCTGCCGGACTGACGGGGCAGAGCTGCCTCTTCGTGACGGAAGGAATCAACGCAGATCTCGTTCGGGCATCGCGAAACATTCCTCGCGTTTCCGTCCTGCCGAGAACTGACCTCAATGCTGACATCATACTGCGACACCGAAACATTCTTGTCTTCTCTGACGCTGTTGAAGCGCTGAACTCCTGAAGTGAATCGTCTTCCGCAACGAGAGAACATTGCCATGAGTGATAAAACCCCCGACCAGGTGCTGACCCGCATTCGCCTCACTGAGAAGACGGCGTTTCTGGCAGAAGCACGCAATGTTTACGCGTTCGAGGTGCCCTTGAGTGCCACGAAGCCAGAGATCAAGAAGGCTGTCGAAGAGGGCTTTGGAGTCCGCGTCGAGAAGGTCAACACGCTGACCAGAGCCGGACAGCCACGGCGTTATCGACAGCACTACGGATACACACAGGAACGGAAGTGTGCTCTCGTCAAGCTGCACGCTGAAGACCGTATTTCGCTCTACTGAGTTGTAACCGCGGCGACGCGGAGGTGAATTGTGGGAATTCGACATTACAAGCCGACCAGCGCAGGGCGACGCAACGCTTCAGTCAGTGACTTCGCGGAACTGACCAGGAAGGGTAATTCGCCAGAGAAGAGCCTGCTCGTTCGCCAGAAGAAGAAGGGCGGACGGAACAATCAGGGCAAGATTACTGCGCGACATCGCGGCGGCGGACACAAGCAGATGTACCGGCTGGTTGACTTCAAACGCCGCACTGACGGTGTTGACGGAGTCGTCCAGTCAATCGAATACGATCCGTGTCGCACGGCCAATGTTGCTCTCGTCTACTATGAGAATGGGCAGAAGGCCTATATCGTCGCTCCTGCTGGCCTCAAAGCTGGCGATCGAATCCAAAGCGGCGATGAAAGTGTCGAGCCGAAGGTCGGAAACACAATGCCGCTCTCCGCGATTCCGCTGGGCTCGGTCATACATAACATCGAACTGCAACCCGGAAAAGGGGCGCAGCTCTGCCGGAGTGCCGGAGCGAGTGCGGTCCTTAATGCCCGCGAAAAGAAGTGGGCTCAGATCACACTGCCGTCTGGTGAAGTTCGGCGCGTTCCATCGAGTTGCCGGGCCACGATGGGTGAAGTTGGTAATTCCGACCATCAGAATGTCGTGATCGGTAAAGCCGGTCGCAAGCGTTGGATGGGCCGACGTCCTCACGTCCGGGGAACAGCCATGAACCCAATCGCCCATCCGATGGGCGGCGGAGAAGGCCGGTCAGCCGGTGGCCGACACCCCTGCAGCCCAACGGGCAAGCTTGCTAAGGGCGGAAAGACCCGGAAAGCTAAGAAGGCATCAAGCAAGGCAATCGTTCGCCGACGCAAGAGTCGACGCAACGGGCAGCTCAAGTAAGTCACACTCAGGAAATTTCAGCCCTTTGAGATGGTGGCTGACTGACAGAGGAACAACAGCATGTCACGGTCGCTCAAAAAGGGACCATACGTTGACGAGAAACTGCTCAAGAAGATTGAGCGTCTCGGTAGCGACAAGCAGCCAATTAAGACCTGGGCGCGCAGTTCAACCATCGCGCCGGAATTCATTGGTCACACATTCCTTGTACACAACGGCAAATCCTTCATCAGCGTCTACGTCACAGAAGAAATGGTGGGGCACAAGCTTGGCGAGTTCTCACCAACTCGGACGTTTCGCGGACACGGTGCACGGGGCAAGAAGTAGGCGGCTCGCCGCCCTGCTGCTGGAGATAGAACATGGCTCTGGTGAAGAGCGAACATCGCTACGCACGCATCGCTTCGACGAAAGTCAATCGTCTGTTGCCCATCGTGCGTGGGCGCGAAGTCGGCGAAAGTCTGTCCCTGCTGAAGGCGCTGCCAAACCGGGCCGCCCGCCTTGTAGAAGCAGTCATTCAAACGGCAGCGGCCAACGCGGCGGAAGCGGGAGTTCGCAACGTCGAAAAGCTGAGGATCGTTGAGGCAGTCGCCAATCAGGGCCCGACTTACAAACGGATTCGTCCGCGGGCTCGCGGGATGGCACATCTTGAGCTTCACCGGTCATCACATATCCGAATCGGAATTGACGCGCCGGAACTCTGATTCCGACGCCCGCGACCAGAACGGGGTGAACAATGGGACAAAAGGTCAACCCAACCGGATTCCGGATCGGCATTACCGAACCGCATCGCAGCCGTTGGTACGCACCAAAGAAGTACTATGGTGAGCTTCTGGTTGAAGATCAGAGGATTCGCAACTTTATCCATAAGAAGTATCAGTTCGCTGGCATCCCTCGTGTGGAAATCGAGCGAACTCGAGATCAGGTCGTCGTCAATCTGCACACCTCTCGTCCGGGGATCATCATCGGTCGAAAAGGGCAGGAAGTCGACCGACTGAAAGCCGAACTCGAAGACCTGACCGGGCGGCGAATTGACCTCAAGATTGTCGAAGTCAATCAGCCCAACCGGAATGCGGCACTCGTCGCACAGGACATTGCCCAGCAGTTGATCAAACGCGGATCTTTCCGCCGGACGATCAAGCGGGCACTGGACCAGGTGATCGAGGCTGGCGCAAATGGAATCAAAGTACAATTGTCCGGGCGTCTTGGCGGTGCCGAGATGTCTCGATGTGAGAAGGCAAGCAAGGGCTCGGTCCCGCTCAGCACGCTGCGACGCCATGTTGATTACGGCTTCGCAACTGCCCGTACCACTATGGGCATTATCGGCGTGAAGGTCTGGATCGATCTCGGCGACTATAGCGAGGAGAACTCCGATGGCTCTGATGCCAAGACGGGTCAAGCATCGAAAAAGCCAAAGAGGTCGTATAAAAGGTAATGCGACTCGCGGCCATCGTGTTGCGTTTGGCGACTGGGGTCTCCAATCGACCGATGCCGGGCATATTTCGGCGCAGACAATCGAAGCGTGCCGTATTGCGATCATGCAGTACATCCGCGGTGAGGGGAAGCTCTACATTAGAATCTTCCCGCATCGGTCCGTGACGGCTCGTCCCCTTGAAACTCGAATGGGTAAGGGGAAAGGTGAACCGGACCACTGGGTGGCGACTGTCAAACCTGGAACCATCCTCTTCGAGGTGGCGGGGGTTTCGCAGGAAGCAGCCAAGCAGTGCTTCGCACGTGTTGCATACAAGCTGCCGGTGCGCGTCAAACTGATTGGCCGCACCCCCGGCGTGAACTAGCGGAACGGAACAATGAACAAGGCAAAGCAACTTCGCGAGATGACCGCAGAGCAGTTGCAGCACGAGTTGAGCCAGGCACGCAAAGACCTGCTTGACCACGCTGTCCGCTCGTCGGCGTCGGCAGACGAAACAGGTCCCAGCAAGCTTTATCTGCGCCGACGTATCGCGCGACTGCTGACCGTCCTTGGCGAGAAACAGTAACGAGGGTGATCACTTGAAGACGCGACTGATTGGAATCGTGAAAAGCGCGAAGGCGACAAAAACGCTTCGCGTTGAAGTCGAACGAAAAGTCCGACACCCTCTGTACGGCAAGTATGTGCGGCAGCGAACTGTCTGCTACGTGCATGACGAGAATTCGCAGGCGGCAGAAGACGATCGTGTTGAGATTATTGAGAGTCGTCCGCACTCCAAGCTGAAGCGCTGGGAGCTGGTGCGAGTCCTCCCGCGTCACTGATCAGTTAAGGGCCGTCGCCGCGAGTCGCCGGACGGTTCAAGGAGATAACACATGATTCAGATGCAGACACTTCTCGATGTCGCAGACAACAGTGGCGCCAAGGTCGCACGCTGCATCAAGGTGCTTGGCGGCACCGGAAGGCGATTTGCAGGGCTCGGCGACGTCGTTGTACTGAGCGTTCAGAAAACAATCGCTGGCGGGCAGATCAAGAAGGGCACGGTCGTTCGTGGCGTCATCGTCCGCTGCCGCAAGGCCACGCGTCGCGATGACGGATCGTACGTCCGCTTCGATAAGAACGCGGTGGTGCTGATTGACAAGGACGGCAACCCTCGTGGCACCCGTATCTTCGGAGCAGTGGCTCGCGAGCTTCGTGAGCGGCGGTTCATGCGTATCATCAGTCTGGCCAGCGAAGTCGTCTAATCAAGGTTTGCCCTGCGAGGCATCCAGTTCAGGTAAGTCCAATGGCTCGTCTGCACGACAAGTATAAAAACGAGATCATCGCAAAGCTCAAGGAAGAACTTGGGCTCGCGAACGCTCTCGCTGTCCCGCGCATTGACCGTGTGGTCGTGAGCATGGGGATTAACAACGCTCACCAGGATCGTAAGAAACTGGACGAGGCTGTTAAGCACCTGGCGACGATCACTGGCCAGCAGCCCAAGATCACTCGCGCCAAGCGCTCGATCGCAGGCTTCCGGCTGCGTGAAGGCATGGAGATCGGATGCTGTGTCACACTTCGAAGGCAGCGGATGTACGAGTTCCTCGATCGGCTGATTGCGATCGCGCTCCCGCGCGTTCGCGACTTCCGAGGACTCAATCCGAAGGCCTTTGATGGCCGCGGCAACTTCAGCATGGGTCTGACCGAGCAGCTGGTCTTTCCGGAAG
>Ga0209273_10001224_pt1 | contig 24435 bp, 32 predicted proteins | sample tdAd471_FD_187126 | JGI IMG/M metagenome (GOLD analysis project Ga0209273, IMG submission 187126) | Marine sediment microbial communities from the Atlantic coast under amendment with organic carbon and nitrate - tdAd47.1 (SPAdes)... | ecosystem: Environmental > Aquatic > Marine > Coastal >...
ATGGGATACATACCCGTGTTGAGCGAAATAGGGTAGGAAGTGTTCTACCCAACACCACGCGGCGTGCGACATGCCATGTACGAATAGGACTGGCGTGGAACGCGCATCATTTGCTGGTTCTTCCTTAATGGTCTCCAGCCTCACATCCACCCCCCTGTCTATAATACCTTCAGCGGCCTGTTACAGGTCTGATATGGGCCAGTAACCTGCTGTTCGGAGTATGATTAAAACCGATTGTTGTTGAGGTCAGCAACGGGGATAATCGGCCAACTCCGGGCCTACACGGACGACCAGCGAAAGGAGACTTTGCAGCATGAACTTGCCGATCCCATCAGGCGGTCGGTATTGCCGAGAACGGCCAGAAGCTATTAAAAGCAAATATTTCATAAACGTCTACTAATGTTTTGGTTTATTTTTTGAGGTGATCGCTAAACAGCGCCACCCCAATGAACTCAATTTTTCAAGGAACTCCGCTGCCTTGTGCTCACAATAATTCTGCGTATTTTTTGCTTCCCACAATGCACGAGGCAAGACATTCTCCATTGGCTTGGCGTAAAACACTTTGCACGGCAATCGCGCAGGCGCTTCCGGGTAGAAAATAACCACTTCCCGGGTAAGCTCGGCTTTATGGCATGTCCATGAGCTTGCAGAAACTTCTGAAGCCAGCCCTAGAAAGACCAGTAGACACACTGGAGATCCAAAATTCAGATACTTCATCGCGTCTATCTTCCCGCTTCAAAAGGTCTACATCAAGGGTCAAGATACCCTAACAGGTATTAGGCTGAGAGGGCTACATTGCTCGGAAGATATGATTTTGGGTCAGACGAATGACCGAGTTCAGTACATTGTTACCGTACAGCCTCCTTTTTTGGACTGCAATAGTGGGTCGTTTTTTGTCTTTAAGCTTATATAACAGGGGGCTAAAAGACTGGTTTGAAAGTGGTCATTCAACTACAGATATAGCCTCGTAGCCACCAAACCAAATCAGCCGGTGTCGGATGAAAATCATGATGGAGGCAAACGCACCGTGGAAACGAGTCAGGTCCACTCTGGGCTTGGGTACCAAGGACGTTGCCGGCCTGGCCTGGTATCTCCGGCCCCTGTTATTCCGTAAGAGGGAGACCCTCGTCCCGCCAGCGCAGGAACCCTCCCGAGATATTGGCGACCTTTTCGATCCCCGCATTTTGCAGAATAGATACCGCCATCGCGGAACGGCGGCCGGAACGGCAGAAAGTCACGACGGGCTTGTCACGCGGCACCTCGCTCACACGATCGCGCAGCTCTCCCAGCGGTACGACTTGAGCGCGCGGAATCTTCGCCTCTCCGATTACGGTTTCCTCCGGCTCGCGCACATCCAGTAGGTGCATGCTGGCCTGGTTGTCGGCGACCCACTCCGGCTCGACCTCCGGAACGCCTGCAAACGTCATGCGCACAGGCGCCCAGTCGGGTTCGGCTGAAAATTCGCCTTCCTTCGGCTTGCCGCTGACCATATTTGCGGGCAGCGCAATATCGATATGCTTGGGATGCGGAAGCTGCATCGCGTTCATGTAACCGACGAAATCCGACTTATTTGCAGCACCGCCAATACGCGAATTGAAGGCTTTTTCCTCCGCAACCGAGGTGACCGTTCGGCCACTGTAGTCATGCCCCGGATAAAGCAGGCAGTCGTCGGGCAGGGAGAAGATCTGTTCGGTAATGGAATCGAAAAGTCTGGCCGCGTCTCCCTGCTGGAAGTCCGAACGCCCGCAGCCACGAATCAGCAACGCATCTCCCGTGAAGGCCATGCTCTGGTTGTCCAGTACGTAAGTTAGGCAGCCGTCCGTATGACCTGGTGTCGCCCGTACCTCGAGATAATGTTTCCCGAACGGAATCCTGTCCCCGTGCCTTAGCTCAATGTCGACGTTCTGCGCACCGACGGCGGCGGCCACACCGACTTTGCAGCCTGTCTTGTGCGCCATCAGCCAGGAGCCCGTTACGTGATCCGCATGGCAATGGGTGTCGATCGAATACAGAAGTTTCAAGCGGAGTTCGTGAACCAGCGCGAGATCGCGGTTTGCCTGCTCGAACACAGGATCGATGACGACCACCTCTTGGGTGTCATCGTCAGCAAGAACGTAGGTATAGGTAGATGACGTACCGTCATAAAGCTGGCGAAATATCATGGTATTTTCCTTATGCTTCTCCGGCGGACTGCAGAATACTACCAGAGACAGGCCCACTCAAAGTGCCGGGACGGAACAGGTGGCCGCCATCCCATGCCCGGCCGCCCCCGCTGCCAAGGTTGAACCTGCCTGAGCACGCCGCGCCCGGATCCTAGCGGCCCGGCGCTCCACAGTAGTTATCGGGCTGGTAAAGAAGTGAACACTTAGAAGCATGACCGCTTTCGCTTGCGTTTCTGCCGTTCCTGCATTTTGATCGAAGGTCTCAAACGGGTCCAGGGTGTGTGAAAACTCAAGGTAAGTGAAAATTCAGGGGTACCAAAACCCCCTACTCATATGCCGATCGTTGCTCTACAGGCTTCTGGTGAAGCCGGATCTTCGCAACGTTTCCTGCTGACTGCGTTTTCACACACCCTGGGTCGTTTGTTACCGCCGCCACTAAACGAGCACTTTCGGTCGGTAACCTGCCGTTCGCCGCGTCCTGCTTGCCGATTATTGAAGAGGCCGGCAAGGGGGAAAACCGGCCAACAAGAGACCTTCCCGGTTACCGGCCTGAACGGCAAGTTCATAGACAACTGAGACGTTCGGAGGGATTTTATTAAGAAAGCCCGCTTTCAGGAGTAGTATTCGCATACTAGCCTCTCTCTATTTGCTTCTATAGAGATCCCAGCCGGTGAATGTTGCACAACACGAACAGCCGGTTATGGAAAATCCATTTTTAATGGAGACGCCGCTTGCTGATGACGACATTCCAGCGATTGATGGCATTACTTCTCAGGCAAGCGTAGTCGTGTAACGGCAACGACGATTTCCGAATCCCAGGTACACCGCGATCAGGGCTGAGTTTCGTATAAATCATAGTCTGTGCTCTAATCACAAAATGTGGTCTGTCCGTGTATCAGTATTCCTTCTGCCGCTGGTTCTCCTGCTCTGGCTGACCGGCGCCGGCGCACAACCCTTTGCAGGCATCCAACAACCCGAATCGCCGGTTTCATTTATTGATATACCGCTGCGGCTGTCTCTCGAGCCCCTGATCAATGCGGCTGACAGGATGCTCCCGTACCAGGCAGGCAACTGGCGCACATGGAAGGACTGGCACGGTATAGATTCACAATACCGTGGCTGGCGTGGGCCGCTCAGCATTACTGCCTCAGGCGATGTGCTATTGGTTCAGGCGCATATCCGTTACTGGATCAGGGCGCAAAAAAACTTGCTTGGTGCGGTCACCCTGAAAGCCAGCTGCGGCATCGATGAAGCGCCACGACAGGCAGTGATCGGCATGCAGGTCCTGCTGGAGTGGGGACCGGACTGGACCTTGAGACCGAGGTTTCGCATTCTGCCGACCCAGTTTCTCGACCGCTGCGAAATGACCATCGCGAATATCGATGTCACGCCCGTCGTCGAGACTGAATTCCGCAAGCAAATGCAAGACAGCCTGCGTGCGTCGCTCAAGACACTGGCTCCCGGCGTGAATGCAATCCAGCGTCAGGCACAGCAAACCTGGTCGTTATTGCAGGAACCGGTAGAACTCGGACAGGACAACTGGTTATTGCTCAGGCCGGCGAGTGTCGCACTGTCTCGCATAGACGGTGGGGAGAAATACCTCGACGCACATCTTGCACTGACATTGCAGCCGGTGCTGGTGACCGGAGCTGAACCCGCCGGCAAACCGGTGCCGCTGCCACCACTGGGACAGTATTATCCCCGGTCCGCCGAGTTGAATCTGCACCTGGGTGTGAACCTGGATTTCCCCACACTCAATCAGCGGCTTTCCGACACCCTGGCCGGCAAATCCTTTGTCATCAAGGGTCAGAAGACCGGCATCAAAAAGCTCGACCTGGGGGGTAGCGGACAGGAAATCAGGGCCAGGATGGAACTCACCGGTGACCTGACCGGTACGGCGGAACTACGTGCGAGGGTGGCCTATGATGGGCAACACCAGAAGCTTGAATTACAGGACCTGACGTTTGACTATGACGCGGAAGATTCCACCGTGGGGATGTTAGCGGAGGCGTTCCATGAACCCATCCGTCAGGCACTGGAAGATTCGGCTAACCAGGCGTTGATACAGCACCTCGAGCTGATCGGCGAGCGCCTTGGGACGGTGCTGAAGAAAATCACGCCGGCGGGTGTGGTGCTGGACCTGTCTGCCTTGCAGCTAAGCAGCGTGCAAATACTTATCGAACAACAGGGTATCAGGCTGGATGGAACCGCCACCGGGAGCGCCCAGCTGGTGTTACGCTGACCTCTCAGCAGCAAGACCACGCCCGCGGCCTGCCCGCATTGTACGCGGACAGCGTTTTCCTAGGCTGAAATCGAAGGTCTTGTTACTCTGCCTTTCCTGCCGTTCAGGCAATTAGCTCGAAGGGCTACAACGGGTCGTTATTTCTCGTTCAGTGGCTGCTTATATTAGCGATTACGAAACGAGCACTTTCGGCCAACTCCGGACCTTTATAGGAAACTAACGAATGGCAGGTACCACAACTACCGGCACGGCAACCCGACTTCACAGCAGCCTCGGCAAACGGGCGGTGTCCATGTAAGAGGCCCCTTTAAGCCTACCAGGGCATCAGCTGGTCGGTCATGCCGCCAGGAGTCATGTTGTATCGCATGCGCTCAATCTGATTGGACATCACTCCCATTTGTGAAGGAATGGTAGTTGCCATATGTTGGACATCAAATTTCATACCCGAAATCGATTGGTCCATGTTACCCACGTGGCCATTCATTACCTTGAGCTGGGTTGCAACTGTGGCATTCATCATTTTCAGTTGTTCCACAATAACCGGAGCAGTAATGGAGAGTGGCTGTACGGTCTGACTCACTCCATCAACGCTACTCGCGATCGTGTTGAGGTTCTCCCACCCCTTATTCCATGTCGCCTGCCACTCTGGAAAGACCCAAACCACGAAATAAATTGAAAATGCCGTAGCGACGGTGAAAAATGTACCAATAGACACCCGGTAGTAATTTTGGGAAAGAGTAGAAAAGTCCATCATACACCTCCAGTAGATAGTGCCATTCGAGTCTGATCTTCATGTTTGCAGATTGGTAAAGAATAGAAATTAGCTCTCCACGACTAGAGTAGATGCTTCCATATTTCTGGCGCCAGCGGTAGAAACTTTGCTCAGAAACATTGTGTTTACGGATTACCTCCCGGATATTCACGAGTTCCTCGGCTTCCTTGAGTATCTTTACAATCTCTTCTTCTTTGAATCGCTTAGCCATGAGCACCTTGTTGAGCGGCACGATGCCGCTTAACCAATGCGTAAAGCCCCCATACTAGGTTGAATACAACTACAGCCACGAAATTGATCAAAGCAAAACCAGCAATAGGTATCATGATGCTGTCTCCGTCGGTGGAAACGCGAGCACCACTGTCATACTCGGCTTGCACCACATATTCGAGCCAGATACCAAAAATAATAGGCAATACGATAATCCAGGTGAGATTAGCTAACGCCCAATATCGCCATTTCATTTTTGTGCCACCCAACTTGTATTAGGCGGCACGGCCACTTCGGCGTTTAATGAACAATTTAATGATTGGAACAATGACCGCCAATACTAGCAGCCAACGCGAATGGCGTGCAGCAAGCGCGGCGACACTGAAAAACACGCTGGATTCGAAGTAAGTGCGCGCAGCGTCAGTATTTGCATTAGAGCCAATAGCTAGACCTCCGATAGCATACTCGCTAGCAACGGCCAGGCCGCCATTAGCAGCCCATACAGCTATCGCACCACCACCGAGAGCAAATGCACCAAGCGCTAGCCCGCCAACTGACCAAATGCCTATCGAAAGGCCGGCAAGTGCCAAGACCCCGACAGATAGACCTCCCACACTGAGCCCTCCAATAGCAAGCCCGCCGAGCGCAAAGGCCACACCGAATGCGATGTCGCCGACAGCAATCCAACCTTTGGCAATTCCCCGAACTCCGGGCGAACCTTCAGGCGGCCCGATTGCGACGTGAACAAGCGGGAGACCGAACAGACTTATTGGTGATTTGTAGTTCACTTCATATGCCGCCTAACAGTTAAATAAACGAGATCTCTCGTCTCGTAATTCATTTTTATGTCTTTATCCATGTATCCCAAACCCAGAATGCCAAATACCCCAAAATAACTACTCGGACTACTATGCTGAACGGAGAGTATTTCAGCCGTATATTTTCTTGCCGCATATCCAAAACAAGATGCTCGGTTGGCGAGGTCCAAGGATTAAAACCAAACTGAAAGTTTCCTTGCTCTGTCACGACCTGAAGCACTTGAACCGGCACAAACATTTGTTTGGCATTATAAATAACCGCCTCTTTTACTTCCGAGAATGGTATAACCCAGCTACCACACTCGATTCGATCCCCAAAAACCTTGAACCAAGCCCGCTCAGACGAGACCCAATTGTGTGAATACCGAGGCTCAGAATCTTCTCGGTTCGTGGCTTTGCACCAGCATCTGTATTTCAGTTCGTTAGCCATACTTCCCCGAAAACATAGCAGTTGAATAAACAAGAACTGACGTCTCGTTATTCCTTTTTAGGTTTGATGACCTGTAATTCCTATTTTTCATATTAAAACAGTGCATTAGAAATTATATGCCCCGTTATCACGAACAGATAAACGTGACCCGTAACATTCTATCGGCATTAGACGCGGGAGGCTTACTGGTACACCGAACAAAACAATAAAGAGTTGATCAGTGCACTGGGGCTGGCCAACGTCCAGTTTCGGGAGAAAAAGTTAAAGGTCGGATTTGGGTCGTCTGCCGTCCTTTAGAGAAATAGAATATTAGGAAAACATGTAGGTCCTTTCCCGGCCAAAAGTTGACATTCACCTAATACAGAAACCCCCACCGTAGCGGGATCTCATAAAGGACAGACTATCGGCCAGATAGTAATTCCCAGAAACAGAAAACCCCGCTGATGCGGGGTTCCTGTATTTCCTAGATCGGCCAGAAACGGACATACAGCTTGATGAGAATGGGCCTCGCGGAGGCCACCGCCATTCTCGACCCGCTTCATTAATTATTGGCATTCCACAGCACGCGCCATGCGTACATTATTGGTAGTCTTGAACTCGTCAAAAGTCTGAATCGTTGGCGCAAACCCATCCGCATAGACCTGTAGCTTGAACTGCCCGTTGGTATCCAGCGGGACGTTTAGTGCATAACTGCCCGTGCCGTCACAAGAGAACATATATTGTCCATTTGCCAGCGTCATGGCGCAAATCGGTGTCTGGCTGTTCTGCAGCAGCACTTTGCCAGCGATGTTGATACGCTTTCCAGCAGACCCGGGAACAAAGGATGGATCGTAGAGCGTGTTGTAGCTGGGGCAGGTGCCTGAACGCTCCATGACCACCGCATTGTCGCTGGAGCCTTGCAGGATATCGATCTTCGGGAAAAATCCGTCTGCATAGATTTGGCGCTTCACTGTACCGTCATTTTCACTTGGCAGGCCGGTGAGTGAGAACACCCCTGGGGGGTTGCAGGAGAACATGAACTGTAAGCGCCCACGAATCGACACCTATCAATTCACTCAGTACCCGGTCAATACTTTCTTCTGACCCCAACACAGGAGAACGTCATGCCCGGCAAAGCCGAACCCGAAGCCCTGGCCAACTATTGGCAGCAACAAATTGAAGCCTGGCAATCATCAGGACAAACCCAACGAGCCTACTGCAAGACCAATGAGCTGAGCTATCATCGTTTCGGGTACTGGCTACGTAAGTTTCGGCGACAGTCGCAGCAGGCGCAAAACCAGAAAGGGTCTGGTTTTGTACCCGTCACCCATTCAGCGCCCTCTCAATCCGCCGGGCTATCCCTGGCATTACCCAGCGGCCTGGTGCTCCGCGGCATTGCGGGTGACAACCTGCCCGTTGTTTACCAACTGCTGAGCCGCCTGACATGAGCCACTACCTCAGACCGGCCGATGATATGCCGAGGATATACCTGTACCGAAACCCCGTCGATTTTCGCAAAAGCTTTCGCGGTCTTGCCGCCCTTGTCGAACAGGAACTGGGCCACAACCCCTTCGACGGCGGCTTCTATGCGTTCACCAACCGCCAGCGGAACAAGATCAAGTGCCTGTTCTGGGAAGACAATGGCTTTGTGCTCTACTACAAGAGCCTCGCCGAAGAGAAATTCCGCTGGCCACGCCAGGGTGATGAACTCATGTCGCTGACCGGCCAACAGATCAACTGGCTATTGGACGGCTATGACATCAGCCGGATGCAAGGGCATAAAAAGCTGCATTACGACGCCGTATTTTAACCCGTTAATGATGCGGTTCTGTTATAATTCGTCTTATGAAAACAGCGATAAACCTGCAACAAAAACCGCCTGTTTTTGCCCCGCCAACGGTACCGGAACTGCTTGAGGCGCTCGAACAAAAAGACCACATTATCCATGAGCAGCAAAAGCTGCTGAAGCTCCTCGAAGAGAAACTACGACTGTCCAGGCTACGGCGCTTTGGCGCCAGCAGCGAGAAGCTGTCCTTCCAGGTCGATTTCTTTGATGAGGCGGAGCTTGAAGTGGCACTCAACGAGCTTGAAGCCCAGCTGCCGGACGACCCTTCCCCGAAGAAGCCTCGCAAGAAACGCAAAGGCTTTTCGGATCGACTGCCCCGCATACGCGTTGATCTGGTCTTAACGGATGAAGAAAAGTCTGGTGCGGCTAAAACCTTCTTCACCAAGGTCAAGGAAGAACTGGATATCGTGCCTGCCCAGGCACGGGTGCTTGAATACTGGCAGGAAAAGGCGGTTTTTGAACAAGGCGGTGAACAACAGATAGTTGCCGCCCAACGACCACCGCACCCACTGGGCAAATGCATCGCCAGCGTGCAACTGCTGGCCTATATCCTGATCTCCAAGTACGCCGATGCTCTGCCATTGTATCGGCTGGAGAAGATCCTCAAGCGTTATGGCGGCGACATCACCCGCACCACCTTGGCCAACTGGATCATTCGCCTGGATGATGTCTTCAAACCGCTGATTAACCTGATGCGGGAACACCAGTTAGCCGGAGAGTACCTGCAGGCAGACGAAACCCGGCTACAGGTACTGAAAGAAGATGGCAGACCGGCGACCTCCGATAAATGGATGTGGCTGGTTCGGGGTGGGCCGCCGGATCAACCGGCCGTGCTGTTCGAATACGATGTCTCACGTGGTGAAGATGTGCCGTTGCGCCTGCTGGATGGCTTCGAGGGCGTACTCCAGGCAGATGGGTATGCCGGGTACAACCGGGTCTGTCGTGAAAACCCCATTACTCGCATTGGCTGTTGGGATCACGCGCGCAGGAAGTTCGTTGAGGCGAGCAAGGCGGCGCCAGTCAAAAAGAAGGGCGACAAAGTCAGCAAAGCCGATGTGGCCATCGGCAAGATCCGCAAACTGTACGTCATTGAAGCCCGGATCAAGGATCTTGAGCCTGAACAAAAGAAAGCACAGCGACAGACACTGAGCCGCCCGGTGCTGGATGATCTGAAGATCTGGCTGGAAACGAACAGCCGCCGAGTGCCCAAAGACAGCCTGACCTGGATCGCGATCAACTACACGCTCAACCAGTGGGAGCTGCTCATTGGTTACTGTGAAGATGGCCGCTTGAATATCAGTAATGCGCTGGCGGAGAACGCCATCAGACCCTTTGCCGTTGGTCGCCGCAACTGGTTGTTCAGTGATACGCCGCGGGGTGCCAGGGCCAGCGCGACCTGCTATAGCCTGATAGAAACCGCGAAGGCCAATGGACTGGAACCCTATGCCTATCTACATCATGTATTGCAACACATTGCGGCGGCTGACACGCTGGAAAAGGTTGAAGCTTTGTTGCCCTGGAACATGAAGTAAGCATAGTGCCACTTTGGCAGCAAGGGGGCTGAATCTTTGGCGCTTACCATGAACTGGCCACTGCCTAACACCATGGCACAGATATCCTGACCATTGACGGTTTTGATAGTGCCGCTGAGATCAACAGAGTCGGTCACTGTTTGTAACACATAGGATCCTGTCGCAAATTCCGAAAAAGAATTGGCGATGACGATGTAGTTTCCGGGTCCCAAGTCCACAGTTAATTTTGAATTAGTGGTAGCGACATTCGCATCATCATTTACGGCTATAAGCGTCGATGGTACGGGATTACTCAAAAACTCTTCAGACACTAGCACTAGGACTGTGTCAAAGTCGTTGGAATTCATGGTGATGGTCAACGTTCCTGCTGATGTAAGGGTAAGCAAGTAGAGATCGTAGTAACTGAAGTCGCCATCACCTAAAATGTCACTAACAAGGCATTCGGTAAGAAGTGGACCCCATCCCTGACACAGTGAATCAGCTTTTATAAGTTGTATTATAAGTTGTGTGATTCATAGAGATCGTTTCAATCTCTGGAGTTCTAAATCTACCCTGTAATTTGGATCCTGTATACGTTCAGAAGCCGGGTTATAGTCCTCGTAGACCTCTTCAGAAAGGGGTGTTTCCGAGGCTAGTACAAAGTAGCGTTCCATAGGCGATTTACCATGGTGTGCGCTATGCGGCCGATCCCGGTTGTAGTAGTGCTGCCACTCGGCCAGCAAGTAATCCAAGTTGTCATCGCGAAGATCAACGGTCGAGTAAAATTCAGTTTTATCCGTCCTTTGGGAGCGTTCGATCTTGCCGTTAAGATGCGGCGAGCCAGGCTTATTAGGCCGGAACTTAATGCAGTATTTCTTTAGCTTTTCTTGGACTTTTGTGGCAAAGAATTCTCGGCCTCTGTCTGTTTGGATCCTCTGAATCGGGAATGGCATCTCATCGATGACACAATCAAGGAAATCCAGCGTATTAGCCGCGGTTCTGCGTCCATACAGCCTCAAAACCCTATAACGGGTACAATCATCGATAGCAGCATACTGGTACAGCCCAGGGCCTATTTTGCAGGTATCCATCTGCACACGATCGCCAGGAACAGGCCGCTCATAGCGGACATAGTCTTTCTTCTTGCGGTATTTCTTGAGGGGTTTAACGTGGTTCCGTTGAAGAACCTTGTGGATCGTTGCGAGCGAAAGCGAGATACCATGCAGACGCCGCAACTCACTCTGAAGCCGTCGTGCACCCAGATTACGGTTAGTGCGCAGATCTAGGATCAGCCCCTCTTCGTGCTGACCTGCTTTGATATTAGGCGCGCTGTGAGGACGCCGGCTACAACTTACCAAGCCATCTACGCCATGCTCCTGATAACGGCGCCACCATTTTCTCAATGTCGGTCGAGAGATGCCGCAACGCCGGCAGACAAACCCCGCATCTCCAGATTCCTCATAGAGTCGCACCCACTGTAATCGCTGCTGAATTTCTCTGTTCATAACACCCAATAATAGTGAAAGGATGTCTATGAATCACACACATAAGGATAATTGTGCGGTCCCTGTGTTGATGCCTGCCCACCTTGCCAGCTGCAGCCTGCAACTGCTCAACTTCCGACTCGGTCAGGTACTCGCGGTCTCGCCTGTCGCTGTAGTTCCGGCTAACTTTCCCGGTTTCAGGTGTTGGCGTGACTGCCGTGGTGCTGTGTAACTGTATGCCGTTGTTCATGTGCGTTCCCCTTGTCTTTCCCAGTTCTGGCTACTTGTGTGAAAGTTAAGGCACGTCCTTGTGCCACTTCTGGTCTCAATCCTCCCTGCACCACCACCAGTCCCTGGAACCCAGCTTGATGTAAACCCCATCCGTCATACCGCAGATGTCGAGTTCGATGTGCTTACCGATAATCAGTCTCATGATGTTTCCCCTTGCTTGTCTGTTAGGTTGATTGCGCTACCGTCCGTGACTGGCTCCTCCCTGGCCTATCCTGTGTTTCCTAAGGTCGACGCTGTGTACGCCCGGCCTGCTTGCTTCTATCATCGGCGCAACTCTCATTCCGTCAAATCGCGAGCACAAGGGCACACGCGGTACCCCCACGGGGGGAGACGCGGCGGTCCACTATGTCCAAGTGGCTCTCGGATGCGTAGCGCGGATTATTCCGAATCAAACTTTGTTGACGAAAAATGTCACCAGGAGTAACCTTCATGTCAGCTGGTGGGGAACTGCTGGCGAAAGGGGCCCGTAGCTGGGCCATTGTAAAATTTGTCAAATAGCCTAGAAGGCTAAGGAAGGGTAGCTCCCATGAGTGACGACCTATCTACGTCTATAGAAAATCTCCGAACTACTGCCTCACAACTAAACGAAATCACCGACTATCTTAATGTTACGGTTAAGACAGTTGAGAAAATCCTCGGCGAAGAGTTAAAAATCGGTATATCAGCCTACGTGTCTGTAGATTCTGAAACCGATGATACTACCGGCGCCACGATAACTCAGTTTCTTGGCTATCAGCGGGTTGGTGGAAATTTCCGCATTGTTGTTTTGTGGGAGAACGATTTTCACCCAGATAGGCCCGCCGTCAAGCCGTGGTCCGATTGCGCACGAGATATGAAGATTGAGACCGCAGAAAAACTTCCCCAGTTGATTCAAGAAATTTCGAACAAATCTAAAGATTCAATAAGGGGAGTTTTACACGCAGCTCAGACTGCTGAGAGAGTCATGAAATCTTTGCTTGGAAAGGAGGCGTGATGACATGCAGCCTTCACATAGCTACTCAGTGCCGAACTGGGTTCGGAGCACTATCTGTCTGACTGCCTGCCTGTCAGTACCCGGATTGATTCTTGCGGCGTGCGCTGGGGTTCAGGTAGGCATTCCCGTGTCCTTTGTTGTCGGGGCGTGTGCGCTTAGAACTATTGGGTATGCGTTTAGGGACTCATCAGGCTCTGGTGGCCCGCCACTTCTACGGTTTCTATCTGAAGCGTACAGAAGCATTCAGGATGAACGCCATAAGGGTTCATTACAGCGGCGAAATAAGTCTGGCTCCTGCAATACCTCAGGCTCACCTACAGCAGAGCAGGGAGTGCTAACTAAGGACTACAGCTGACATTCAGACCGGAGTGAAATATGCTGCTTCTACTGCAGGGTTATGAAACGTTATGCGTCATATTGAAACCAGTTTGCAAAGAAGCAATGTCAACGAAGGCACATAGAAATGGGATGGAATTACGAAACAGAATGTAAGAATTGCGGAGCAAAAATCCAAATTACCGAGCGCCCAATGAGGGTGTCCTGGTCCAGCGAATGTTTGTGACCGCCGATCGAGGAATAGCTCTCTGAATATATTGTCGTTATTCTATCCTTTGACATCGGATTCTTACAAAACTCGTTTTCGGAGGTCACGATGCTCGCCAAACCGAAGGAACCCCGGATCCCGCTTCCCAAGGGCTGGCCGGGCTGCGTTAAGTCGGCGGTCTTCCACTCTATCGCGCCGGCCCACTACGCCTTAGCTCGCGCGAGGGCGGGCCGCCGACAGCATCAATGCCCGGAGTGCGACTCTCAGCAGAGAACGACCAGCTTCGAGCTTCATGCCGCACACGTCTGGTTGACATTTCCCCCACCAGACTGAGTATCAGGAATGAGAGTCAATTCACGTGACCAGCCCAAGCACTTGGTTTAATACCATCTATTCACACTCTAACTAACTGTTTTTGTTATACCTCGTGCAGAGTGCCCGTTGCCACTTTATCAGCACTTAGCACAACAGTGCATAACTCAACCGGGCAAAAACCGGGCAGAGCTAAATTGCCACATGAATAGGAATTCGCCACCCACAGGGGTTTGCGAGCCGAGGCCGGAGCCGGGCAGCGCAAGCGGGGTGTCGGCTGAAGGTGCGGCGTCCGAACCGTCCGCTTGTGCGAAGCTAAGCGGCTGTCATTAAGTTGATGGATAACCGCTAAACGCCGAAAAGACGAATCGCTAGCAGTAATCACGCGTAAACCAATACGGACCGCTATAATAGCCACTTCTAAAGCACGACCCGAGGGCAAATATTTACCCATCGGCGGACATTTGCCGTGAATGGGTCCGCTACGCTTCTTGTAACACTGCATAGTATATTGATAGCCTTGCGTCATGACGACTCCGCCCGCCCGTCGATTCTGTATCTTTTGCGGCGAATCGCCCGAGGGCAAGAATCGCGAGCATCCGCTTCCTAGGTGGCTGCTCAAATTAACAGGCGACCCAACGCGAGTGGTCAAACATGGATATAACTGGGCCAATGGACGGCTTTTCCAGTTTTCTTGGGACTCCTTGGCATTTCCATCCTGTGAGGCGTGCAATACTCGTTATGCTGAGTTCGAGGCGGAAGCAAAGCGAGTCGTTGAGCGAATAGTCCACCGTGAACCGGTGCCCCCTACGGGCTATGTTCTACTCCTCGACTGGTTAGACAAAGTCCGCATAGGCCTCTGGCTCGGATATCGCTATCTTCAGAAAGACCCCTTCGGTCTACCGCCAAATTTCACGATAGATTCGCGGCTCGGTCTGAAGGACAGAATGGTCGCTGTTTATGCAATTGGAGACCACCAGATTGGCCTCAACACGTGGGGATCCGAGACTCCTCTCTTCCAGTTCAAGCCCTCGGTTTTTGCCTTACGCGTCAATAACACGCTTTTCTTAAACGCTTCATGGGATTGGATGTGCGCAAGCCGCTGCGGGTATCCATTCCCTCGTAAGCGTAAGATCTTGCTAGGGGTTCGAACCCTCGGATACCACGAGGAATCACTTGATTTATACACAAGCACCAAAAGCCGTGACGGCGCGCCCGGTATTCGAACTTTTAGTTCTTAAGCATACAGCTTTGCACTCATGACTCGCCTACCTGGGACTCTAGCCAACTATTGAAGGTTTCGATGGCTTGTCGTTTTTCGGTGAGGTAGTCGTATCTATCATAATGTTTCGACGCTACACCATCGAAGCTATGCCCCTGGACACGGTTACGGGTTTCTAGATCAATACCTATTGAACCAGCCAAGGTCTTCCAGGTGCGTCGAAGGTCACGCGGGGTGAAACTGTCAAAGGGTTCTCTGTTCGCACCCTTCGCTGGGTTGCAGAATCTCAGAATAGCTTGATGAATAGAGTTTATTGACCTTGGCCCCGTGCGTGCTTGATCGGGGAACAGGTATTTTGACTTATGACATTTTCTTAACTCTTTAAGTAGTCCAATAGAAAAGTCGGTCAAAGGAATTATATGTGGTTGACGATGGGCCGACTTGGCCCGGATCTTCCAACGCATATGAGGTAATGTCCAAAGCCTGTTGTCAATGTCAAACTCTGACCATTCAGCCTCTAAAAGTTCTTTGACCCGCTGACCACCGAGTGTGACGGATAACTTAATAAATAAAGTCACGTCAGGATGCAGGCAAGTCACGCCAGCTTCAGACCAAAACCGTTTGATTTCTTCTATGCTCAAGTGCCGGTCTCCAACCACGGAATGATAGAAGCTGGGCACACGGTCTACCGGGTTGCCGACCAGTTGAAAGTCAGGACTGTTTAAGCCTGGAATATTATGCGCCCTCATACCAAGGGTAAAAGCCGTCTTAATATACGTCCGCGTTTTATCGGCCATACCGTATGAACCACGGGCGGCGATGGTATTGAGAATCGTCATGACATCTTGATCCGTCACAGCATGGGCGGGCATGTGTCCAATGACAGGACCGATGTCTTTATCATAAACGCGGGTTATTATGTTTCGAGTCTCAGCCGCCACCTTGCGCCGGCGCATATCCGCTTGATAGGTCTCAAACAGCCTGTCCACCGTGATAGTTGTATCCGTGGTTTGACCCTGGATCTCTGCTGTCCGGGAGCGTTCTTTGTCTTCAGCCGGGTCAATTTTCTGCTTAATCAATTCCCTGAGCCTGAGGGCTTCACTGCGGGCCTGCTCTAAGCGCATTTCAGGGTAGCGGCCAAGTGTTAGGGTCCGGCGTTTACCCGTCTCCGGGCTTGTATAAGACAGGGCGAATGCTTTGCCCCCTCGATGGTTCACGGCGACGTGAAGCCCCTTAACAGAGGCACAGCGAAGGCGGTACAGAGTATCCCGTGTTTTTGCCCGCTTGACGGTCTTCTCAGTCAAAATAGATACAGCCATTGGCCGGTCCTCACAACTTCAGCGGTCACCCGTTTTGGGGATTTCTGGGGTGCCGTGACATCCCCTGGAACCCTGATTTCTTATCGGGAGTTTGCCACTTTGTTTGCCACTTTGGGTATGAGACAAGGTGACAAACAATGATACACGATGAGAACCACTATAGCCTTGAAAGCTTTTCTAGACAAGGGGTTACGAGACGGAAATAAACAGGCTGAAACAGGGTGAGAATCGAGCAGAAGCGCTTAAGAGTCTCCTGCTCTACCAACTGAGCTAACGGCCCAAATCAATGGGGCGAACGAAGGGGCTCGAACCCTCGACAACCGGAATCACAATCCGGGGCTCTACCAACTGAGCTACGCCCGCCATTTAAACGATATTGTCCTATAAGGGCCACGCCCTGGCCAGTTCGTGATCGCCTGGACCTCGCGTCGGTGCCCTGTACTGGCGCCCCGGGAGGGATTCGAACCCCCGACCCACTGCTTAGAAGGCAGTTGCTCTATCCTACTGAGCTACCGGGACCGAACTCCTCGCAGGTCAATCCTGCCCTGCTGACGCCCACTGATATGGTCGGGGTAGAGAGATTCGAACTCCCGACATCCTGCTCCCAAAGCAGGCGCGCTACCAGACTGCGCTATACCCCGAAAACTCCGGCCAAACCGCTACCCGGGCTTATTCCAGCTGGAACGGGTCGGCGATAATACGTTTACACCGAACAATCGTCAACAATCTAAGGGCGCCAGTATACCAAAAATCTGTTTGCGTGCTTGTTCGGCCCATCGTCGCGTGCGAAAATCCCCGCCCCGGTGGAATCGAGTGGGTCCGAGTGGCCCGACAACAGTTATGAGCGCCCGCATCATTGACGGCAAATCCATTGCCGAGAACGTCCGACAGCAGATCAAGCACAGTATCGATGAACGGCTCACCGCTGGTAAACGTCAACCGGGACTGGCGGTGATCCTGGTGGGCACTGATCCCGCGTCGGAAATCTATGTGCGCAACAAGCGACGGGCCTGCGAGGAATCGGGGGTACTGTCCCGTTCTTACGATCTGGCGGAAGATACCTCCCAACAACAGCTTCTGGATCTTATCGATGCATTGAATGAAGACCCGCAAATTGATGGCATTCTGGTGCAACTGCCCCTGCCAGGACACATCAACGCCGAAACCATAATTGAACGCATCCACCCGGACAAGGATGTAGACGGCTTCCACCCTTACAATGTGGGTCGGCTGGCACTGCGGATTCCACAGCTGCGTCCCTGTACGCCTTGCGGCATCATGACCCTGCTGGACAGCACCGATGAACCCTTTTACGGGCGTGAAGCGGTGGTAGTCGGCGCATCCAACCATGTCGGTCGTCCCATGGTGCTGGAACTTATGCTGGCGGGTGCTACGACTACCTGTTGCCACCGCTTTACCAGTGACCTGGAATCACATGTACGGCGTGCGGAAATCCTGATCGTGGCCGCCGGCAAGCCCGGCCTGGTACCGGGTGAGTGGATCCGGCCGGGTGCCACGGTTATCGACGTCGGCATTCATCGCACTGAAAAGGGCCTGATCGGTGACATTGCCTTCGAGCCGGCCAGCCAGCGCGCCGCCTGGATCACACCGGTACCGGGCGGTGTGGGCCCTATGACCGTGGCAACCCTGTTACAGAATACGCTGTATGCAGCCGATTCACTGCACGATGGATAATCGCGGGCCGGCGATACCATGCCGCTGGCTGAAGCCGGCTCAGTCCCGGCGCCAGAGCGTACCGCCGCTACCATCTTCGAGCACCACCCCCAGTTCGGTGAGCTGATCCCGGATACGGTCAGCCTCCTGCCAGTCCCTGTCGGCGCGGGCCTGTTCGCGCCGGGCAATCAAGGCATCAATGTCCTGATCGCTGGGCCCCTGCTGACTGTCGCTGTGCCGGCTACGCAAATAGGTCTCCGGATCGGACTGCAGGATACCCAGCCGGCCCGCCAACTCCTTCAGCGTATTCGCCAGCCTCGCCGACTCGCCGTCACCCTGTTCGCGTGCACGGTTCATTGCCCGTGTCAGCTCAAATAATACCGCCAGGGCTTCCGGTGTATTGAAGTCGTCGTTCATCGCCGCCTCAAAGCGTTGCTCGTAGCCCGCTTCCGGATCGCCGCCCTCAGCCAGCTCACAGTCGCGTAATGCGGTATACAAACGCTGCAAGGCACCGCGTGACTTGTCCAGATTTTCATCGCTGTAGTTCAAGGGGCTGCGGTAGTGACTGGACAGGATGAAATAGCGGATTTCCTCGGGCTGGTAACGTCGCAGGATCTCGCGGACGGTGAAGAAATTACCCAGTGACTTGGACATCTTCTCCTTGTCCACCTGCACAAAACCGTTGTGAACCCAGTAATTCACAAAACGGTCTCCGGTTGCGGCCTCGGACTGGGCGATTTCGTTTTCATGGTGGGGAAACTGAAGGTCCATACCGCCGCCGTGGATATCAAAATGCGCGCCCAGACATTCGGTGGACATGGCTGAACATTCGATATGCCAGCCGGGGCGGCCATCACCCCAGGCCGAGGGCCAGCTGGGTTCTGCGGGTTTGGCGGCTTTCCACAACACGAAATCCAGCGGATCGCGTTTGGCCTGTTCGACATCCACACGCGCACCGGCGCGTAGTTCATCAACCCGCTTGCCCGACAGCCGCCCATAGTCACTGAACTTACTGACCGAATAATAGACGTCACCGTTATCACCCTGATAGGCGTAGCCCTTGTCGATCAGCCTCTGGATCATGCCCAGAATATTGTCCATCGATTCGGTTGCCCGCGGCTCGAAATCCGGACGCAACACACCCAGCGCATCGGCGTCTTCGTGCATGGCGCTGATAAAGCGCTCTGTCAGTTCATTGATGGGCTCAGCGTTCTGCTGGGCACGCGCAATGATCTTGTCATCGATATCGGTGATGTTACGCACATAGATCACGTCATAACCCAGGCTGCGCAGATGCCGGACAATCACATCAAACACCACCAGTACCCGCGCATGCCCCAGATGACACAGATCGTACACGGTCATGCCACACACATAAATGCGCACCTTGCCGGGCTCAATCGGTAAAAATTCCTCTTTTTGGCGTGTCAGGCTATTGAACAGTTTCAGCATCTGGTCAGCTCCAACCGGAAAGGCGCGCATGTTAGCAAAAAATGGCCACCGGCGCGGAAATCGGTACGCCCGGCGGGCGCCGACTCCCCTGCAGATGGAAAAACGCCCCGGGTCGGGTATATCATACGGCGCTGGCAACCAGGAGCCCGGATAAATATGAAAACCCTGAAACGATTCATTCTTGCGATGTTGTTCTGTTTCTTGCCTTTTACGGCCGGAGCAACCAAACCCACTGCAAAAGGAGATCCCACTGTGACTGTGCAAATGCAGACCAATAAAGGCACCATCGTTCTGCAACTGGATGCCGAAAAAGCCCCGGAAACGGTAGCCAATTTTGTGGAATACGCCAAGTCGGGCTTCTATGACGGCAGCATCTTTCACCGCGTTATCCCGGCTTTCATGGTTCAGGGCGGTGGTTTCGAGCCTGGCATGACACAGAAGGCCACCCGCGCACCGATCAAGAACGAAGCCGATAACGGCCTGAAAAATGACCTCGGCACTATCGCCATGGCGCGCACCTCAGATCCAAACTCTGCCACCGCACAGTTCTTCATCAATAGCAAAGACAACGATTTTCTCAACCACACGGCTCCCACTGCCCAGGGCTGGGGTTATTGTGTCTTCGGCAAAGTTGTCGACGGCCTCGACGTGGTCAAGGATATCGAAAAAGTCGCGACCGGCGCCCGCGGTGGTCACCAGGACGTACCCCAGGAAGACGTCATTATCGAAAAAGTCACTATCGAAGAAACTGTCGCAGAATAAGATAAGTCATCCCCGCGCAAGCGGGGACCTTTTCCATTCATGTCGACCCTTTTCATATCGGACCTACACCTCCACCCTTCCCGCCCGGCGATCATCCAGTGTTTTCTGACTTTTTTAAGGCAGCAGCAAGGTCAGACAGAAGCCCTGTATATTCTGGGTGATTTATTTGAAAGCTGGATTGGCGACGATCACCCGGAACCGGTCTATCAACCGGTCAAATCAGCCCTGAAAGCCTTCAGCGATGCCGGAACACCGCTCTACCTCATGCACGGCAACCGCGACTTTCTACTCAGCGTGCAGTTCGCTGCAGAGACCGGCTGCAGGCTGTTGCCGGACCCCACCCGGATCGATTTATACGAAACGGCAACTGTCCTGATGCACGGCGATTCACTGTGCAGCGACGACAAGGACTACCAGCGTTTCCGCAGCAAGGTCCGTGACCCGGCCTGGCAACGTGATATTCTCGGCCTGCCGGTAGAACAGCGCCTGCAGATGGCCCGGCAAGCCCGCCAACTCAGTACACACTCCAATCAGGGCAAGGACGATATCATAATGGATGTGAACCAGGATGCAGTTCGCCGTACTGTCGAGGAAAACCAGGCCGACTTGCTGATCCACGGACACACGCACCGTCCCGGCATTCATACTTTCAGAAACAATAGCAGAGAGATAACAAGGATTGTTCTGGGTGACTGGTATCAGACGGGCAGTGTGCTTTCCATTGACCCTCAAGGCTGGCAGCTGCAAACGTTAAACTGTGACTATTAAGCCGGTAAACACACGGATGACGTAACAGCGCCGCCCTTCGGCGCGATATCCGGCCAGCAGCCATGCCAACAAACACCGGTTCCGTCCTGTAGGAGCGCCGTCCTCCGGCGCGATGATTGGGCAATGCCATCGCGGTCAAGGCGACCGCTCCTACAGGTGGCGGGTAAAGCTCCGCCGGAACGCCGCCCTGCGGCGCGATTTCTCGGCCCGAGGACCATTCCTACCGGCCAGAGGCCTTGATCATTGCAAATCCGTCCGGAAGTTCAAACAGGCCTTCGTCCAGCTCAACCCCGGTCTGGTAATCGAGCAACTCGCGCCTCTGGCCTTCCTGGCTCCAATCCACCAGGGGTATTCCCTGTTGCAGGTGAAAATCTGTTGCATATAGATACCGGGACAGAAAACAGGGTGTCTGATATTCCGGCGGTGTAGCCGCAAGTGTTCTGGACTGCTGGATAGCCAGCGTTTGTGCAAATTCCCGGAAAGCGACCCGTGCCTGTTCCAGATGGCCGGGCACGATGACCGCCGAATAGCACAGTTGCAGGTTGGCAACGAGCTCAAGCGTTACCGGTACCTTGCCGGCAAACTTGGGCGCTTTTTCGTCGGCACTGCGTTTTATCTCAATGGAAAGCTGTGGCGGCACTGGCGGCAATTCCCCTCTCCCGTCAATGTGCAGAATCGTCCGGTTTTGGGGAACCACGCTGTAGATCTGTTGCTCAGTTCGGTCAAACAATACAAACCCGCCTTTATCACTCCCCTCATCAGAGCGCATAAATTCCTCGCTGACGATGTAACGGACCTTGTAGGGTTCAATACCCGTTTCCTGCTCTGCGTACCATAGAACGGTAGCTTTTTCTCCGGCATTAACCCCTGTATAGACTACAAGCAACAGACCAAACAAAGCGCTCGATGCAAAATTCATAGTTGTTAATGCCTCCTCGCGGCAAGCTCTTCCAGCGTTTGCATTTCGACTTCATTAAAGCCGGCCTGCTGCCTGGCCTGGTAATGGAAAGGCTTCTTGACCTGTCCTTTCATGTACTGCTGTAGAAGTTGTGCAAAGGTGGCTTCAGATTCCAGCCCCCGCTGCGCACACAAATAACGAAACCAGCGTGTACCGATTTCCACATGCCCGATCTCGTCATGCAGGATGATTTTCAACACCCCGACGGCGGCACTATCACCCGCCTGCTGCAGCCGCTGTATAATACCCGGCGTCACATCCAGGCCACGGGCTTCCAGTACGCGCGGCACCAACGCCATCCGTACCAGTGGATCATGGGCCGTCTTGCAGGCCATTTCCCAGAGTCCGTCATGGGCATCAAAATCACCATAAGCAACGCCGACAGCTTCAAGCCGCTCACATAACAGGCGAAAGTGATACGCCTCCTCGGCGGCAACCGATGCCCAGTCTGCGTAAAAACCGTCCGGCAGTGCTCGAAAACGATAGACAGCATCCCAGGCAAGATTGATGGCATTGAATTCAATATGCGCGAGTGCGTGCAGCAAGGTCGCCCGACCGAGCGTACTGCCCAGGCGTCGACGCGGCAGATCACGGGGCGGCACCAGCCTGGGTCTCTGTGGCCGGCCCGGAGCCCCTATCGGTTCGGGTTCAGCCGTTGACACAAGACTCAACTGCCCGGACCTCAGTGCTTCAACGGCGAGATTCGTCAATTCGCACTTGAGCGCGGGATCTGCGCAGTCGAGACACTGCCTGGCACAGACAAACAGATTCTTACTGGCAAGTTTTTTAACAGGCGTGGGCATAAGACTCTTCACCGAACATCTACCAGTTCGGAGACAGAATAGGCGCGTGGCCTTTTCGGGACCGTCGGCAGCACGAGCCCAGGGATGGGCGAAGGTAGCGCCATGCAGGAGCAATTGCCGAGGGATGCTGCCGTCGAGCGTACAAGGATGTATTTACAGCGTGTCCCGAAAAGGCCACGCGCCTATTCTGTCTCCACATCAGACCCCTTTCCAGGCAATCACCAGGTCGCGCACATTGGTGCCGGTGGGCCCGGTTGATATCAGGTCGCCACTGGCCTCCAGGAAGCTGCCTGAATCCGCATGCCGCAATCGATCGACTGCATCGAGTCCTGCCAATTCACCGCGGCTTATGGTACCTCCGTCCACCAGGGCGCCGGCATCCTCGGTGGGTCCATCGCTGCCATCGGTCCCGAGCGCAAGAAGACAGACGTCCTCCTCACCCGCCAGCACCAGCGCCGCCGCCAATGCCAGATGCTGATTGCGCCCACCGCGGCCGGGCTCATCGGGTAGCTGCACGGTAGTTTCCCCACCCCAGCTATGGATACCCGCCGGCAGGCTCCTGAGTCTTCCGGCCAGTGCGCGGCCCGTCGCTTCGGCATCACCGTCGAGACCGCACTCATGCAGCGTCGCCTGCAGACCCTGCGTAGCGGCTTGTCGGGCGACGGCTGCACACGCCACGGCCAGGTTAGCGAGTACCCGATGCTTGGGGATTGCTTCCTCCACAGGCGCCGGCGCGGGAACCGAATTGAGGGCATCTTCCAACCAGTCCGGGAATATAACATCCTGCCGGGTCTCATCATATCCGGGATAGAGCAGACCCGATCCTATGATCGCAGGGTTATCATCCGCGACATCGGATAACAACCAGACCTTTGCCTGTCGCCCCTGTAAAAAATGCAACAGATTACCACCCTTGATGCGCGATATTTTCCGTCGTACCCGGTTGATCTGTCCAATACTCAAGCCGCTGGCCAGCAGCCACTGATTGATACGCTGCAGTTTGGCGAAATCAATACCCTGCACAGGCACTTCGACAAGACTGGATGCGCCACCGGAAATCAAAAACAGAAAGCGGGCATCCGTCCCCGCTGCATTCATCCATTCCAGTAGACGCACGCCGGCCGCCAGGCTCTCCCGCGTAGGTAAGGGGTGCCCCGCCTGTATGACTTCAGCCCGCTGCAAATCCTTTGACCAGGGAGCGACATGCCCCCTTTTGGTAATAACCAGTGTGTGCTTGATCTGCTTGTCCAGTACCCGCTGCACACCAGCCGCCATGGCTGCCGCCGCTTTACCAATAGCCACCACATGCAGCGGTGGTTCGAAATGATCGTCTGCCGCCGCCTGCGCTGTCAAACAGTCACCACGAACAGTGTCGATGGCATGCTGTGCCAACCCGAGTATGAGCGATTTTGTATTTAATCTCATATTTCTTAAAGTTACATCAATAAGTTCATGTTAATTATAATTATAAGGTGGCTCGAATTTTGACAGTCGTGGTCTGTTTGGGCATGCTCGAAACACTGCCCTCGGAGGCCGCAAGAATGACCGATCAGCAGCACGTCCTCGAAGTCTACGAACCCTATGAATACGAGGGGCCAAATCCTCTGATCCTTAAAGGCGTCGCGGTACTACCCGGGCCCACACGCCATGACTACTATTTACTCCGCCTGGACGAGCCGTTTGTTTATGAACAGGAGCAGGTGGAACTGCTGCTGGTTTCACCCCGCTACAACGGCGATAAAATCGACCAAATGGTCTCCAGCGCCTGCACCGTGAATATCGCACGGGTGCCACCGGGCACCGACCTGCAAAACAAAGGCAGCGTCAATTTCGAAGACGTTCATCGCTGGGGGGTTGGTAAAATCACGCCCTGCCCCGGCAGCTAGCCCGCATTTCTCACGGG
>Ga0209273_10001227_pt1 | contig 24383 bp, 21 predicted proteins | sample tdAd471_FD_187126 | JGI IMG/M metagenome (GOLD analysis project Ga0209273, IMG submission 187126) | Marine sediment microbial communities from the Atlantic coast under amendment with organic carbon and nitrate - tdAd47.1 (SPAdes)... | ecosystem: Environmental > Aquatic > Marine > Coastal >...
TGCCTTGGTGGTTGCGGGTCCGATCTTCCGTAACATTGAGCAGGTTCTGGCGAAGATTCGTCAAGCCCGCTTGATAGTGGCGCCCGGCACTCAGCATCCTGGCCTGGTTGTAGTAGCGCTCGGTGGTCGCTGAGCGATAGTGGCCGAGGATGGCAGTGGCCATGCGGACGTGGTCCGGGTCCTCGATGGCGATCGAGGTGGCGGCACAGTCACGAAACAGGTGCGGGGTGAGGGCTGTGCCGAAGGCAGCCTCGGTGCATGCCTTGATCTGCCCACGGATGGAGTTGTGCGCCATCGGCGTGCCGTATCTGGAGACCCAGAGCCGCTGGGAGGTCTTGCCTTGCAGAAGGCGAGGGCGGTGCCGCCGGAGATAGACGTCGATGTATTCAGTGAGCGCACGCGGCACCGAGACCTCGATGGCCTTGCCGTTCTTGACCTCGATAGCAGGGAAGATCAGCCAGTAGTCACCGTCGATCCTGACCAGGTGCCGACCAGGGGTGATGGCGGCCAGGTTCTTGAGCCGCACCGGACGGGCGGCGAGAAGGGCGATGATCAGCCCATCCCGGTACTGCACCTCGGCGGCATAGGGGTTGTACCGACAGCGAAGCCCAGCAGCCCTGTCCATCAGATCGAGGCCAAGCTCGAAGAGATCGGAAGAAGGGCGGATTGCGGAGGCCTTGTCGCGAACCGCCGCCGCCCGGGCCCAGAGGCGGTTCTTGATAGCCTTGAGCCAACCCCAGTCGCGCTTCGCTTCGGCGGCTTGCGCGAAGCGCAAGAGATCCAGGATATAGGTGAAGGCGGTCAGTGAGGCGATCTCATCACCACGGCTCGCGAGATAGGCCTTGATGTGCTCAGGCGTCAGCCGGTCCAACGGATCAGCCTCGGCATCAAGATATCCATTGGCCTTCAGCCATTGCAGCCAGTAACCGTAGGCCTTGCGGGTATTGATCTTGGTCACCGGCGACCAGCCGGCCCCGGGACCCGCACCGTCGAGGATGTCACCCGTGCGGATGATCGATCGCCAGAGACGCCGATCGGCTTCAGGCCAGGCATCGAAGGGCAGGGACCGGCGCATGGGTCAGGTTCCTTCTGCCAGGCGATTACCAAGCTCATCGCGGAGCTTGAGGATATGCTCATCGAAGTGCCGGCCCGCCGCCGCGGTCTCGAGCCCCGCATAGAACTTGATGGTGGTATCCATGGAACGATGCCCGAGAACACGCCGCACGACCTCATAGGCCCCAGGGTTGCGGTCGAGGTGCAGCTTGGCGGCGATATGGCGGAAGAGGTGCAGATTGACCTGGAGACCGGTGGCCTTAAAGACATGTGTCTTGATCTGTTCTCCCAAGGTATTGACCGTCTTGGCGCCATTCTCGCCCGGGAACAGCCAGGGACTGTTGCCATGTCCAAGGCGGGGGTGGAAGTCCCGGAGATAGAGATCGAGCAGATCAACCGTGTCCGCCGGCAGTTCGAACTCCAGGTCCTCGCCGTTCTTGACCTCCGTGCCGGGGATAACGACGTGCACGACGCCGGCCTTGCCGGCGCGGGAGCGCTGGATGTGACGTTCCAGATGCAGGTTGGCCAGGTTCTCGGCACGGATAGGCATCAGGATCAGCAGTTCGACGGCAAGCGCGATCTGCACGGCAACGGCATCGCGTTGTCGGCCCCGGTCGGCCTTGATGGCTTCGTCGATGCGCCGGCGCGGGAAGTGCAAAAGCAAGGCGACGTTGCGCATGTCGTCGAACTGACGCAGCCGCCTCTTGTTCTTCTCGGTCAGGCCCTTGATCTGCGGATTGACCTTGGCACAGAGACCGCGCAACCGATCGAGGTGTTGATCACTGACCTTGACCCAGTACTTGGCCAGGGTCTTCAGCAGCACGGCGATGCCGTGAACCTGCGAGGTCGGGGTGCCGCCTGCGCGATCGAGATAGAAGCGCAGAATGGTCCGCGCCGCCTCGGCGTCGACCAGCTTGGCAATACCATCGACGTCTCCGATCGACCAACCGCTAAGAACCAAGGCCGATGCCGCCTGCCGCAGGCGGTAGAGGCGGCTGTCGATGGTGCGGGGGCTCAACGGCTTCAGCGGTCCGGTCTCGGCAAGGATGTCGTCACCGCGCCAATGCGCCCGCAGGGCCTCCACCTCGAACTGCAATGAGGCCGGGAAGCGCTCAAGCGGGATCGAATAGTCGTCGCGGTCGTTGGGGATGCTCAACTGAGCCGAAGGCCAGGCCGGCACCGCATGGGCCAGTTTGTTCCAGGTCTTGAGGATGGTCTTCCAGGTCTTCACCGGGTTGGCGATGAAGCTCTCCTCGACCATGGCGTCGCGCAACCGCTCAGCAACGCCATCGTCGACCTCCAAGGGATCAATACCCTGCGCGCTGCAGAAGTGCATCAGGCGGGAGATGTCCCGGCGCAGGCGGCCGGCAGATGCAGAAGCCTCCCACAGCCCCTGCCACTCACAGGTGAACGGCGCCATGTAGGTCCTTGCTCCCTGGATGCAGCCCACATGGCGCAGGGCGAACAGTACGTCCGACTTGATGTTGCGGATGCGGGACGCACTGAGATCGCACTGCTCCGGATGCAGGCGCTTGAAGAAGGGGCGGTAGTAGCCGGGATCGGCGGGCAGATAGCGCAGGTTCTTACCGACCAGCCGCCCCAGGCCGCGCAGCGCCGAGCAGAGGTTGCGCCGGCGCTGTGGCGCCAGAGAGCTTTCCCCCTGAATGCGTTCCAGCACGTCGGCCAGGGACATCTGGTTGCTGCCGGTGAAGGGGTTGCGGTCCTCAGTCATGATCGATCTCCATAATGAGCATTATACACGGACACAATTGGACTAATGAAGACATAATCATAAACAAACACTAAATAATGAAAATAACACCATATAAAATTACGCCTTTTACACGACTATATTTTAATTATTACATCAAAAACCAAAGTAAAAACCAAACAACAGTGGACACAGATGCCCAATCTCACCCTTGCCGATGCAGGCGGATGAAGGCCGAGAGGTCGGCTTCCGAGATGCGCAGCTGCCTGCCGAAGCGGTGCGCGACGATGTCGCCGGCGGCGATCCAGCGCCGCAGGGTCTTGGTCGAGACCTGCAGGCGTTCGGCGACTTGGTCGAGGGTATGCAGCGGCGTGGGATCAACGTTCATTGGGGTCTCCTGCATCGATCGGGGTGTTGCTGATCGAGGCTTCGGCGGTCTCTTGTCCAGACAGGGTCTGCAGGTGCTCGCGCGCCGCCTGGTGGGCGAGAAGGCGGACCAGCCGGATCAGGGGCTGGTCACCTGCTGCAAGCTCTGGGTGGATATCGCCGTTCCTGACCATGTCCGGAGCATGATCCAGGCTTGAGTGTTGCGCACAGGGTTATGTTGCAACACCTAGCTCGTCAGAGTTTACCGGCGGTCTTCCAGCGGCTGACGGTGCTCGGCGATACGCCGACAGCAGCGGCGATCTGCCGAACACCGGCATCGGGATGCTGTCGAACGTACTGGATCGCTTCCAGCCGTTGAATATAGCGGCGATCGGATTTAGCGGGCGGTCTATCCTGGCCGAGGACAAGTTGCAGGAGTTCGACCAGTTCCTCCGGAGGGGCCTGGCTCTCGCGGTGGCAGGCCTGCACCATCCGGTAGGCGAAGTTGGAGATCAGGCTATCCGGTAAATGCTCGCCCCGTTCGACGAGTTGCGTATCACCGCGTTCGGATTTAAGTCTGCGATACCGGAGGTCGGCCGACAATATGCCGGACAGTTCGACAATCGCATCGATCTCACCGTTCCGGCAGGCGGCGGTGATCAGATCAAGCGCAAGTACCGGTTCATCTGCCATCACCCATATGTATACCGGCTGACACCGGGTTCGCCAATCGAGCCGGATGACCGGTCTTTAGGCGTAAGCGGAACCTGTGAGGTCTGGGAATTAATGGCGGCTGATGACCCAAGGCGGCTATTCGGTTCCCTGCGCTGGTGTGTCCGCTTACGGATCAGTTACCCGACATTCGACGTTTCAAGCCCCCCCCTCCTGGAACGTGCCAGAAACGGTCATTCAACTGATCTTCATCAAGGACAACAAGCAAGTACTAGGTATCGTGGTAGTCTGTCAAACGAGTAGATCGTGTGTGAAATGAGGAAACTGGCACTTATTGAAAGCCTCCAAGTTGGCCATGCGCAGATCGATTTAGAGCACGAAGAATTGATTGATCGAGCGAATGCTCTGATTGATGCCGTGGCTGCGGATGACCTAGACGGTTTTCTCAAACTGATTCCGATGTTTTTTGATAAAGTGTCAGAACATTTCATCAATGAAATCCAGATACTGCGTGAATTGGGATTTCCGAATGTGGTTAAACATGCCGATTTCCATCGGGAAGCTCTGAATGAATTGGCAGATTTGCGACGTCAATTTGAAGCTGGTGGGCCATTGCTTTCCGCCGAAATGATCCACCGAAAAACGACGGACTTGCTAGTTCACGACATCGTTCGCGAGGACCTTGAGTTCAAATCGTTTATGCAAGGTCTCAGGAGCCAGGGGAAACTGCTTTGAGAAATTCCGCGCAGTTCATCAGCTCGCCTCGTCGACTGTCGGCACGTCGATCCGGATTGGCAATCCGTTAATAATCTGAATGAAGGCCAATGCATTCCCGATCCGACGAATTTGTCCTATTTCCATGGAATGAGAATCTCGAAACGGGAATTGAGATTGTCGACACGCAGCACAAAAAGATCGTCGAAATAATCAATCGCCTTGCTGAATCCCTCGTCGAGGCAAGTGAAGACAAGATCGAGGAAATTTTCAACGAACTGGGGAATTATGCCTCCTATCATTTTGAAACCGAGGAGGCCCTGTGGAACGAGTATCTGTCACAGGATGCAGAATTCCTAGCTCACCAGAAAACCCATGCGGCCTTCATGCCCGAGGTTCTCGAAATTCAGAATGAGCGGAGCAATCAGCCACTTTCCGAGGTTCTGGAACACATCGTCAAATTCCTCGTTCGATGGTTGGTGCTCCATATCATTCATGACGACAAGCGATTGGCCTTGGTCATCGGAAATATGAAACAAGGCTCTGCACTTGAAGATGCGAAAGCCGCCGCCGACAAAGAAATTGTCGAATCCATCAATGAATTGGCTGGGGTCGTATTGTCGATGTACGATTCGCTTTCGTCCCGGACGCTTGATCTCTTGCGCGAGCGAGCCGAACGTGAGCGGGCCGAGGAAAGGCTGAAATCGGCGAACCGTCGCCTTGAGGAATTGGCTGTTACCGATCAACTCACGCGGCTATGGAACAGGCGTCATTTCGACAATGTGTTCGGTCGTGAACTAAAGCGTGCAAAACGTAACAAGAGCATGTTGACGTTCATCATGTTCGACATAGACCATTTCAAGAATCTAAACGACTGTTACGGGCACGCTCAAGGCGATGTTGCGCTGCAAGCGGTCGGGAAGACGTTGATGGAGATTTGCCGACGTCCAGGCGACATGCCCTTCCGCATTGGTGGCGAGGAATTCGGCGTGCTGGTTTTAGATCATTCCGACCATATGGGTGCGAGGTTTGGTGAGATCATTCGATCAGCATTGGAAAATCTCAAAATCGAGAATATCGGTTCATCTGTGGGAGATCATTTGACGGTTTCCGTTGGCGTCGTCACATGCGTTCCAGAACATAACGATACGGTGGAAGCGCTGATAAAAATAGCCGACCAACGTCTATATCGGGCGAAAAGCCAAGGCCGAAACAGGATCGTTTCAGCAGATTAGTTTTTGAGCGAAACGAAGCCTGCAACGGGTCAAATCCAGGCTGACTCAAGTGTAGCGCTCAAACGTCCAGGTCAGCCGGGCAATTTTTCCTTCGATCAGCCATGGCACGACCAGCCTTTCGTGAGAACCGCGCCATTTTTCGGTTTCGTATTTCCCGCCTATCAGGATCGGCTTGATCGTTCTCATGCATGCAGAATAGGCGTCCAGCAACTGCCGCACGTCATATTCGCGTTCGCCTTCTTCAAACAGCTTGCCGGTAAGATCGGCGTCAGCACGCGGCCGCCGATACTCGACAATTTTCGTGCCCATAAACCTATATCGCAGTTTGCCCGGATTCATCGACGGGTCGACGTCGACCACCACCATTGAAGAGGCAATCCGGTAAAGGTCCATGAACTCGAATTGGCACCAATCGGGAGCAACAGAGTCTCCCTTCTTGGAGTTCCAATAGTCGAGCAGAATTTTAGCGGCCGTCCCATGAATCCAATCGGATTCTCTTGTCGTCGAGCCGTAGGGCGACATTTCATTGAACGTATAAAGGAGCGATGTTTTATCGGACATGGAGGCCGTGAAAGTTTAGATCAGTTCAACAATCGCCAATCATATCACAAGCCGAAGCGAATGAGACAACACGTCGGGTCATCAGCTCGCATTTCGAGGCGGTGTGAAACACCTCCTTAGGTGAGGGCCGAGCAGTCATAGAGTTCGGAAAATCCGACTTGCGCTGAAATTGGGTCCGCTTAACCTTCAGGACCGGACGGAAATTTCCGAGGTCGATTTGGACCGGGTGTCGCTACAAGCGGGCCTAGGCGGGAACGCCATATGCCGCCGAGAACTTGCTAACCTCAATCCTCCATTGCGGCTAATCGACGCAAAATCTCCGCTTCGTATCCAAGGGCAAATTTTGCAATCGTCGTATCAACATAGTTGATATGAGTGATCCACCAATTGCGAAGGAAGCTCCTGAGGCTCAATAGGGCCTCGGGGTCGTCACTGCCTTCCCATTCTCGGGCGAGTTTCCGGACATACTTCTCAAGCCCAGCATGGCGCCGCATGTGTCGTTCGAGTTGTGGGTACCTACAGCATTCCATGATCGCTTCCTCGCGACGGAAATGGTAGCTGGTATATTCGATCATCTGCTCGACGACTCGTGCCATTTCATCGTGGTCGATTTCCGGGTGCGACATCTTGTTTGTGAGGGCAAAAATGGTTTGGTGATCCCTGTCGATGGCATCCACTCCAACCCTCAAGTCCTCTGTCCAGATCAGCACGCCCTGGTTCGAGGAAAGTGGTATTTCCAGCCAAAACGAACTTCCGTTTCCTTCAACGCTTTCGAACCCAATCCGCCCGCCCAAACGCTCGGCAAGTGATTTGGAAACCGATAACCCGATGCCAAGGCCATCTGCCGAGTGCATGGCATTTTCCACGTTTCGAACGAACGGGGAGAAAATCCGAATTGCGACTTCTTCTGAAATACCTATCCCCGTGTCCGATACGACAACCTTCATGAATTGATCGGGGGTGATCTCGTTCGAGATTTCCACCCGCCCGCCAGCGTGATTGTATTTGATGGCATTGGAGATGAAGTTGATGAGAATTTGCCGAAATCTCTGCTTGTCGCTCCATACCGTTTCGGATTGCCATGACGCTTGATCGATAGCGATGGAAATTTCGCGATCTTTCGCAAACAATTCCAGGTATCGAAGCGTGTCGAGGACTTCATCGGTGGGATCGAATAGCTCTGGTTCGATCACGATGTGGTCTGCTTCGATCTCCGACAGGTCGAGGATTTCGTTGACGAGTTTGAGAAGGTGATTGCCGCCGGAAACCATGCTTGACAGATACTCTCTCTGCTTGTCCGACAAACTGCCTTCCGGATCCATTTCTAGCATCTGACCGTAGCCAATCACCGCATTCAATGGCGTGCGGAGTTCATGGCTCATTGCCGCCAGAAAATCCGATTTTGTTTCATTGGCGCTCGTCGCTTCGCGCAAAGCGTCTGACAATTGTTTCTGCGTACCCACCAGGGATTCACGTTCGGCCCTTAGGTCATTGACCAACGAGAAAATCAATCGATATGAAAAAAACGTCGCCAGCGCTGAAAAGATCGTCAAAAAGGCGAGGCCAACAATCGGAAGTGGATGCGTCTTTAGCGGGTTTTCAATCGCCACGCTGGAGAAAACGATAAACCCGTCAGGTCCCGCGCGTTTTGAACAGTTCCAGCCCTCTCCAACACGAACCATCACCGGCAAGGCTTGCCACACCTCACCCGAGGTGCCGAGCCTCGGGTCACCTAACAGGTTCGTCCGAACGTCGGCGGGAAATTCATAATCCCTCGGATAGGCCGCAATCCTTTTTTCGCCGTAATAGACGGCGACAATCCCGCTTTCGGCTGGCAGCGCGGAGTCAATCAACTGATCCAGTCTTTTTGCGGAGAAGGCTGTCGAAACAACGATTTCTTCTTCGTTGAATATGATCTTTCGGAATATGGCGACGGTTTCTTGTTTCGTGTTAACGTTGGCGACCCTCGGGCCGTATCGGACGCTGTTAACTGGCATCTTTTTGACGATGCCAAAATATGGTCGAGCAGATATGTTGAAGATCTTTCCCATGAAACTCTTATCAAGCAAATAAGCATCCCCATTCATGCGAATGATGGCGATGGCGAAACTCTCCATCGGATCGACGTTCAATGCGGTCGATAAGGCATAAAGGTTCACATCCGACTTGAAATCGGTATCCGGGTTGATTTCCAGCCACGCCCCGATGCTTGTCACCACGTTTTTGACTTGCTCCGTTGTGCGCTTGACGTTCTCTGAGACGGATTCAACGGCGATTGAGCAACTGTATCGAGCCGTTTCCGAAGTATCGTTGTAAAGCTGAATGATAAACGCAGAGAGGAGAACGAAAGACGCAATCGTGGAGCCGAGTGCAAGCAGCGGAATCCGACGCCCCATTGTCGTGGCCATGGTCAACCGAGAGATCGACATCAAATCAGCCTCCCCCCTACTGACTGGACTGGCTGTTACCTTCTGTCGCCGTAGGCGCTCAAACATCGAGCGTTCGAAGAAATGTTACAGAGAAGCATGATACCCCAATTTTTCCTGCCAGACAGTTTGTTTCGGTTATTTCCTTGGTAAGGGGCAATGAAAAGACCGCATCGGGTCTTGGCCGTGTGAAAACGAAAATCTGGCGATTTTTTTGAAAGATTGATTCGCGCCGCGCACTCAACGAGCAAGCTTGGTTCGCTGTCGGGCCTTCCCCGATTCAATTGTTTCAAGCTCAACCGCAAGCTGAACGTTTTTACACAGCCAGGGTCATCTCCGGTCTATCGGGTGTTGAACCACCAAGGTCTGCTTTGCGATCAGTAAGCTGCCATTCGCCGAGACCACGGCGTTGGACGGCTATTGGCTAGGGGCTGAAGAAATCAGAGCGAGCGATTTCCGTCCGGTCCCGAGGGGCGAGCGGACCGAGCTTCGAGGCCGATCGAATTTCCCGAACTCAATGACTGCTTAGCCCTCGGTAGCGGACGTCGTTGGCGGGGCCCAAGAATGCGTGCTGATGACCCGTTGCGGCTATTCGGTTCCCTGCGCTGGTGTGTCCGCTTGCGGATCAGTTTCCCGACATTCGACGTTTCAAGCGCTCACTGCTGGAACGTGCCAGGGGCCGATATTTACAGGTCGCATCATCTTATGACCGGGTCGGGCCACGTATGGCAGCCGCCAATTTCATTCAATATCATTGGAATAGCTTTCCAACCCCGACATCGTCGTCTTGCAGGCTTCGTAGAGCCGCAGAACGTGCTCGTTCTTTTCCAGAAACACCGTATGTCCGAAATAAATTTTTACCGACTTGATGTCATTAAGAACAATCTTGGCAACCCGGGGATTGTCGGTACTGACACACCATTCCGGCACGATCGCATAACCGAGACCGGAATCGACTAGGCGGGAAATGCCGGTGCTGCCTGATGTGGAAGTGATGGTGCGCGGGTTCTCCTGAAACTTCATGGTCAGATAGTCGTCGGCCCGGCTGCGGATGGTCTGCCCTGCCTCGTAGGTGATGAAGGGCCTTTCGGTGAAAAAATCGATGTCCTCCTCGCTTAGGCCGGTGTCGGTCCATTCCCGGGGATAGATCAAGCTCAGCCTGTATTCGTTGATGAGATGCTGAGAGATCGCGGACTTGCCGAAATGGCGCTCGTTGATGCAAACATCGAGGGAACCATCCAACATCATCTCCTCGAGAACGGTGTCGCGCTCGAAAAAGGCCAGTTCGGTGTCTTCCGCATGCTGGCGAAACAGCGAGATGATGCGCGGAAAGAAATGATGGAAAAGCGCCTGCGGAACACCAATGCGAAACACCGTCCTGACATCGTGCATCAGCACGGAAATGCGTGACAGGATGGTCTCCAGTTCCTGCCCGAGGGATGCGTGCAAGGCCTTGCCTTGTGGCGTCAAGGTAACTTGCCGCGATCCTTTCTCCGCCTCGACGAGTTTCGAACCGTATATTTGCTCAAGCCGGCGAACGTGATTTGCCGCCGATTGGTAGGAAATACTGAGCTTGCGCGAAGCGGAAGAGAACGACCCGGTCTGCGCGACATGATGGAACGTCTGCAGAAGGGAAATATCAATCTTTTTCCCTCTGCCCCCGTTCGCATCGGTGCGCTTGGAACTCATTGATCCTGGAACGTCTCCTGTTGGGTCATCGGCGTCCAACTCGTTTCCAGAACTCGGAAAAACGGGCTTTCGGCCAAAGCCTCCAAACCGATCGTGTCAGGATGAAGCAATCCGGCAGGGCGGGCAACTCCGCCACAAAGAAAATCCACGACCGAGCAAGTATGCGCGGCCGTTGCGAGGGAGACCGCGCTTTCCACCGAGCCATCGCCCCGGCGCGCGGATCGAATAAACTGGAAATGCGATCGTTCGCGCCGCCGCCCGCCGCCCGCGTCCCCCTGGCCGGATTTCCAGATCACGCCTAGCACAATAATATCGTCTTCCACCGTCGGCAGGCCATTTCGAAGCAGGTTCTTCAAGGAATTCACCCGTTCGCCGAAGCCGAGATCGTCAATCAGGAATTTCATGTAGTCCAGATGTCCGGGGAATCGGAGGGTCTTGAAAACCAGGGATCCGACAGCCCCCTCCAGGCGCTCCATCAGCCTGTCGAGGCTGCCGGCCGTGGTGAAGGCTTCCATGGAGGTGCCGCCGATTGTTAGGCTTTCATATTCGGAAAGCGGCGGCAGCGTTGCTTGCGAACCGCCAACGATCGCCTGGCACGGGCTTGTGTATTCGGTAACCAGACCGTCGATGCTCCAGATATTGCCATACCCCAGTCGGTTGGTCCGATGGACGGGCAGAACACCGACGTAAACCTTCACGGCGCCCCGATGTCCGGCTTCGCGAATGGCCTCGTCGGCCATGGCGGCGACATAACCGGGCGCCAAGCCGCAACCGGGAACGAACGAGGACGCGGCGCTTTCGGCAACCGATTCGATCTGCGCATTCACAGAAGGGCTCTCGACGACATCGACATAGTGGCATTGGGCTTGGCGGGCGGTTTCCGCGACCGGAACGGCGACGAATTCCGGCGCCGCGACAACCACGGCCGTCGCGCCGGCGAGGGCACGCTCCATGAACGCCTTGTCCGTTCCGCTGCCTTCCAGAATATCGAAGCCCGCTGACAGGCATTGACGGGATGCGTCCTCGACCGGCTCGACGAAAACCGGCAGGTAGCGGCCGTCATCGCGCAGTTGGCGGCCGATAGAAAGACCGGTGCGGCCTGCACCGACGATGACGACGCGTGCTCTGTCCGAGGCCATGGGTCTCTCGTCAGCGGTGGAACCGCGAAAGGAAGGTCTTGAGCCGATCGGACTCGGGGGCATTGAGAACCTCGGACGGGGCGCCGCTCTCGGCGATGTGCCCACCGTCGAGGAAGATGACGCGGTTCGCCACGTCCGCTGCAAATGCCATCTCATGTGTTACCAGCGCCATGGTCATCCCATTGTCGACCAATCGCTCGATGACCTGCAGCACCTCGCCGACCAACTCGGGATCGAGCGCGCTGGTTACTTCGTCGAACAACATGACATCCGGCCGCATCGCCAAGGCGCGTGCAATGGCGACACGCTGTTTCTGGCCGCCGGACAAATGGTTGGGATAGGCGTCGCGTTTTTCCGCCAGACCGACCTGGGAAAGCAGTTCCATGGCATGTTCGGTGGCCTCATTCACCGGCTCCTTGAGCACAATCGTAGGGCCCATGGTGATGTTCTGCAGAACCGTGCGATGCGGATAGAGGTTGAAGTGCTGGAACACCATACCGACACGGCGGCGCAATTCGCCGATGCCGATCATCCCGCCTTTGCTCTTGAACCCCGTACCTACCTGCTTGCCCAGAACCGATATGGCCCCGGCGGTTGGCGCCTCCATCATATTGAGGCAGCGGATAAAGGTCGATTTTCCGGACCCCGACGGTCCGATGATGCCGAGTGCATCGCCTTTGTTGAGGTCCAGGTCGATACCCTTCAGAACCTTCAGGGATCCATAGTCCTTTTCCAGGCCGCGAACGGATACGATAGGGTCGGTGGCGGTGGACATGATAGATGACCTTTCAGGGCGCGCGCCCATTGTCTAAACCGGCGTCGGCTCGATTCAGTCGCTTCTTTGCATGCGGCGCTCGAAGCGGTCTGCAAAATGGGTCAAGGGGAACAGCATGGCGAAATACATCACCGCGGCGATGGTGTAGGACTCCATCGGACGGTAGGTCTCACCGTTCACCACGTAGGTCATGTAGGTCAGTTCGGCCACCGAAATGGCGTACAGAAGCGACGTATTTTTGACCTGAATAACAGACTGATTGATGAAGGCCGGCAACATTTTCTTGACCGCTTGGGGCAAGATCACGTAGCGCATGATCTGCGGCTGAGACATTCCGGTCGCGGCTGCGGCTTCAGACTGCCCGCGGTCCACGGCATTGATGCCGCCGCGAAAGATTTCAGCGTAGAAGGAGCCCACGTATAGGGACAAGGTCACGAGGCCCGCGACATAGTTGGGGATGGTGATACCGAGGATGAGCGGCAAGGCGTAATAGGCCCACATGATTTGGACCAAAAGCGGCGTGCAGCGGAATATTTCCTGATAGCTTCGCGCCGCGAAACGAAGAATGAAAAAATTCGAAAGGCGCGCAAAACACGCGATCAATCCGATAATGACGCCGAGTGCAATCGAGCCGGCCGTATAGAGGAACGTGTTCAGCAGACCGTTCAGAAACAGGTCCAACGACTGAGAGACAGTAAAGAAATCCCACTTATACATCTTGATTCTCCCTCAATCGTCGATGCCAGGTTTGCTTGGCCGGGTTGCTTGAAATTCCCCGGTCGCCTTGCGGCGCGCTTTTCGCTGATGCCGCAAGACTTCCGGGAGGCAGTATTATCCGCCGATGTCGAAACCCTCGGGCAGATCTTCGAGAGAAATGCCGAAGGGAGCCAGACCATTGACGATCCAGGTCTGGTTGTTTCCGACACGCCGGTTGTAATCGGCCCAGGCGGAAACGAACTTCTTCCAGGTCGCGTCCGTGTTGTAGTTGAGACCGATCACGGACGGCGACGACAAGATCGGCTGCGGCACATGGACCTTGCCGAGCGCAGCATTCTTCTTGGTCATCACCATGCCGTTCAACACGGTGTTGACGAGCGCGTCCGCCTTGCCTGTCGCAACAGCGATAATCGCTTCATCGCGCGACTTGAACCGCAGGATTTTGGCGTTCGGAAGATACTGCTTGGTGATGTTGTCCTGCGCCGAACCGAGATCGACCGCGAAGGTGTTCCCCGCGTCATTCAGTTCAGCCCATGATTTGCCGGCCAGCTTGTCTTTGGGCGAGATGATGACAAAGCTGTTGTAGTAGGTCGGCGAGGAGAAATGAATTGACATGGCGCGCTTCGGTAGTGCGGTCAGCGCCAAGGCCAGATCGACCTTACCAGACTGTACGTCGAGGATGGAATTGCCCCAGCTCGACTCCACCACTTCGAGCTCGACACCGATGGTCTTGGCGATGTCACGAGCCATTTCAACGGCGAAACCGCGCCACTCGCCGGAGCGGGGGTCTTTCGAAAAATACGGATCCTCGTTCAGGATGCCGGCCATCTTGAGCGTTCCGCGCTTGCGGATCTCGTCAAGCTTGCTGTCGGCGGCCGTGGCGGAAAACGCTGTGCCCATTACGATAGCCGCGGCTATCAATGCGTTAGTCAGTTTAGTCGCGAACTTCATGGCTCTTTTCCTCCGAATGTCTAAAGCCTCAAACCCGTCCGATTGCGCGAGCGTGGCCTGTCGTCGTCGGCTCGGCAATTACAGGCTGCGTTATTCAGCCGCTACCCCCGATAAATTGACAATCCAAGATAGAGAGATGTTTATACAAAAAATTTTGTAATTGTTATTGTTGCGCAAGAATTTTCCAGCTTATACAGCCTAAACTTACAATATTTATTGTAATGATGTCCGCATACTTTACATCGCGGCGACGTTTGGTCGCCGATAGATTTCCAGCGAAGTCACATATCGCTTGGTGGAAATCGTTTCTTCATGCGCACTCAGTTCGATGCAATCGTTGCCGGCGCCGGCATCATCGGGGCTTCCATTGCCTACCATCTGGCGTCATCGGGCTTGCGTGTCGCGGTCATGGACGCGAGTGGTCCCGCGGCGGCAGCATCGGGCGCGTCTGACGGCGCGGTATCGCTGTGCAGCAAGCAACCGGGCGCCCTAAGCCGCCTGGCCGCCGAGGCGATCGAATACTGCGGAGAATTGGCGCTGGAGAATCAGCCCTTGTTCCGGGTTTTTCAGCGGCGCCCTTCCTATTACTTCAGCACCTCCGGCGTCGAAGACGACGCCCTGGACGATCTTGCACGGCGGCTTAAGAAAATGAACGGGCCGGTCCGGGTGAAATCCGATGTTCAGGGCGGCAAGGCACCGTTCGAGACCGGCTCCGACGTGCACCGCATCGTCGAGATCGATGGTGAGGGACATATGCTCGGGTTCGCCGCCACCGATGCCTTTCTTACAGCGGCGCCGATTGAACGGCTATGGCCTTGCCGGCTGATGGAATTCAACGCAACAGATACCAAAGTCGATGTGATCACCGACCAAGGCCTTTTCGAGGCGACCTATTTGGTTCTGGCAACCGGTGTTTCCACCAACGCCTATCTGCCGGACCTACCTTTGCGGCGGCGCTCGGGCCAGCTCATCATTACCGAACGGCGGAAAGGCGGCGCTGGACTGCCGGGAGCCATGACCTCGGCGTCCTACCTGCTCAAGAAGGGCGGCATCAATGATAACCTGATGAGCCCGCCGGTGGTCGTGGACCCGTTGGAAACCGGGCAGTTGTTGATTGGCAGCACCCGCGAGGACGGCGGCAGCGCCCGTCAAACGGATTTTCTTCGCGTCAAACGCATCCTCACTTACGCATGCCGGTACTATCCACCGCTGGCACTGTATCGGATTATCCGGGTCTTCGCTGGCGTGCGGGCAGCCGTTTCCGACGGGCTGCCGATCGTCGGCCCGGTCAGCGGCCACAGGAACGTCCTGGCCGCCACCGGTTTCGAAGGCGACGGCATCTGTCTGGCTCCGTTGATCGGCCGCGAGGTTTCGGCATTGATCCGCGGCGGGACGGTTTCCAACGACGTGCGATCGTTGTCCCCGCAGCGGTTCGGCGCATCGGAAGCCGCATCGTGAGTGGGGTGATTCATTGGCACGGAAAGGCGTTGCCTTTCCGGAAAGGCGAAACGGTCGCCACCGTTCTTCTGCGCGCCGGGGTTGTCGATTTCGGCGCATCGGCAACCGGGCAGCGGTGCTCAATATTCTGCGGCATCGGGCAATGTCAGTCCTGCCTGGTCGAGGTGAAATCACGCGGTGTCGCCGAAGCCTGCTTGCTGATTTGCGAGGAAGGCATGCACCTCAGCAGTGTTGGTGAGTATCCGCTGGCGGAGTCTGGAACTCATGGCTCGTAACGTGGTTCTCGTCGTAGGCGCCGGAATCGCGGGAATTTCCGCGGCGAACGTCCTCGCCGATGCCGGCCAAGAGGTTCTCCTCGTCGATCAAGCACCGCAAGCCGGCGGCAATTTTTATCGTCAGTCATTTCCGGAGGCGCGAGAATTGCCCCGTCCTCGCCGGGTGCGTGAGCGGTGGCAAGGCGCGATGGCGCGCCTCCAGGCGCACGGGGACAAGATCTCGTTGCGGTGCTCAGTCAGATTTGCGGGCGTCGACCACACGGGTGTTGCCTGTCTTTCAGATCTCAAAGGAAACAACGACCACCTACTGCGACCGGCGGCGGTGATCGTCGCCACCGGCGCCACCGAATGCGTTCGTCCGCGCCCCGGCGGCACAACGCCGGGCGTGATGACGGTGGGCGCGCTACAAACCCTTTTAAAATCCAGTGGTGAATCGCCGAACGGCCCGATCGTCCTGGCGGGGACCGGGCCGCTTTTGATGGCGGTCGGTGCGCAGTTGGCAAAGGCCGGAAACCCGCCGCTATGCATTCTCGATACAGCGCGGCCTTATCGCCGCGCGCTCAGCGGTCTGCGCCTGCCGGCCAGCTATCTTCTGGAGGCCGTGGACTATCTCGGCACCCTGGTCCGCGCCGGCGTCCCTATCTACTGGGGGGCGGAGGTCGCCGGGATTGCCCCCGGAGACCGGCATCATCGCCTGAAAATTTCGATCCAGACGCGAGGCGGAAAACGACGCCAAATCGGTGCGGACTATCTGGGCCTGCATGATGGCCTCAAACCCAACGACTACGGCGTCACCACAGAACCTGAATTGAAAGTTTGGCGTACCGGTGACTGCCGCGAGGTGCTTGGTGCCCGGGCGGCGGCGCTGGACGGTGAGCGAATCGGCAGCCAGGTCGCAGATTATCTTGGCGGCGGCAAATTTTCGGATCGATGGGCTCCGGATATTGCGCGGCACCGCCAAGCGCAAGCGGTTCTCCACCTGCTTTACCCGGATATGCGGCCGTTCGATATCGCGGGCGCCGACAAGACAACCGTACTTTGCCGTTGCGAAAACAGAACAGTCGAAGACCTGCGCGCGCTCGGCCAAACCACGGCCAAGCAGGCTCGCCTGCTTGGCCGGTTCGCCATGGGCCCCTGCCAGGGACGTTTCTGTGGCGAAACCCTGGCAGCCAGCCTGACCGCCAATCCGGACGATGGCCGATCGGCCGTTGCATCGCCAGTGCTCAGCTCGCGCTGGCCAATCGCCCCCATCCGGGTCCAGGGCATCGTCGATGCCGAATTGCCGGACCCATCATCAGCCAACGAGTAAGGGTCCACGACCATGATACCGCAATCCAAAATCATCGATTCCCAAGAACCCGGCTCGAAGATCGATGTCATCGATCCTTTCGACGGCTCCAGAATTTCGACCATTGCCGAAGCCGGCCCCCGGAAAGTCAACGAAGCGGTAAACCGCGCCCGGCGCGCCGCCCTTGAGTTTCGGAACTCGACGCCGTTCGAGCGACGGAGCTTGCTGAACCGCATTGCCGCGCTGATCGAACGCGATCAAGAGGTCCTGGCGGCAACCGTCTGTGCCGAGGTCGGGAAAACCATCAACGAGGCGCGGCGGGAAATAGCGCGTGCGCAGAACACCCTGCGCCTGTCCGCTGATGCCGCGTGTTTTCTCGATGGGGAGGTGCTGCACTGCGGCATCGTCGAAGGCGGCGCCGACCGCCAAGCCGTCGTCACCTATGCGCCGACAGGCGTGGTCGCGGCGATCACGCCCTTCAACTATCCCGTCAACCTGCTGTGCCACAAACTTGGCCCTGCCCTGGGGGCGGGAAATGCGGTCTTGGTCAAACCTTCCCCGAAGGCACCGTTGGCGGCGGAATATGTCGTTAATCTCTGCCGCGAGGCCGGCGCACCGGCGGGCCTTGTCGAAGTCGTCCATGGTGGGGCCGACACGGCGGTTGCGCTCGCGCAGGCGGAAATCGACCTGCTGAGTTTTACCGGCGGCCCCGGTGCCGGTCTTGCCTTGAAGCGGGCAAGCGGCCTAGTTCGGTGTTTGATGGAATTGGGCGGCAATGATCCGTTGTTTGTCTTGCCGGATGCCGACATCACCGCGGCAGCGGCGACCGCCGTCGCGCATCGCTTCGAAATCGCCGGTCAAAGCTGCGCTGCGGTGAAGAAGCTCTATCTGCATGAAGACATCAAATCGGAATTCCTGGACTGCCTGGTCGATAGGGTCGATGGCATCAAGGCCGGCGATCCGAAAGATCCGGAATCGCACATGGGGCCGGTCATCGACGCCGCCGCTGCCGACGAGATCGAGTCCCGCTTGCAAGACGCGACTAAACGCGGTGGACGGATCGTCCGTGGCGGGACCCGGGATGGAAACCTCGTGGCGCCGACGGTTTTGGACAACGTCGATGCCGAAGCGCACCTGCTGAAAACCGAAACCTTCGGACCGATCCTGGCAATTCGTGAATTCTCTTCGACGGCATCCGCAATCGATGAGGTGAATCGCAGCGGGTTCGGCTTGCAAGCGGGCGTTTTTTCGAACGACCACGCCGAGATCAAGAGATTCGCGCGCGGCTTGCAGGTTGGCGGTGTGATGATCAATGAGGGACCGGATTTTCGCGCCGAACACGTGCCTTTCGGCGGTGTCAAGAAATCCGGGCTGGGACGCGAGGGCGTTCGCATCGCCATGCGGGAGATGAGCGAAACAAAAGTCGTGATCGACTGATTTGAAAGATTGAGGGCTCGACGATGAAACATGACAACAGACTGGATGGCATTTTCACGGCCATGGTGACTCCCTTCACCGAATCTGGCGAAATCGATTGGCCGACGTTCGACCGGTTGATCGACCGTCAGTTGGAGGCCGGTATAGCCGGTCTTGTCCCTGTCGGAACGACGGGCGAGGCCGCCACCCTCTCAAGCGATGAGGCCCTGGCGGTGATTGAACGCACCGTCCTGCGGGTCGCGGGCCGCGCCTACGTTCTTGCGGGCACTGGCTCGAACGCGACGGCCAAGACGATCGAAGCCACAAGGCGGGCCACCGACGTCGGGGTCGACGGCGTGTTACTGGTCACGCCCTACTACAACAAGCCGTCGCAACAAGGCTTGATTAGGCATTTCGAGGCGGTAGCCGAATGCACGGACGCCGACGTCATGCTTTACAGCGTTCCGGGCCGTGCCGGCATCGCAATCGAGGTGGAAACGGCCGGCGCTCTTTCTCGTGCCAAAACCAATATCGTCGCCATCAAGGAGGCAGGCGGAGATGCGGCTCGGGTGACGGAACTCAAGCACGCCTGCGGCGATGGCTTCCAAGTCCATTGCGGTGACGACGGATTGGCATTGCCGTTTTTCGCGCTCGGCGCATGCGGTTTGACCAGCGTCCTTTCGAATTACGATCCGGAAATCTGCGTTGCCCTTTACAGGGCCTGGTCGGACGGAGATACGGAACGTGCCATGCACCTGCATGACGTGATGGCGCCCTTGGCCGATGCGATGTTCATCGAATGCAGTCCATCGGCGGTGAAATGCGCCATGGCCGCGGCCGGCCTGATGCATGAGCACGTCCGCTTGCCTCTTGTCGGCCTGCTGGCCGAATCGCGAGATGCATTGGCAGATCGAACCATGGCCGCCCGGACTGCGCGATCCGAACTTTTGGCAGCATCCCCCTCATGATGGGTTGATGGGCAACATGATAACGATATTTTTGCAATTCCTGCCGAGAGCAGCTTTCCGACCTGCCTCCGGCTGTTCTTCGTCCGGATTGGGTCTTGGCCGTGTAAAAACGTTTTGACCGGGCCGGTCTGATGGCGACCGGAAGGACGATTGTGGATTTCGGCGGTGGTTTTGTGACTTCGGCCTGAGGACGGCCCATTTTTTGTCTATGGGGGGTCTGGGAGGCGGATTTTGGCTTCCGGCGACCGGCGGTAGGCCTGTCAGGCCCGCATGGCTTGTATCAGCGGCCCCGGTCCCAGGATATTCATGACCCGCGTGAGGTTGTAGGCGAGGACGCTCAAGGCCGTCTCCGTTTTCACGTTTTTCAACCGCTTCATCAGGAAGTGGGTGGCGCCCATGCGGGCCTTGATGGTGCCGAAGGGATGCTCGACGGTTTTCCGGCAGGAAACTCGCCTGGCTCCGATCCACGCCCTCGACAAAACGCTTCATCCCAAACCTCGCTAAACCCAAGTGCGAGATTCTAACATAGCCGCGTTTTTACACATGGCGTAACTCGGGGATTGGGAACAGCCAGATCGAACGACGGCGCAGCTCTCCGTAATCTAGCGATGACCGGCATGAACCGGTCTGGATGCAACGAAAGATCAGGAGAGCAGCTATGGAACAATATGTTGGATTGGATGTATCGCTCAAGGAGACCTCGATTTGCGTGGTCGATGGCAGCGGCGGGGTGCTTTGTGAAGGCACGGTGATCTCTGAGCCGGCGGCGATTGCCGGCTTCGTTCAAAGCAAGGCGCCGAAAGCGAAGCGCATCGGCCTCGAGACGGGGCCGACGACGACTTGGCTCTGGCATGAGCTCCGGGCGCTCGGCCTGCCGGTAGTTTGCATCGACGCCCGCCACGCCAAGGCGGCGCTATCCATGCAGATCAACAAGAGCGACCGCAATGACGCCGTCGGTCTGGCTCGGATCATGCAGACCGGATGGTATAAGCAGGTCCGGGTCAAGAGCGTGGCGTGCCACGAGATTCGGGCGATACTGAACAGCCGGGCCCAATTGGTGAAGATCAAGGGCGATATCGATAACCAGATTCGTGGTTTGCTGAAGAACCTTGGTCTCGTCATCGGCAAGGTGAAGGGGAGCGCCTTCGCGCGTCGGGTCGAAGAGTTGTTGGGCCAGCATGGCCGCCTGTACGACGCCGTATGCCCGCTTCTGGAGGTTCGCGAAAAAGTCGGGCGAGAGATTGCGGCACTGGATCGCCAAGTTTTGCACCTGGCCCGAAATGAAGAGCGTTGCAGACGCTCCATGACGGTGCCGGGCATCGGGCTGATCACCGCTTTGGCCTTCCTCACCGCGATCGACGACGAGAACCGCTTCCCGCGTTCGAGGAGTGTCGGGGCCTACATCGGTTTAACCCCACGGCGTTATGCATCGGGCGAGGTCGATTGGACGGGGCGAATATCGAAATGCGGCGACCGCATGCTCAGAACCTACCTGTTCGAGGCCGCCGGCGTACTGCTGACCCGGGTTGCGAAATGGAGCAAGCTGAAAGCCTGGGGACACAGGCTGTGGAAACGCATCGGCTTCAAGAAGGCGAAAATCGCCGTCGCCCGTAAACTCGCCGTCATCTTGCATCGCATGTGGCGTGACGGCACAGACTTCCAATACTCAGCAAAGGACGCGGCTGCGTAGAAAACGTATTCTCCAAGAATTCCGCAACCGCGGAAACGGTGTCCCTGTCGGGACGGTGGCGTCGGCGAGATCGTCCCTGGCTTTGCGAAGCTTCATCGAGGCTAGCGCGATTTACACATTGATCCGCCAACGCCCTCCAACGCCATTATGCAGAGGGCGAGCCCCTACTGCGGAGAGAACAGTGAACCCGACAGGAACAATCCGGAGAGCTTGACTTCAATCCCCGAGTTAGAGAACAGTCAGGGTCACCTCCGGTCTTTCGTCTGCCGAAATCTTGATGTCCGGTTTCTGGTCAGTTTGCTGACATTTGCAGTGAGCACAGTGAATGACGCCTTATGGCTAGGGGCGGTCCTTCTCAGCGTCGTCTAATTTTGACCGGTCCTGATGGCGAAGCGGTAGTGTTTTTGTCTGCCGTCGAAACCTCGCGATCCGACGACCGCTCAAACCTCAACACCGGACCTAATGATTTACCGGCTGGAATGCGTGCTTTTGACCCAAAAGAGACGTGTGTGGTCAATGTAAACCGTCTTGGCTAAGCTCTGACGCAAAAGATGAAATGAGGTTGTCAAAGTATGTCTCGCTGTTTGGTTTTCGTTGTGTTTCTCGTGATCAACCTGAGTTTTTTTCCGCCTCCAGCGCAGGCAGAACAGAAAGCTATCGAATTTGCCATTGGGAATGGGTATTCGCCGTTTATCGATGAGGTACTGCCTCAAGGTGGCGTGTTTCGGGAGATTGTTGAAACCGCTGTAAGCCGAGTTGGGGCCGTCTCGATAACGAGGGTAGTCCCGTGGGCAAGGGCCAAAAAACTAGCAAGAGCGGGGCGGGTGCATGCGACGTACTCGTGGGGCTGGAGCGAGGAACATCAACTGATGTTTCTACTTGGGAAACCCCTAGCCTGTCTGGAGCAAAGGCTATTTGCAAAGAATGCAACGCTTGCGGCTTCTCCCAAGCTTTCAAATGACGACTATGCGAAAGTCACCGGGAAGGTCTGTTTTCCGCAGGACTGGACTCTAGCGCCCACTCTGGCGAGAGCCGTCGAGGAAGGACGCCTTGTGCGTATGAATCCGCAAGGTATGAGCAATTGCTTTGATATGTTGCGCATTGGTCGAGTGGACTTCGTCCAAGCTGAGCCAATATCAGCATCTATACTCATGAATGATATGCGTCAAAACGACGTGAAATGGGGAGAACTCGCGAAGGATGCGATCGACTATGCGAAGGGCGAGCCACTTCAATCTTCACGGTCCCACATTCTATTTTCTCAAAATCGAAGTGATGGTCGGGAATGGAGCCTTCGTCTGAGCAAAGAGCTTCAAAAAATGGACGACGATGGCATCACCGAAAAGATTTGGATGAGGCATTTGGCTCATCATGGCTTGCCAAAAGAATTAATGCCTGCTTGTCGTGAGGGGCAATGATCGCTGGGTCGTCAAAGGCTGACCATAGCGAATGGCAATGAAACCGTCAGTTTAGAAATAGACAGCAGACGCTCATAGACCTGCCGATCAATGGCAGAAAGTGACCCGAAGCCGTCTTCAGCCGGCACCCGTGCGGCATTTTTGGTTGACACAAGTTATATTACTTTGGTCTAATAATATTAAGTGTCTGAAATCCCCTCTAGCCACCTGCTATTTTCTTCGTGCGCGGAAATGGCAGATTTCAGCACGTGGCGGATGCAATCGTGAATCAATACTCACCTGCAGCTCCCGATTTTTCAGCCCGCGAGCGAGCGTTGGTCAACGAAACTCTGCGATTCGTCGCCTCTCGGGCGTGGCGGGTTACCGATACCGATTTCTTTTATGATTTGGTGAGGTATTTGGGAGAGAATCTGGGCGTTACCTATGCGTTCTGCGATACGATAAATCCCACGGATAACACGATAGTTGAAACCCTGGCGCTATATGCTCACGGCGAGATAACCGGGAATATCAGCTACAGCCTAAAAGATACGCCTTGCGAGAATGTTATTGGTCGCTCCGTCTGTTGTTACACCGACAAAGTGCAGCAACTCTTCCCCCAGGACCATTTACTTGTTGAGATGGGGGCAGAAAGCTATGCCGGTACACCCCTGTGGGCAGCCGATGGTTCGCCGCTTGGGCTTGTCGCAGTAATTGATGACAAGCCTATTCAGCGGCCGGAACTGGTCACGACGATCTTGCAAATCGTGGCTGTCCGCGCGGGAGCCGTGCTTGAGAGAGCTCAGGTTCTCGAAAGATTGCAGGATAGCGAGCAAAGGTTCCGAGATTTTGCCGAAGTTTCTGCTGATTGGTTTTGGGAACAAGACGAGAATTTGCGCTTCACCTTCATCTCTGTGACGAACGCTGAAGTGTCAGGTTTGTTGCCTGAGGATCACTACGGGAAGACGCGGCGTGAAACCGGTCTAATTGGCGTGACAGAAGAGGACATGTTGTCGCACGAACGCCTGCTTGATGAGCGCAAGCCATTCGAGAACTTCAGGTTCCGTCGCATCAACGCCATGGGTGAAGTCACCCATATCAGTATCAGCGGCAAACCTATATTCGACACAGATGGAAAATTCTTGGGTTATCGCGGGTCCGGGCAGGATATCTCGGCGCTAGTCAGAGCGGATGAAACTATAAGAAACGAGCGTGACCGGGCTGAACAGGCAGTCAGGGCGAAATCCGAATTTCTTGCGTCTATGAGCCATGAACTGCGTACGCCCCTGAACGCAATTCTCGGCTTTTCGGAGATGCTAAAACTAAATATCTATGGCCCACTCAGCCATCCCAAGTATCAAGAGTTTGCCGAGGATATTCATTTAACCGGTCGGCATTTGCTGGCTGTCATCGGGGATCTTCTGGACCTTTCAAAAATAGAAGCAGGAAAGCAGCCCGTTATCGCCGCCGAAACCGATGTCTCGGAAATCATCAAAAAATGTATCGAGATTGTCAGATTGGATGCAGACGCGAAAAACATTCATATCACACTTACAGCGAAAAGTTTTTTACCGACAATCCATGTCGACTCTCGGCAGCTCTTGCAGATATTTCTCAACCTCGTGAACAACGCGATCAAATACACCGATGTTGGCGGCAGAATCGAGGTGTCCGCAGAACACGAAGCACCAGAGTCGCTTTTAATCCAAATCAAGGATACTGGTGTTGGTATTGCACCATCCGATATTTCCCGAATGAGCTACTCCCCGGAATTCGGACACTGACATAAGCTACGATTTGCAGTCTGCTGGTCTTCAAGGAGAAGGAGATCAGAGATGTCGAAACGCAAACAGCACGCGCCGGCGTTCAAGGCGAAAGTGGC